>FWPV01001361.1_pt1 | contig 68563 bp, 51 predicted proteins | sample 2228371 | NCBI WGS metagenome assembly FWPV01 (sample SAMEA103939776, study PRJEB20133) | metagenome
CACCCCCCGGCCCCCTCTCCCAAGGCTGGGAGAGGGGGAGAAGGGAGCGCTGGCGGTGCGGCTCCCAGCCGCACGCTCTCGATAGGAGAAGACGGAATCAGAATGCGAGGAGGCTGTAGCCGCCGTCCACTTCGATCGTCTGACCCACGATCATGCGGGCGGCGTCGGTGCAGAGCCATGCCGCCACTTCGCCGACATCCTCTGGCGTCGCCAGGCGACCAACGGGCGTGTGTTGTTGGGCGTAGGCGATCATCTCTTCCTTGCGCGGGAAAAAATCCAGGGCGCTCGTGATGACGACGCCGGGGCTGATGCAATTGGCGATGATGTTGTAGGGCGCCAGCTCGACGGCCAGATAGCGGGTCAACGCCTCGATGGCGGCCTTGCTGACGCCGACGACGCCGTATTCGGGAAAAACGCGACGGCTGCCGATGCTGGTGACGGTGAGGATGCGGCCCCAGCCGCGCGCACGCATCGAGGGGAGGGCCGCCTGCACTCCCACCAGGATGCTGCGGGCGTTGATGTTGACTGTCCATTCCCACGCCTTCCGATCGATCTCGGTGATCGGCTTGAGCACGCCGCTGGCTGCATTGCCGACGAAAATATCGACGCCGCCCAGCGCTCGAACGCTCTCTTCGATCAGCGCCTGCATCTCCTCCTCTTTGCCGACGTGCGCTTTGACCACCGGCGCTCGCACGCCCATCGCTTCCGCTTCGGCGGCTGTTTGCTCCGCCTCTTCGCGATGGCGAAAGTAATTGATGACGACATTGCAGCCGCGACGCGCCAGCGCCAACGCAATTCCCCGGCCGATCCCGCGGCCGCTGCCGGTGACGACGGCGTTTTTCCCTTGCAGCTCCTCCAAAACTTCCTCCTTCACGTTCCGCTGCGCCGATCGAAGCGCAGATCGAAGATTGTCTCGCCTATCGTGGCCCCTTCAAGCGAGCACAGCCCATTTCGCCCCTCATGCTCACCGATTCGCCAGCAGACGAAGCTTCTCACTCGTCTCGCGCCAGGAAATCTTGCTCAGCCCCAGCTTCTGGCGCAATTGCTCCTCCGGCATGCCGTTGCGAAAGTCGCGCACGGCGCAAGTCCAGCGCAGCGTCTCGAAGCCGACCTGGACGTAGCGAATTCCCGCCAGCTCGCCCAGCTCCTCCAGCACGTACTCCAGATTGCGAGGCGTGCACTCAAAAAGAAGCTCCTTGGGTTTGTATTGCTCCAGATACTGCTGGAAGGCGGGTGTAAAGGTGGCGGTCAACCCCAGCGTGCGATTCTTGTGCTTGTAGCGCTCTTCCCGATAGCGGATCGTCACAGAGGGCGACTGCGGCTGACTGATGTCGATGTCATCCAGCATCAGCCGCGCACACTCCGACTTTTTGATGCCGGTCTGCAGCAGCAGGCTCACCAGCAGATACGGGCGGGCATCCGGGGCTTCTCGAGCGCGGCTGATGTCCTGCGCCTTGAGCAGGAGCGTGCGCACATCGCTGTCGCGCAGAATGATGGGGAGCGGCGTGCGCGCTTGAATCTGGACGAGCGGCTCAGCCGGATCGACGCCGATGACGCCGACGCCGTGCAGCCAGCCGAAAAAGACCTTCATGGTGGTGATGCGTCGCGCCTGGGTTTTGGCGCTGAAGTGCACACCCCGATTTTCGGCCAGCCAGGGGAGAAAATCGTCGAGCGCCTGAGTGGTGATGTGATAGAGTTTCGTGTCGCCGCCGAGATACTCGCTGAGGAATTTCAGGTCATTCTGAAACGCCTTGATGGTGTTCTCGCTGAAGCCTTTGCGCACCATGTACTCGTCGAAGGCGGCGATGGCGTCGGCGAGGGGGCTATGGGCGCGCAGCGGCGGCGCCAGATCGGGCGTCGCCGCGCCGGGGGCAGGCGTCTGCGTCGCCTCTGCGGAGGGGCTCGCCGTTGGTTGCTCGCGCGGCGTCGAAGAAAGCTCGTTCTCAAAATGCTCGGGATGCGACGTTGGCGTCTCGCTCATGTTTCGTCGATGGCGTGAAAAATTTATGAAACCGTTTCTGCACTTCGCATAGAAGTATAGCCAGAGAAAACGTTTGCTGTCAAAGCGGGGACCTACAGTCGCCCTGGCTCAAAAGCGGCCCCAGATTCTTCCCGAATCTGGGGCCGAAGGATGTTCGCAATGCGTGCAGGCTCGGGGCGACGAGGAAAATGTCGCCGTCCGCTTCAATTTCCTAGAAGCCCAGCAGGCCGGAGCCGAAGACGCTGGCGAAGACCAGGCTGACGATCGACATCAGCTTAATCAGGATGTTGAGCGAGGGGCCGCTCGTGTCCTTGAAGGGATCGCCGACGGTGTCGCCCACCACAGCCGCTTTGTGGGCAGGCGAGCCTTTGCCGCCCATCTGGCCGGTTTCGATCCACTTCTTGGCGTTGTCCCAGGCGCCGCCGGCGTTGGCCATCATCACCGCCAGCAGGAAGCCCGCTGCGATGGCGCCGACCAGCAGGCCGGCCAACCCCTCCTTGCCGAGCAAAAAGCCTGCCAGCACCGGCGTGATCACGGCCAGCAAGCCCGGCAGAACCATCTCGCGCAGCGCGCTGCGCGTGCTGATGTCGACGGCGCGCGCATAGTCCGGCTTGGCCTTGCCCTCCATCAAACCGGCGATTTCCCGGAACTGCCGACGCACCTCGAGCACGATTTCCTTCGCCGCCTTGCCGACGGCGGTCATGGTGAGCGCCGTGAACAGGAACGGCAGCATGGCGCCGATCAACAGGCCGGGCAGCACGGTCGGCGTCAGGAGGTTGAGCGTGCGGATGCTGGCGGCGTCCATGTACGCGCCCAGCAACGCCAGCGCAGTCAGCACCGCCGAGCCGATCGCAAAGCCCTTGCCGGTGGCCGCCGTCGTGTTGCCCAGGCTGTCGAGTGCGTCGGTGCGCTGGCGCACTTCGGGCGGCAGGTGCGCCATTTCGGCGATGCCGCCTGCGTTGTCCGCCACAGGGCCGTAGGCGTCTGTCGCCAGCGTCACGCCCAGCGTGCTCAACATGCCGACGCCCGCCAGCGCCACGGCATACAGGCCAGCTGTGATGTTCAATGCGCCATTCTCCCCGGGGATGGCTTGCGTGCCGAACCACAAGGCCAGCAACATGGCGGCGGCGACGATGATCACCGGCGCAGTCGTGCTGTTCATGCCGACGGCGATGCCCTGGATGATCGTCGTCGCCGGGCCCGTTTCCGCCGCCTCTGCGATCGAGCGGGTGGGTTTGTTCGTGTAGGAGGTGAAGTATTCGGTGAACCAGGCGATGCCGTTGCCGGCGACCAAACCGGCGAGGATCGCCAGGAAGTAATAGAAGGGCACGCCCGTCAATAGAACAACGAGCAAGGCGATGACGAGCACGACGCCCGACGCCGTCCAAACGGAACGTCGCAGCGTGGCCAGCAGATCTTCCTGCGTGGCGTTCTCACCTGTCTTGACCTGGAAAGTGCCGATCAACGAGGCGATGATGCCGCCGCCGGCGATGAGGAAGGGCAGGCCGATAAAACCGGTCGTCACCCCGGAGGTGAGCACCAGCGTCACACCCAACGCCGCCGCCGCGATGATCGAGCCGACGTAGCTCTCGAAGAGGTCGGCGCCCATGCCGGCCACGTCGCCCACGTTATCGCCCACGTTGTCAGCGATCACGGCGGGGTTGCGCGGGTCGTCCTCGGGGATGCCTGCCTCCACCTTGCCGACGAGGTCGGCGCCGACGTCAGCCGCCTTGGTGTAGATGCCTCCGCCGACGCGAGCAAAGAGGGCGATGCTGCTGGCGCCGAACCCAAAGCCGGCCAGAAAACCGACCTCCGCCGCCAGCGAAGCGTGGTCGTTGCCGGTGAAGATCAGATACATGATGCTCAGCCCTAAGAGGCCGAAGCTGACGACCGCCATGCCCATGACTGAACCGCTGGCGAAGGCCACGCGCAGTCCATCGTTGAGGCTGCGGGCTGCTGCGGCGGCGGTGCGCACATTGGCGCGCACGGCCACATACATGCCCAGGTAGCCCGCCGACGCCGAGATGAGGGCGCCGACGACGAAGTTGAGGGCCGTCTGCCAGTTGATAAACGCGCCGATGATCAGGGCGACGATCACCACAAAGCCGGCCAGATAGGTGTACTCGCGGCGCAAAAACGCCGCAGCGCCGATCTGGACGGCCTGCGAAATCTCGCGCATGGTCTGGTTCCCCTGATCCTCGGCGAGCACCCGACGCATCTGGTAGACGACAAAGCCGATGCCGACCAGACTCAGCACCAAACCGATAATGACAGCAGGCGTTGCTTCTAACAAGGCAATCCTCCTTTAATTTTGATTTGTTGATCTTGAAAATAAACAGCCATTCTCACATCATCGCAAACGGATGACGTCGAATTCATGATAGCGTCGATGCATGGTTGCGCTGTTGCATTGCGGTTCATGAATTGTAGCCTGCCGTGCAGCGAACGCCGGACTGACCTGCAAATGCAAAGTTGTATGTCAGGTTACGAGAATCGTTGCACAACAGGATTATTGTAATTTGGAACGGTTCTAACGCCAAATATTGTCGATATCGTCGATATTTCCGTAACAGTTCATGGATTTATAAGTGGAGAAAGGACGCGCCATTGCAGCAGGTCTATCTCGATCACGCCGCCACAACCCCTGTGCGCCGAGAAGTGCTGGAAGTGATGCAACGCCATTTCGCCGAAGTCTACGGCAACCCTTCGAGCATCCATCGCGCAGGTCGTCAGGCAAGCGTGCTGTTAGAGCGCTCGCGAGAAACGCTGGCAGGCTTGCTGAATGCACGCCCGGGTGAAATCATCTTCACGAGCGGAGGCACCGAGAGCGACAACGCCGCCGTGAGGGGGATTGCGCTGGCGCGACGGGCGATGACCGGCGCAGACCGCCTGCTTGTGAGCGCAATTGAACACAAGGCTGTGCTCGAGACGGCGGAGGAAATGCGCGATCGTTTCGGCTTCAAACTCGACCTCCTTCCCGTCGATCGCGAAGGGCTGGTGAGCCTCGATGACGTGGCCAGGGCTTTGGGCGATGGCCGGGATGTGGCGTTGGTCAGCGTGATGTACGCCAACAACGAAATCGGGACCATCGAACCGATTGCCGAGATCGGCTCGCTCTGCCGCTCCCTGAACGTTCCGTTTCACACCGATGCGGTTCAGGCGGGGGGAAAGCTTCCGCTCGACGTCGAGGCGCTCCAGGTCGATGCCTTGAGCCTGGGCGCGCATAAGTTCTACGGCCCGAAGGGAGTGGGTCTCCTTTATCTGCGCAGCGGCGCGCCGTTCTGGCCGCAGATGACCGGCGGCGGTCAAGAGCGGGGACGCCGCGCCGGCACGGAGAACGTTCCTCTGATCGCAGCTATGGCGAAGGCGCTGGAGCTGGCCGAACAGGAGCGCAGCGACGAAGAGCAACGACTGCGCACCCTGCGCGACCATCTGATCGGCGCGCTGCTGGAGTCGGTCGATGGCGTGCAGCTCACCGGCGCCCGCGAGAAACGTCTGGCCAACCACGCCAGCTTCGTGGTGGAGGGCGCCGAGGCGGAAGGCATGCTGATCGCGCTGGACCTTGCCGGCATTGCGGCGAGCAGCGGCAGCGCCTGCGCCTCCGGAGCGAATCGTCCCAGCCACGTGCTGGAGGCGATCGGCCTGTCGCCTCACCTGGCGGCGGGAGCGTTGCGTTTCAGCCTGGGGCGCGATACGACCGCCGCCGACATCGACTACGTGCTCACTGTGTTGCCGGAGATTGTGAAACGCGTGCGCTCGTAGCGCGCAGCCAACACAACAACCTCAGGACTGGGGATGGGTGTTGTACTTGTAGCCGATGCCGCGCACCGTGACCACGCGCGTTGGATTGGAGGGATCGGACTCGATCTTGGCGCGTAGCCGGCGCACAGCTAACTCCACCAAATTGGGGCTGTCTCCCTCCGCGTAGCCCCACACTTCCTGAAGCAGCTCTTCTTTGGAAACAGGATGATCGGCGTGGCTGACCAGATGACGCAATAGTGCGAACTCGATCGGCGTCAGCGGGATGCGGCGACCGTCTATTTCAACCTCCTGCGCGTCGTTGAACAGTTTCAGATCTCCGACCTCGGCGACTTCAAAGGAGGGATAGGCGCGCAGATGGAGTGAACGGCGCATGACGGCGTGGATGCGCGCCTGCAGCTCCTTAAAATTGAAGGGCTTCGTAATGTAGTTGTCTGCGCCCAACTCGAGGCCGCGCACGACGTCTTCAGGGCGATTCAATGCAGTAATCATCACGATCGGCACATCCGAGCGTTTCCGAATCTCCTTGCACACCTCAAACCCGTCGATGCCCGGCATCAACACATCCAGCATGACCAGGTTAAAGCGCTCCGCAGCGAACTTCGCCAGCGCTTCCTGCCCGTCGGTGGCTTCCATCACCGTGAAGCCCATGCTGCGCATCGACTGCGTCAACAGCGTGCGCATCACTTTCTCATCTTCCGCAATCAGCACTTTAAGGCCTTTCCCTGGCAGGGACTGCAGAAAAGCATTCCCCGATTGCGGCGAAGTCGAATCATCCGTTGCGTCGGATGCAGCTCTGGAGGGTTCCTCGTGCGCTTTCATCATGAGCGAGCACATCCAGCAATACAAGATTTCATGCTGAAGATTTTGTCATGCCAGCGTAACACATCTTGCCGCCGAGGGCAAACGATGTCAGAAACCAGATAAAACGACGGACGGTTGCATCTATTCTGATTGCGGGCCGCAGCGCGATAATTGGGATGATGCAAAGTGGAGTCGCCTTCGGCGCAGCGAAGGTGAGCAGAAAGCAGGTGTTTCAATGAAACGCATTGAGGGAGAAGTGCCTTTTGGACAAATGCTGCTTTGGTGGCTGGAGGAGCTGCAGAATGAGAAAGGCATCCCTGTGGCGCAATTGTCGCATCGCTTCGACCGGCCTTATCTGGCGTGGGAATCGGTGCGTCTGGCGCGCAATCCGTTTTTCGCCAAAGGCACGGGATTCGAGGGCTATCTGGTCGGGCGCGCAGGCTCTGCGGAAGAGGCGCTCGACTATTTGCTTGCCCTGGGGCGCCAGACGCTCGACAGCCAGACGCGCCTTTATCGCTATCAACCGGGCTTTCGGCGCCGTTTGATGCGCACGCTGCGAGGGGAACGCGCCGACCTCGAGGCGTTGCGGGAGTGGGCGGTTACGTTGGGAGCTTTGCTGGCGCGCCTGCGCGCTGAGATGCGTCGCAGCCCCCAGGCCGAGGCGTTTCGCCACGAGACTTATCGCCAGGTGGAGGGCCTGCCGCCGATCCAGTATCTTGAAGAAGGCGATGACCTCAAACAGGTGTACGAAATTCGCGATGCCGAGCATCCGTCTGCGCCTCCCGTATATGTTGACCTCAATCACTTGCGCAGCACCGATCAGGAGGCCTGGCAGGTGGCCGCAAAGATCGGCAAATTTGGTCATCCGCTGGTGCGCGAGGTGCTCTTGGCCGAGAACCATTAGGCATTGATTTGCGCCTTCGCCGGCAAAGACGTTCTATTGATGGGGTCGCCTTGAAGCATCAAAGGCGATGGCGGCAGGAGCCTGAGGGCCGGAAATATAGTTTGCAAGAATATCAAAGAGTATGGTATACTTTTAACACTGGGATGCTCCCTGCTTTCCTCCAATTTATGTTAGTTTCAAACAGTATTGTGTTTGACACCAAGGAGAAAAAATCATAATGGCAAGTGTAACTTACGACCACGTCTACAAGCGTTACGGCGAGGTGACGGCTGTCAATGACCTGAACATCCACATCGAGGACAAGGAATTTCTCGTCTTCGTTGGACCGTCGGGCTGCGGCAAGACCACAAGCCTTCGCCTGCTGGCAGGTCTGGAGGAGATCACCGAAGGCAACATCCTGATCGGCGATCGCATCGTTAACGATGTGCCGCCGAAGGATCGCGACATCGCCATGGTCTTCCAGAGCTACGCTCTCTACCCGCACATGAGCGTATATGACAACATGGCCTTTGGCCTCAAGCTGCGCAAGACGCCGAAGGCCGAGATCGATCGACGCGTCAAGGAAGCAGCGGATATTCTCGACATTGGCCACCTGCTGGACCGCAAGCCCAAGCAGCTCTCCGGTGGTCAGCGTCAGCGCGTCGCCGTGGGCCGCGCCATCGTGCGCGAGCCGGCGGTCTTCCTTTTCGACGAGCCGCTTTCCAACCTCGACGCCAAGCTGCGCGTGCAGACGCGCGCCCAGCTGACGAAGCTGCATCAGCGCCTCGCCACCACCTTCATCTACGTGACGCACGACCAGGTCGAAGCGATGACGATGGCGAGCCGCATCGCCGTGATGAAGGACGGCGTCCTGCAGCAGATCGACACGCCGCAGACGCTCTACGACCACCCGCACAACGTCTTCGTCGCCGGTTTCATCGGCAGCCCCAGCATGAACTTCTTCGACGCCACGCTGGTCGAGAGCGATGGCAAGCTCGAGGTGAACGCCGGCGGCTTCCGCCTGCCGGTGCCGGGCGCCAAAGCGGATGAATGGCGCCCCCACAAGGGAAAGCAGGTGATCTTCGGCATCCGGCCGGAGGATATCCACGCCAAGCCCTATGTCCCGCCGGGCATTCTGGAGGCGGACATGACGGCGATCGTGGACGTCGTTGAAATGATGGGCAATGAAATCTTCCTGTACCTGATCACGCGCGACAACAAGCAGTTCATCGCCCGCGTGGACCCGCGCGTGCGCTCCCATGCCGGTGACGAGATCGAGCTGGCCGTCAACATGGCCAACGCGCACATCTTCGACCCGAAGACCGAGATTTCGTTGGCAAGCTGATCGGCTTTCTGTGAGGAGCATGGAGGGCCGGAGTTCCACAGGGGCTCCGGCCTTTTATGTTCGCCAGGCTGAACATGAACGAAAAAATGGAGCGCTTGATTGAAAGTGCAGCAGAGATCATCGCAGCTGCGCAACGCATCGCTGTGCTCACCGGCGCAGGCGTAAGCGCCGAGTCCGGCGTCGGCACCTTCCGCGACGCCCAGACGGGACTGTGGTCGCGCTTTGACCCGCAGCAACTGGCGAGTCAGGAGGGGTTCGCCGCCGACCCCGGAAGAGTGTGGCGCTGGTACATGCATCGGTTGGAAATGGTGGAACGCGCCCGCCCCAACCCCGGCCATGCTGCGCTCGCCGCCCTGGAGGCGATGACGCCCACCTTCACGCTGATCACGCAAAACGTCGACGACCTGCATGAACGCGCCGGCAGCCGCAACGTGCTGCACCTGCACGGGCGCATCGAGCGCTTCCACTGCAACGGGTGTGGACTTCCTTATACGCTGCGCATGGAAGATCGCGATGCGCCGATGCCGCCAACGTGCACCTTTTGCACCGACTATATTCGCCCAAGCGTCGTCTGGTTTGGTGAGTTGCTCCCCGCCCAGGAGCTGGCGGAAGCGCAGCGCGCCGCTGAAACGTGCGACGTTTTCCTGGTGATCGGCACCAGCGGAGTCGTCTACCCGGCCGCCCATTTGCCCGTGATGGCCAAGCGCCGCGCCGCGCCGATCATCGAGGTGAATCCAGAGGAATCGGCATTGTCCGAAATGGCTGAAATCTGGCTGTCCGGCCCCAGCGGAGCCTTGTTGCCGAGGCTGGTCGAAGCCGTGCGCCTCCGCCGGGCCGGACAGGAAAATCGCTAGCGGCGGCCCCCCTCTTCCGCCGACCATTCCCAGAGCGCGCCGCTCACGAGCGCCGATTGCGTCGCATCGCCGACGGTGATGGTGATCGGCAACGGCTGCGTGCCCGACTGGCGCTGGAGAACGAGGCGATAGGCGTCCGGCGTCAACGTCGGCGGCAGCGCATAGGTGAAGGTCACGGTGTGTTGCTCACCCGGAGGCAGGATGAAATAGCCGGTGAAGACTTGGGTGCGTCGTTCGCCCCGGTGCGTTTCCACGCTGTCCGGCTCGACCCCGGTCGCTTCGATCAGCTCGCTTCCTCTGGGCGTATAGATGCGCACATAGTCGAAGTAGCAGCGCTCGATCAGGTCGGCGTAGCTGTCGCCATAGCGCGGGGTCAGGTCGCAGCCCGGGTCTTCGCCATCGACCGTGTGGGTGTAGGTGAGCGTCAAGGTCGCCCGCGCCGGTTCTCCGGCTTCCTCAGGCCACTCCACGCGGTAGTCGAGCGACCGCTGGATGGCGGCGTCGGCCTTGTTATAGCCCATGTTGGTGTCGACCACGGCCAGGAAATCGCTGTTCTCCGCCGGACGCAAGGCGCCATCCCATCCTTGGGCGTGCATGACCGCTGCGGCATTGGGATTTTCCAGCCAGATTTGAATGGAACGCTCGTTGAGCGCCTGCAGTGCGGCGGGCGCCAGCCGGAGGATGTTCACCTGGCCGCTCTCCAGGCGGTCAAGCACGGCGGCCGCCAGCCGCGGAATGAAATCCTTGCGCTTGCTCCACCATTCGCTGAAATCCTGCCCCTGGGCTTCTCCGACCGCGACCTGGCTTTCTGCTGGGCGCTCCCAAAGCTGGACGATCTGCGCTTCGACGTTTGCGCCGGTGATCGGCTCGTCAAAGCCCTCGATTTCGATTTCGCCCAGCGCGCTGAAGATGCGTTTGACGGCGTTGAGGTCAATCGTCAGAATTCCATCGACATGGACGCCGGTGTCGCTCTTGTAGATCGCCTGCGCCACGCGCGCGCTGGTCGGGAAATCCGGCGACCAGTTGGCGTCGCGCATCACCAGCATCGGAATGTTCATGTAGCGCTCCATCGGCGCAGGCGGCGGCGGATAGCGAACGCCCTGACGGAAGATGGCGTAGCTGTCGACGAATTCCAGTTCGGCGATCTTGCCTTTGTCCAGCGTCACGCGGCCGATGGCGGCGATGAAGCCGCCGGTGGCGCGCAGCTCATGGTTGTTTTGCACGAGCACCAGATAGGTCTTAGGTCGATCCATGCCGAGCAGCCTGGGCAACTCCGGCCCGAGTTGGCGCACCAGGTCGGTCAGCGCCAGCAAATCGAGCGGCGACTGTTGCGTCGTCCCTGTCGGAGGAAGGTTTCCGGCGCGCGCGGCGTTTTTCGCGTGCGCTGCACCCGGCCCGACTGCAAAGGCGCCTGCAGCCATGATTGTCAGGATCAACAAAACCGACAGACAAACTTTCTTCCACCCCATAAGCCAGACTTCCTGTCTTGTATTCATCATTCCACCTTACTCGTTCAAACGCCACAAAGGGCCGGCTCTCTGCAATCGACTGCTGTCCAACCAGGTCGGCGCATCGGCGAAATAGATCGGACGCCGTCCGGCGTACATTTCCACCAGATAGGGGACCGAAACGTCAATCCCTGGCAGGTCAGGATATAGGTCGCGTTGTAGACGTTGATACCAGGCGAACTGATAGAGCGATTCGTTCACCGGAATCAAGCCCGGGGCCGCATCGACCAGCGACCCATCTCCCCAAACGCCGTACCAAACGGCGAAGGTTTCCCGGTCGTTCAGCGTCACGAGGATGCTCTCCGGCTCCAGCTCGGCGCCGATCTGCGCAAGGTATGTGCGCGCCTCCGCGTCGTTCCGCAACGCAATCGTCTCCCAGCGCGTGCTCACGAGCAGAGCGATCGACAACGCCGCAAAAAGTCCTGCGACATACGATATCCGCAGAGGGAAACGCATTGCGAGCCACTCGACGACGCTTTTGAAGCCCACCGTCATTGCGATGCTCAACAACCACGCAACGGGCAAGAGATAAATTTCGCTGTCGCGGGTATGATACAGGATGGCGTAGACGCTGACCGGCGCAATCCACAGGAGGCTGAACGTGCGCAGCGCAGGCGCAACCCGATCCCAGACTGCCAGCCCGACGAAGCCGAGCGCCAGCCCGACCGGAGTGAATTGCTCCGTCACCACATAGGCCCATGTCGTCACCCGCTGAAGCACTGCCCCGAGGGAGGCGCCGACCAGATACCCCCGGTATGCTGCTCCCGTCACCAGCCAGAGAAATCCTTCCCAGTTGTCGGCGTATCCCCAGTTGATCGGCGGGGGGCCAACAGCTGCCACGAGAGGAATGCGGATGTAGAATAGCGCGCCGACCACGCCGCCGATCCCCAGCGCAAGGAGCGGCCCTAGCCAGCGTCTCGCCCTTCTGTGCGACGTGATCAGTGCGTACAAGGCCGCCGGCAACAGCAGCAACAGCGTGAGGTGATGCGCAACTCCCAGCGCCACCGCCGCAGCCGTATACCTCAGCCGCAACGGCTTGGCCAACACGGCCCAACCGAGCAGCGCAATCAGCAGGGCATGCAGGCTGTACACCTCCGTGAGTATCGATTGGCTCCACAACAAGGGTGAAGCCATCCACGCCAGCCCGGCCCAAAGCCCCCACAGCCAGCGCAAGGGATCTTCCTTGAGCAGGTGCGCCGCCACAAGGACGGTGACAAAGACGCTGGCGGCCCCGAAGCATGCGCTCAGCAGATTGCCGCGCCACGCCAGATCGGTGGCCGGCGCCGCCCAACCGATGAACGCTAGCCAGTGCCGCAAGACCATGACGTAGATCGGGTAGCCAGGTGGATGGGGCACGCCGTTGACCACGGCGGCGGCGAGCAATTCTCCACCGTCGGCGCCCTGATGAGCCCAGGTCACTCCCGGGGCCATTGAAAAGAGATAAAGCAACAGTGCAACCCATGCTGCAGCCAGCCCTGCGATGAAAACCGTTGCAGAGCGCCAACGCGCCTCAAAAAGTTTCACAGCGCACCCAGGCGAGGGCCACCATCAAACCACTGCAAATTACCAGAAATCCGGCGGTTCGGCGGGCGGCAAGCCAACCAGCACCGATGTATAGGTCCATTCGGCGTTCGCCGCCTGTACAACAGCGGCGCCGTCAAGGACAGCGCCGTCCGGCAGATCGCCTTCGGCGACGACGTTGATGTTCACGAGGGCGTTGACGCCGACGGCCAGCTCCGGCCAGGCGGCGACGATCACCGAGGTTCCGTTTTCACTCGCCTCCTCCATGACCTCGCCGCCGTCGGTCGCCGATGCGCTGACAAAGCTCAGGCCTATGGGAAGCTCAAAGGAGAACTGCACATCGGTTGCGCTCGTTTCTCCAAGATTGACGACCGTAAACGACAACGTCACGGACTGTCCCTGGATCGCCTGCACCCACGGCTGGACCGTCAGGCCGATCAGGGTCGCCGAGAGCGGGGAGGATGTGGATAGCGTAGAGACGTCGCGGCTCGTGAGGACGGGGAGCGCCGCCAGTTCCGCTTCCGTCGCATTCACTGTGATAAAGCGAGCCGCCACCCAACCGGTGACTTCGTCGCCAAGACAGCAGACCAGCCACCAGTCGCCGTCAACGCTGCGGCCTAGAAGCGAGACGGTTGTTCCTGAGACGAATTTACCCAAAATTTCAGAATCCGTCGAGGGTTCCGCGCGCACATTGAGCACGGGCGCAGCCACTGCGCCGGTCGGTGCGTTTGCCGGCCGTTGTGAGGCCGGAGCGGCGCCTTCGATCGGCAAGAGTGCAAGTTCTTCCTCCGTATAGCGGGGGATCAAAAACTGCGCGCTGACCCAGCCTTGCGTTTGCGCATCAGAGACGCAGCAAATCTTGAGCCAATCGTTGTTCGGGTTGCGCGCTTGAAGCGTCACGGTGGTCCCCTGCGTGAGCCGACCGATGACAGGGAAGGTTGTCCCCGGCCCTTGACGCACATTGAGCGTCACGACGTTGACGGTCGCTGTCAGAACGGTTGCAGGCTGCACGGACGGCGAGCTCTCCTGGGCAGGCGTCGAGACCGAAGCGCCGCCCTGGTTTGTCTCGGGCCGAGGCGTTGGCCGTGGCGGGCGCGGGGTCGGCGTTGGAGGCTGTGGAGTCGGGGTTGCGGTCGGCGGGGGCGGGATCGTCTGTCGATGCTCCGGTCTGCCGTCCGCCGCCCAGGCTTGTGCGCCTCCCCAAAGAATGGCCGCCGCCAGGAAGAACGCGATCCACAGCTTGTTGCGTTGCACTATTTGCCTCAGAAGACGATGGGCTTTCATTCTGTGCTTTCTCCTTCCGTTGTCCATGCTCCCTCTTCGATGCGCGGTCTGCGCCGGCGTTGGATTCGGGAGATTGTGCAAAAGCTAATGCGCGCCGTTGCCGCGAATAATGACGGGAAATGTGCGCAGCAGGATCTCAAAATCTTTGCGCAGGCTGTAATGTTCGATGTAGTCCAGCTCCATTTGCAAGCGTTCGGCGAAACTTAAATCGCCGCGGCCGTTGACCTGCATCGGACCGGTCATCCCCGGTTTCACGGCCAGCCGCTTGCGGTGGTGATCCTGATAGAGCCGCACGATGCGCTCTTCCTCCGGGCGGGGGCCGACCAGGCTCATTTCGCCGCGTAGCACGTTGTAGAATTGCGGCGCCTCATCGAGCGAGGTGCGTCGTAGAATGCGCCCCACGCGTGTGACGCGCGGATCGTTTTTCAACTTGAAGGCCGGCTCCTCCAGATGTTCGAGATCGACCAGCTCGGGCAGCCGCGCCTCTGCATCGGCGACCATCGTGCGCAGCTTGACGATGCGAAAGGGGCGGCCGTTTTCGCCGATGCGCACCTGCCAGAAAAAGACCGGCCCGGGCGATTCCAGCTTGATGGCGATGGCCGCAATCGCCACCAGGGGGATCGAAATGGTCAGGCCGATGAGTGCGCCGACGATGTCGATCGTGCGCTTGACCAGCCGCTGCCAACCTGAAATCACGGGTTGACGCGCGCCGGGCGGTGTGCCCGCAAAATGGATCGTGCCGATGAGATAGCCGCTGCCTAGCGCCAGGGCGCGCACCACCAGCATCGGCGGCCCGATCAACGCCAACGCCGGCGAGCGCTGCGCCAGCTTGCGCACGAAGGGCAACGTCGTCAACAAAAACAACAACGCGGTCGCAGCGACGGCGGCCCATAGCCAGTTCAGAGGCGGCCAGATCAGGCCGAGCAACGCAAGCGGCGCCAACGCAATCAGGGCGGCCAGCAACACGATCTGCACTTTCAGCACCTGGGGCGTGTGGCTGTCCTGCACCATCCGCTCTGGATGCCAGCGGATCATCAGCGCTTTCCAGAAGCCGATGTAGTATTTGCGCCGAAAATACTCGCGCACGCTGCTGTCATGCAGATGGCTGACCCTGGCGGCCGGCGCAAAGACCAGCCGGTACCCTTTTTGCGCCAGTCGAAAGCTGAACTCCTGGTCCTCGACGCTGGCCGTGGTGAAGATTGGATCGAAGCCCTCGTTTTCAAGAAAGATGGCGCGCCGATAGGCCGCCGAATAGGTGTCGATGAAGTCGATCTGCGCCTGACCGGCCATGCGGTCGTAGCGATCCTCATATTCCGCCTGCACGAAGCGCGGCACCAGGCCGGTCTGCTCGGTCACGTAAGCGCCCTTGGCGCCGGCCACATCCGGATCGGCGAAGGGGGCGGTCATGGCCTCGATCCAGGTCGGCGTTGGCGCGCAGTCGGCGTCGGTGAAAAGCAGCAGAGGCGCGCGCGCGGCCGCAGCCCCGCGGTTGCGCGCCGCCGCCGGCCCGGCGTTCGCCTGCGACAACAAAGTGAGCTGAATGTGAGGGTGCGCCCTGCGCCAGCGAGCGATCACCGCAGCGGTGTCATCCGTAGAGCCGTCGTCAACGACGATCACTTCATAGCGCCCGGGCGCAACCGTCTGAGCAGCGAGCGCGTTCAGACAACGTTCGATGGCGCCGGCTCCGTTGTAGACGGGAACAATGACCGAGCAGAGCAGGGTTTCCGACTGCATGGGTTCGCTCATAGAACCTTCAAATTAGCGCATGGGACGTTACAACGCAGTCCAGAACAACGAAAACAGCTTTGCTGCGAGTCTTCTGCGCATCGTGAAAACGGGGTGACGGTGGCTATTCACTCCCTGCCCACGTCACTCCGCTGCGTTGGGCGCCAGGAGTGCAATGACGAAAATGCGATGCGTGGTCGTTGCAGCCGGCCAGCCGGTGACCAACGTCAATCGCGCATCCGCCGTCGGCGCCACATAGGCGGCCGCCAGCGCTCGCTCCGTTTCACTGGCCCCGAACAAGGGAATGGGCTCTGAAATCGCCGCCACCTCATACGTCGCCGTAGCGCCGGTTTCGTCCGAGAGCAGAATCTTCTGCCCGACCTCCGCCTCGCCCAAGGCGATTGCTTCAAACACGGCCTTTCCCCGCGCTTGATGGCCGGCGATGACGACATTGCCCAGCGCGCCGACGCCCGCGCTGTTGACCGCCCAGCCTGCAGCGTCTTCAGGCGGCGTCCAGCGCGTCGTGCGCTCGCCCTCCACCGTCACAATTTCCCATGTCATCGGGACTACGGGAACGTCGATCGCCAACTCCGGAATCTGAAGTTGCACAGGTGGGGCGCCGACCGACGGCGCAGCCGCCAGATCGACTAGAGGTGAGAGTACAAGCGACGCTGTGATAGGCGTAGACGCTGCATTCTCATCGGCGACCGGCGCAGCGACGATGCTCTCCTCTGGAACGAGAAGCGCCAACTGCTGGCAGCCAGCGGTGAGCACACCACCGATGAGGAAGACGATGAGAGACCAAAGCCCGCGACGAACATTCATCGGATTCACAAATCCTTTCGAGTTTGAACAACAGACTCAACAACGGATTCGGATGGTGATAACGGAACAACGGGTTCGGATGGCGACGGATTGATCTTCTGACTTCCGAATCCCCTTCCTCTCTTGATTCGTCGTTGCATCCTGTTTTTAGCCAACGCCGGTTCAAACAGCAACGAAGAGAGTGGTTTTGCCGACGCAATTCCGAATCTGTTCCTTCCGCATCCGTTATGGCAGACCATGCCAAATTGTAGTGGAATCGAGATCGATCCGCAAAATGAGGGTTGGAAACGGCTGAGCCGCTGACGGTGATTTTTGCCGAGCGCCCGAGAGTCGCTAGAATGGACGGTGGGGAGGGATGCGTCCCGGTGGGCGTCCCGGTCTTCAAAACCGGTGGCAGGCGGCGCAGAGCCGGCTGCGGTGGGTTCGACTCCCACGCCTTCCCGCTGGCAGACAGATTGTGGGAGACGAAGGGCCATGGAGATTTCGTTATTTGACGACAACGCCGAGCTGCGCGTTGAGCGGTGCATCCTTTATCCTTATCCCGACCTGAAGCGCATCTGGACTCGTCTCTGGATCACGCCCACGCAGGCCGAAGAGAAGCCCAACATCGAGGTGATCGTCCTCAATCCGGACGGCAGCGAGAACTGCAGCGTCTTCATGATGGCGCACGCCGAAGCGCGCGCCGAGACCACCCTGCACATGCGCAATCCCATCCCGGGCGCAACCTATCGAGTGGCGGTGGAAATGACGCAGGGGTTGGGTGAGGCGCAAAAGGTGCTCGACCGTCATCTCTTCGAGATGGTGCTCGAATTCCGCAACCCCGAAGCCGGTGAGCCGGGGTTTGGGTTCGGCGTGGATTGGGAAGAGCTCAAACGCAAGGCAGGCGCGCGTGAGTGAGACGGTCTGTCCCGTCTGTCGTCAGCCTGCGGATGTCCGTCTGCTGCGGATGGCGACGCAACTGACGCCGACCGTCATCCGTTCCGTGGCGCGCGCGTCGCCCGATTGGCGGCCGGAGCACGGCCTCTGCCCGGTGTGCGCCGCCGTTCATCAAAATCACGTCGCAGCGCAGCGCAGTCACTTTTCGCTTCACACTTCAACCGATCCGCACACCACGTTTCCGTACTATCATCGCGAGGAAGAGACGCTGCTCAGCCAGCCGGAGCGCCTGCCTGATTATTCCACCTTCACCGGCGCTGGCGTCGCAATGGCGTTTCTGGACAGTGGTTTTTATCCGCATCCGGACCTCACGCAAGGCCTTTCGTGGCTGGATGGGGAGTGGCATCGCATTCCCCAACGGCGCTGGCGCACTCTCCTGGAGGAGGCCGGCCTGCGCATTCGAGAGTACGCCGACCTGACCGACGGCGCCGAATGCGTCGGCCTCAATGCGCCAAGTCTCTGGGACGGCGCAGGCGATAGCTGGCACGGCTTGATGACAACCAGCATCGCAGCGGGCAACGGCTGTTTAAGCGGCGGCCGTTATCGCGGCTATGCGCCGGAGGCCTCTATCGTGGCGATCAAGATCGGACGCAGCGGCGGTCGCATTCCAGAGGAGGACATCCTGCGCGGCCTGGAATGGCTGCTGGAGGAAGACCGCTGGCGGCGCTACAATGTGCGCGTCGTCAACATCAGCGTCGGCGGCGACTTCCCAGAAGAATGGAACCGAAACCCGGTCTGTCGCGCCGCCCACGCGCTGGCGCAGCGCGGCCTCTTCGTGGCTGCGGCGGCGGGAAACCGTGGGGTGGACGAGCTGTTGGCGCCGGCGCAAACGCCCACCGTGATGACGGTGGGCGGCGTCGAGGACCACAATCGCCGTTGGCAGCCGCAGACGCCCGGCGCCGCAGCGGCGCTTTCCCTCTATCATCACAACACGGGCGTCGTCATGTATCGGCACGCCATGATCCGCAAGCCGGAAATTCTGGCGCTGGCGCGCTGGGCGCCTTCGCCGGTGTTGCCGCTCAGCCATGTCTTCTATGAAATGGTCGCCATCGACCACGTGCGCCGCGTGTTGCGCGGGGAGACCGGCGACCTGCCGGCGGATGTTTTGCGAGCCGGAGGCGCCGATGAAGAGTTTGCAACGCCCGGCGACGTGATCGTCGACGTCGATCACTGGATGCCGGAAGTGTGGCGCGGGTTGCGGCTGCGCATGAATGCACACAAGTGGGTGCACCGATATTATCAGCACGTGGATGGCACTTCCGTTGCAGTGGCTCAGGTCTCGGCGGTGGCGGCGCAGATGTTTCAGGCCAACCCCAATCTGAGCGGAGAAGAGGTGCGCCAATTGATGTTGGAGACGGCGCTGCCGCTGCCTCATCTCACTTCCGTGCAGACGGGTCCTGGCTTGTTGCAGCCCGCGTTGGCGGTCGCAGCCGCCCTGCGCGCAAGCGGAGGCCCTTTGCATGGGTTTCCGATCAGCGGCGCTGCGTTGCGTGAGAACGAATTGCATAAATGGCGGCTTCACGGTACATTACCCTTGCATTCTTTTTCCCAGTTTGAAAACTCGGGCTGCGTCGTCTACTTCGGCCTGTGGGCGCCCCACGCGCAGAGCGTAAGCCTGCTTGGCTCGTTCAACCGCTGGCAACCCGATGCACTGTTGCTGCACAAGGCCCATAATGGATGGTGGCACATTGCGCTTCACTTGCCGCCGGGCGTGCATCTCTATCGCTTCTGGGTGACCGACGCCCGCCACCCGCAGGGACGCTGGATGCGCGACCCGGAGAATCCGGATATCGCCGAGAGCGGCTATGGCGACGCCCACAGCCAAATCGTGATTGCCTAAGCGTCAAACCAGACGCCATCTGCAGGAAATCGATCCTGTTCCATACACGCCGCACACAACAGCCAAGACGAGGACGTCCATGCATCGTGAATATCATAAGTGGTATAGCCCGCGTTTGAATCGAGAGATGGAGCTGTTGATCTTCGGCCACGCCGGCGCGCGCGTGCTGGTCTTCCCCACCAGCATGGGGCGTTTTTACGAATATGAGGATCGCAGCATGGTGGCCAATCTCGCCGATCATCTGGAGAACGGCTGGCTGCAACTCTATTGCGTAGACAGCATCGACGGGGAAAGCTTCTATAACAACTGGGCGCACCCGGCCGGCAAAATCTGGCGCCACATTCAATACGAAGAGTATATTTTGAACGAGGTGTTGCCGCTGAGTTGGTCGAAAAATCCGAACCCATTCTTGATTGCGCATGGCTGCAGCTTCGGCGCGTATCACGCCGTCAACATCGCCTTTCGTCATCCGCATCTCTTTGGCCGCGTGCTGGCGCTGAGCGGCAAATACGACATGAGCAACTTTTTCGGCGGCTATTACGACGACAACATCTACTTCAACACGCCCAGCCACTATGTGCCCAACCTGCATGATCCCAACCAAATCGAGGCGTTGCGCCGCATGGACATCATCATTGTGGTCGGCAGAGACGATCCGCACATCGAAAACAACCGCGCCTTGAGTCGAGCGCTCTGGGAAAAGGGCATCCCTCATGCTTTTCGAGAGTGGGATGGGTGGAGTCACGACTGGCCCTACTGGAAGAAGATGGTGCGGCTTTACATTGGAGGACATGATTGAGCGCCCTGCATGTTCTGTGTTGCGTGGTTTTCAGGTCTTGATGAAGCAGGAACACGCAACACTCTTTCTCACCCTATCACGACCACACCCCAGGAGGAGCAACGATGAGCGTCAAGAAAATCGGTTTACTCGTTGGCCGTGAGTGGAGCTTCCCGCCAGCCTTCATCGAAGAAGTGAACAGCCGCGACGCTGGCGTGACGGCGGAATATGTCAAGCTCGGCGGCACGAAGATGAACGAACCCTGTGAATACGCCGTGCTGGTCGACCGCATCAGCCATGAAATCCCCTACTACCGCACCTACATGAAGAACGCCATGCTGCAGGGCGCCTACTGCATCAACAACCCCTTCTGGTGGAGCGCAGACGACAAATTCTTCGGCGCCAGCCTGATCACGCGCATGGGCATCCCTTCGCCCAAGACCATCGTGCTGCCGATGAAGTCCTACCCGGAAGGCGTGGTCAGCGAAAGTTTGCGCAATCTCGTCTATCCGCTCAACTGGGAGGCCATCGTCGCCTACACCGGCCTGCCCGCCATCCTCAAGGACGCCTGGGGCGGCGGCTGGAAGAACGTGTATAAAGTCCACACGATCGATGAACTGATTCGCGCCTACGACGAAACCGGCACGCTGTGCATGATTCTGCAAGAGTTTATCGAATACGACCATTTTGTGCGTTGCATCTGCGTCGGACAGACCAATATCATGCCGATCAAGTATGACCCTAAACATCGGCGCTACATTGTCGAACATGACCATCTGACGCCGGAGCTGGGCGCCAAAATCATCGAGTACGCGCGGCGCATCAACGAAGTGATGGGCTATGACATGAACAGCATCGAGTTCGCCATTCGCGACGGCGTCCCCTATGCCATCGACTTCATGAACCCTGCGCCGGACATGGACATCAACAGCATCACGCCTCACTATTTCGACTGGGCGGTGAAAGCCATGGCCGACTTCGCCATCGAAATGGCGCACAATCCCCGGCCACAGCGAGCGGAGCAGCGATGGGCTCGATATGTAGACTGAATGAATGACCTGATTGTTCTGTTCATCGGCGCGATCCTCGGCGGGCTGTTGACCTGGAGCTGGCTGACCATTTCGCGCCACTGGAAAAGCAGCCGAGATCTGCGCAGCAGCGCGGAAAAAGCCGACAAAGAGGCCGTTGAAAAGCGCAAAAAGGCGCGTGACGATCGCCGCAAATCCCTCGATTTGACATTTCGAGCCCTGATCGAAACGATCTTATTTGCGCTCGCCCTATTTGCGGCTGTGGCGCTGCTGTTGAATTTGCTCGGATGAAAGGAAATCGCTGTGTCGAAGAAGCCGTTGACGGCGCTGGTCGCCTGTGCGGGTTGAGCGTCTAAGCTCCCGCCGGGGACATTAGCGCAGGTCGTGCGCCAACTGGCCGGGCTTTTCCCGGCAACTGAATATCCCGATGTGCTGATCGGCCTGGGGGAGCCGGACGACGCGGCCGTCTTCCGGTTAGATGAGACGCGCGCCCTGATCCAGACCACCGACTTCTTTACGCCGATCGTCGACGACCCATGGACCTATGGCGCCATCGCCGCGGCCAACGCCATGAGCGATGTCTTCGCCATGGGCGGCGAGGCGCTCTTTGCGCTCAATATCGCCGGCTTCCCGGAAAGGATGGACGGAGAGACGATTGCCCAGATTTTCGCCGGCGGCGCAACCAAGGTGCGCGAGGCGGGGGCGGCGATCGCCGGCGGGCACACCGTCACCGCTCCGGAGCCGTTTTACGGGTTGGTGGTGACCGGCGTCATTCATCCCGAGCAGGTAATGCGCAAAGGCGGCGCGCGGCCAGGGGATCAGCTCTACCTGACCAAGCCGCTCGGCACCGGCATTCTCACGACGGCGGCCAAACTGACGGGGGCAGCCGAGCACCCACTGCGCCGTCTCATCCGCAGGGTGCAGCGCCGCCCCGATCTCGACGTCAAGGACCTGGATGCGGCTGTGATTTCCATGCTGCGGCTGAACCGCGCAGCCGCCCAGGCGGCGCGCGAGACAGACGTGCGCGGCGCCACCGACATCACCGGTTTCGGGCTGCTCGGCCATGCCTGCGAAATGGCCATCGCCAGCGGGCGCGAGAGCGGCGCCGGCTTCGTCATCGAGGCTGCCTGCGCGCCGTTGCTTCCAGGGGCAATCCGCTACGTCGAAGCCGGCTATCTGACACGCGGGGCGGTGCGCAATCCCCAACACTTCGGCGAGCACGTGCGCTTCGCGACGCACGTCCCCTCCTCTCTGCGCACGATTCTGTGGGAGTCGGAGACGAGCGGGGGGTTGCTGCTCGCCGTGCCTGCGGCCAATGCGGCGCGCTTCGAGCGACTCTGTGCAGAGAATCAACAGCCGGTGTGGCGCATCGGCGAAGTCGTGAAAGGAGAGGGCGTCCAGGTGGTTTGATTGTGCAACGTTCCACCTTCTTGTCAATTCCCCCTCTCCAGAGGTTTTAAGGTTTTCTTCGAGTTGATTCGCCCCTGCACAACATGGTAAGCTTTGTGACTGCCGGAACGCTGCAACGTTGTGGATGATGGGGGGCGATGGCCGCCCTCTCTGTGGAACACTCGGGAGAAAGCTTCTATGCGAATCTATCATGAAATCAATCTCGCCGACCGCTCGATCTCGTCGCGCGAGCTGCACGGTAAGGACATTATCTTCGCCGGCCGTTATCTGATTGCCAAAACTTTCGTCGAGCGAGGACTCGCCCGCGTCGATCCGCTTTCGCCGGAAAATCTGCTGATCTTCTCCGCCGGCCCCTTCGCCGGCACGACCTTCTCGAACGCCAACCGCACGAGCGTGGGCTGCAAGAGTCCGCTCACGGGCGGCATCAAGGAGGCGAACGGCGGCGGCACATTCAGCTATGCGTTGGGGCAGCTCCGCATCGCGGGCTTCACGCTCGCCGGCGCTTCGCCGGATTGGGTGGTGATTCACTTCCGCAAGGATGGCGGCATTGCGTTCGATGACGCAACGCCCTACCTCGGCAAAGGCAACTACGCCGCCGCCGAAATGCTCTACGAGCGCTATGGCCGCAAGGTGGCGATTGCGCTCTGCGGCCCGGTCGGCGAGTATCAGGGATTGCTGGCCGGCATCGCCTTCAGTGACAAAGACCTGCGGCCCTCGCGGCTGGCCGCGCGCGGGGGCGTCGGCGCCGTCATGGGCAGCAAGCGCGTCAAGGCGATCGTGGTCGATCTCGATAAAACGCCGCCTTTTGGCGATCCTCGCAAGGTCACCGACAGCATCAAGCGCTACACCAAGATGCTGCGCGAGGATTCCATCGTCATGAACTTCTACAACAAGGTCGGCACGATGGGCATGGCCGATTACCAGAACTACATCGGCGGGCTGCCGGTGCGCAACTTCAGCGCCGGACAGCTGGCCGATGTCTCGGCGGGCGAGGTCTTCAAGATGGGCGGCGACTACATCGGCGAGCTGAACACCTCGCGCGGGGGAGAGCAGACCCACCCCTGCATGCCCGGCTGCGCCATCCAGTGCAGCAACGTCTATGTGGACGCCAACGGCAAGGAGGTGGTCTCGCCGGTCGAATATGAAACGTTGGGGCTGCTCGGCACAAATTGCGGAATCACCGATCCGGACGATCTGGCGCAGCTCAACTACATCGCCAATGACCTCGGCGTAGACACGATCGAGACGGGCGCCACGCTCGCCGTGTTGATGGAGGCGGGACTGGCCCAATTCGGCGACGTCCGCTGGATGGTCGATGCGCTGGCCGAGATCGGGCGCGGCACGGAGTTGGGCCGGCTGTGGGCGCAAGGCACGGCGCGCGTCGGCGAACACTACAAGGTGCGCCGCGTGCCCGTCATCAAAAAACAGGCGATCAGCGCCTACGACCCGCGCGTGGTGGAGGCGACCGGCATCACCATGATGGCCACCGCCCAGGGCGCCGACCACACCGCAGGCAACCTGCCCCGGCTGAAGACGCGCGAGATGGACCTGGAGACCTTGCTCGACCTGAGTCTGAAACAACAGATCAAGGTGGCCGCCAACGATTCGTTGGGCCTGTGCATCTTCGGGCAGACGGTCACCAACGTCAACCTGGAGTTTCTGGCCGAGGCGCTCAACGCCGCGCATGGAACCGACCTCACGCCCGCCTTTTTTGAGGAGCTCGGACGCATGACGCTCTATTACGAGCGCGAGTTCAACCGACAGGCCGGCTTCACCGCCGCCGACGACGAGCTGCCCGCCTTCTTCTACGAAGAGCCGCTGCCGCCCACCAACCAGACGGCGCGCTTCCATGGCGAGCAAGTCCATCCTATGTATGACGCCCTGGAGCCTGCAACGGCGTAGAACAACGCAATGATCATTTGCCCGCAGGGGGAGTTCTTCTTTGCGGGTTCAACCTGGAAACTCACGTATGTCCCTGTTACACCAACTTCACCGCGAAGCCGCTGAACTTCAGCCGCAGCTTGTGGCCTGGCGTCGCGACTTTCACATGCATCCAGAGCTTGGCTTTCAGGAAGTGCGCACCGCCGGCGTCGTCGCCGAGCATCTGCGCGCCCTGGGGCTGGAGGTGACAACCGGCGTCGGCAAGACCGGCGTCGTGGCGCTGGTGGAGCCGGACGAGGCGCCCGCCCATGCGGCGACCGTGCTGCTTCGCTTCGACATGGACGCGCTGCCGATTCACGAAGAAAATGACGTTCCCTATCGTTCACAGACGCCCGGGGTGATGCACGCTTGCGGCCACGACGGCCACACCGCCATCGGCATGGGCGTGGCGCAACTGCTCGCCCGCCATCGCAACGAGCTGGCGGGACGGGTCAAGCTCGTCTTTCAGCCGGCCGAGGAGGGGTTGGGCGGCGCACGGGCGATGATCGCCGACGGCGTGCTGGAGAACCCCAAGCCACAGGCGTCCTTTGGGCTGCATCTGTGGAGCCGGTTGCCGCTCAACCAGGTGGTGGTGCAGTCCGGCCCCTTGATGGCGGGCGCCGACAAAGTCGATCTAATCGTCGAAGGCGTGGGCGGTCACGGCGCCATGCCCCACGAGACCGTGGACGCCATCGTCATCGCCAGTCAGATCGTGCTGGCGTGGCAGACGATCATCTCGCGCAACGTCAGCCCGACTACGCCCGCCGTGATCACCGTGGGGGAGTTTCACGCCGGTTCGGCCGCCAATGTGATCGCCGGGCGGGCGAAACTGTCTTGCTCGATCCGCTCCTTTGACCTGGAGACGCGCGACTTTTTGGTGCGGCGCATGCGCGAGGTGGCTGAAGGCGTCTGCACCGCGCACGGCGCCACATGCGCGCTCACATTCACGCCGGGCGTGCTGCCGACCATCAACTCCGAAGCGGGTGCAGCGCTGATGCGCACAGTGGCAACCGAGCTTGTCGGCGCGCAGAATGTCATCACCCAAACGCCCGCCATGGTCGGCGAGGACATGTCGGAATTTCTGATGCGCGCGCCGGGCTGCTATGTGCTCGTCGGCGCCAACGACCCGCACGGCCCGCTCAACAGCCCGCACCACAGCCCCACCTTCGACTTCGACGAACGCATGCTCTCCACCGGCGTGGCGCTGCTGGCCGGCGCAGCGGTCAGATACCTGGAAGAGCAGGCGAAGCCGCCCGCTGCACAGGAACGGAGCACCCGCCCATGAGCGACGTCCACTTTCTGCGCGTCACAGATTTTGTGAAGGCGCCCGGCGCAAAGCCTTTCAAACACACCTTTTTCCAAAGCCAGCGCCTGCTGGTCGGGCTGAACGTGTTGGCTCCTGGACAGGCGCAGGCCATCCATGAACACGCCGATCAGGACAAGTTCTATTACGTGGTGGCGGGCAGCGGTCGCTTCACCGTCGGCGAGAGCGAGCAGACGTGTGAGGCGGGGATGCTGATTGTAGCTCCGGCGGGCGTTCCGCACGGCGTCGTCAACGACGGGGACGATCTGTTGACCTTTCTGACCGTGATTGCGCCGTTCGGCTAAAGCGCGTCAAGCTTTTTTCTTCAGCCTGCGCAGCAGCTCGTCATTGGTGGGCGCTTTCTCCAGGAGCTTCAGCAGGCCGAGCATGGCGCTCTTGTTGTCGCGCTCGGCGAGGGCGCGGCGCAACAGGGTGAGTTTCTCCATCTCCGCCGGCGTGTAGAGCAGCTCCTCCCTGCGCGTGCCGCTGGCCTTGATGTCGATGGCCGGAAAGATGCGCGCCTCCGCCAGCGACCGGTCCAACACGATCTCACTGTTGCCGGTGGCTTTGAACTCCTCGAAGATCAGGTCATCCATGCGCGAGCCGGTCTCGACCAGGACGGTGGCGAGCACCGTCACCGAACCGCCATGCTCGATATTGCGCGCCAGGCCGAAGAAGCGTCGCGGAATCTCCAGCGCCCTGGCGTCGATCCCGCCCGACAGTGTGCGGTTGGCGCCTTTGCCGGATAGGTTGAAGGCGCGCGTCATACGCGTCAAGCTGTCGATCAACACGACCACATCGCGGCCGCACTCCAGTTCACAGCGCACGTGCGCCATCGTCAGCTCGGCCAGGCGAACGTGATCTTCCAGGCTCTGGTCGTTGGAGCTGGCGAAAACCTCGGCGGGGACGCTGCGACGAAAATGCGTCACCTCCTCCGGTCGTTCGTCGATCAACAACAGGAGGATGCGCGCCTCCGGCGCAGCCGCATGGATGGCGTGAGTCAGCTCTTCCAGAAGCTGCGTCTTGCCCGCCTTAGGCGGCGCTACGATCAGCCCGCGCGTGCCCTTGCCGATCGGCGCGATCAGCTCCACCGCGCGCATCGACAGCCTCCCGCTGTCGCCCAGCCGAAAGCGCTCGCAGGGATCGATGGCAAGGAGCTGTTCGAAGGGTTTGCGCCGGGCGAAGGCTTCCGGCGTCAGACCGCAGATCTCCTGGACGTCGCTTAGCTGCAGGCCCCGTTTCGTGGCGCCGGCGACCCCGCGAACTTCTGCGCCGTCGACGAGTGCGTAACGTTCAACCAGCGCAGCGGGAACGTACACATCCGCCGGCGAGGGCGCAAAGGCGCGCAGCGGGTCGCGCAGATACGCGTCGCCCTGGGGCGTGCACTGCACGACGCCTTTCACTTCGCTGAACGGTTCGCCCGGCGTCTCGAGCGTCGGCGGGCGGAGGGGGGTGCGAGTTTTGGGTGGGCGGTCAGGCAACCGGCGTTGTGATTTCACCTCGCGGCGATTCTTGGTGCGCGCCATGACGTCAAGATAACATAGAGTGGTGAAAAATGACCAACTCACTGCACCTTTGTGATTCTGTATGCACCATCCCTTTGTTCACCATCCCCATCGCACCCTGTTGACGCTTTCGCTGCCGGTGCTGATCTCGCTGGTCGCCGAGCCGCTGACCGGCCTGGTCGATACGGCCTTTGTGGCGCAGCTCGGCGCGACGCCGCTGGCGGCGCTAGGCGTCGGCTCGGCTGCCCTCTCGGCCGTCTTCTGGATCTTTAATTTTCTGGGCATCGGCGCGCAGACCGATGTGGCGCAGGCGTTGGGCGCCGGCGACCACGAGCGCGCAGCGCGCGTCATGGGGCTGGGGTTATTGCTGGCGATGCTCTTTGGACTCGGCTCGATCGTCTTCGGCGCTGCGTTGGTCACCCCGATTGCGCGGGGATTGGGCGCAGAAGGCGCAGTGCTGGCATACGCCGAGTCGTATATTTTCGTGCGCCTGCTCGGCGCTCCGGCGGTGATCGCGTCGCTGGTCGCCTTTGGCGTGTTGCGCGGTTTGCAGGACATGCGCACGCCGCTGTGGGTGGCGGTGGCGGTCAATGCGCTCAACATTGCGCTGGACTGGCTGTTCATCTTCGGTGCAGGTCCGATCCCGGCGATGGGGGTGACGGGCGCTGCGGCGGCGAGCACATTTGCCCAGTGGCTCGGCGCCATCTGGGCAAGCGCCGCCATCGTGCGGCGCTTGGGCTGGCCGTCGCGCCTGCGCGTTCAAGAAGCGCGCTCTCTGCTGCGCGTCGGCGGCGATCTTTTCCTGCGCACCGGCTTCTTGACCGCCTTTCTGCTGCTCGCCACGCGCGTCGCCACTAACCTGGGGCCGGAGAGCGGCGCCGCCCACCAGGCTGTGCGTCAGTTTTGGATCTTTGCGGCGCTGGGGCTGGACGCGCTGGCTATCACCGCGCAGAGTTTGGTCGGCTATTTCCTCGGCGCAGGCTGGGTGACGCAGGCTCGTCGCGTGGCGAGGATGGCCTGCCTGTGGAGCGCAGGGATGGGTGCGCTGCTTGGCGTGGGGATGTGGCTCTTTCGCGGCCCCCTCGCCGACCTGCTGGCCCCCCCTGAAGCGCACAGTCTCTTCTTTTCGGCCTGGCTTCTTTCGGCCGTCGTGCAGCCGCTCAACGCGCTTGCCTTCGCCACTGACGGCGTTCACTGGGGGACAGGCGATTTTCGCTACCTGCGCAATGCGGCCTTCGCAGCGATGGCGATTGGCGCGGCCGCCTTGCTCGGCCTGGAGGCGACGGGCGCAGCCTCGCTCGCCTGGGTCTGGCTCGTCACCGATGCCTGGATCGCCGTTCGCGCGGCGCTAGGCGTCGTGCGCATCTGGCCCGGCGTCGGCCATGCGCCGCTCTCTCAACCAGACCGTCCACCGAACACCGAATTCCCTTCTGGAAGCGGACAGCAACCGGCAACGCCAGAGCCAACGCCGGCGAAAGGCTAACCATCGTCTAACACCCAATTCACTCAACACCCAAGTCTGGGCAATCGAGCAAATCAAGGAAAAGCTATGCACTACGGAGCCCATTGCTACATCTTCACCGATCGGTGGAGCGATGACGCACTTCCCATCCTTGACCGGATGAAAGCGCTCGGTCTGGACGTAGCCGAGCTTTCCGTCGGCGACGACGTGCGCTTTACGCCGGCGCTGACGAGACGCCGCGCCGAGGCGTTAGGGCTGACGCTGGTGATCGGTCCCGGCGGCGCCTGGCCGCTCAGCGCCGATCTCTCCTCGGACGAGCCGGAGGAGCGCCGAGAGGGGCTGACCTGGCATTGCCGTCAGGTCGATCTGGCGGCGGAGCTCGGCGCCGTCGCCTACGCCGGCGCGCTCTATGGTCATCCGGGTGTGGTCAAGCGGCGGCGTCCGCCGGTGGACGAATATCCTCGCACCGCAGAGGGGCTGCACAAGCTCGCCGAATACGCGGCCCGACGCAACGTCAAGATTGTGTTGGAGCCGATGAGTCACTTTCGCACCCATTTGGTCAACACGGCGGCGCAACTGATGCGACTGATCGATCTGGCCGATCACCCGAACCTCTACGCCCTGTTCGACACCTATCATCTCATCACCGAGGAGCGGGACTACGGCGCCGCGCTGCGCACGCTGGCCTCACGGCTCTGGTGCGTGCATACGTGCGAAAACGATCGCGGCGCGCCCGGCGGCGGCCTGGTGCCGTGGGACGACGTCTTCGATGTGCTCTACGAGATTGGCTTCGACGGCCCGCTGACGATGGAGGCGTACAACTCGTCGATCGACGACTTCGCCTACCAGCGCGGCATGTTCCATAACGTCTGCCCCGACGGCGACGAGTTTGTGCGCAAAGGGCTGGCGTTTTTGCGGTCGCACGTCGAGCGCAGATGGAAATAAGCGAGTCTAGAATGAAGCACGTTCGTCTTTCTTCCAGGAGGCGTTAATGCTTCCTGGAAGAAAGACCCTTGCCTTAGAAGGCGGTGGTCATCGGCGTCGGTTGAAGGAGCATCGACGTCGCCTCCACCAATCGCGACAGCTCCTCCGGCGTGTTGTACGCCTGGACGGAAATGCGCATGTAGTGGCCGCCCTGCCAGGCGTAGCAAGGGACTTCGATCCGATGTTCTGAATAAAGACGCTCCTTGAACGCAGCGATGTCGGGCTGAAGCGGAAGCGGGGCGACGCCCATCTGGTGGAAAAGGCGCGGCGCTTGCCGTGGGTAACAGGAAGGGACGCCGGCGACCGCTTCGAGCTGCGCCAGCGTTTCCGCCAGCATGGCGTGACAACGCTCGCGCACGGTTCGCCAGTCATGAGAACGTTGGAACTCGATGGCGGCGGGAACGCTCAGGTAGGCGGAAATGTCGTCGGTGCCTTGCCACTGCAGCGCACTGATAAAGTCATTGTCCTCGAACATCGTGCGCTCCGGACCATAGCCCCAGCTCACCACCAGCGGCTCGATCTGCGGCTGAACCTCCGGTCGCACCCATAGGAAGCCCGCGCCCTTGGGCGCGCACAGCCATTTGTGCAGGTTGCCGGTGTAGATGTCGGCGTCGAGCGCGCCGAGGTCGATGTCGATCTGACCAGGCGCGTGCGCGCCGTCGACGACGGTGAGGATGCCCGCCTCGCGGGCGCGGCGACAGAGCGCCTGCACAGGCAGCGTCAGCGCCGTCGGCGAGGTGATGTGGCTCAGAAAGAGCACACGCGTGCGTGGAGTGACGCCTTGCCAAAGCTCCTCGACGATCTGCGCCTCCTCGGCGATGGGCAGCGAAATCGGTTGACGGACCAGGCGGGCGCCTCGCTGGGCGCAGACGAACTCCCAGGCGTTGAGGCATGCGCCGTACTCGTGCGTCGTCGTTAACACTTCATCGCCGGGTTGCAGCGCCAGCGAGCGCGCAACCACGTTGACGCCGAAGGTGGCGTTGTGCACGAAGACCAGGTCCTCCGCTCGAGCGCCGAGATAGGCGGCCAGCGCCTCGCGCGCCGCGCGGAGAAGGCGACTCGATTCGCGTGCAAAAAAGTGGGTGGGCTGACGTTCAAGGCGTCGCTGCCACTCCTGATAGACCTCGAACACCGGCAGCGGCGTTGCGCCGAAGGCGCCGTGGTTGAGATAAATTACGTCGGGATCAAGCTGAAACAGAGAACGAAGCGCGTTCACGAACTCTCCTGACCGATGCAAAAAACGAGAGATGAAGATAGGAGCCATTATATCTTTTGCGAGGGTCGCAGTGAGAAATTGTGCGGAGCGAAGAAGAGGAATGCCAAATCTAAAGGTCCCCAAAACAAGCGGAGGGCGTCAGCATCTGGACTGACGCCCTCCGCTCACACAGAGAGAAGGAGAAAACCTACATGTGAACCCTGAACCCATTACCCATCCGCCTTCACTATAGTGTGGGCGGGCGATGGCGACAACTGGCAAATGATGTATCCTTTCGTAAGGTTGACTTGGCATGGAAAGGAAGCGGAGGCGAATGCTTGAGGATCTGCGTGGAAAGACCATTATTGTCACAGGCGGCGCGCAAGGGATCGGCAAGGGCATTGCGCTGCAGCTGTTGCGACTGGGCGCAGCGGTGCTGATCGCCGACCTGGATGAGGAGGCGGGCATGGAGACCTCGTCCGAATGCGCTGGGTGGGGAGAGGTGCGCTTTGTGCAGACGGACGTCGCCGACGAAGCTTCGGTGGCGCGCATGGCGGCCGAGGCGGCGGCGTGGCGCGGCGCCATCGACGGTCTGGTCAACAACGCGGGCATCGCCGATCCCGGCGCGACGCCGGTGGAGCAGTTGAGCCTGGACGCCTGGAATCGGGTGCTCGCCGTGAATCTCACAGGAGCTTTTTTGTGCGTCAAACATGCGGCGCCTCACCTGCGCCGGGCGCGCGGCGCCGTTGTCAACATCGCATCGACGCGCGCGCTGCAGTCCGAACCCAACACCGAGGCGTACTCCGCCAGCAAAGGCGGTCTTCTGGCGCTGACCCATGCGCTCGCCATCAGCCTGGGGCCGGAGGTGCGCGTCAACGCCATCAGCCCGGGTTGGATCGAAGTGAGCGCCTGGAAGAAAGCCGGCCAACGCCGCACGCCCGCCTTGCGCCCTATCGACCACGCCCAGCATCCGGTCGGCCGCGTCGGCGCGCCGGAGGATGTGGCGGCGATGGCGGCTTTCCTCCTGTCGGAAGCGTCGGGCTTTGTTACAGGGCAGAATTTTGTCGTCGACGGGGGAATGACGCGCAAGATGATCTACGTCGAATGAGAAAGGAGAGCTGCGGCTCGCAACCGCAGGTTCTCGACAGACCTCGAAAATTTGGCTAACAGAGGAAGCGCTGCCGTGCGGGCCCTCACCCCCTGCCCCCTCTCCCAGTGCTGGGGGAGGGGGTGAAGGGAGCATCCTCTGCTCCCTTTTACGATATCAGCTGCATCTCGCAGCCGCAGTTTCCCGGCATACAGCAAGGCCGCGCCGGAGGCGATGGCCGATTCACCCCCGGCGTTTTATAGGCTTCATTGTCCGCGCGCCTGCAAAATGGCGGTTTCCGCTGCGGTCAGGCCCGAGACGGCTGCGCTGATGAGCGCGTCCGCCTCTTGCAGCTGGGCGATGCTGCGGTTTTGAACGGCGGTGGCAAGCGCGCTGGCCGCCTGCGCGTAGCTGAGCGCCGCCGCCTCCAACTGGCTGTGGATCGCCTGGGCGTCGGCGGGCACGGTGAGCTCGCCGACGCTGGCGCTGGTGCGGCGCAACAACGCCAGGGCGGCGTTCATGCGCGTCGTCCAGTTGGCGTCCCCAAGCAGCGCATTGTTGGCGTTCACTTCTCGCAACAGCCCGTCGAGGCTGGTCTGCACCAGGTCGAACTGGCGGATCAGCTCGAGCGCGGCCGTGAGGTAGGCGTCGAGCTCCTCATTTCGAGGCTGAGGCTGCGGCGTTGGCGTCGGCGTGGGCGTGGGCAACAGGCCGCCAAGACCTGACGCCTGCTCCGGCTGCGGCGCAGCGGCCGGCGCCGCCTCGACGGGCGTTCCGTCAGCGTTGACCACCGGCACGCTTTCCAGCGGAGGCGGATTGGCGACGAGCGCTGCAAAGACCCAGCCGCCATTGTCGAGGCGGAACCACGTGCCGTCGGCGTTGCGCCCGACGATATTGATCGTCTGGCCGGTGACGGTGCCGCCGATCACGTCGAATTCGGTGCCGGGGCCGGCGCGCAGATTGGCGTCCACCGTCACCGTGGGCGTCACGACTCCGGTGGGCGCAGCCTGGCCTGTCACGGCCCGCAAAATTTCATCGTTGACGACAGGGACGGCGGCTTCTGGAGCGGCGACCAGAAAATTGGCGATCCAGGCGCCGTTGCCGAGCAAATACCAGCCGCCATCTTCGCTGACGGCTGCAACCTGAACCTCTTGTCCGGCCGTCGCCTGCCCGACGATGGCGAAATTGGTGCCGGGGCCGGCGCGCAGATTGGCGTTTTCGATCACGGAAGTGGTGATCAGCGGGACGCCGCTGACGGCGGGCGCAGGTGCGGCCTCCACGGTCGGCGTCGTGGCTACGGTTGGCGTCACCGCCTCTGTTGCGGTCAACGCTTCGGTCGGCGTCAGTGTAGGCGTCGCCAGCAGTTCCTCTGGAAGAACCAGCTCGATTTGCGCTGAGCCTGCCTCAAACGGCGCAACGATCACCGAGATGGGCACGGTTTGCGTAAGGAGGTCGGACAATTGCAGCGCAACCAACGCCGGAACGGTTGTAGTCAACGTCTGGGTGACGACGAAATCCAGATCGATTTCCAGCGTCACGGCGACGCTGCTGACGATCAAAGGCGGGGTAAGCTCCTCCGTTGCGGTCACTTCTGCAGCGCCGAGGAGATCGCTTGCCAGCTCTGCCGTCGGGGTCAGCGCCGGCGCTGCGCCGAGCTCCGTCGTTGCGGCTGGAATGCTCTCGGTGAGCGGCGCCGTCGCCTCAAGCCCCGTTGCGGTCGGCGTCAACAGCCCCGTTTCGGCGATGGTCTCCGTGAGCGCCTCCGTCGCCGTCATCTCGCTGACCGCAAGCAACGAGATCGTCAGCGGGATCGACTGGCGAATCTTGATCCGAAGCGGCTGCTCCAACGGCGCAGGCTCCACCGTTGGGGTTGGCGTCGCGTTCTGTTGTTGAACCGCCGCCTGCGTCGCCGACATCTGTAGCAAGAAGAGCGTGAGCAGGCTGAAGGCGAACGTGAGCAGGGTGAGGCTCTTGCGCTGCATGGTCGTCCTCCCTGTTTCGTGAGGAAAGGGTCGATTGTTTCTCGATTATAGCCTATATGTGAATCCTTCTTTTGGCAAGTTGTGCGCAAATCAAGTTTGTTGCGCTCCTTTGGATTGTGTCAGCTTGGGATAACCTCTGGTAGAATGCACGGCTGTGCATTATTGTTAAAAACGCATGGTGAATGGAAACAGTTTCAGATGAGCACGAAAATTATTTACTCGATGATCGGCGTCGGCAAGGTCTATCCGCCCAACAAGCAGGTCCTGCGCGACATCAGCCTCTCGTACTTTTACGGCGCTAAAATCGGCGTCCTGGGGTTGAACGGCTCCGGCAAGAGCACGCTTTTGCGCATCATGGCGGGCGTGGACAAGGATTTCATCGGCGAGACCGTGCTGGCGCCTGGCTATACGATCGGTTACCTGGAGCAGGAGCCGCAGCTCGATGAGAGCAAGACGGTGCGCGAGGTGGTCGAGGAGGGCGTGCAGGAGGTCATCGATGCGCTGCGCGAGTTCGATGAGATCAACGCTCGCTTCGCCGAAGATCTGACGCCCGAGGAGATGGACGAGCTGATGACGCGGCAAGCCGAGGTGCAGGATCGGCTCGACGCGCTCAACGCCTGGGACCTGGATAGCCGGCTGGAGCTGGCGATGGACGCGCTGCGCTGTCCGCCGGGCGATACGCCGGTGAAGGTGCTCTCCGGCGGTGAACGCAGGCGCGTGGCGCTCTGTCGTCTGCTGCTGAAGGAGCCGGACATTCTCCTGCTCGACGAGCCGACCAACCATCTCGACGCCGAGTCGGTGGCGTGGCTGGAAAATCATTTGCGCGACTACAAGGGCACGGTGATCGCAGTCACGCATGACCGCTATTTCCTCGACAACGTCGCCGGCTGGATTCTGGAGCTGGATCGCGGCCACGGCATCCCATGGAAGGGCAACTACTCCTCGTGGCTGGAGCAAAAGCAGCAGCGGCTGGCCCAAGAGGAAAAGCAGGAGGCGTTGCGCCAGAAGACGCTTCAACGCGAGTTGGAATGGCTGCACATGACGCCCAAGGCGCGGCAGACCAAACGCAAGGCGCGCATCAACGCCTACCACGAGCTGCTCGCCCAGGACAAGGAGCGAGCGATGGAGGAGCGAGAGATTTACATCCCTCCAGGGCCGCGGCTCGGCGACCTCGTGATTCGCGCTGAAGGCGTCAGCAAAGCGTACGGCGACAACCTGCTCTATGAGAACCTGACCTTCGACATCCCTCCCGGCGCCGTCGTCGGCATCATCGGGCCCAATGGCGCCGGCAAGACGACGCTCTTTCGCATGATCGTCGGCCAGGAAAAGCCGGACAGCGGGACGCTGACGATCGGCGGCACGGTCAAGCTCGCCTACGTCGATCAGACGCGAGACGCACTGGACCCCAATAAAACCGTCTGGGAAGAGATCTCTGGCGGGCAGGATCAGATCCAACTCGGCGATCGGCTCGTCAATTCGCGCGCTTACGTTGCGCGTTTTAACTTCACCGGCCAGGACCAACAGAAGAAGGTCGGCATGCTTTCCGGCGGCGAGCGCAACCGCGTGCACCTGGCCAAGATGCTCAAATCCGGCGGCAACGTCCTCTTGCTCGACGAGCCCAGCAACGACCTCGACGTCAACACCCTGCGCGCGCTTGAAGACGCCCTGGAGGCCTTCGCCGGCTGCGTGCTGGTGATCTCCCACGACCGCTGGTTTCTGGATCGCATCGCCACGCACATCCTGGCCTTTGAAGGGGACAGCCAGGTGTACTTCTTCCCGGGCAACTACAGCGAATACGAGGAAGATCGTCGGCGTCGCCTTGGGCCGCTGGCCGACCGTCCGCACCGCATCACCTACCGCAAGCTTCGCCGCGCATAAATGTGCTGGCGAGGGAGTCACCCCCCTCGCCAGCATGCCCTAACTCATCAATCCGCCCCTTCCATGCTACAATCATGGCATTATGTGGATTCAAAACGTGCATATCCTGAAGGAGCGGAGCTTCGCCGCCATACGATATGGTTTGCCTATAAGTTTACTGTTGACCATTCTGCTGCTGAGTTCCTGCGCGTCGCCGTTGCGCAGCGCAGGCAGTTTTCTTCACCGCGACGCGATTCTGGTCTGGCACAGCCTGCCTGCGCCGGAGGCCGCCGCCCTTGACGCTGTGCTCGACCGCTATCGCCGCGCCAACCCAGGCGTCGATGTGCTCGTTCAATTCCAGGAAGCCGACTTGGAAGAGCGGTATATGCGCGCCGTCCAGTCCGGCTTAGGGCCTGACCTGTTGATCTCCAGTAGCGTCTACGTGCGCTCCCTGGCCGACGCCGGCGCCCTGCTCGCCGTCGACGAGCTGGCCTCGGATGATTTGCTCGAACGATTCCTGAGCGTGGCGTTGCGCACGCTTCGCTACAACGAGCGATTGTATGGGTTGCCGGTGGCCCTCGACACTCAGGTTCTCTATTTCAACCGCCGGTTGGTCGAGCAACCGGCGGCCACCGTCGATCAGCTGATGCAGGAGGCCAACGGTGGCCGTCGCATCCTGATGAACAGCCAGTTTGTGGATGCGATCTGGAGCGCCCGGGCGTTTGGCGTCAATCTTTTCGATGAAGCGGGAAGGCCTCAGGAGACCATCGGAGGCATCGCCAACTGGCTGACCTGGATGGAGCAGGTGCGCGACACGCCTGCTTTTATCATCGACGATAACGCGCCGGCGTTGCGCGAGCGCTTTCTGCGCGGAGATATCCCGTACTATATCGGCCATGCCAATGAGTTGAGTTTGCTCGAAGAGACCTTCGGCGACGACCTGGGCGTGGCGCAGTTGCCATCCGGACCCGGCGGAAGCGCAGGTCCCTTCCTTACGACGACGGCGTTGATGTTCAACTCGATGTCCTCTCCTCGGCAGGTGGAGCGAGCCCTCGACCTGGCTCGTTTTCTCACCAGCAGCGACCAACAGGCGGCGCTGATGCGCGAGGCCAACGTCGTTCCGGCCAATATGCGCACGCGCATCTCCGAGGGGCTCTATCCTCAGATCGCCACCATCACCGCCCAGGCGCGCCTTGCCATTCCTTATTTTAACGACGCCCACATCCAGGACGCCTACGCGGCGCTGGCCACCGCTTACAACCGCACCATGATCGGAAGTGCAAGCGCCACAGAGTCGGCGACTGCCGCCCAAACCGCCTTGATCACCGAATTCGGCTTCCCCTCCACCGAAGCTTCCGTCTCCGTCTGTATCGAGAGCGGAGCGCTGCTTCTGTTGGCGCCCGACGTCAACGGCTCGCTTGCTCTGCTGCGCACGCTGGTGGATGGCTTCACAGACGTCTGCCCCAACATTCGAGTGACCGTGCAGAGTTTCGCCACGGAAGGGATGCAAGCGCCCTCTCTTGCGGCGCTCATGACCGCCAGCGCCGACCTGCTGTTTCTGTCGCATCGCGACCTGCCTGCGCTGGTGGAAGCGCGTGCGTTGGCGCCGGTCGATGAGTTGTTGGACGCCACCCTGCTGCAGCAGATGCGTCCTCTCGCCGCCTCCGCCATGCAAATCGGCGGACGAGTGTTCGCTGCGCCTCTCCTTATCGACGTGCAAACGCTGTACTATAATCCTTCCCTGGCCCCCGATCCTGCAGGCACGCTGGCCGACTTACGTTCTCAGGCGCAGGGCGGTGCACCGATTGTGCTTGACGGCGGGTTCGAGCATGGAATATGGGGGGTCGGCGCCTTTGGCGGGCAGCTTTTCGCAGCCGACGGTGGATTTGGCCTGTCGCCAACGCCCCTGACGCAATGGCTGGCCTGGCTGCAGGACTCGCAGCGCTTGTATGGCGTCAATATAGCCGTGCAACATGAAGAGGCGCTGGACGCCTTTCTGAGCCGTCGCAGCGCCTATCTCGTCGCCCCCTCGACGCGTTTCAACGATCTTTTGGCCCGCCTCGGCAGCGCTGACATCGGCGTGACGCTCTTCCCAGAGGGGCCGGCCGGGCCCGGGCGGCCGCTGGCAAGCGTCGGCGGACTGGCGATGCTCTCCCATCGCAGCGCACAACAGACGACGCTGATCGAGCGTTTCCTGGACTATGCCGCCAGTGTGCAAGGACAGAGCGCGCTGCTGGCGGCGCATCGTTTCCTGCCGGCCAACGGCGCCGTCTCGCTGGATCGCCGCCCGAACGTTGCGCGCATGGCGGAGCAGCTGCAATCGGCGACGCTGATGCAGAGCCGCCCCTGGCTCGAATGGGTCTTTGCGCTGGGCGACGCAGCCTATCGCAGCGTCCTCGTCGACGGCGTCGCCCCCGAAGAGGCGGTCGCCCAAATGTACGCCGCCCTGGAGGCGGACGCCGATCGCTACGGCCTCGTCGTTCCGACGCCGGACCCCACGCCTACGCCTGCGATCACGCCTTCGCCTCCTGTCACAGAAGAGCCAGCGACGCCTCTCCATACGCCCCTTGAAGAAGAGACGCCGCTCCCGGAAGAACAGGTTGAGGAAGGAGGTGCTCTATGATCGTCGACTTTTCTGTGTTGTTCGACCGCCTTGAAGAGCAGATCGTTCTGCTTCAGATCATGCTCGAACGAGAGGCTGTCCGGCGCCAGATTTTCGCCATCCTGCTCATTCTGGCGGTCTCCTGGCTGGCGCCGAAGCTGCTCGACGCGGCGCTCAAGCGTCTATCTGAACAACCTGCAAACGAAACGGAAGCGCAGGGCGACGCGGATGCCGAACGGCTGCAGCCGGATGAGTCGAAAACCTCGACACAACCCGAATCCTTGCGCAATCGCGTCATTCGCTGGCTGCGCGCAATCGATCTGATTCTCTTCCCGGCGCTCTTCTTGCTGCTGGCGCAACAGACGGTTCTGCACTTCAGAGAGAACGGTTGGCCTGGCGGCCTCATTGAAGCCGTGACGCCCTTTGTCTGGGTTGTGCTGGGCTACCGGGTGGTCGCTGGCTTCATCCTGGCGATGCTGCCTGAGAAGCAGTCTGAGCGTTTCTCCGCCGAGGTGTTGCGGCCTGTCATCTGGATTTTGGTGTTGGTGATCGTGCGCAACGTACTCTTTTCCACGCTGGGGTTGAGCGATATTTCGCTGCTGCGCTTTGCGGACTGGACCATCAACCTGGGCGACTTGATCGACGGCTTGATTGCCCTGTTGCTGGCGATTCTGCTCGCCGGGGCCGTCCGCAAGGTGCTCTACAACCTGATGGTGCGCAGCGAGGCCGAGCCCGACGTCGCCAACACGGTCAGCAACGCCGTGCGCTACGTCGTCATCAGCCTGGGCGGGTTGATCGGCCTGGGGCGGTTGGGCATGGATCTGAGCGCGCTGGCCTGGATCGGCGGCGGCCTTTCGGTGGGGCTTGGTTTTGGCCTGCAGGAGCTGTTCGGCAACTTCGTCAGCGGCATCGTGCTCGTCTTCGAGCGCATCGTGCGTCCGGGCGATGTGATCGACGTGCAGGGGATGCGCGGGGCCGTGACCAGGGTGTCGATGCGCGCCACCGTGTTGCGCACGGCGGACAACTCCGAGATCTTCGTGCCTAACAAGGAGTTGATGACCAAACCGGTGATCGCTCTCACCTATTCCGACAGGATGGCGCGCGTCGTGCTCACCGTCGACGTCGCCTACGACGCCGACCTGGCGCTGGCCGAACGCGTCCTGCTGGAGACGCTCCAGCGTCATCCTTTGATCCTTTCCGAACCGGCGCCCGGCGTGTTGACGACTTCGATGGAACCCTACAGCATCCGTTTTCTCGCCTTTGGTCATGTCGCGGAATTCGGCGATTCTTTCCGCGTGCGCAGCGAACTCTATCAAATGGTGCGCGACGCCTTCCGATTGCATGGAATTACAATCCCCTACCCGCGCCAGGAGGTCTATGTCCTTTCTGAAGACGCAGCGTAGAGCCTGAAGAGGTTGCGCCCCGGCAAGAAGCAAGGCGGGGGAATAAGCGCTCGGTTCAAAGTTTGTTGGCCGCTACATAGCGCCAGGCGGACAACCCCGCCTTGGCGCCCTCCCCGATGGAGACCGGCACCTGTTCGGCGCAGATGTTGGTGACGTCGCCGGCGGCGAAGATGCCCGGCATGCTGGTGGCGCAGTTCTCATCGACGACAATATGGCCGAACGCATCCAACATCACCAGGTCGCGCACGGCGCTGTTGTTGGGCAGCAGCCCGAACTGCACGAAGACGCCCTCCACGGGCAGGCGGCGCACCTCGCCGTTGACCCCTACGATGTCGATGCCTGTTACATAGTCATCGCCCACGATCTGCTGCACTTCCCAGCCGCGAAAGACATCAATGCGCGGGTGTCCCAGGATCGCTTCGGCCTTCTCGCGGTCGGCGACAGGTTGAGGCCGCGCCTCGATGTAGTCGATGTGAGCGGCCAGAGGGATCAGGATCTGCAGCGCTGCAATGGCGCGTTCGCCGCCGCCGATCACGGCGACCTTGCGGCCGCTGAAAAACGGCGCATGAGAAATGGCAGAGTAGCTGAGACCTTTGCCCCAATAGTCCATCTCGCCCTCGACGAAGAGGCGTTGGGCGCGCACCCCGGTGCATACGACGACGCTGCGGCTTTCGACTTCACCCCCCTGACTGAGCTTCAGCATGAACGCGCCATCGTCGAGTCTTCTCACCGCGTCGACCGTGTCGAGAATGTGGTGTTGCAGCGCAGCCGAAACGCGCTGCGCCAGCTCATGGACAAGGCTGGCGCCCCAGACCGTCTCCTGATGAGGAACATCGCGCAGCGCAAACGGATAGAAAACCTTTCCGCCAAAATCAGGGCTGATCAAGGCGACGTTCAGGCGGGCGTAAAGCAAATAGGCGGCGGCCGCCAGTCCGGCCGGCCCGCCGCCAAGCACGACGGCGTCGAATCGTTTTGTCATGGGTTTCACCTGCTCTTCAATTTGACCCGTCGCAAGGCGGCTAACAGCCGCTCCGGCGGGTCGGCTTTGCTGACAAAGGCGTCGGCGCCGGAGGCCAGCGCATGCAGGCCGGCTTCCGGTCGACCGCTCAACACGATAATATGGAGGCCGGGACATTCGGCGTACAGGGAGTTTATCACATGCCGGGCGCTGTGCACAGCGTTCAGACCGGGAAGTTCCCAATCCAGCAGCAACAAGTCTGGATGCAGCGCCGAAACGCGTTCCATCAGGCCGGCGACGTCGGCGGCCTCTCCGACGATCGACAGGTCTGGCTCCTGTTCGAGCAAGAAGCGCACTGCAGAACGCAGCGCAGGCTGGTCATCGGCCAGCAAAACGCGCACGCGCTTCCCTCCAGACCATGGTAAACATCGTCTCATCAAGTTGCGGTCAGACATGGCCCCGCTGCCACCACCTCCGGATCAACGGAGTTGACATATTTCTCAAAATTTTTCGTGAACATTTCGGCAAGCCGGCGCGCCTGCGCATCGTAGGCGCACGGATCGGCCCAGGTGGAGCGTGGGTCGAGCACCTCGGCGGGGACGTCTGGGCAAGCGAGCGGGACGCGCAGGTTGAAAAGCGGATCGGTGCGATAGTCCACGTAGTCCAGGTCGCCGTTCAGCGCAGCATTGATCATGGCGCGCGTGTAGGCGATCTTGATGCGGCTGCCGACGCCATAGGGGCCGCCGCTCCAGCCGGTGTTGACCAGCCAGACATCCACCTTGTGTTGTTGAATGCGCTCCGCCAACATATGTGCATACACGCTTGGATGCCAGACCATAAACGGTTCGCCGAAGCAGGCGCTGAAGGTGGCCTGCGGTTCGGTCAGGCCCCGCTCCGTGCCGGCGACCTTGGCGGTGTATCCGGAGAGGAAGTGATACATCGCCTGCGCTGGCGTCAGCCGGGCGATGGGCGGCAGCACGCCGAAAGCGTCCGCCGTCAGCATCACGATGTGGTTAGGATGGCCGCCGACCCCTTTGCGCGTGGCGCTGGGGATGTGGCTGATCGGATAAGCGGCGCGCGTGTTTTCGGTCAACGAGTCGTCGTCGAGATCGATTCGCCCGGTGGCGGTGTTGTAGCCGACGTTTTCGAGGATGGTGCCGAAGCGACGGCAGGCTTCGTAAATTTCTGGCTCGGCGGTGCGCGACAGTCGAATTGTCTTGGCGTAGCAGCCGCCCTCCAGGTTGAAGACGCCGTCGTCGCTCCAGCCGTGCTCGTCGTCGCCGATCAGCGTGCGTTTGGGATCGGTCGACAGCGTCGTCTTGCCGGTGCCCGAAAGCCCAAAGAAGATGGCGACGTCGCCGCTGCGGCCGACATTGGCGGAGCAGTGCATGGGCAGAACGCCTCGCTTGGGCAACAGATAGTTCATCACGGTGAAAATAGCCTTCTTGATCTCTCCGGCGTATTGCGTGCCGCCGATCAACACCAGTTTCTGCTTGAAATTGATCATGATGAAGACTTCAGAGCGCGTGCCATCGATGTCTGGGATGGCGTGAAAGCCCGGCGCTTGAATCAACGTAAATTCGGGCTTGTGCACCGTCAACTCTTCGTCGTTCGCCTGAATGAAGAGATTGCGGGCAAACAGGCTCGCCCACGCCGTCTCGGTGATGACGCGAATCGGCATGCGATAGGTGGGGTCGGCGCCGACGAAGCAATCCTGCACAAAGAGATCCCTCCCTTGTAAATAAGCCATCAGGCGGGCGTGCACGACGCGAAAACGCTCTTCCGAAACAGGTTGGTTGACGTTGCCCCATGCAATATCCTCGCGCGTCTCGTCCTCTTCGACGATGAATTTGTCGCGTGGAGAACGGCCTGTGTATTGTCCGGTGCGCACGACCAACGGACCCAAATGGGCGAGATGGCCCTCGAAACGTCGAATGGCCTGTTCATAGAGCAGCGGCGTGTTGAGCGTCCAAAAGACATTGTTCGGGTTGTAGACGCCATGATGTTCGAGTCCATAGGGACTGTGAGGTCGCATGGATGACATAATTGCTTCACTCCTTCGCCAGAGAATGACAACCTGAGAACAACGCGCAGAGAAGCCCGCCAAAGGCGGTGGGGCCGGACGTCGGTGTCAACGCACCCTTACTCAAAGCAATTGATAGTTGCAAAGCGGTTGCAAAACCCTGGGCCGGTCGTGAATGCATGATCTTACACATGGGCGTTCGGACAGTTCAGCGTCCGACTTCCCCAGTGTAGCCCCTTTTTCAATCGAAAGGGCTAGGCATCCGGAGAGAATCCACTTTGTCTGAGGTTTAGTTGTTCCCCTGGTCAACTGACCAGGGTTGGAGAAAGGCTTCAGCGCACTCGATTGCACCGACTCCTGAAATGCGCAATTCCCCTCCAGGAAGCTCGACGTTCCCTGGAAATGTAAAATGGCTGCGCAACTTCGATGTTCATGGTAGACTACAGATAAACCCTTGAACGGATTCATCTCTTCAAGCGTATGCGAGTCCTCTACCTCTATAAAGATTACCACCCTGTCTTCGGCGGCATTGAGAATCATATCCGTCAGCTTGCCGTCGGGCTGCGCAGCCTGGGGGTGGAGACGCAAGTGCTGGTCACCAATACGACGCGGCGCACCCTTCAACAGGAAATCGACGGCGTGCCGGTCGTCAAGACGGCGCGATGGATCAACGTCTCCTCCGCGCCCGTCAGCCTGAGCTTCTATGCGTGGCTGCGCCGGCTGGAAAGGGACATCGACATCGCCCATGCGCACATGCCCTATCCGCCCGGTGAGCTTGGGCAGCTTTTGTGGGGGCGCAGCCGCCGTTTTGTTGTGACCTATCACAGCGACATCGTGCGTCAGCGCGTCTTGGGAACGCTCTATCGACCCTTTCTGTGGGAGACGTTGCGCCGCGCCGATCTGATCGCTGTTTCCAATCCCGTTTACATTCAGGACTCGCCGTTTCTGCGCGTGCACGCCGAAAAGTGCCGGGTCATTCATTTCGGCGTCGACCTGGAGCGCTTTGAACGGACGCCGGCGGTCGAAGCGGAGGCGGCGCGCTGGCGCGCGCGCTGGCCGGATCGCCTGCTCGTGCTCTTCGTGGGGCGGCTGCGTCACTACAAGGGCGTCGACGTGTTGATCGACGCAGCGGCTCGACTGTCTGCTTCTGCCCATTTTCTGATCGTCGGCGTCGGCCCTCTCGCCGCCGCGTTGCAGCATCAGGCGCAGCGCAATGGCGTCGCCGATCGCGTGCATTTTCTCGGCGAGCTGAGCGATGAAGCGGTGACGGCGCTCTATCACGCCGCCGACGTCTTCGCGCTGCCCTCCACCAATCGCGCCGAAACCTTCGGCATCGTCCAGCTGGAGGCCATGGCGTGCGGGTTGCCCGTCATCTGCACGGAGCTGGGCACCGGCACCTCCTACGTCAACCAGCACGGCGTGACCGGCCTGGTCGTTCCACCCCAGAACCCCGAGGCGCTGGCCGCAGCGCTTCGGCAGTTGCTCGAACATCCTGAGCAGCGCCGGGCTTTTGGCGCCGCCGGCCGACGCCGGGTCGAGCAGGCGTTCACGCGTGAGGAGATGCTGCGCCGGACGCTGGCGTTTTATGAAGAGGCGCTGGGGCGATGAAGTATCTTCTTGACGTGCGCACCGCCGCTCCCCATTTCCCCGGCATTGGACGCTACGTCGCCAATCTCGTCTCGGCGCTCGTGGAGCATTTACGCACGGATGAACGGCTCATGTTGTTGGGCTATCCTGCGCAAGAGGAGCAATTCGCGGCTTGCTTGCGCGCCGGCGTCGAGATGCTGGCGTGCGACGTCTCTCCCTTTGCGCTGCAACAGCAATGGAAAGTTCCTCCGTTGCTCCACAAGCAAAGGCAAAATGCAAAGGCGTCGCTCTATCACAGCCCCTATTATCTGATGCCCTACCGTCCGGGGCTTCCGACTGTGCTGACCTTTTACGACCTGATCCCGCTGCGTTTCCCCTCCTACGTTTCGCGCCGCGCCCGGCTGTTGTTTCGTTTTGCTATGCACATGGCGCTGCGCGCTGCGCGCCACGTAATCGCCATCTCGGAGGCTTCGCGGCGCGATCTGCTGGCGACCTTCGCCGCGCCGGCGGAGCGCGTCACGGCTGTGCCGTTGGCGGCGGACGCCCGCTTCCGCCCTCAGCCCAGGCAAGTTATCGAACGCCTGCGCGCGCGCTACGCGTTGCCGCAGGCGTTCCTGCTCTATGTGGGCAGCAACAAGCCGCACAAGAACCTCGTCACCCTGGTGAGCGCCTATGCGGCGTTGAAGGCTTCGGCGCCGCCTTTGCTGGTGGCAGGCCCGTGGGACCCCCGCTATCCGGAGGCCATGCGAAGAGCGCAGGCCCTGGGATTGGGAGAACGCATCCGCTTCCTGGGTCTCGTCGAGGACGTTGATCTGCCCGCCCTGTACAGCGCAGCGTTGGCGTTTATCTTTCCGAGCCGCTATGAAGGGTTCGGCCTGCCGACGCTGGAGGCGATGGCCTGTGGAACGCCGGTGGCGTGCAGCAACGTTTCCAGCCTGCCGGAGGTGGTCGGCGAGGCTGCGCTGCTGTTCGATCCGACCGATCTCGGGGCGCTGACGGAGGCGATGCAGCGCCTGGTGGAGGATAGGGCGCTGCGTCAAGCGCTGAGCGAACAAGGTCTGCGCCGCGCGGCGACCTTTTCCTGGGAGCGCAACGCCGCTGCTACGCTCGACATTTATCGACGAACGGCTGAGAAGACGTAGATCTCTTTGACGAGGGTGACTCCGTCGATGCGACGCATCCCTTTCTGGAATCTCCTTTTCTGGTCGGCGTTTGGAATTCACGCGGCGACCTTTGCGCTGCGACTGGAGGTTTTCTGGCCCACGCCTGCTCTGTTCGATTTCTCCTCATTCTACATGGGAGGGTGGGCGGCTCGGCTTGGCCTTTCCCCCTATCGTTGGCCGGAAGCAACGTTGTTGACGTTGGCCGAGCGCACGCAGACCCCGACGCCGATCCCGTTGCTCAACAGTTTCCCTTTGTGGGCGTGGCTGATGCAGCCGTTCTCCTGGCTGAGTTTTCCAGCGGCGGCGTGGCTGTGGTTGGCGCTCCAGATGTTGATGCTCGTCTGGTGTGCGAGAGCGCTGGCGGGGCTTGCCGGCGTCGAAACGCGCCGGGGGCAGGCGCTGGTCTTTGTTCTGCTGATGACCTTCGGGCCGACGGCGTTGACTTTGGCCCTGGGGCAGAGCGCCATCATTGCGTTGACGGCCGCGCTCCTGTTGGCGGACCCGCTTTGCGCCGTTCGCCCTTTGCGCCAGGGTGCAGCGCTGGCGGCGTGGCTGGCCGCGTTGGCGACGAAACTCTTTCCTCTCTTCTGGCCTTTCGCCTTCTTGCTGCAACGTCGGTTTGCTCTGGCGATGGCGACAATGGTCGCCCTGCTTTTATTTGCGGCGGCTCATATGCTGCTCACGCCGACGCTGACGGTCGACTACTTCCTCGCGTTCCTGCCAGAGCGTGCCGGCGAGTTCGCTGCGCTCGCCGGCCGCGACGATCAATCGCTGCCGGCGACGCTGCAGCGTCTGTTTGCAGGGGAGGCGCCTTGGGTCGCATCGGCGCTGACGGCTGCGGCGCTGGTCGGAATCGGCCTGTTCGTTGTGCGGCTCATCCTCCGCGGCGCGCGCGTGCAGGAGTACACTGCGCCCTTCTGGGCGTGGGTGCTCTTCTGTTTGCTGCCTTTCCCCCACACCGAACGATATAACCACGTCCTGTTGGCGCCGGCGATGGCGTGGCTCTGGGGGCGGAGTGAGCGCAGCCGACGCTTTGCAGTGCTTGGCTATGCGCTGGCTGCGGTGGCCCGGCTCACCCGACTCTGGGAGCAACTGCCTCCGCCCCTCTTCGCCATCCTCTCGACCGCCGGCGTCGTTGCAGTGCTTGTGTTGATCGTGGGAATTGCGGAAGCGATGAAATCCACAAATTCGTTGCGCGCGTCAACGGCCGTCGTTCGCCCACAGCCTGCCCCTTTCCCATCTGAATCCGTTGTCGCCTCCCCCGATAACCCTCGTCCGCCCACAGCCTAATTCGTTACAGCCTAATTCGTTTCCGTCTGAATCCATTGTGAAGTTCTTGACCCGTTGCACCGCCTACGTTAACATTGGCCTGATGCATGCATTATGTGCGCTATGCAGAGGACGTTTAACTTTGATGGTGAAGCTTTGATGGTGAATCGAACGAAGCTGGATCAATGGTGTGACAGCGTGCTCGAGGCGGGGTGGCTGGCTGCGCTGGTCGTCTCGCCGCTTTTTTTCAACGTCTTTTCCAGCCGCGTCTTTGAGCCGGACAAAATCAGCCTGGTGCGCACGATTGCGCTGGTGATGATGGCGGCGTGGGCGATCAAGCTCGCCAACGGCGGTTACGCCTGGCTGCCCGGCGGCGACGATTCGCCGGAGGCGCGTGGGCAAGGGGCCAACTGGCGCGGCTTTGTGAAGAATCCGTTCATCTGGCCGGTTGGGCTGATGATCCTGGCCTTTGCGCTCAGCACCATCTTCAGCGTCGCCGTCTTCGTGAGCTGGTTCGGCTCCTATCAACGCCTGCAGGGGACCTACAGCTTTCTGGCCTACGTCACGATCGCGGCCCTGACCGCCGCAACGATGCGTCGGCCCGAGCAGCTGCGACGCTTCCAACATGCGGTCATCCTCACCAGCCTGCCGATTTCGATCTACGGCGTGATCCAGCATTACGGCCTCGATCCCTTGCCCTGGGGCGGCGACGTGCAGACGCGCGTGGCCGCCAACGCGGGCAACGCCATCTTCCTGGCCGCCTATCTGATCATGGCCTTTTTCCTGACGTTGGAGCGCGTCTTCACCAGCTTTGTGCGCTTGATGGGCATCGGCCAGCCGACGAACGCGCAGCCGCAGGAGTGGCAATCTTCCCTCGCCGGCGGCGCGTATCTGTTTGTGCTGCTCGTTCAGGCCATCGCCATCGTCTGGACGCAGAGCCGCGGCCCCTGGCTGGGATGGGTGCCCGGCGTCTTTCTGTTTGGGCTGCTCACCGTCAGCGCAGTGCGCCCGCGCTATTTCCGCGCGCTGTTGAGCCTGGCCGTTGGAGGCGTGGCGGCGGTGGTGCTCCTCATTCTGGCCGCCAACTTCGTCCCCGCCTTTGGCTTTATCAAAGAGGCGCCCTACGTCGGCCGCTTTGTCAACGTGCTGGAGATCGACAGCGGCACGGGCAAGGTGCGCCAGTTGATCTGGGGGGGCGCCACCCAGATGCTGTTGCCGCATGAGCCGCTGACCTTCCCGGATGGCAGCCAGGATAACGCCAACTTCCTGCGCCCTCTCGTCGGTTATGGGCCGGAAGCGATGTGGGTGGCCTTCAACCCCTTCTATCCGCCGGAGCTGGCGCAGATCGAGGCGCGCAACGCCAGCCCGGACCGTTCTCACAACGAAGCATGGGACAGCCTCGTCATCACAGGGCTGCTCGGCTTTATCGGCTACATTGCGCTTTTTGTGGCGATCTTTTACTGGTCCTTGCGCTGGCTGGGCCTCATCAAGCAGCGCCGCGACTCGCTGCTCTTCGGCGGCCTGGTGGCGTTTGGGGGGATCGGCGTTTCACTGCTCCTGATGGCGTTCGATGACTGGCAGTTGCGCATGGCGGGGCTGGGGTTGCCCTTCGGCATCGTCACCGGCTTCGGCGCATACGCGGCGCTGGCGGCGTTCCTTCACGCGCGCCACAGACCCGACCGAGCAGACCTGCCGCGGCTGATGATGATCATCGCCCTGCTGACGGCCATCGTCGCCCACTATTTGGAGATTCACTTTGGCATCGCCATCGGCGCCACGCGCACCCATTTTTGGGTCTTCACCGCTGTGCTGATGCTGATTGGGATGCGGCTCCTTCCCGTGCTCTCCACGGAGCTGGCCATGGCCGAAGAAGGGGAGGAGGCGGCCTCCGCCTCGACGCCTCCAAAGCGGGGTCGACAGGGCAAAGCCGCCGCCCCGACCCGTCGCACGCGTGCGGTCGGCGTACACGCTCCTCGCCTGCCGCGCACGGTGATGACCGACGCGCTGATCTTTCTGACCTTCGTGTATATCTACACGACGAACGCCGCAGGGCTCGCCGATCCGGTGCGCATTCTGAGTGAGAGCATCTTCGTCAATCCCAAAACCGGGGCGACAAGCCCGGCCATCTTCTTCTTGATGCTCTTCACCTGGCTGGTGGCGGCCACCGTTGGCCTGGCGGAAGAGTCGCTGGCGCAGCGCAGGGCGCCGGATTTGGGGTGGTGGTTGACGGGCTATGCGCTGCACGCCGGCCTGGTCTGGGGCGCCTGGCTGGTCTACGGGCTGATTCAGGCGACGCGCCTGGCGCCGATCCAACCGCCGCCGGGGATCACCAATCAAGAGTTTCTCAACCTGCAACTCGAACGCATCGGCGGCCACTTTGGATTCTACACCTTCATCGTCATCCTGTGGATGGCGACGGCGGCCACGGTCTACGCCTGGCCCGCCCTGCGCGCTCGTGCGCTGCCCGCCGTTGGACGCAGCTGGGCGGCGGCGTCCACAGGCGTCGCCGCGGTTGCGCTGGCGGCGTTTCTGATCCTCACCGTCAACGTCACGCTGGTGAAGGCCGACATCGTCTACAAACAAGGGCAGCAGTTCGACAGCCAGGGCAACTGGCTGAGCAGCGTGGAGCTGTACAAACGCGCCCTGGCCACGCGCAAGACCGAGGACTATTACATGCTCTTCTTGGGGCGGGCGCTGCTGGAGCTGGCGAAACAGGCGCCTCCCCATGGCGCTGCGACGCTGCCGGAGCCGCTGACGCTCGACGACGTGCTGGCGCTGACGCCGGACGTGGTGGCGCAGCTTGGCCGCAACGACCTCTTGCGCGCCGCCGAAACCGTGCTCCTCGAGGCGCAGCGCGTCAACCCGCTCAACACCGACCACACCGCCAACCTGGCGCGGCTCTATCGGAGCTGGGCCGACCTCTCCGACGACCCGGCCGTCCGCCAGCAGCGCCTGGAACAGAGCATCGCCATGTACGACATCGCCGTGACGCTCAGCCCCAACGCGGCGCACCTGTGGAACGAACGCGGCAACGCGCTGATGGCCGCCGGCCGCACCGAAGAGGCGTTGGCCTCCTTTGAGCACAGCCTGACGCTCGACCCGCTCTTCGACCAGACGTATCTGCTGCTGGCCGACTATTTCGAGCGCACGGGGCAGACGGATCGCCTGCTGGAGACGCTGCGCAAAGGTGTCCAGCTCTTCGAGGAGGCGCAACGACCGCAGTCTGCGGCGCAGATGCTCAGTTATCTAGGCGTGATCGAGGCGCGGCAGGGCAATCTGGAGGCAGCCGCCGAAGCCAATCGACGTCTGCTCGAGCTGCTGCCGGGCAACGCGCAGGCGTTGCGCAACCTGGCGATCCTTGCGCGCGACCAGGGCAATCTGGAGCAGGCGATGGTTTACGCGCGCCAGGGGCTCGCCTCTGCAACCAGCATCGAAGACCGAATCGGGCTGCACCAACTGGCTGCGGAGCTCTATCAACGCCAGGGCGACGTCCAAGGGATGATCGCCGAGATGGAGGCGATTCGCCAGCTGGCGCCCAATGACGTCAACACGCTGCGCACGCTCAGCTCGCTCTACGCCACGACCGACAATCAGGAGAAGGCGCTTGAAGTGGCTCAAACGCTGATGGCGCTCGATCCGAACAACTATCAATATGCCGTCGAAGCCGGCATGGCGCTGCTGCGTCTGAACCGGCGCAGCGAGGCGCTGGCGATGTTCCAGCAAGCCAGGACGCTGGCGCCCCCGGATCAGCAGGCCGCCATCGATGCGCTGATTGCAGAAGCGAGCAGTTGAGCCCCCTATGCCCGACACGTTGCCGATGACGGCGTTTATTCTGATCGGGGCGAGCACGTTGCTGCTCACGCTCGGCGTGGTGCCGGTGATGCGCCGCGTGGCGTTGCAAACCGGCACGGTCGATAAGCCTTCTGCGCGTAAAATTCACGCATCGCCGGTGCCATTGCTCGGCGGCGCAGCCATCTACGTGTCGTTCATTCTGGCGCTGGTCTTCTTCGGCGACCGCGACTACATCAACGAGGTCGTCGGCATTTTTGTCGGCGCCACGCTGATGAGCTTCATGGGGCTGGTCGATGATCGCTGGGGATTGAGCAGCTACGTCAAGTTGTTCGGCCAGCTCCTCGCCGCCGGCGTTTTGATCTATTCCGGCGTCCGCGTTCAGATTTTCGGCGCCTGGCTGGACGTGGTCCTGACCCTGGTGTGGGTGGTTGGCATCACCAACGCGTTGAACCTGCTCGACAACATGGACGGGTTGAGCGGCGGCGTGGCGATGATCGCCGCCATCTTTTTCACGCTGCTGGCGGCGATGAGCGGGCAATATCTGGTCGGCGCGTTGGCGGCGGCGTTGGTGGGCGCCTGCGCCGGCTTCCTGATCTATAACTGGAACCCGGCGCACATCTTCATGGGCGACGCAGGCAGCCTCTTTCTGGGCTTTATGCTGGCGGCGGTGGCCATCAAATTGCGTTTTCCGAGCAACAGCGTCACGGTGACCTGGATGATCCCGGTCCTGGTGCTGGGGCTGCCCATCTTCGACACGACGCTCGTCTTCATTAGCCGGTTGCGCCGCGGCAAGAACCCGCTGACGACGCCGGGCAAAGATCACATCAGCCATCGCCTCGCCTATTTGCTCGGCAGTCGCCGCGAGGCGGTGTTGGTCTGTTACCTCATCTGTTGCGCGTTCGGCGTGGCGGCGATCTTTGTCTCGCAGGCTTCGTTCCACGAGGCTTTCGCCGTTGCGTTCGCTGTCGCCGGGCTGTGCCTGTATGCGTTGTGGCGGTTGGAATTTCGCAACGGCGGCGTGCGCCCTCAATAGATGGTGGAATCCCACCCATTCTCAAGGAGAAAATCATGCCCAAAGACCCCTATATTGAACTGATTGAGCAGCAGTGGCCCTCGATCGCCGAAACGTACAACCGCTTCGCCGAACAGCGGCCGATCATGTTGATCGACGTGCAGAAGGCCGAAATCTACGCCTATCCGTTTGAAGAATTCCTTATGGTGCTCGAACCTGTTTCGCGGCGCCAGGTCGAAGACCAGTATCGCCGCGCGCTGGCGAACCGACAGATGGTGCTCTTCGTGCGCGACGTGGACAACAACGTCTTTCAATCCTACACGCTGGCGCTTGAGGACTGAGCGCGTCGCTCAGGCGGCAGAGAGCGTTTGGACAAAAAAGATGACGCAACGCAAGCAAGTCACCATCTACACCGACGGCGCCGCCGAGCCGAATCCGGGGCCCGGCGGCTACGGCGTGGTGTTGGTTTACGGCCCTCATCGCAAGCAAATCTCCGGCGGCTTTGCGCGCACCACCAACAACCGCATGGAGCTGATGGCGGCCATCAAAGGACTGGAGCTGCTTAAGGAGCCGTGCGACGTCACGTTGGTCAGCGACTCCAAATACCTGGTCGACGCCATGACGAAGGGCTGGGCAAGACGATGGCGCCAGCAGGGGTGGAAGCGCTCGAACAAGGAGCCGGTCGTCAACCCTGACCTGTGGGAGCGGCTGCTTGCGCTGTGCGACAAGCACCACGTCACCTTTGCGTGGGTCAAAGGCCACGCCGACCATCCGGAAAATGAGCTGTGCGATCGCCTGGCCGTGGAGGCGCTGCAACAGCCCAATCTGCCGCCCGACGAAGGATACGTGGAGGCGACGGCGCCGGCCGCTCAGAACGACTCTCCCAAAACGGGTCTTTTCTGCCGAGCCTGCGGGGCGGAGCTGGAACGACGCCCGACCAAAAGCAAGCCGAAGCCCGGACAGCGCTACTTCTATGCATATCATCATTCCTGTCCGGGCTGTGGACGCATCTATCTGGTGGAGGAGGCCAAACGGCCCATTTCAGAGGCTTTCCGTCAAGAGTAACGATCAACTGCGCCGACCGCAGGCGTCTACGACCCACCTTCCAGCTTCGCCAGCTCGGCGCGCGCGGCGGCCAGCTCCGCTTCCAGCCAGGCGATGTGCGCCTCCAACGCCGCGCGACGTTCAGAGAGGCTTTGCGGCGCCTCCAACGCTGCCTCCGCCGCTTTCTCAAAGCGACCGTCGGCGCGCAGGGCCAGCAGATGCAGCGCCCACAACGCCGCCGCCACCATGCTATCCGCCAGACGATAGGCCAGCTCGCCGGAGGAGAGCATGGCGTTCGGGTCGCCCATGAGGACGAGCAGCACACGGTAGAGCACCTGCGCCAGCGTGAAGAGCAGCACCAAGGCGCCGACCAGCGCCACGCCGTAAAGATAGATCTTACGCGGCCAGGAGTTGCGCTCGACGGCGCCCGCGACGTCGGTGCGCTCGGCGATGGACTGCGCCCGACGCCAGAAGACGACCCAGACCGGCGCGCCGACTGCGAGCAGCGCCACGCCGTTCGCCAGCGGCTCGCGCCAGACGCCTCCGACCAGCGCGGCGTCGATCAGCGCATGCAGCAGCTCGACGGCGCCCACCCAGAGCAGAGCCAGCCCTGTGGCGGTCACAAGATAAGTGTACACGCGGCGCACGGTGGCGCTTTCGTTGCTGTCTCCGTAGGCGTCCGTTTCCTGACGCAGCGTCGCCCAACACCAGCGCCAGACCACGGCGCCCACCGGAATGAAGGAGACCGGCCCCGTCATGCGGTCGAGCAGCCCGGCGAGCGAATCGCCGCCTTCGCCGATAACCATCAGCATGCCTTCGCGTAGCAACAGCGCCGCCGGCGTCAAGGTGGTGATGGCGCCGATCAACACGCCGAGATAGAGATAGATGCGGCGCATGACGGCGCGTCCTTCCGCGGGGTTGAGGGTCAGCGCGTCCTGCCATTGACGCCAGATGGCGTGGAAAAGCCAGCTTCCGATGAGCGCCTGACTGACTGCGTCCGCCAGCGGTCGTCGCCACCATCCCCACTCCAGTGCGCCGAACGCCCGGTCAAGGGCTATCTGCAATCCAATCTGAATCAACATGTGGCCGCCCCAAATGGCAATTCCCAACCCCGTCAGCCCGGCGAGCACAAGAAACAACTGGCGAACGAAGCGGGCGAAGCGCGCCTCCTGGCCCCAATCGCCATCGTTGAGCAACACCGCGCCCCACTGATAAATCAGGCCAACGCCCACGAGGGCCATCAAACCCCACTGCAGCCAGCCCGCCGGCCAGGACTGGATGGCGCCGAGGGCGCCGCCAAAGGCCAGCCAACCGATCTCGCGCAACAGCCGACCGAGGTTCGAGAGCATCACGATCAATCCGGCTGCGGTGGACCCATACAGAAAAAGCTTGCGCCAGACGGAGCGGCGTTCGTCGAGCGCAGCGCCAAAGCGCTGCGCCAGCCCCCAGTGAATCAAAAAGATCGGCGTGGCCACGAGCAACGCGCCGATGGAATTGGCGGCGGTGGTGCGCAGGAAAGCGCCCTGCAACATGCTGTCGCGCTCCAGCCACGCCCGGCTGAGCATGCCGATCAGCTCATTGACGGCCGCCAGCGCCGCCATCTGACTCACGAACGCAACCAGATAGATGTACAGACGCCGTACAGCTGTCAGTCGGGTGATTTTCGCATTGTTTTGCATTTGAATCCCTGTCAACATGATGAAATCGCTCTCAATTCTGTGCGCGCCGTTTGCTCAACGCGTCCTTGCCGCCGTTCAGAGGGCGTCAGCCATCCCTGGGGCGTCAATAGAAATATTCCTGCGTGTTGATTTTCCAGGCGCCGTCCTCGCGGACGACCTCGACGACGCGCTCCGACGTCCAGGTCGAGCCGCTGCTGAAGAGGCCGCCGGTGGCGTAGGCGTCGATGGCGACGGTCACATACGCGCGGTTGGCGTTCTCGGGGTCCATGCGTACGTTCAGGATGCGCAGACGGCGCGCGGCATCCCCGTAGATGTACGTGTCTCCACGCAAGGGGCCATAGCCGCGTTCGCTCTCCACCTCTTCCAGCACGCGTTTGCTGTACTGGGCGCGCGCCATGGCGATGTCGCCTGCCTTCAGCGCCAAAAAGGCATTGTAAATCGGCGTCTCCGGCGCATCCTCCGTGCGATAAGCGGGCGGCGCCTCCCCCGCTCCTTGAATATTGACGGTCACAAGCGCTGCAGCGATCAACAGCCCAACGACGACCAGCACGGCGACCGTAAATTTGTCGAGTCGAATTTTCACGCTTTCCTCCTGATCGAAATCTGCTTTTCCGAAACAATAAAGGCCCTTCCTTGCCGTCGCATTTGCAGCATTCTCTGCAGCGCATGGGAGTCCGACGACGGCTTGGGGATAGGCTTTCACTCGTCTAACGCTTCTAAGCGTAACGCAACCGTTGTCACATTTCAACGCGCAAAAGTGTATCATTGACTGCAACACCCCTGCGCAGCCTCGTTGCACATCGTGCACCATCGAGCGGTTCGCTGCATCATCGCATCTTTTGTTATAATCACAGAAGCTTCTATAGAACATCGGTTCCGATTATGCAAAGTTCCTGAGCACGGACGCGATCCAAGATGGCCGACGATTTTGTGCACTTGCACGTCCATTCCGAATATTCGCTGCTGGACGGCCTGGGGCGCATCAAGTCCCTGGTCAAGGAGGCGGTGAAGCTGGGACAGCCGGCGCTGGCGTTGACCGACCACGGCGTGATGCACGGCGCCATCGAGTTCTTCCGCGCCTGCCGCGAGGCGGGCATCCGGCCCATCATCGGCATCGAGGCTTATCAGACGGTGTGGGGCCGCCCCATGACGGGGCGCGACCCCCAGCTCGACCGCGACAACTATCACCTGCTGCTGCTGGCCAAAAACATGACCGGCTATCGGAACCTGCTCAAGATCGCCACGCGCAGCCAGCTGGACGGCTACTATTACAAGCCGCGCGTCGATCATGAATTTCTCGCCGCCCACGCCGATGGGCTGATCGCCAGCACGGGCTGCCTGGGCGCCGAGGTGCCGCAGTTGCTGGCGCAGGGCAAAGAGCGCGAGGCCTACGAACGGCTGGGCTGGTACGTCGATGTCTTCGGCAAAGAGAACTTTTTCATCGAGCTGCAGGAGCACTCGATCCCGGAGCTGGTGCAGGTCAACAAAATTCTCGTGCCCTGGGCGGAGAAGTTCGGGTTGAACCTGGTCGTCACCAACGACGTGCATTACGTGCGCGAGGAGGACGGCGGCCCGCACGACGTGCTGCTCTGTGTGCAGACCGGCGCCACGCTCGACCAGCCCAACCGCATGCGCATGAGCGACGGCAGCTATTTCCTCAAAAGCCGGGCGCAGATGGAGGCGACTTTCCGCCCCTTCATCGACCTGCCGGCGAGCGCCTTCGACCACACCCTGCGCATCGCCGAAATGTGCGAGGTGGACCTCGAAGACCCAACCTACCACCTGCCCGATCTGCCCATCCCAGAAGGCTTCACGTACGAGACCTATCTGCGCCACCTGACGGAAGAGGGCCTGCGCCGACTCTACGGCGACCGCGCCGACGACCCGGAGGTGCAGGAGCGCAAGGAGCGCGAGCTGCGCACCATCCACGAGATGGGGTTCGACGTCTACTACCTGATCGTCGCCGACCTCTGCAACTTCGCCCGCAGCCGCAACATCTGGTGGAACGTGCGCGGGTCGGGCGCCGGCTCGCTGGTCGCCTACTGCATCGGCATCACCAGCATCGACCCGCTCAAGAACAACCTGATTTTCGAGCGCTTCCTCAACCCCGGTCGCGTCACCATGCCCGACTTCGACCTGGACTTTCCCGATGACCAGCGCGAGGAGATGATCCGCTACACCGTGCAAAAATACGGGGAAAGCCAGGTCGCGCAGATCGCCACCTTCAACCGCATGAAGGCCAAAGCTGCGGTGCGCGACGTCGGCCGCGCCCAGGGCATCGAGCTGGCCAAAGTCGATTACATCGCCAAGCTCATCCCCGGCATTCCGGGCAAGCCGGTCACGATCAAGGACTGTCTGACCGAGGGGCATGAGTTCTACAACCAGGAGCTGGTCGATCTCTACAACAAAGAAGCGTGGGTGCGCAAGCTGCTCGACACCGCCATGCAGCTCGAGGGCGTGGCGCGCAACGCCGGCGTGCACGCCGCCGCCGTGATCGTCGCCGACAAGGAGTTGACCCACTACACGCCGCTCATGCGCGGCAGCAAATCCACCGTGACCAGCACCATCGCCCAGTACGAATTCCCCATCCTGGAGTCGATCGGCCTGCTCAAGGTGGACTTTCTGGGGCTGAGCACGCTCTCGGTGATGCGCGAGGCTGCCCGGCTGATCAAGGAGCGCCACGGCGTCGAGTACACGCTGCAGACCATTCCCTATGAAGGCGAGGCGGCGCGCGAGGCCTTCAAGCTCCTCTCCAGCGGCGAGGTGAGCGGCGTCTTCCAGGTGGAAAGCCAGGGCATGCGCCGCGTCCTCACCGAGATGAAGCCCACCACCTTCGAGCACATCGTCGCCGTCATCTCGCTGTACCGCCCCGGGCCGATGGAGTACATTCCCTCCTTCATCCGCCGCATGCACGGCCAGGAGCCGGTCGAGTACAAGCATCCCGCCCTTCAGTCGATTTTAAGTGAGACTTACGGCATCTGCGTCAGCGGCGACGCCATGATCACCGAGGCGCGCACCGGGCGCCGCTATCGTCTGGCGGACATCGGCAAGCTGCGCGAATTTTATGTGCAGGGCGTTGATGAAAACTGGCAGCCGGCGGTCGGCCGCGTGACCCACTGGATCGACAGCGGCGAAAAGCCGGTCTATCGCGTGGTGTTGCGCAACGGGGCCAGCGTCAAAGTAACCGAAGATCACCGCCTGTTGACCGAGACAGGCTGGCGTCCCTTACGAGAATTGCGCCCCGGCGACTTTGTAGCGACGCCTCCTTATCTGATAGGACCGGACGCAGCGCCCCAGCCGGAGGACCGTCGCCGTTTGCGCGTTTTGGCCTATCTGTTGGCGGATGGCAGCCTGGCGAGCATGGCGTGCGTCGACTTTGTCTCCAAGGACCCGGTGCTGTTGGCTGAATACCAACGCTGCCTGGAAGCCTTTGAGGGCGTTCGACCTCATATCACGCAGCAGGTGCGCGGCGTCATTCGCATCGGCGCCTCGAAAGAGCGGGGGAGCGCCGGCTATCATACGCCGAATGCGCTGCTGGAATGGCTGCGAACGCTCGGCTTAAAAGCGCCGGCGGGGCAACGCCCCGGCGGGTTGCGCAGTCACGAAAAAGTGATCCCAGACTTTATTTTCGGGCTGGGAAATGAGGAGATTGCTTTTTTCCTCGCCTCTTTGTGGGATTGTGACGGATATGTAGGGCGCAAGCTTTGCCATTATAAAACCGTCTCCCAACGCCTTGCAGAACAGATTCAAACACTGTTGCTGCGGCTGGGAATTCGCTCCACCGTCTACCAATCTCACTATAGGATTGGCGCCGATCAAGCCACGCAACGCACCGGCTACCAGGTGACGGTCTATGATACGGCGAGATTTGCCGCTTGGGTGCAACCGCATATGATCACGGCAAAGCGCACCATCGCCTGCACGCAGCAGAGTTTCTCCACCCTTGCTCAACAGCCATTTCTCGACGAAGTCGACGCTGTGCGCACGTTGTCCTATCGTGGAATGATGAAGGCGTACGGCGTGGATCGCCAGCATTTTCATCCAAAGCGCCGCAACCTCTCTCGCATCTCGGCGCACGTTGCAGCGCAACTTGCCGAAGCGTTGCCTTTGCCCGAGACCCGTAAACGGCTCGGCGTGATTTGGGAAGAAATTGCATCGATTGAGTACGTTGGGGTGGAGCATGTCTATGATCTGACCGTCGAAGGACTGCACAGCTTTGTGGCCGACAACATCGTGGTTCACAACTGCGTCTATCAGGAACAAATCATTCAGATTCTAAGCCACCTCGCCGGCTACACCCCAGGTGAAGCCGATCTGTTGCGCCGCGCCATCGGCAAGAAAAAAGCGTCGGAGATTGAAAAACATAAGAAGATTTTTATTGCAGGCTGTGAAAAGAACGGAATCGATCCTGCGATCGCTGCAGAAATTTATGCGGATATAGAATTTTTTGCAAGATACGGTTTTAACAAGTCGCACGCCGCCGACTACGCCGTCATCACCGTGCAGACGGCCTATCTGAAGGCGCACTATCCGGTCGAATACATGGCGGCGCAGCTCCTGGTCGAGCGCGACAAGACGGAGAAGGTGGCCAATTTCATCAACGAATGTCGGCGCATGGGCATCGACGTGCTCCCGCCCGACGTCAACTACTCCGGCCTTGACTTTGAAATTCAACAGCGCCCCGCCGACACGCCGACGTTGGCGCACCGCGATCCGAACCTCGGCTACCCCTTCCCTGTGCCCGAAGGCAGCGCCATCCGCTTCGGCATGGCCGCCATCAAGAACGTGGGCGAAGGGCCGGTGCGGGTGATCCTGGAGGCGCGTCAGAAAGGCGGCCCTTTCAAGAGCCTGGAAGATTTCTGCGACCGCGTCGATCTGCGCCAGGTCAACAAGCGCGCGCTGGAGTGCCTGATCAAGGCGGGCGCGTTCGACCGCTTCGGCAAACGCAGCCAGCTGCTCGCCGTGCTCGACCAGATGGTGAGCGCCTCCGCCGCCGTGCACGACGCCCGCGAGAGCGGCCAACTTTCCATTTTTGACATGCTTGGGGCTGCGAAAGAGGAAGCCCATGTCTCTCCGATCAAGCTGCCGGACATCGAAGAGGTGAAGGGCCGTGAGAAGCTCCAATGGGAGAAAGAGCTGCTCGGCGTCTACTCGATCAGCCACCCGCTGCACCAGCTCAAGATCGACTTCAAACGCATCACCACCTGCTCCTGCGCCGAGCTGGACGAACGCTACGACGGCAAAGGCGTGACGCTGGCGGGCGTGATCACGAACGTGCGCGTCATCAACACCAAAAAAGGCGACCAGATGGCCTTCGTCCAATTGGAGGACCTGCAAGGCGGCTGCGAGGTGGTCTTTTTCCCCAAAGCCTACGCCGAATTCAAAGAGAAGCTTGTCGTAGATTCGGTGGTGATCGTCAAAGGCAAGGCGCAGACGCGCGAAGGCCAGACGACGCTGCTGGCCGACATTGTGCAGACGCACGTGGAAAGTTACATCGGCGTCGAGGAGGAGACGCCGGCCTTGCAGACGCCCCTGTTTCAGGATGCGCCGCCCCAGAATGGCGCTGCGCCGTCGACGAGGGGTGGAAATGGGTTCGCAAGCGACATGGAGCCCTGGGAAGAAGTGGAGATGAGTCCCTTCTACAACGAACCGCCGCAGTGGACGGACGACGAGGAAGCGGACGCCGTCGCATTGTCCTCGGCGTCGACGGCGGCGGAACCGTCGGCGATTTCCATCCACGGCGAAGCAAAAAGCCCCGAAGACCAACACAGCTTCCAGAACGGCGCTGCGTTGCACAGCGCAGAAAGCGCCGCCCTGTCAAAAATCGGGCCGGAGGCAGAACCGGTCGAGCCTGAAACGTCCGAAACGGCGGCGCCCCAGGAACCGCCAGCTGCGTCTGGGGCGTCGCCTGCCTCTTCGTCCGCTCCCTCCGCCGGTGAGACGCCGCGGTCGTCGGTCTCCAAAGTCGTTTTCCATCCCCGTCCGATGCGCCGGCTGTTGATCAACTTCCGCCGCACCGGCAATCTCGAACGCGATAAGTATCGGCTCCGGGAGCTCTACGAAACCGTGCGAGAGCCAAAAGGCCGCGATGCGTTCGTCATTCGGCTTCTGGACAACGGCAGAATCGTAGAGCTCTCCTTTCCCAACGACGGCTGCACAATCACCGAGAAGCTCAAGACGGAGCTTCAGAAACATTTCCGGGTGGACTATGAGATTGAGGAGCTGGCCGAACCCTGACGCGGCCTGAACAAGGCGTCATCGGGTCGAGATGGAAAGCTGCAACGGCTCCTCATGCAGCTTTCGCCAGGCGCGGTTGTAGTAAAGCAGCGGTCTACGCGCTTCCGACGCGCTGGCGGCCAGCACCTCGCCGACGAAGATCGTGTGATCTCCGCCGTCATAGGCGTGACGCACGCGGCAATCGAGCCAGCCCGGCACCCCCGGCAAAATCGGCGCGCCGGTCACTGCGTTCTGAACCTCGATGTCGGCAAAGCGGTCCGCCAACTCCGGCGTCATGCCGGCGAAGCGCATCCCCCATTCCAGATGCTCCACCCCCAAAATATTCACGGCGAAAAAGCCGCTCTGTTCGATCGCCTGATGGGTGAACAACTTGCGCGCCACGCAGATCAGAATTTGCGGCGGCTGCAGACTTACGCTGGTCAGCGAGCTGGCGGTGATGCCCACCGGCCGACCGTCTCCGCTCAACGTCGTCACCACGGTCACGCCAGACGCCCACTGCGCCATCGCATCTTTGAAAGTTTGTGCATCCACGCTCATTGGATTCATCTCCACAGTTTTCGACTGATTCAATCACTGATTCAATTGTTGCGCAACGATGCGGTCCCTCTCAGGATACGCCTCTCAGGAAGCTTTAAACTCCTTGAGAGATCGGCCAGCTGCGCAATTTCTTTGATTTCATCACAGTACGCTGCAAGTGAAATCACGGGATGTAAGGGCAACTCCCCTCACCTGCGTGCGTCTCGAGGCGACCGCTCACAAATTTTAACATCAAAGCGTTGATTGGGGGCGCAGCGCTTTTGACAGAAAAACCAATGAAGCCGACAATGGCGGACAAAAATTGTGAAAAGAAGCACAAATCGACATTCACCTGCGAAGTCTATCTATTGGGAAGCGATCAAAAATGAATCGATCCATTGCAAGCCTTTTGTTCATCTCGGCGGCGCTCTTAAGCGCCGTGTTGGCGTTGAGCGGCTGCGGCGACGAGACGGCGACCCTGGCGACGAGCACGCCGATCGCGGTGTACACGCCCTGGTCTACGGAGCCGGCGACAGCCGCCTCTTCTCTTGCAGCCTCCCCGGCGACGCCCACCGCCAGCCCGGTTGCGACGCTTGCCTCTTCGCCGACGCCGCAGCCGACAGACACGCCGTCGCCGACGGCGACCGCAACGGCCGCCGCCTCGCCGACGGCGACGCCTTCACCCCAGCCAACGCCGACCGAAGCAGCCGCCGAGCCGCCCTCCACAGACGGCGCCCCTGCCACGACCCCGTCCGCCGATGCATCGACGGACGGGCTGCCTGCGGAGCTCGCTGCGCAGCTCGCCACCGCCGATCCCGACAACGGCGAACAGCTGACCGTTGTCTATGGCTGCATCGCCTGCCATTCCTTGCAGGCAGGGCAAACGACTGTGGGCCCCTCCTGGCGCAATCTAGGGGCGGTTGCAGCGACGCGCGTGGAAGGCCAGTCGGCTGAAGCCTATCTCTACTTCAGCATCGTGGACCCCAACGCGCATCTGGTCGAAGGCTTCCAGGCAGGGTTGATGCCCGCCACCTACCAGGACATGCTCACGGCGGAGCAGATCGCCGACATCATCGCCTATCTATTGACGCTCAAGGCCGATTGAGTCGACGCAGTGATCGTTCATAGTGATCGTTCATAGCGATCGTTCATTTGGGAGGCCATCTCGGGTTTGATAAAATTCCCCTGACGATGAACGGCGCTTCTCATCCGAAAATGAAGTGAGCCTTATTATTTCAATCCGGATAGCTTTGCGAATCATTCCAGACAGGTGCAAAAGGAGACGGTCACGCCATGAAAGCCATGCTCTATCTCCGCGGAAAAGAAGAGCCTGCGGCCATTCTGGACGAAGTGAAGATTGTCACCATGAATGACAACCACAAGCTCAGCCCCATTCGGGTGATGTTCAAAACCCGGAAATTCAACGCCGGCCCCACCATGACCGAGCTGCACCGCGACGAGAAAATGCATGTGCGCTTCGAGGACGGCCGCTCCGCCGATGTGTTGCTGCAACATTTTAGCCTGGATACAGAAGGCAACACCGTAGGCGTGTTGCGCGTGTTGGGCGACATCGTGGAAACGGAGCTTGCATAGCCGCTGCGGCATGGATGGAACTGCACCGCGCTTTCTGGCGTCTGATCGGAGGGTGACCGGCCAGCTTGTCAGGCTGGCCGGTCTGGTTGTGCTTCAAAGGCAGGTCGTAAGCGACCGGAGCGTTCACGCAAAGACGCACAAAAGCGGTTGAACTTATGTCAGCGATCGTTCCAGAGCATTCCGCATCGACGCTCTCGACGCCCCCTTCAAAGCCCTCTCGTCGCTCTAATTTCTGGGTGGGGTTCGCCGTGGGCTTCAGCCTGTTGACCATCGTCAGCTGCAGCGGCGTTGGCCTCGCCCTGGGCGTCAATCGGCTGAACCTGGCGGAGCTGCAGGGCGCCAAAGCAGCCTGGACGCCTCCCCCCTACACGCCGACGCCCACGCCGGCGCCGACGGTGGGCGAAGGCCTCGCCAACCTCTCCACGCGTTTTGCGCCCCAACAGACGGTGCGCAACCTGACCAACAGCCGCGTCAACGTGCGCGCCACGCCGGGTTATTTGAGCAAGCCCGCCGGCGACGTCTTGGGCATGGTGGCTCCAGGCGCCACGCTTCTGATCCTCGGCGAAAATCAGCTTGCGGACAACCTGACCTGGTGGCGCGTGCGCGCCACGTTGACGGACGGCCGCGTGGTCGAAGGCTGGGTGGCCGAAGCGACAGCCTCAGGCGTGCAGATTCTGGGCGAGTAGCTCAGTTCGTCGCCTCATGCCAGCCCAGCAAAGAGGGCGACTCTGGATCGTGGGCGGCGTAATTGGCGGCTGCGCGGGCGAAGCTGCGGGTGGCGTAGCAATATTGACAGCCGAAAAGGCAGGAGTCGTACATGCCGATGTCGCGACTTGTCACGCAGCCGCAGGCGTCGCGCTGTCCGGGGTCTTTTTTAAGGTCGAGACGCAGGCCAAAGACGCGCGCGATCAGGGCGTCGTCGATGCACTTGCTCGGCTGCACGCCGTAGCCGGTCAGGTCTAACTCCTCTGCGCAGCTCACAATCTCCATCTTGCAGCGCGTCGCCGTCTCGACCAGGCTGTGCATCAACCCCTCAAAATCGGGGACGCTTTCCGGCGTCTGGTCGGGAATCGTCACCCCCTGGGCGACCCGGTTGCGCAAGCGAGATCGCACTTTGCGATACATATCCACGACGCTGATCACCACGCGTTCGGTGTATCCCCGCAATTGCGCCGCAATCCAGGCGAACCGTTCGCGGTGAAACGCAGCGTCGGTGAGGGAGCTGAACAGGAGCGGGTCATAGCGCCAGATCACGCGCTCACGCCCGACGCGCTCCGACAGCCGGCGAAAGGTCTCGATGGCCGTCTCCACCGGCGGCGTTTTTGTTTCCCACAGACGGGGATAATCGAGGATCGTGTATTGGAAATAATAGCGATACCCGCGTGCATCGAGTTCATCGAGCGACGCCATCAGCGGCCGCGCATTGCGCGTCCAGAAGACGATGACGTCCACATCCTCCGGCCGCAGCGAGATGCGGCTGACCTGGCGCGGGTTGAAGGGGTTAGGGACGGTGCAAGCGCCGGCGCGTATGCGGTTCATGAACCACGTTGCGTAAAAGGCAGGGATGTCGGTGCGACGGCTGGCGCTGATGATCATAGTCAAAGCATACAACATCCGGCTTCGATTGCCCGAACGTTCAGGTAGGGTTTTCCCTCCGGATTGTGTACAATACAGAAAAGATGGTTGTTTGACCGTGCAAAGGTCATCTCTTATCGATTATATACGCTTTTCTGGCTTATCCAGAGGAAAACTCTATGCCCTTGCTTCCACCCACCATCGCCACGCGCGAAGTTCCGCGTCTTCGTCCGGTGCGTCAGATCTTTCCACGGCCCCGTCACCCCGACGTGTACGCCGGCGCTTACGCCGAAGCTGCGGCGCAACTGCGCGCCCTGGGCGCACGGCCCGGCGCCCGCGTGGCCATCGGCGCAGGCAGCCGCGGCATCCGCGACATTGTCACGGTGGTCAAAGCGACCGTGGCCGCCTGCAAAGACGCCGGGCTGTCGCCTTTTGTCACGCCGGCGATGGGCAGCCACGGCGGCGGCACGGCGGAAGGGCAGCGCCAGGTGCTCGAACATCTCGGCGTGACGGAGGAGAACGTGGGCGCGCCCATCATCTCCGACACGGCGGTCGAGCAGATCGGTGTGACAAGCTGGGGGATGCCGGTCTACTTCGACAAGGTGGCGCTCTCGGCGGACTACATCGTGCCGGTCAACCGCGTCAAGCCGCACACAGACTTCGCCGGCACGCACGAAAGCGGGCTGTGCAAGATGCTTGTCATCGGCTTCGCCAATCACATCGGCTGCTCGCGCGTGCATGAGGAGACCTTCGCCCGCTTTCATGAGGTGATCCCGGCCACCGCCGCCGTCGTGCTGGAGAAGGTTCCGGTCGCCTTCGGCATGGCGATTGTGGAGAACGCCTACGACGAGACCTATATCGTCGAGGCGGTGCCGCGCGAACGCATCCTGGCGCGCGAGGCGGAGCTGCTGCGCATCGCCTACGCCAATATGGCGCGCCTCCATTTCGATCACATCGACGTGCTCATCGTCGACGAAATCGGCAAGAACATCAGCGGCGCGGGCATGGACCCCAACATCACGGGGCGCACGGCGGGGGGCATTCTGCCGGGGTACACCGGCCCCACCATCACGCGCATCATCGTGGCCGGCCTGACCGAAGCCACCGCCGGCAACGCCATCGGCATGGGCGTGGCCGACTTCACGACGGCCCATCTCGCCGCACAGTTTAAGCCCGAGCCGACCTACACCAACGCCATCGCTGCGGGCACGCCGGAGAGCGCGCGGCTGCCCGTCGTGTTGCCCACGCTCGACGACGCCGTGCGCGCTGCGCTGCATTCCTGCGGCATCGGCGACTGGTCGCAGGCGGCCATCGTGCGCATCAAGAACACGCTGCACATCGACGAAATTTGGGTCTCCGACGCGCTGGCGCCTGTGGTCGAAGCCAATCCCAATCTGGAGTGGCTGGAGCGCGCATAGACTTGTTGAGGCCCCGGAACTATAACAATTCCGGATCGATCCCCAGCTGACGGAACGTCTCCATCACCTTCTCTTCCATCTCTGCTGCATTCAAGGCGCCCTCCTCCAGGTTGAGCGTGATCTCGATGCGCCCATATTTGGTCTGCAGGAAGTTGAGCAGACCCATCAGGTTGGAGACTTTGCCTTTGGGCAAGTCGAACCGCAGACGCACCTGTCGATACCCGACGGACGCATGTCCCGACGAAAGGGGCTGTTCTCTGACGACCGACGACGAACCTTCACTTTGTCTGGATGGAGTTTCAGGCGACGCAATCGCAGGCTCCATCTGGGGAATCTGTGACGCTCGCTGGTCCTGACAGATCTCGGCGCGGATGAGCACCTCGCGGCCTGCCAGGCTGACCGACGGCTCCTCCCGGAAGTAGAGGCAGCGCAGCCGCCCTTGCTCATCCAGCTCGCCCAGGCCGAACAGACCCTGGCGCACCCCCTCGGCGATGCTGTTCTCCCAGACCTGTCGGTTGATGGCCAGCACCTCGCCCGGCGTGCGCGAGCCACTGTCGGCCAGCTGCCGGGTCTCGACGAAGTCGCGGTTGGCAAGGTAGCGCTCCTTGATCACCAGCGGCGCCAGCCGTTCGATCAGCCGGCCCTCGGTGCGCAGCCGCTCGTAGACGCGCGCGTCCAGCTTCTGGTCGGCGCCGTAGGTGGGGATGCCCAGGTCAAGCGCAGTCAGGCCGTCGGGGGTGGGCAGGTAGAGCTGGCGATAGAGGTGCCCGATCTGGTCGCGAACGTCGCGTTCGGCGTCTTTGGCGTCCTTCTCCAGCTGTTTGCGCTGCTCGGGCGTCAACGACAGCGTCTTCTGGCTCATCAGGTCGGCGATGGCCAGGCGCCGGCGCAGGAGCTGCTCGAAGGGGACGCGGCCCGTCGACAACGGCGCCAGGAAGAAGAGGGTGTTGCGGTGCACGCGGGGCGCTTGCCCCTTGGTGCGCACGAACTCCAGCATGCGCTGCGGGTCGGCGTCGCGCACGATGAGCAGCTTGGGCGCTTCGTCGTCGGGAATGTCGGCGGCGTCGGCGGGCCAGAGGAAGGTCTTCATCTTCTGTCCGCCCGCCTGTTGGCGCAGGGCCTCCAGCTCGGCCTGCGCCAGCTGCTCCGGCGTGACGTTCTCCATGCGCACGGCCAGGGCGCGGTTGAGGTTGGGCGTGGTGGAGAAGTAGTAGCGCCCACCCTGTTCGTGCAGATAGAAGAGCAGCCGGCTGCTCAGCTTCTGCACCACCTCGGCCACCACGCTGGCCGGCGCGTTGTCCGACAGGTTCTGGCGCTTGATCTCGTTCAGCGTGGCGCCGGCCTCGCCGCCCCCGCCCAGGTGGGAATAGAGAAAGATGGTGGTCGCCACGCGCTCGCCCAGGCGCAGGCCCTGGTACGAGCGGCCAATCTCGCGGTTGACCTTGACTGCGCCGGCCTCGGCGCCGGTGATGTCGGCGGCCACCACGCTGTCATACTCGTTGCCGATGTGCTTGAGCAGCTCGCGGCGGATGTCGGCGTGGCTCAGGTCGAAGTGGCCCAGGGAGATGTAGGGCAAGTTGCGGTCCTTCAGCGCGTGCACCACCAGCGCCAACAGGCGCAGGGTGCCGCGCGTGCGCTGGAAGGTGGGGAAGCTGCCCCAGCGGTGGTAGAGCACGTCCACCACCTCGGGCAGGAAGGGGTAGGTCTGCCGGAAGCGCTCACGGTAGGCCGCGCTCTCCTCGCCGGAGGCGATGACGGCCTCCTGCACCGCAGCCTCCACGAAGGCGTTGACCACCTGCCCGGCGGCCCGCTCGTCCACCCTGGCGAACAGCCGGCGACGGATCACCGCGCCCACCTCGTCGTCCTGCACCGGGGTGAAGATCTTCTCGACGCGGCCGCTGATCTTCTTCAGCTGCTCGAAGAGGCGGGTGGCCTGCTCGTCGTAGTGCTCCAGCGTGCTGGAAGGCAGGGTGACCACGAGCGCGGCCTGTTCCAGCGTGCTCACCGCCTCGGTCAGCTCCTGCATGAAGGCCAGGGTCTGGGAGGCCAGCGTGGTGGCGCCTACGGCGACGCCGGCCGCCTTGACCATGTACTCCAACACCTCGTCCATCAGGATCAGCACGGGCTGGTGCGGGGCCAGCAGGTTGCGCAGCGCGTCGCGGCCGGGCGCAGTGCGACCCTCGAAGCCGGCGCGGCTGCCCGCCAGCTGCTCGGCCATCAGCCCCCACAGCGTCTCATCGCCGGCCAGCGGCGTGCCGGAGATGACCACGGTGCGCGCCCGCCACTCGCGCGCCTGGTGGTAGAGCGCGATCAGCGCGTGGGTCTTGCCGCCGCCGAAGGGGGTCTGCATCTGGATCACCGGGTCGCCGCCCTGCCCGGCCAGCCGCCGCTGCACCACCTCCAAGAGGTTGCGCAGCCCGTCGGTGAGGTAGGTCTTCTGGAAGAAGAGCTCGGGGTCGCGGTACTCCTCCGGGCCGCGGCGGTGGTGGACTTCCCACAGGTCGGCGGCGAAGACGTCCAGCGTCAGCCGGCCCTCCAGGATGTCGTCGTGGGGGATGGCGATGGTGTGAAAGGCTCTGCTCATGGGCGCTCCTGGTGGATCTTCATTTTTAGCTTAGGACACGGATTGGCACGGATGCGACGGATTTTCACGGATTCGTTGCTTGAGATCGGTTAGGACACGGATTGGCACGGATGCGACGGGTTTTCACGGATTTATTGCTTGCGCTCGCTCAGGACACGGATTGGCACGGATGCGACGGGTTTTCACGGATTCGTTGCTTGCGCTCGCTCAGGACACGGATCGGCACGGATGCGACGGGTTTTCACGGATTCATTGCTTGTGCTCGCTCAGGACACGGATCGGCACGGATGCGACGGGTTTTCACGGATTCATTGCTTGCGCTCGCTCAGGAC
>FWPV01001367.1_pt1 | contig 68445 bp, 80 predicted proteins | sample 2228371 | NCBI WGS metagenome assembly FWPV01 (sample SAMEA103939776, study PRJEB20133) | metagenome
GGACGCGGTCGGTAGATACGGCCGCAGACCATGGCCGGTGCCTCGCCATAGCCGGCTTTGGGGTTGTCGTATTTCAGGCACTGGCCTAGCACCGGATGGGCCTGAAAACGGATGAAATCATCCCGCGGGATGGTGATTTCCAGTGTCCCTTGCTCAAAGCCAAAAGCCTCTTCGATGGCGCGGAAAGCGACAGCAATGTCGACGAACGGCTTCAGATCCTTCATGTGCTTCTGGTTAGCCGCGTGCTGATAATCTCCCCATTCGAGGCCCATTGCACTGCAAAACTCTGCCCAGTCGCCAGACATTCGGTCTGCGCGTTCCCGTGCCTCGTCCCTCTCGCTGGTGAGGGTAGCGATGATGTCGTTGAGCCTGCGCATTTCTTTGTTGTCTTCTGCAATAACAGCAGTAAGGATGGCGATCTCACTCATTGGCCTTCTCCTTGAGTTTTGCGACGACGGGCTCAAGAGCTTCGCGGTTCATCTGCTCTCTGGACGGAGAATGTGATGCCTCCGGCAAAGCATGCGTCGTGGCGGAGAGCGATGCCGTTATTGAATTCCCTGATAACTTGAAGCTTTTCGAAGCTATCCCTTGGCATTGCGATCTCGATGTCGTCGACGGCTATGCCAAGCCCGCGCAGTTCGCCCAGCACCTCGTGCAAGTCGTGCGCCCAGTCATAAAAGCTGCGGCCTTCACCATTGCCCAAGTCGTCAAGAGATATGCCGTTCCTGGTTAATCTCACCTTGCTCTCCTTCGTCTCTTTCTTCTGTGCGGTCGGCGATGCGCCATCTCACTGGTGATATCACGGTCTTCCGATTTCACGCCATGATAATGCGGGCGGCGTTCAGGCCTTCCGTGTCCGTGGCTTTCACGCGCTTCTCCCTTCGAACCATGCGACCATCTTGGCCATGGCGTTGTCGGCCAGTTCCTCGTTCATCGCCAGATAGTGCTTGAGGATGGCGGTGGCGGTTGCGAACGAGTGGCCGGTGATGGCGCAGATCTCCGGAATGGTGCAGCCGGCCATGGCCAGCCAGGTCACGGCGGTGTCGCGCAGGTCCTGGTCGCGGAGCGTCTTGAGGCTCGGCATGGTCTTTGCCGCGGCGGCGCGGATATCATCGAACATGTGCCGGTAGTAATCGGGCTGGAAGGGCAGCCAGCGGCGCTCGTCGAGGATGACATAGGGGGAGATGACCCCGGCCTGCCTGCGGCGCTCCAGGGCGGCGTCCAGCCGGTTCTTGAGCTCCGGCGCTTCGAGCACCGACACGATCGCGCGGGTCTTCTCCTGGCGAAAGACGATGCGGCCGGTCTTGCGGCCGGAGTGCGTAAACGCCAGACGGTCGGCCTGGCGCTGGCCCGACCAGACGGCGAGCGTCACCATGTCGCCGATCTCGGGCCGGCCAAAAGCATCGGCCGTGGCGACCAGATGGGCGATCTCCTCGCGCGTGCCGAAGCGGACGCGCGGGGCGGGCGTCTTCATCTTGAGCTTGTGGGCCGGATTGACCGTCATCGAGGGCAGGCGGCCGCGGTCCATGCCCCATTGCAGGCCGATGCCGAGCACGCGCAGCGTGGCGACGGCGGTGTTCAGCCCGATCTTCGATCGCAGCTTGTCGTAGAGGCCGATGCAGACGGGCTTGTCCAGCGCCTCGGCGGCGGCCGCCCAGATATCGGGCGCGTGCGTTTCGAGCACGGTGAGCTGCTGGCGGTAATAGCGCACGGTGTTGGGCCGCAGATCGGCGATCGACGGATTGTGCTTGGTGTGAAGCCAGTCCTCGAGCAGATCGCCGACCGACACGGACCGGCGGGCGACCGGAAGCCCCGTGGGGGCCTTCGTCCGGCCGCGCTTGCGCTTTGCCTCGCGGGCCTCGGCCTCCAGCTTGCGCGCAAAATCGGCCGACCACAGGCGGGCCTCGGCCTCCCGCATCCACTCGCCGTCCGGGGTCTTGAGATCGTGCCCGGCATAGCCCCTGGCCCGCAGCGTCGGCGACGGCTCAAACCGCGGCCGGCCGCGGCGCCAGGCGATATAGCGGATCTTGGGCTGGGCGGGTTTTTTCACGGGCTCTTCTCCATGGATCGGAACACCTGGTCGATTTCCTCGATCGTCAGCGGGCCGACTGCTCTGGCCTTGTCGTGCAGGGCCGTGCGCAGCCGCTCGCGGTCGGTGACGAACTGCACGATGCGATCGGTAATGTCGGCCAATAGGTTGCCGATGGCGCCCTTCTGGCTTCCTGCGCGATAGCCAGCGGCGAAGGCCTGTTCGACGTCGATGGTCTGGCCGCGCTCAAGGGTGGCCAGCCAGCGGCAATAGGCGGTGGAAATCTCCTCGCTCATTCGGCAGCCTCGATCTTGTCTGCGTGCAGGACGCGGATTTGCGGCGGGTCGGACAGCTCGGCCACGCTCGGCGGGAGGGCCAGCACCGCGATCAGGCCGGCGATCTGCCGGCGCTGGCGCTCGTCTTTGATCCGGTCGAAGCACGCGGCAAGGCGCATGGCCTGGCTGCTGATCGCCGGCAGCTGCAGCGGCTGGCCGCCATCCTCGTCGATGCCGGCCAGCAGGTCGGCGATGGTGCAGCCGAGCACGCGGCAGCAGGCGACTGCGCGGCTGATCGAAAGCCTATTGCTGCCCTTCTCGTATTTCTGGACCTGCTGGAAGGTGATACCGATCCGGGCGCCGAGTTCTTCCTGGCTCATGCGCCGCAGGGTGCGCAGGCGGCGGAGATTGGCGCCGGCGGCGACGTCGTCCGGATGGGGCAGTTTGATGGCAGTGGTCATGCTTTTGCTCCTTTCGTGAAGACAAAGAAGCCCGGCGGCGGAAACGCGAGACTGTCGCCGCCGGGCAGGTTGCTGGCTGGAAAACAGGGAGGAAACCAGCCAGGGGAGGTTTGAAGGATCAAGGCGCGCGGGCCGGAGGTCCGCCACAGTCACCCCAGCCAGGGGTCCGTCCGGCCCGCGCGCGTCCGGTCTCTATTCGACCGGATGCCGGGTGCCGGCGCGCCACTCGGCCATGGCGGCCATGGCGCGCATCAGCGCAAAGAAGAGGCCCAGATAGAGCGTCGCGCCGGCGACGAAGGCCAGCAGGCAGGCGAGGAAGGTCATCCCGAAGCTCATCATTGCACCGACCCCCTCGGGGCGGGCCTGGCCGGCGGATAGGCATGGCCGAGCGCGCTATAGATGCGGCCAATGCCGGCGGCGTCCTGGTCGCGCTCGTGCTCGAGGAAGGCGGCCTCGGTGATGACGGCGGCGCGGGCCATGGCAGTGCGCTCGATCTGGCGCTCGACGGCCTCGAGATAGAGTTCCGAGGCCTCGGCATAGGATTTCAGCGCGTCGAGCAGGCGGCGGTGCGGCTCGTCCTGTTCCTCGGCCAGCGCCTCGAGGCGGGCGATCAGGGCGCGCGCGGGGCTCGGCGCCGCGGGCAGTGATGCGGTCATGGGTTTTCTCCCTTGAGCTTGTCGATCGCCAGCTGGCCGGCGAGTGTGGGGGTGAGCTGCGGGACGGCGCCGCGCAGCAGATCCTTGGTTTTCAGCTTGCTGATCGTCGCCGGCGCAAAGCGCTTGTTGCCGACCAGCACGACGCCGCCGAAGCGGCGCTGCTGCTTGAAGAAGGCGATGGCGCACAGCGCGTCGCGCTCGGCCGCGCTCAGCGCCCGGCGGGGATCGGCGACGGCGGGGTTGTCGGACAGCGAGGTCATGTTTCTGTCCTCACGCTGTCGCGGCTATCGCCGCTGCGCTCCGGACGGGGCGCGGAACGATCCGCGACGTCCGTTCGGCCTTGCGGCTTGCCGGCGCAAGCCGAGCAGAGATCCTTCCCGACCCAATGACAGGGGCCGTCCTCGGTCATACATGCCTGCCAAGGCGTGCAGCCGCAGCCGGTGCAGGTGCCGGCGCTCACGCCGGCGGGCAGATCAAAGAGCGCGTCGAGAAAGCTCCATGCGCTCCAGTCTTCGGCAATCGCCTTCTCGGCCTGCTCGCGCGTTGCATCCTGTATGATCGGATCGTCTCCGCCGTCGATCGGATAGACGGTGAAGCGGCCGCTATCCTCTGCGATAGTGTGGCCTGTGTCGGCGCATCCGTCACAGGATGATCCGAAGGCGCCGGAGCGGCGAATGTAGATCTTGGCGCCGGTATTCATGCGCGTGCTCCCGCGGCCTGGCCGGCATTGTCGTTGACATAGGCGAGGTGCAGGCGCTGGCGCTCGGCCTCGATCGGGGCGGGCAGCGCGCGGCCGGCCTGGCTGCGGGCGGCGTCGCCATAATTGGCGAGCCATCGCTCCACGGCCGGGCGCCACCACACGCGGGGGCGGCGGCGCGAGGACGGCAGCGGGTGAGGCATGCCGTGGGTTTCAATGAGGTTCGGCACGATACGCGAAAAATAGGCCGGGCTGTAGTCGAGGGCTGCGGCGATCTCCGCGGCGGCGACCCGATCTTTCTGCAGGGTATTCATCTGCTGCTCCCGTCGTTTGCAAATCAATTGCAATTCCGACATTGCACAAGTCTGATGTGAAAAGCAAACAGAAATTTGCAATTGGCGCAAATACCAGAAAAGGGCCGTGTGCCTGTCCACCGCAGAGGTGGGCGGTTTTGCACGCGTGCACAGTTCAATGCGGGTGGCGGCGGAGCGGTTTCGCTGCACGCGTGCACAGTTCAATGCGGCGCGCGGTGCTGCACGCGTGCACAGTTCAGTGCGGGCCGGAAGGCTGCACGCGTGCACAGTTCAATGCGTGATATCTTGTTTGCGACGGTGGCTAGTGTCGCAGGTGGCAGCCGCCGACGACGACGCCCATGATCACGATGTTCTCGTTGTCGACCACCTCAGGCGTGGCCGGCTCTTCGTTGATGTATGCGGAGACAAGATAGGGTGTTCGCCAGACGCGGAAGATGGTTTCGGCCGTGCCTCGGCGGAAGTCGTACTTCTGCGCACATACCGCGTCACCGTTGCGCGGTATCATGTCCCGGTCGACGACGACGGCCATGCCTGAGGAATAACCCACGCCGGCCAGCGCGCCGGTCTTGAGACGCCATATGTCTATGTTGTTCGACTGGGCGGCGACCGAGCGAAGCGCTGCCTCGATCGGATTGGACGAATGCTCCTGCAGGACATAGGGCGATGCCTCGTCCTCGGAGAATGCCTGGATCTTCGGAACCACGCGCGCTTCGTAGGCCGGAACGCGGGTGGCGTCCTCGATCTTCTTGACGGTCTTGGCGGTCAGCGTATGCCCGAGTTCGTCATTGGCGCGGAAGCGCGTCAGCGTCGACGGCGTCAGCCCCGCCACGCGGGCGATCTCGGTCAACGTCATGTTGGCCGAGCGGCTGATGTGGTCCAGCCATGCGAGCTGCTGGTCGCGCAAACTTGTCATGCGCATACTTAAAGCAGCATGTATGCCCATGTTCAAAACTCATTACAGCTATTGACAAAGCAAACCAAATCACACCGATATGTGCAAAAGCAAGCGATATTTGCAAAAAAGAGCGGTGTGATGCAGAATTTCGACAAGATTGACGAGATGCGCGAGCGCCTGGGTGTCGCTCAGAAGGACCTTTGCGAGCGCGCCGATGTGCATGTTTCCACCTATAGCCGCTACAAGGTGCGCGGCCAGGAGCCGACGGCGCGGATCCGTTCCAAGCTGCTCCGTGCGCTGGACGGCATCGCGCAGGAGCGCGGCCTGGTCGTTCTCGAGGAGGGCCGGCGATGAAGAAGCCTCTGCTCCTGCGGCTCGTCGAGGGATTGCGCCGGCGGGCGACGCCGGCGGCGGCCGAACCGGCTGCGCCCAAGCCCTTGCCCGAAATCCTGTTCACGCCGGTCATCTTCGCCAATGGGCGGGACGATGACAGCGAGGGCGGCAAGGCGTTTTTCGAGCACCGGCCCGTTGTTCTCGATGGGCGGCTGATCCCGTCCGACGACATGGCGGCCAAGCTGACGGGGCTGACGCTTTCGTTTCGCCATGGCCTTATCGTCTTCCGCGTTTGTGGACGGATACGGGAGGTCGCGGGCTTTGCCGACGGTACGACGCTGATTGTCGACGTGCCGGCCAACAGCACCCGGTCCATTCGGGGCGGCGAGCTGAATATGAACGTGAGGGTGCAGCCATGAGCGATTTCGACAGGATCGCGCGTACCCTTCATCGGCAGGGCTTTCGCGAGTGCTACATCAACATCTGGGCCCTGAGAACAGGCGCCCCGCGGACACGCTTCACCGGCGACCCGCATTCGAGCCGCGGCGAGGCGATCGCCGCCCAGCAGGGCGGCCATCCCGTTTCCAGCTTCGTTGCCTATCGCATCAGGGTCCGGCCGAAGCCGGGCATGTGGCCATCATGAGCGAGCGCTATCTGATCGCCATTGGCGGGCGCGCGCCGGTCGAGATCGAGGCCAACCGGGCGTTTCACCAGGCGCTGATCGACGATCTGGCGCGGGCCTCCGCCGAGTTCGGCTGGCCGGGCGCCTTTTTCACCCAATACCGGCGCGTCGAAAACTACGTGTCGATCGAGGTGCAGCCCGGCGACGGGCGGCTCACTCTCGATGCGCTGGCGGAATTCAGACAGATCCAGCGGCAGCGCCGCAACGAAGACGAAAGGCAGGTGGCGTGATGCATGCTGTCAAGGAGACGATCAACCGCGCGATCGGCGATCCGCCGGAGCTGGGCTTTGTGTCGCTGTCCCAGATTTCCGTCGATGCAAGCTATCAACGGCCGCTGAAACCGAAGCGGGTGGCGCAGATCCTGCGCGACTTCACCTGGGCGCAGTTCGGCGCGCTGATGCTGGTCGAGCAGGCTGAGGGTGTGTTTACCGTCTATGACAGCCAGCACCGTCTGGAGGCCGCGCGCAGGCACCCGGGGATCTCGGAAGTGCCGGCCGTGATCGTCAGGCTCGAGCAGGCCTATGAGGAGGCGCAGCACTTCCTTGGCGTCAACACCAATCGCTCGGCGATCTCGACGGTTGAAAAATACTGGGCCGGGATCGAGGCGGGCGACGAGGCGATGATGCGGATCTGTTCCGTGCTCGAGGAGGCGGGGTGCGAGGTGGTGCCGGCCGGCACGAAGTCGCCGGCGCCGAACCGCACAAGCTCCATCGGTGCGATCGAGCGGGCATTGGTTCGCTATGGCGACGATGCGGTGACGCGGGCATGCAAGACGCTGGCTTCGGCCTGGTCGAGGGACAATGGCGCGCTCAATGGCGTGATGATCCAGGCGCTGGCGCGGCTCTACCGGAACAACAAGGCGACGATCAGCGAAGAGCGGATGATCGCCAAGCTGACGGCCAAGGATCGCAAGATCCTGACGGCCGACGCGGAAGCGCTTCGCAAGATGGGCGGCGGCGACGCGCCGCTCGCCGTCGCGAAGGCCCTGGTCGAGATCTACAACAAGCAGCTCACGGCCAACCTGATCCAGCTGGGAGCGAAGGCATGAACAATCCCCTTGTCGACGAGATCCAGGCGCTGGCCGACTGCCGCAGCCATGCGGAGCGGGCCGATTGGCTGCTGACGGTGCCGCTGTCGGTGCTGTCGCATTATGAGATGACCATTCGCAACCGGCTGCAGATCGCCGGTTTTTACGAGGGCATCAATTATCTTGAATGCGAGCTGGTGTTGCTGCGCGCGTGGCGTATCGACGGCCGGCCCCAGTCGAAGAATATCTGGATGGAACGCCTCAGCCTCATGGCGATTGCCGCAGAAGCGCATTTGCCGGCGACGTCGGCGCCAATGCCCGTCGCGGCGAACGCGCCGGATCACGGCCTCACCGATCTCTGACTGTTTCCCATGCCGCTTCTGTTTTGCGTACGGCCCTTTTTCCCAAAGGGTTTGCTTGTGACCGATACCTCGCCCGAGATCTACGACCTGATGCGGCGGCACGCCATTCCGGAAGGGGCGGTGGAGCGGCTGGCCGGGTTTTCCCGCGGGTTTCTCTACCAGGTGCGCACGGGACGGCGCGCGCTGTCGCGGCCGATGGAGGCGCGGGCGCGGCTGGCGATATCGCGCATCCGCCGCGGGGACGCCGCGCCCAATGGCGAGGCGGCCGCGGCCGGCTACCGCCTGGCGCTGTCGATCGTCGCCGCCCATGCCGGCGTTGCCGTCAAGATCATTCTCGATGCCGACCCGGCGCGGCGCGCCACCGCCGACCCCGCCTGGCTCGAGGCGGCAAGGGTGCGCCGGCTCGCTCTCTATGTGGCGCATATCTATCTGGGCATTGCGCAGGCCGAGCTGGCGCGCGCGGCCAATATGAGCAAGGCGGCCGTGTCGATCGCGATGAACGACGTCGAGGATCTGCGCGGCGAGCCGGAAACGGAGCGCCTGCTGGCGGCGATCGAGGAGGCGTTCGGATGAGCAAGATCTGCCCTTGTTGCGGTCAAGCCATTGCCCAGACGCTGACCGAACAGAAGGCCGTTTACCACCGGTCATTGTCGGCTGTCTGTCGTGCGGCGAAGGACCATTTCCGAAAATGTGAGGCTCTGACCATCACGGAAGTGTTGTCCCACGATCCTAGACGCCGCGCGACGTCGGATGAATTGTGGCTCTATGCTGCCCGGCTGCGGAGATTTGCTGTCTATTCCAGCATTCACCTGCTTGGGCTTCGGCAGGCTGAGGCAGCGCGCGCGGCGGGGCTTTCCAAAGCCGCAGTGTGCTTGATGCTCCAGAGCATCGACGAGGAGCTGCGCAGGCCGAAAATCCAGCAGTTTTACAGGGATGTCGAGCGGAGGCTTTCCGGCAAGGAGGCGTTCGGATGATCACGGCCGCCGATCCCAAACTGTCCGGCTCGGCCGCCATGGCCGGCAAACTCGACGGGAACGTGGCGCTTGCCGCCATCGTCCTCTGGAACTCCGGCAGTTTCGATACCCTGGAAATCGCCACTCTGCTGAACGTGAAGGAAGATGCGGTCTACCGCGTGCTGCACGCGGCCCGTCACATTGCGCGAGGGGGAAAATGACCCGCTTCGACAACGACACGATGCAGATCAAGGAAGCGCTGAAAGGGCGGATCGAGGGGCTGTGCGCCAGGCTTCTGCCCGACGGCCGGCGGGACGGGCGGCTGTGGGTGGCGCATAATCCGATCACCCATGATCACGCCAAGAGCCCGGAATTCAAGGTGGCGCTGACGCGCGACATCGGCGCCTGGAAGGACTGGCGCACCGGCGAAAAGGGCGATGTGATCGGCCTGATCGAATATTGCCAGGCCACCGATTTTCGCGGGGCGCTGGACTGGGCGCGCGATTTTCTCGGGCTGCGGAACATGCCCTATGCCGAGCGCAAGCGCATGGCCGAGCAGGCGGAGGCGGCGCGGCGCCAGGCGGAGGTCGATGCGGAGAAGCGGCGGCTGGAGCGCATGGCGCGGGCCGAGCGGCTGTTCATGAGCGGTTTTCAGGACGGGGCGGGATCGACGGCCGAGGCACATGGCCGGGCCTATTTTGCCGCGCGCGGCTGCCCGATCGACGGGATTGCCAACCGCGACCGCGCGACATTCCGGTTTGCCGCCGATGCCGAATACTGGAAACGGGCGGAATATGCCCATGAAAACGGGCGCCGGCGCAAGGTGAAGGACGGGCCGCGCTTTCCGGCCGTGCTGTCGGCCATGCGCGCGCCGACGGGGCAGGTGACGGCGGTGCACTGCACCTTTCTCGACCCGCTCGGGCCGCGCAAGCTGCCGATCGGCGCTCAGGAAAACGCCAAGATGATGTTTGGAGAGGCCAAGGGCTCGATGATCCGGATTTCCCACGGGCCGGAAGGCGAGCCGCCGGAAACGGCACGGGTGCCGCATCCACTGGTGTTGTGCGAGGGCGTCGAGGACGGGTTGAGCCTGGCGCTGGCGCTGCCCGAGGCCCGCGTCTGGGCGGCCGGCTCGCTGTCGGCCATGGCCTCGGCGCCGATCTGGCTGCCCTGCATCTCGTCGGTGATCGTCTCGCAGGACAATGACTGGCACTCCAAAACGGCGGAGCGGCAGTTCGACCAGGTGCTGGCGGCGCTGGCCGCGGCAAACAAGCCGATCGCCACCATCGCCAGCCATATCGGCAAGGATTTCAACGATCTCATCAAGGGAGAAGAGTGATGCGAATTAAGCCAGGTGACGGCAACGAAAACAAAGTTCTTAGTGTGACCGTCGTCGACGGCGAGCTGCGTATTTCAATCGGAATTGCGCTTCTTGCCTTTGCCGTTCAGGCGCCGGATGGCGCCGGGTGGCCAAACGACTGGCACGTCAACGATATCAACAAGTTTGCCAAGAGCCTCGCGCGGCAGCTCCAGCGCGAAAGCGAGAACGGCACGACGCCGGTTCATCGCATGTTCGATGCGGCTGCGCTCGAGGTTCTGGAGCAAGGCGAAGACGGCGTCGACGAAGGCTCGGTCGAGATCGGCATCAAGCTCGCCCAGGAATACCTCGGCCCAACCTACAGGGCAAAGCCATGACCTATCCCAGCAACACCACCGATGCCGCACACGGGGTCGCCCGTGACCAGCTGCGCGCCTTCGTCGAGCGCATCGAGCGGTTGGACGAGGAAGGGCGGGCGATCAATGCTGACAAGGCCGATGTCTACGGCGAGGCGAAGTCCATGGGGTTCGACGTCAAGATCTTGAAAAAGGTCATTGCGCTCAGGCGCAAGGACGAACGGGAGCGCATGGAAGAGGACGCGATCCTCGACACCTATCTCGCGGCCTTGGGCATGATCGAAGCACCGCGGGACTGACTTCAACCAGGAGAGAAGAGCATGGCGAAGAAAGGCGAAAGCGATGAAAAAGTGCAGGCAGATGGCGGACAGGCGGCGCTCGGCGAAACTGTTTCGGGCGAACCGGGAGAACGCGAAGCGGCGGCGCTGGTGGCGGGCGGTGATCGTGGCGCCGCTGAAGGCGAGGGGGCGGAACTTGAGGCGCCTGCGCCGGGCGCGGCTGGCGATGGTGCTGGGGTGGTGAGCGATGACGACCAGCAGCCCGCGCCCTTGGTTCCGGCTGGAGATCCGGAACCCGGAGAAGCTGACGCTCAAGGAGCGGATCAAGCTGCAGCAGGCACTGCGCCTGCTGGAGAAGGCCATGTGGAAGGCGGCGGGGATCTCGCCGCCGGTGCGCCGGCTGCCGTGAGGTCCGCCGACGACTATCACGCCAAACTTCGTGACGATCCGGTCTATGCCGTCGCCGCCGGAGGCTTCCAGGCCACATATGTTGCGGCGTTGATGATCGCGTCCGGCAGAAAAGACGATGACGAAGAGATCAGCGATGTCGTCAGGCAAACGACCGCCGAAGCCTTACTCGACCTGGCCGTCTTCGTGCGCAAGATCGGCCGGCGGGCCACGCCCGATGTGATCGGCCAGCAGCTGAAGATCCTCGGTCACCGGGCCAGCCCGGACTTGAGCGAGCCGGAGCGGATCGCCTTTGGCGCTTTTGCGCATGTGCTCGTCGAGCTGGACGCCTTTGCCGCTGCCGAGGCGGAGCGGGCGAGGAAGGCGGCCGAGACGCCGGCGGAAATCCCGCCGCTGCCGATCGAGGACACGACCATGGAGACGGTCGACAACGCGCTCGACACGTGGGGGTAAGGCGATGGACTGGCTCGCCGCCGGCCTCGCGATCGCACTGCTGGCTGTGCTCGGCTTTTCCTTCAGCAGCCTGCGTTTCGCGTTTTTCCCGCCGCAATACCCGCCGGCAATGGTGCCGGCGGCCGCCATCAAGAGGAGAAGAGCAATGGCAGAACAGACGGTCGACAGCGCGAGCGATGCCCGCACGGTCAACAACACCATGCGGCATCAGTACCGCATTCTTTCCGACGAGGAAAAGGCCCGCATGACGGCCATCAAGGACAAGGGTGCCGAGCTGCTGGCGCTGATCGAAAGCTGCGGCAACAGCCGCGAGCTGTCGATCGCCCGCACCAAGACGGAAGAGGCGGTCATGTGGGCCGTCAAGCACGTGACGGCCTGATCCCCCGACCCATGCCCGCGCCGGCGGCCTCGATCGCCGGCGCGGCCTTTGAAATCCTGATCAGAATGCGCGGCGGACATGGCGAAGAAAACAAAGATACAGGGCGGGACGCAAGGCATTCGCGCGCATTTCAAGGATGCGCTGGCCGCGCTCGAGGAGGCCAAGGGGATTTTCGATCCCGACCCCAATTTGGCGCGCAATGGCATCAAGGCCGGGCAATGGCCCGGCGCGCCGCATGACGCCATGCCGCCGGACTGCCCGGTGACCGTGCTGGGGAAGAAGGGCGATGCGGTCTATGTGATTTCCGCGATCGGCGAGATGCACGAGGTGACGCGCTGGGACCTGCCGACGCTGTCCAGCCTGTTTGCGCCGTATGTCAACTATCTCTTCTGGGCCTGGCCGGCCTTCGGCAAGGCGGAGACGGACCCGGAAACGGGCGAGGCGCTGCCGCCGAAGGTCAAGCGGGTGGAGCGCGACAAGGCGGCCATGGCGCTGATCGCCGAGGCGGGCCGCAAGGGGATTTTCGATCCGCAGAGCAATGTGCGCGGCCGCGGCGGCTGGAAGGCCCAGGACAAATTTATCTGGCACAGCGGCAAGTATCTGTTTTCCGTCGACACCAGGACCGACGGGCAGAACCGGGCGATCGGCTGGACGCTGCAGCGGGCCAAGCCCGGCGACTATGACGGCTATTTCTATGCGCAGGCCGCCGACACGATCCAGCCCTGGCAGGAGCCGATCGGCTGGCGCGACAGCCCGGCGCATTCGATCCTCGCCGACCTGAAGAGCTGGCAATGGGAGCGGCCGAGCCTGGACCCGGTTCTTTTTCTCGGCTGGATGATGTCCAGCTTTCTGTCCGGCGCGCTCGATGTGCGGCCGATCCTGTTTACCACCGGCGGAGCGGGCACCGGCAAATCGACGCTGCACGGGATCGTGCGCGCGCTGCTCGGCTCGGCGCTCTATTCGACCGCCAACACGACGGCCGCCGGGATCTATCAGAACATTCGGCAGGACAGCCGGCCGGTCGCCGTCGATGAATTCGAGCGCAAGCCGGGCGGTCACAAGGAACAGGCGATCATCGAGCTGGCACGCCAGGCCTATTCCGGCGCCAAGGGCTATCGCGGCGGATCGAACGGCGAGGGCACCGAATTCGAGCTGCGCTCGAGCTTCATGTTTTCCGCCATCCTGCACCCGCATCTGGGCGTGCAGGACCGCACGCGCATGATCATTCTCAACCTCAACCCGCTCGACCGATCGAAGGCGACGACACAGCCGCTGATCAAGGAGGAGTGGGGCCGGATGTTGCTGCGCCAGGTGATGGACGGCTATCACGACCTCTACTGGCACATCCTGCCGAAGTGGAAGGACATTCTCTCCGACCAGCGGCTGGCCTTTGACGCGCGCGCGATCGACACCTATGGCACGGTGCTGGCCTGCGCGGAGCTGGCCGTGGGCGAGGCCGGATTGATCGACGCCGGATGGCCGGCCGATTTCCAGCTGCCGGGCGTGATCGACCACGACGGGCTGATCGATCTCATTGCCCGCGCCACGGCCGAGGAGCGGGCGGCGCAGATGCCGAAATGGCAGGAGGTGATCGAGAAGATCATGAGCGCCACGATCGACATGTATGTCGGCGGGCGAAAGCCGAGCGTGGGCGAGACGATCGCCGACCTCGAGGCAGGCCGCGAGATGATCGACCTGCGCGAGGCCCGCGCCCGGCTGGCGATGATGGGGCTCGGCCTCAAAGACAAGGGCAAGCCCGGCCGCGGCTATTGCCTGGCCGTGCCGAAGAGCGACGACAAGCTCGGCCGCATCTTCCATGACGGCGAATTCAACCACGGCGGCTGGACGCTGGCGCTGAAACAGGCGCCGGAGACGATCGTGCCGCGCGGGCTGGAGCGGCGGTTCACCAATGTCGACATCAACCGCCTGACGAAGGATTGCGTGTTGGTGGATCTGGCCGGCTATGACGACTGGACGGGACGGGGCGAGGTGGAGGAGTGAGCAAGGGGAGCGGTTGCCCACACAGGCTGATCCAGTTCTGCCCGCTCTATGTGGCCTGCCACATGTCGCTCGGCAGCGAGTACGGATGTGACGACGGACAGATGGACTATGCGAGCTGCGCGACCAGTCGCAAGATGAACTATGAAACGACGGTGGCGCGTCTTGAGAAAGAGTGGCCGGCGTTCGTCGAAGACCTGCGCGAGCGCGAGGAAGCGGCGGAGGCGGCCGAGCAGCGCCGGCGCAACATGCGGCTCCTGAACCTGCACTAGCGGCAGCAGACCCCCTGAAAATGCGCGGCTTATGCGGCCGTGCCGGATGTGGCATTCTGCCGGCACCGGACGGACAACCCCTAGCCATCGTCCGGGACCCCAAGGGCCCTCGTCGACACCGTGGCGAGGGCCCGCATGTTTTTGGCCCGCTGGAGCGTTTCGGCGGGCTTTTTGCGTCATGGGCCTTGCCCACGCCCTTGGGGCTGCTAGCGTGCCTTCCTCGCCAGAAAGAAGGGCAGCCATGCTTGATGTGTTTGAATTTGTCGCAGCCTTGGCCGGGTTTGCCGCCATGCTCGTCTACTTTCCGCCGCTCTTTGCAGGCTTCTGGCTATCGCAGAACCGCGATCTCGTCGACAAACGCGCTTCCCTATTGCCTGGCGAGGAACCAATCGAAGCGCAGCGGCGGCTGATCGAGGCCGTGCTTTACGACAGCGGCGCGCGGCTGGGTACGCTGATCGTCGTGCTCGCCGCCATGATCATTCCGTCGATCGCCGTTCTCACCTGATCCCCCGCCCTGTCCTGATTACGGCATATCCCGCGCCAAATCGCCGCCGCATTTAACTCTTTCCCCCGCCCCGAGGCGAAGAAAAGCGGAGCCCGCGCCGCGTTGGTGCAAAGCGCGTGACGACAGGCGACAGTTCCTTGCCACGCTGAAGGGCCACGCGCCGCAAACCGTCGAGCGAGACAGGCGCGGGCACTTAACCCCGGCGAGGCCGTGTGCAGGATGCAAGGCGCGGCGATTGCCGCCGGCCATCCGGGCGCGGGTGGTGATGCCGGTCAATGCCTGTAGGTTCGATGTAGGCTTGATGTAGGCGAAAATGTAGGTTCGATTTCCAAGGAAAAACAGAGACATGCGCAATGCGCCTACAAACCTACAGGGCAATGGAGCTTTTTTCACGCGCGCGCGCATATGTGACGCGAAGAAGGAAGACGTAGGATTGTAGTTCATAGGGATATGTTCCTGATTTTCTTGTGAAATCGATCCTACAATTCGACCTACAACCGACCTACAAACGGCCTACGCGGCGGGACTGAATAAACAATTCGGGAAATAGCGGATGAGCGGCGGAGACGACGAGAATTTGGGGCTTCCAGGGGCACACACTCCGGCGGGAAATTTCGCCGGCGGCGGCGATCGGCCGGCGGCCTCGGCGGATGAGCGGCAGTCGGCGGCCGGCGCGGCGGCCGGCGCGGCGGCGGTCGAGGTTGACCAGGCGAAGGCGGCGAAGGTCGGGGCGGTCCGGGCGACGGTCGAGGCGGCGATCGGCGAGCTGGTCGGGCAGATGACGACGGCGGCCGAGCCCGAGCAGGCATCGTTGATGCTGGACGAAATCGACGAGCAGCAGGCGCTGTTCAAGGGTCCGGTGCGGCATGTGGCGAACACAATCGATGCCCAGCGCCGGGGGCGGGGAAGGCCCAAGGGCAGCCAGAACAAGGCGTCCGCCGAGTTTCGCGACGTGCTCATGCGCATGGGCTACCGGCATCCGGGCCTCAACCTCGCGGCCATGGCCAATGCCGATCCGGCGGCGCTGGCAATCGAGCTGGGGCTGTTGCCGGACGTGCCGGATGGGCAGGACGCCTACGAGTGGCTGCGCGCGCTCGTGCGTGCGGGCAAGGTCAACGAGGGCGTGGCGCAAGACCTGATGGACCGGGCCTATGCCATCCTGACCAAGGCCAATGCCGAGCTGCTACCGTTCTTCGAAAGCAAGGCACCGACGAAGCTGGACGTGGCGAAGAAGTCGGTCCTCGGCGTGATGGTCATCGGCGATATGACGCCGCCGGACCTATCCGAACGCAAGACCCTCGACCTGACGAAATTCGACGAGCCGACCGAATGAAATCAAGCGCTTAGCCGTCCGACATGGGAAGCATGTGGTCGGACGACGGTTAAGTCGCTGATTTCGCTTGGCTTCCTAATGATCTGAAATCATCGGACGCGTTTCGACCTCGGGCCTTTTCCGGTCGGCGCGCCGGTGGCCACTGTCGAATTCGACCGGGTGGCGCGCTTCGCGCGAAGCGGACGGCCTGCGGCCGACTTCAAAACTCGGGCCTGCGGCCCCCACCATGGGCCTTTCGGCTCACACACACGGCCCTTTCCGCCGTGCCTGACTGAACCTATGGCGGCGCGAACCAAAATCCTTCCTCGACGAGGCGGGCGCGGGCACGGGCGCGCGTCCCCTCGTGGCCGATGGAGGGCCGCGGGTATGGGGATCGATTTCAAGAACTACGAATATCCGGGGCCGGTCGGCGAGGCTTTCGTCAAGTCGCGCGGTCCGCTGGATTTCATCATGGGGCCGGCGGGATCGGGCAAGACGGTTTGTTCCGTCGTCAAGGGGCCGTTCCTGGCGGCGAGCTACATGCCGGTGTGCAAGGATGGCTGGGTGCGGTTCAAGCTCGCCGTCGTGCGCGACACCTATCGCGACTTTGCCCGAACCTACCTCGCCTCCTGGCACGAGCTGTTCCCCAAGGACCATCCCTGGACGGTTTCCTATGAGGGCGGGCAGGACCGGCCGATCAAGCATCGGATGCAATGGCAGGCCCAGCGCGGCCGCGACCTGATCAAGATCGATTTCCAGCTGGAGACGGGCGCGATCGGCGACGCCAATGTCGAGCAGTACATCAAGGGCTACGAGCTTTCGGCCGCGTCCGGCAACGAATGCGACCTCCTGGATTTTCGCGTGCATGGCCTGCTCTTCCAGCGAACCGGACGCTATCCGCCGGTCGAGCAGATCTCGCCGGCGGAACTGGACCGCGTATCGAAGGACGGCCGCGCCTCGATGGAAAAAATGGGACTGTCGATCGAGGACGGCGAGGTCGTTTTGCCGCGCGTCTACTGGGGCGACATGAACCCGCCGGACGTCGATCATCCCATCCTCGAGCAATGCGGCTACGGCGAGCATGCGGACAAGAAAAACAGGGCGTTCAACCTGTTTCACCAGCCTGGCGGCCTGGACGCCAAGGCGGAAAACCGCAAGGGCAAGCCCAGATCTTCTTACGAGCTCGAGGCGGCGACCCAGCCGGAGCATATCGTGCGGCGCATGGTGCATGGGCTGCCGGGTTATTCGGTCGACGGAAAGCCGGTCTATCCGGAGTTCAACCAGCGCATTCATGTGGCCGATGAACCTCTGGCGCCCCGGCCGGGCGTGCCGCTGTCGACGGGCATCGATGCCGGCGGCTCGCCGGCGGGCGTGATCGGCCAGTTCATGCCGAACGGCCAGCTGCGGCTGCTCGCCGAGATCTGCGCCGAGCCCGGCTGCGGGCCGAACCGTTTTGCCCAGATGTTCTATGAGCTGCTGATCGACCAGTTTTCCGGCTTCGCCTTCCGCGAGGCCTTTGGCGACCCGGCGGCCTTCATGGGCGCCGATACGCAGAACGGCGAGCTTCACTGGATGGGCACGGTGGGAAAGGCGCTGTCGCTGCAGATCATGCCGACCGAAACCAACGAGCCGTCGATCCGCCAAGAGGCTGTGCGCTGGTATCTCACCGGCATGATCGACGCCAACACGCCGCGTCTGCTGATCGACCCGCGTTGCAAGCGGATCATTGGCGGGTTTGCCGCGCACTACAAGCTGACGAAACAGGCATCGATCGGCGGCACGGACAAGCTTGCCGTGGTCAAGAACGAGTATTCCCACCCGCATGACGGCCTGCAGTACATGTGCCTTGGTCATCGCGGGCTGCCGGGCGTGATGAAGGACGCCGCCAATCTCGGCCGGCCGGGCAATGTGATGACGCTGCAGCAGCTGCGCGACGAACGGCAGCGGCGCGCCCAGCCGGGACCGAAGCGGGATTTCAACGTATGGGACGCCTGACGGCCGTCTCTCCGGCCTCGATCGACGACTGCCTCGACATGGGCGGCTCGCGCGCGCTCGCGCGCAAGGTGCTGCTGCTGCAGCGAGAGAAGGGCGACAGCATCGCCTTTCACGACGATGGCGTCGTCGTGGCGATCGGCTTCCTGGTGCCGACCGATGCCGGCGAGATCGAATTCGCGCTCTCCATACGCGCGGGCGCGCGTGCGAGGCTCGTGACGCTGTGCCGGATCGCTCACTTAACGCTGCGGCGTCTCGCCGAAACTGGTGCCGTGGTCATCTGCCATGTGTCGCCCGGCAATCGCGCGGGCCAGCGCATGGCGCGCCTGACGGGATTTTCCCCCGACGGCGAAACGCGGTGGAAGTGGAGCGGGCGCGATGGAAGCAGTGACGAACCTTTTCGGCGGCGGGAACAGCGCGGCAAAGAAGGAAGCGAAGCGGAGCCGGGAAATCCAGGCGGTGGCGAATGATCGCCAGCTGGCGGCACAGAACCGCGAGGATAGCGCGCTCGGCGTGACGCGGCGCGCGCCGCGCGGGCGCCGGCTTTTCGAGGACGGCCCGTCCGGCGCCGATGTGGCGCTTACCTGATGGCTGAAGTCGACCTCGGCAAACTCAAGGCCCGCAATCTCAAGGTCTGGAACGGGCGATCGCCCTGGCAGAACATCTACCAGGAGGCTTATGATTTCGCCGTGCCGATGCGTCGGCCCGGTGGCGCTTCGAAATCGGTCAAATATACCGACCGGCTGTTCGACATGACGGCGCCGATGTCGGCCATGTATTTCGCCGGCCAGCTGCAGCGGGATCTTTTTCCGGCCGGACAACCGACCTTCGTGCTGGAAACCGGGCCGATCGCGGCCATGGCGCTATCGAAGAGCGAGCGGTCCTCGCTCGATCGCATCCTCTACCAGACTTCGACGCTCATTCATCCCTTCTTCCTGGCGGGTGACTGGGATACGGCCGTGCATGAAATGTGCGTGGACCTGGCCGTCGGGACGGGCGCGATCCTGCCGGTCAAGGGCACGGCCGACCGGCCGGTGATGTTCTGCGCGATCCCGTTCGACCAGCTGGCGATCAGCGTCAACATGCTGGGCGCGGTGAACTATGTTTCCTGGAAACAGACCGATATCGAGCTGGACCAGCTGCTCGGCGCCTTTCCCGACGGGGAATTTCCCGACGGGATCAAGGAGCGGGCGAAAACCCATGGCAGCGATCCGGTCACGCTCTACCAGGACTTCTATGCCGACGGCGCGCCCGGCGGCGGCTGGCACTTCGTCGCCTATCTCGACAACAGCGCCGTGCCGATCCGGCACGAGCGTTACCGTACCCAGCCGATCGCGGTGCCGCGCTATTACCGCGTGCCCGGCGAGGCCTATGGCCGCGGCGTGATCCTGACGGCGCTGCCGACGATCAAGACGCTCAACAAGGTGCAGGAACTGGCGCTGAAAACGGCAGCGATCTCGATGCTCGGGATCTGGGGCTATCGTTCCGGCGGCACGTTCAACCCCGACACGGTGCGCATGGGACCCGGCGAGTTCTGGGCCATGCAGACGACGGGCGGGATGCTTGGCCCGGACGTGACGCGGCTCGATACGCCCGGATCGCTGAACGTGGCGAATGTGCTGGTCGGCGACCTGCAAAGCCAGATCAAACAGGCGATGTTCGACACGCGCCTGCCGGAATATCAGGGCACGCCGCGCTCTGCCTCGGAAATGGCGGCGCGTATGCAGGAGCGGACGAATATTCACATCGGCGCCTTCGGCCGGCTGGTCAACGAGATCATGCCGGTAATCGTGCCGCGTGTCGCCGAGATCCTGTCGGATTTCGGGATGCTGCCGCAGGTGGCGCGGATCGACGACCTGATCGTCGCGATTTCCGTTCGCTCGCCGATGAAGGCGGCGCTCAATGCCGACCGGCTGGCGGCGATCGCCAACTATCACGACCTGGTCCTGTCCTTTGCCGGGCCGGAACGCGCGCGGCTCTACGAGAACATGGATCAGATCATGGAACGCATCGGCGAGGGCCTGCAGATCGACAAGGATCTGATCCCCGACGAAAACCAGAAAAAGCAGATCATGGCCGATATCGAGAAGGAACGCGCGCAGCAGCTCGCCGCGATGGCGGCCGCCGAGGCGGCAAAACAGGCGCCGAAGCTCGTGGCCGATGCGGCCATGGGCGAGATGCGGAAGGCGGCCTGAGATGAGCGGACCCTTTATCGCGGGGCGCAATGCCCAGCCGCTCGACCTGATGCTCGAGCAGGGCGCGGCCGGCGGCGGCTGGGAAAGCCTCGACCAGCTGATGCAGATGGTGCCGCAGACGAAGGGCGTTCTTCAGCCTGAGGACGAGGTCGCGCGCTTCATGTGGGGGCTCTACAACACGGTCGAGGGCCGGAAGATGTTCGAATGGTGGATGGATGTCACCATGCGCATTCCGCTCCGCATCACCGGAAAGACGATCGAGGAAACGGCGCTGCTGGCAACGGCGCGCCAGGCGCTTCACGGCGCCGGGGAAACCGTGCTTGCCGCCATCGCTGCCGGCAAGAAGTCGGTCGACGAGGGGCAGCGAAACCAGAATGGAGCTGGAACATGACAAGGATTTTCGGCCGGTTCAGCCGGATGGTTTTCAACGCCGAAGGCGGCGGTGGTGCGGGCGGTGGCGGTGCAAGTGCGCCGGCCGGCGGCTCTGCTGCGGCTGAGCCTTCCTCGCCGTCTCCCGCAGCGCCGTCCCCTTCCTTGGCCGCTGCACCTTCGCCCTCGGCGGCTCCATCGCCGGCGGGTGAGCCGGCGGCGGGTGCGGCTAACCCTGCGCCCGCCGCATCGGTCTATCGCCCGGAGGGCCTGCCTGACCACATGCTCGGCAAGTCCGACAGCGAGACGATCGACAACATGAAGAAGGCGCTGGACGGCTATCGCGCGCGCGATGCCGAGCAGAAGATCCCCGATGATCCCAAGGCCTATGGCGAGTTTTCCGGCGAGATCCCCGAAGCGATCAAGCCGCATATCGAAAAGCTGACGGGCGATCCGCTCTATGACCGCGTCGCCTCGGCGGCCGCCAAGCTCAAGCTGTCGGTGCCGCAATATCAGGGCCTGGTCATGGAAATGATGTCAGCCTCGGCGGAGATGGGCATTCTCGAGCCGCCGGTCAACGAGGCGGCGGAGAAGGCGGCGCTGGTCCCGGAAAGCGCGCGCCATCTGCCGGAGGCGGAGCAGCGCGCCGCCCGCGAAAAGCGGATGACGGAAAACTTCGCCTATATCGACCAGATGGTGCGGCTCGGCCGCGACAAGGGCGGGCTTTCCGCAGAGGCGGGCGACTATGCCAAGGCGATGCTCGGCGATACCGCGCGCGGCCACGAATTCATCGAATTCCTGCGTGCGCAGGGCGGCGGCGGTCACAAGGGCCCGGCCATGGAGCTGAATGGCGGTTCGGGGGCGGCCGACCCGAAGGCGGAAATTTCGCGCCGCGCGGCCCTGCCGGAAAATACCTGGGGCGATCCCAAGTTCGACCAGAAGAGCTACGACCAGCTGCAGGCCGACCGGCGCAAGGTCTATGGCGACTGACAGACCACACTGAACGGCTTTCGCCCGGTGGCAGGCTTTGCCCTGCATACCGGACGGGAGCGACCTGGGCGATGCGGCGGCTATCCTTCACCGGACCCGCCGCGGTCCCGGCTAATCGGCCCTCACGGTGATTTCGTCCATCACAAACTTGAGGGTTCATCATGGCAGTTTCCACTTGGTTCCGCGAAGAGATCCGCGATCTCGTGCGCGCCCGCTATCAGGCGAAGGGCGGCTATCTCGACGACACGATGCTGAAGGGCGAAAGCTCGGCCGGCACGGTCAAGTATCCGGTCGGCGGCGGCCGGATCGAAATGTATGAACTGACCGGCGCCATCAACAAGGTTTCGGCCGGTTCCGTCAATCTCGACATGGTGACGCTGGTCACCAAGGATTACGAGGCTTCCGTCTACTTCCGCATGCAGGACGAGAAGCGCATGGGGCCGAGCCTCAAGGCGAAGCTTGCCGACGATCTGACCAAGGCATCCCGTCGCAAGAAGGACCGCATCAAGCTCGATGCGCTGAACGCCTTTGCCACGGCCGGCGGCTCGCTGACCGACACGCCGAACACGATCGCGACGATCGGCGACGGCACGGCGCGCATCGATCTGATCAACGCCATCGAGGCAATCGACCAGATCTCCGGCGCCGGTTCCGACGACGAGGTGTTCTGGCCGATCCCGCCCGTCTGGATGTCGCAGCTCCTGATGTACAAGGAGTTTGCGCAGGCGGAGTACCAGGGGCCCGGCGACCTGCCGTTCGCCAAGGCCAGCCGTGTCACGCGCAAGACCTTCCGCGGCGTGCATATCTTCTCGATCCCGGACGAGTATTTCACCTACGGGACCGGCGGCTATGTCGCGGGTACGCCCGGTTTCACCGGCTCCGGCCACCTGGACACCTTCATGTACACGAAGGATGCGATCGGCTCGGAAACCTGGTGGGACCAGGAGAACATGACGATCGATCCGCTGCCGGACTACGAAGGTACGCCGCATGTCTGCAAGGTGCAGCTGTCGTCGGCCTCGATCGGCATCCTGCCGGAAGGCGTCAAGCGGGTGCGCATGCTGGCGATCAAGTCGGCGATCCGCGTCTAACCGGCGATTGCGGCCGGCGGCTTGCCGCCTGCCGTCCCGTCTCTCTTTCAGAAGGAAAAACGCAATGGCTCACATGCCTCGCCAGCTTCGCCGGTCGAACTCCATCACGCTCGCCGGCAATGTCATGGTTCACACGTTCGACTACGCCACCAACCACACCAAGGCGGAAGTCCTGACCGCCGGCTATTTCAACGATAGCCGTGCTGCGCTGACCAAGTCCTCGATCATCAATGCGGTGGTCGATGTCGACGGAACGCCCGAATATGTGCGGATCATGCTCGCGACGGTGCCGGCTTCCGGCAATGTCACCACGGCCGACGTCACCGGCGACACCACGGCCGACTGACGGTCGCGCGCCGGATCGCCGGGACCCCGAAGCACTGAACGACGAGCCGCGGCCGGTAGTCTGGCCGCGGTTCTTCTTTTTTCGGGGCGGGCGATGACGATCGACAAACAAGCAATCATCAACTGGACGCTGACCGATATCGGCGTCGGACCCGTGTTTTCGACGGATGACGGATCGCCGCTTGCGGAAAATTGCGAGCAGGTCTGGCAGCGGACGATCGACCAGGTGTTCGGGATGCATGACTGGTCGTTTGCGCGCAAGACCTTCAAGAACCGGCTGAGGGCAGAGGTCCCGGAAAACGGCTGGCGTTACGCCTTCGACCTACCCGGCGGGCGGATCGGCAACCCGCTGAAGATCCTCGACCAGGCGGGATCGAGCCCGCGGCCGCTGCGCGACTTCACGATCGAGGAGGGGCTTCTTTACTGCAATGTCGAGGAGACCTGGTCGCTGTGCAAGGTCGAGGTATCGCCCGACAGCTGGCCGCCGGAATGGCGCGCCGCCTTCGTCGTCGCCTATGGCGGTTATCTCGCCGCACCGATCTGGGGCGACGAGGACATGCGCAATGCGCGGCTGGTCGAGGCCTTCGGCACGCCTTCCAAGGAAGGGACCGGCGGGTTGTTCGGCCGGCTGATGGCGCAGGACAAGGCCTCCAATCCGATCGGCGCGCCGATGGGCAATGACAGTCCGCTGACGACGGTTCGGCCGCAAGGCATGGGCGACGGCCACGGTTACGGCTGGGCCGGGAGGTTCGCATAATGCGGTTGCGCGGGCCTCTCAAGAGTTCGGCCAATGCGGGGCAGTTTTCCGAAGACCTGTTCGGCAAGGTCGGGCTGAAGCAATACTATTCGGCCGCCAAGGTGATGCGCGGGGTCGAGCCGATCCCGCAGGCGGGCTTCGATCTTCTGCCCGGGTCTGCCGACCTCGGCGCGGTGCTGTCGGCAAACTGCCGGATCGGCGTGCTGAAGGTTTCCGCCGGTCTTTCCTATGTGATGATCGTTTCCGCCGGAAAGGTCGAAATCTGGCGGAACGACCGGGTCAAGGTGGCGACGCTGACGATCGCCGCCATCACGTCGGGCATCGTGGCCGATCTCGCCTTCTGGGGCGAGGCCAACACTTTCGGGATTTTTCATCCGGATCTCAACGCGGTCGGCGCGATCCGGCTGTTTCGCAATTCCGCCGACGACACGGTCTGGACGGTCGACGCCTGGCCGTTCGAATTCGTGCCGGAAGTCGATCTTGGCGGGACCTACGTCAAGACGAACGACGTCTGGGATCTGTATGTTCGCTGGTCCGGCACGCCGCCGGCGCTGACCCTCAATTGCACGGTCGACGGTGTCGAGACCTCGACCGTCAAGCTCTATGACGGGTCCGGCACTCTGGTTTCGCCGGAAAGCTCGAGCGCCGACTGGACCCGCTTCGCCAATGACGTCAGGGCGGCAATCGCCGATCTGCCCGGCTTCGCGACAGGCGTCTCGGTCGTTTTCAACGTCGCGGACAGCGTCAACAACTACCGACCCTTCACCGTCACCTTTTCAGGGCCGCTTGCCGGGGCTGAGTATGAATTCGATGCACAGGTGGTCAATACGACGGTCGCGAGCGCGCTGGTGACGCATGTCGATGTGGGCGAGACGAAGGGAGAGCCGCTGGTATCGAGCACGCGGGGCGGCTTTTCCGGCATGGCCATGTATCAGGACCGCGCCGTCTATTTTGCGCCGAAGGCCAAGCAGGCGGCCTTCGCGATGTCGGAAAATGCCGAGTATTTCAACCTCAACATCAAGGCCGTGAAGGACAGCGCGGCGCGGCTCGAGGCGCTGCGAACGGAGACGTCGCAGACGATCCAGGCCGTGCTCGACAACACCTATCTCCTGATCTTCACCGACCAGGCGGAGTGGTTTGCGACGAACCGCGAGATCAAGCGGAACGAGCCGGTGAACCTCGTCTGCGCCTCGGAGATCGGCTCGAAACGCAATTGCCGGCCGGTGAATATCGACGGGCTGGTGATGTTCGTCTCACCCGATGGCGGCATCCTCTATTCGATCGTCTACGACGCCGTGTCGACGACATACACCCCGACGCCGGAGAACGACCTGTGCAAGGATCTGCTGGCTCTGATGCGGGACCAGGTGGTGCAGCGCAAGATCGGTTCGTCCACGTCGTCGCGCAACTGGGTGCTGCGAGACGACGGGCGGCTGGTCTGTCTGATCGTCAACAAGGCGCGAGAGCAGAACATCGTGGCGCCCTCGGAATGGGGCGTGCATGGCGGTGGCCTGGTCCGGGCCCATGGCGTCGACGGGTCCGAACAGGTGTGGCTTGTGGTCGAGCGGGACGGCGCCGCTCGCCTCGAGGTGATGGAAGAGGCCCGCATCAACCTGCTGCAGGCGGCGATCCGCGTGACGACGGATGCCGCCGGCGTGGCATCCGGCCTTGCCGTCCATAATGGCCGCACCGTCTGGGCCGAGATCGATGGCGACTTTTATGGGCCGTACATGGTTTCCGGGGGCCAAGTGACGATCGCCGAGGCACCGTCCAAGGCGGCGATCATCGGTCTGTGGGAACCGCCGGTCTATGAAAGCCTGCCCTATGTGCGCGTGCTGCAGGATGACAGCATCGTCAAGCGGCCGGGGGCGGTCAAGGCGGCATCGCTCTATGTGATCGACACGACAAGCCTTGCCATCGGCGCCAATGGCCAGCCGGCGCATGACGTGCCGCTCAACCGCATGTTGGACGATCTGTCGGCTCCGAAGAGCGGCTATACCGGCGATGTGCTCGTCGCCGGACTGAACGGCGTATCGAATGCGCCGACAATCACCATCACACAGGTGCGCCCCGGACGTCTCCGGCTGCGCGATTACGTTCCGGGGGTGAAGCTCTGATGGAAGCGGCGATGGCGGCGATTGGTTCGATCTTTACCGGGGGAACCGCTGCGGCAGGCACCGCTGCGGCCGGCGCGGCCGGTGCGGCCGGTGCGGGTGCGGCAGGGGCTGCGGCCGGCGGCATTTCGGCGGCGTCCGTGCTGCAGGGCGCGGCCGGACTGCTCGGCATGTTCTCCTCGATCGCGGCGGGCAATGCCGAGGGCGAGGCGCTGGACCTCGCCGCCGAGGACGCCGCGCGGGAAAAGCCGCTGGAGACGCTGCAGGGGATCAGCCGGCGGACCTCGATCAAGGCGGCGATGATGGACCAGATCGGCAGCCAGGATGTCGCCTATGCGGCCTCCGGCACGGACCTGACATTCGGGACGCCCGTGCAGGCGCGCAAGGAGGCGTTCCGCCAAGGCGATCTTGGCATCACCACGGCGGTCGGGACGGAACAGACGCGGATCGCGCGGCTCGACGAGCGCGAGGCGAACTATCGCAAGATGGCCAACAAGGCGCGCGCTGGCGGCTGGCTGAAAGCCGCGTTCACCGGCTTCGACACGGCGGCCTCGATGGCGGGGAGGTATTGATCCATGGTCAACCAGCGCCGTGAGGCGGTTTCCTATCGCCCCTTCCGCGTGGCGCCCGTGCTTTCCGAAGGTCTGCTTGGCGTGGCGCGCGACGACGGCGAGCTGGAGCGCAAGGCCGCGGCCGGCTTTGCCCGCATGGCCGAGCAGTTCGGGCAGAAGGCCGACCGCCAGGCGGCGATCGAGGGCGAGCGCGCCGGCCGCGCGGCGGCCATGGCGGGGGCGCCCGGTGCGGCGACCGTCTCCGGAGGTGAGCAGACCACGGCGAGCGTCAACGGGCAGGCCGGGCATATTGCCGGCGCGCGCGGCGGCGTGCGCGTCTATACCGGGCCGGAAGCCGAACAGGCCAAGGCGTTGATCCGCGACGAGGAGGGGTTTCGGCCCGAACCCTATTGGGACGTGAACGCCTGGCGCATCGGCTATGGATCGGACACGGTGACGCTGGCCGACGGCCGCTCGGTCAAGGTGACGCCGGGCATGAAGATCACGCGCGAGGATGCCGAGCGGGATCTCGACTATCGGCTTTCGCAGCGCGAGGGCGCGGCCGCGCGCCGCCAGCTCGGCGAGGGATGGGACGTGCTGCCGGCGAATGTGCAGGCGGTGCTGAAATCGGTGGCCTATAATTACGGCTCGCTGCCGAATTCGGTCGTCGAGGCGGCCAAGAGCCGGGACCTCGGCCAGATCGCCTCGGCGGTGCGCGGGCTCGGCGCCAATCCGGGTCGGCGCGCGCGCGAAGCGGCGCTGATCTCCGGCGGTGCGACGACCGCGGCCCAGCCGAATGGAACGGCCAGTTACCGCCAGATCCCGGCCTCGTCGGTCGGCCCCGTCACGGTGACGCCGGTCGAGCGGCCTGTCGAGGTGGCGCGCGGGACGCCGGGCGGTTTCCGTCCGACCGGGCGCGACACGATCTATGGCCGGGCCTATGACGTGGCCGGAACGCGGACCTATCTGCAGGAACTGGAGCTGACCATGCTGCAGGACCAGCAGGCCGTCTATGACGCCTACAAGGACGATCCGGCGCAGCTGGAAAAGGCCTATGGCGAACTCTTGCAGGCGCATATGAGCGACCATGTGTTCGAGGAGATCGCCCCGGAATATTCGCTGGCGTTTCGCAAGCGCGCCATGGGTCTCGTCGAGGGCGCCAGATCGGCGGCGGAAGAGCGGCGCCGGGCGGACGATCGCATGGCCTTCATCGGTCGCGTTGAGGAGATGGAGACCGCCAAGAGCCGGGCGCTGGCCGGCCTCGATCCGCGCAGCGACACGGCGGCCGCCGAGCTGGCGCGGCTGCAGGGCACGATCGACGATCACTACGACACGGCCGTCGCCCGCGGCGTGCTGACCCCGGCGGAAGCGGAAAAGGCCAAGCGCGGCAGTCGTTCCGACATGCTGACCGGCTTCTACACGAAGCAGGCCTCGACCATGACCGTGGACGAGATCCGCACCATGCGGGCCGACATGACGCGCGACTTTGCCGACGGCACGCTGGAGGGTGTTTCGGGCGACGACTGGAGCCGGATCGAAAGCGGGCTGATCGCGGCCGAGAAGGCCCGCGAGACGCAGGACGCCAAGGCCGATGCGGACCTGAAGAAGCGCGGCGACGATCTGGCCAAGCGTGTGTCGAAGGGCCTGCCGGTGACGCCGGAAGAGGTTGCGCGGTTTCAGCTGGACGCGGGCACGGCGCCGAACGGCGCGAAGATCTCGGCCTCGACCCTTGCGCTTATGCGCGTGTCGGAGGCGATCCGCACGCTGCCGATCGGCGAGGTGGAAAAGCGGCTGCCGGCGCTGATCGGAGATCAGGCTTCGCCGGACGATATCGACGCGGCGCGGGGGCTTGTCGCCTCGCATCGCAAGGATGTTGCGGCCGATCCCATCGGGGTCGCCGAGCGCTTCGGCGTGCTGCCGGTTTCTCCTGGCCTGCCGCTCGATGAGGGCGCCGACGCGGACAGTGTGTCCATGGCCTTTTCCGAGCGGATCAACCAGGCGCGGGTTGCCGCGCGGCATTTCGGGGTGAGCCCGCGCTATTTCCGCCCGGGCGAGGCAGAGGCGATCGAGGCGGCGGTGACGGGCGATCCGGCGAACGGGCTGGCGATCGCGGCGGGGCTGGTGGATGCCGCCGGGCGGGATGCCGACCGCGTGCTGGCCGAGCTTGGGGAAACCGCGCCCGCCGTCGCCGGCGCCGGCGAGATCATGGCCGCCGGCGGCGACCCGCGTGCGGCGCGCGATCTGCTGGCCGGGCATGGCAAGACGCCGGACGGCAAGGCCTATCCCGACCGGGCGATCACCAAGCGCATTCCGCAGGCGCGCGCGATTGCCGGCGAGGCGCTGGCGTTCTCGCCCGACCAGATCAACCGGCTGGACCAGCAGGCGGCCGCGATCACGCGCAAGCGCCTTTACGATGCCGGCATCGACCCGAAATCGGAAGAGGCCAAGCCCGTCTACGAGCGGGCCTTTCAGGAGGCGGCCGGCGCGACCTATGCCGGGACCGTGCGGTTTGGCGGATTCGCGCCCTATGATCCCGGCATTCGCTGGAAGGAGCGGCCGGTGCTGGTGCCGCCGTCGATCCGCGCCGACAAGTTCGGCGAGGTGATCGGCGCGCTCGAGGACGGCGATATCGGCACGGTGAAGGCGAAGAACGGCAAGGCCTGGACGGCGGCCGACTTCAAGCGGGCGATGCCGGTCGCGGTCGCGGGCGGCTATGTGTTTGCGCTCGGCGATCCGGCCTCGGCCTCGCCGATGTTCATCGCCGACGAGAAAGGCGACCCGCTGGTGCTCGACCTCGCCAATATGGCGGGGCTGAAAGCGCGGGTGCCGGAGGCGTTCCGATGATCCTGCCGGAACTCTCCAGCCTGCCGAAAAGCGCATCCTCCGGGCCGGAAACATGGGGCGAGGCCTTTGGCCGCGTGGTGGACACGAGCGACCAGGTCATGGTTGCGGTGGAAAACGTCACGGCGAGCCAGGACAATTTTCATGCCGCCTATCAGTCCTATATCGACGAGGTCGAACAGGCGACCGGCGAGCGCCTGCAAAACCCGATGGATGTCGATATCCAGACCGGCACGTTTCAGGACAAGCGCAACCCGACTTTCAGTTTTGAGACGGGCAATGAATGGCGCGAGGAACGCCGGCGCGTTGCCATGGATCGTTTCGAGGCGCAGCGGCAGGCGCTGGCGCAAAAATATCCGGCACAGGCGGGGCTGATCTCTCTCGACATTGACGGGCGCGTGACGAAGCGCATGCGGCAAGCCGAACAGGCCAGCCTCGAGGCGCTGCAATCGCCGGAGCTGGGCATGGCCGGGCGGTTTGCGGCACAGATTGTCGGCGGCCTCAAGGGCTCGGCGCGCGATCCCTATCAATGGGCCATGGCGGTGATTGGCGGCGGTGCGGGCACGGCGCGCACCGTGGCGGGGCGGATCGGGCAGGTGATGCTGACCGAGGCGCTGATCAATGGCGGATCTGAAGCGGTGCTGCAGGCGGCAAGCCAGGAGCGCAAGGCGCGGGCCGGGCTGGAGCACGGGCTGAACGACGCCCTGAAGAATGTCGGCATCGCCGCGACCTTCGGCTCGCTGTTCGGCGGCGTGGCGCAGGGCGGCGCCGAGCTGGCGCGGATCTTCAAGCTCGGCGAGGGCGGCGACGCGCTGGCCGCGCGCGTGCTGGACGGGCGGCCCGAGCCGGGCGATGTCGAGACGCTGGCCAAGGCCATGAATGTCGAGCTTTCGCCGGAGCGGCTGGACCTTCTCACTCGCTCCTTCGAAGAACGCGTGCTCGACGAAGTGACGATCCCGCAGGATGGCAACCCGGCGACGATGCGCGTCTATGAGGCCGCCCTTCGCCATGCCGAGGACCCGGACAATTTTCCGGCGCCGGAGCTGGTCGAGCGCGTGGTGGCGGAAGAGGAGGCGGGGCGGCTCCTGACGCTCACGCCCGAGCAATATGAGCGGTTTTATGGCGGCGATCCGAACACGATCGACGATATTGCCGACACGTTTTTTGCGGAGGATATGGACGCGGCCGGCCGGCGGATCGACGCCATGGCCATGCGGGTCGACGAGATCGGCACCAAGGTCGATGCGATGGCGCGCAAGGCGGATAGTGCCGCGCCTGTCACCGCGCCGGCCGCAGAGGCCGGGCCGCCGCTGGACGCGGAAAAGCCGGCCTATCTCGACACGCGCGCGGGCGGCGCGCGGTTTCACGGCTCGCGCGATGGCCTGCCGGATGGCGGGCTCGACGACTATTACTACAGCGAGTTGAACTATTACGGGCAGGGCTTTTACACGACGGACGCCATTGCCATTGCCGACGGCTATGCCAAGGGGCAGCGCGAAAACATCGTGCAGGTGCGCGAGAAGAAAGATGTGCGCGCTTTCGACATGGAACAGCCGATACCGGACTGGCTCGTCGAGGCGGACGACGATTTTTTTCAGGCGGTGATCCGGGAAGTCAAGCCGAAGAATGTGCGCGAACTCTATGACGGCGTGCGCGAGGTCGGCTCGCTCGACATGATGAGCGCGGACGCGATCCAGGAGTATTTCGACGCCTTGCGCTGGCGTTTCGAGCAACAGGGCTATGAGGCGCTGGACCATGTCGGCGGGCTGCGCACGGGGAAGAAACCGCATGCGGTGCGGATCTATTTCGCGCCCGGCTCTACGGTGGAGATCGATGCACGCGCCGTCGCCGGCTATCTGGCGCCGGAGCCGAAGCCGCCGGTGCCCGAGCCGCTCGAAGCGCAACGCATTCGCCCCGACCAGGTGGCCGAACCGCTGGACGATGCGGCCATGCGGGCGGCGGAGGTCGAGGCGGGCGATCTGATCAAGCCGGAGATCGATGCAAACGGCAATCCCAAGAGCTTGCTGGATTATATCGCGGTTGAAGACGGCGACGGCAATTACCGGCTGATGCCGGCGCGGCAGGCGCTGGACGAGGCTGACGAACCGGCCATGCTGGCCGACCTTCTGGAGAGTTGCAAACTATGAGATCCGACGATTTCAGCGAGGCAATCGAAGAAGCTTTGGATTTGGCTGCCGGCAGCCGGATTAGGTCGGGCGGCGGATATATCGGCGACCGACGAACAGCTAGCCGGTACGACGTATCGATCACTCGCAAAACGATACTTCTTTTTCTCGAAAGCCTCGACGCGGACATGACGGTCGCCGAGTTGAGGGAATACCTGGACCAGTGACCGATCAACGGAGCAAAACATGACCAAGCATATTCGTGTCGAGAATGCGGACACCTCGAATTATAAAGTGATCGTCGAGGTATGGGACAAGGGTTATCCGGAAGGCGAGCCCGACAGGCTCGCTTTTGTCGAAAAGCTCGACTTCCCGACCGCGATGACCAGCAGCAGCGTCTATCTGACTAGCACCCGTTATGTCGTCGTTCGCGAGGCGCCGGCCGAATAGTTGAAGATTGCCGCTCCGGTCACTCGGGGCGGCCTAAACTCTGGAGCAAACTATGAGCCTTCGCGATTGCCTGAATTCCGCCGTCGAGCAGGGGGCGATCAATTCGCGCCAGGCGGAAGAGCTGAACCGCTATTACGAGGAGCGCTTCAAGCGCAAGCGCCCGGGCATGACGGACGCGCAGGCCAAGGCCGCGGCGCGCGACGAGGTGGCGGCCGCACTTCGGGCCGAGGCCAAGGAACAGCGGCGGCAGGTGCTGTTGTCGGAAGCGCGGCGCAAGGAGATTGCCGAGTTCATCGAGACGTTCCGCGACGAGAAGGGGCGGGCCGACAAGGTGGACGCGGCGCTGTCGCTGATGATCCACAACGGATACAAGGGTACGTTCTCGATGAAGGGGCGGGCGAATGCGATCGTCGCCATGGCGCATCGCGAGCTGTCCGATGTCATGTATCATTTTCGTCGCTCGAAGGGGCTCGGCCTGCGCCAGAATTCCGTCGACCTGCCGGACCTGATTTCGGCGTTGCATGGGGAGCCTGTTACCAACCCGACGGCAAAACGGCTGGCCTCGGCGCTGTCTGGCGTGCTCGAGGATCTGCGGCTGCGCTTCAACGCCGCCGGCGGCAATATTCCGAAGCGCGCCGATCATGGGCTGCCGCACACGCATGATCCGCGCGCGATCTCCAAAATGGGCCGCGAGGACTGGAAGGCCTTTATCCGGCCGCTGCTCGATCCCGACCAGATGACCAATCCGACGACCGGCGAGACGATCGGCGTCGACGGGATCGACGCCTCGCTCGACTATGTCTATGAAAGCATTGTCTCGGACGGCTGGGCGCATCGCCGGCCGGAGGCGCGGCGCTTCGGCAAGGGCAAGGTGGCGAGCCGCTACCAGGATGCGCGGTTCCTGATTTTTCGCGATGCGAAAAGCTGGCTCACCTATAACGAGCGCTTCGGCAAAAAGGACGTGATCCAGACGGTGTTTGGTCATATCAACGGCATGGCGGATGACATTGCCGCGATGGAGCGTTTCGGGCCGAACCCGGATGCCTCGATCGAGTGGATCAAACAGGCGGTGCGCGCCGATATCGGCAAGCGCCAGGCGGGGGCGCTGGCCGTCGAGGGCGCGAAGGTGCCGGGGATGGATGCCGGAAAGCTGGCCGATTACCGGATCGACAGCCTGTGGCGCAACCTGCGCGGCCGCGAGACGGTGCTATCCGCGCCGGCGCAATGGGCGGCGAATATCCGCAATGTCGCGACCTCGGCGGCGCTGGGCGGCACCGGCATTCTGGCCGGGCTGACGGACCCGCATGTCTCGGCCGCGGCGCGGCGGCTGGCGGGCCTGCCCGTCACCTCGACGCTGGTCGACATGGTCAAGCGGTTTGCACGCGACGGGGACAAGCGGGCCATGGCACGGCGCGCCGTGCTCTGGGACGATCATCTGCATGCGGCCAATGACAAGGCGCGGTTTGTTGACCAGATGCTGGGGGCCGAATGGAGCCGCTATGTCGTCGACCGGGCGTTGACCTGGAACGGGCTGATCCCGCTCACCGACGCGCGCAAGCGGATCGAGGCCGGCGCCTGGCACGAGACGCTGGGCGGCTTTGCCGAGAAGAACATCGACTGGATCGACCTCGACCCGCTGATGAAACGGACGATGGAAGGCTTTGGCTTCACGCCCGACGACTGGCACAAGATGCGCGCCGGGGTGGACGATCTGGGCTTTCTCGATCCGGGCGGCGTCTTCGCCAAGACCGGCGATCGGGGGCTCGCGGAGAAATATGCCGAGATGATCACGCAATGGTCGGAACGCAGCGTGCCGGCGGGCGATCCGCGCATCAAGAGCTTCATCACCGGCCCGGTTCCGCGCGGGACGATCCTCGGCGAGGTGGCGGATTTCGCGACCCAGTTCATGAGCTTCGGCATGTCCTTTACCGCGCGCCAGCTTGAGGCGCTGTATGTCTATTCCATGCTGGGGCGCTCGACCGGCGGAAAGCTGGCGCGGGGCGGCTGGTATTTCGCCTCGATGGCGATCCCGCTCACGCTCGGCGCCGGGGCCTATATGCAGATCCTGGCCGTGCTGAACGGCAAGGACCCGGAGGACATGAACCCCATGACCAATCCCGGCTTCTGGGGCAGGGCCTTTGTCAAGGGCGGCGGCGGCGGCCTGTTTGCCGACTTCGTCGACCGGGCGGAGAACAGGTTCGGCCAGAGCCTGGCGCAGACGCTGGGCGGGATCGGCGGGGCCTTCATTGGCGATACGCTGGATTTGACCCTGCGCACGATCCGGGCGATCGTGCCCGGCGGCGAGGACCAGAAGCTCGGCCGCACGGCTGCGAAATATGTCGGCCGCTACACGCCGATCCTGTCCTCGCATCCGGCGACCCGGGCGGCCTATCGGCGCATGTTTGTCGACCAGCTGCAATGGTTGACCGATCCGGCGGCGGAAGAGAGCTTCAAGGCGCAGAAACGCAAGGCGTCGCACTGGTGGGAACCCGGCGCGCTCACGCCGCGCCGTCTGCCGGATCTGTCGACAGCGGCGGGTGGGGCGGAGTAACACTGAACGCCGCCCCGCCCCTCTTACCCTTGCCTGACACTCACAGTCAGGCGGGGCGATCATGGCGCAACCTTATCCGATTTCGCGGGAAAGCCGGGACGAGGCGATCTTTTTCGGTGACGGCAGCACGGTCTATGGGCCGTTCGCGCTGAAGATCTTCGACATCGACGATGTCGAGGTCTGGACGAAGGCGACGGGCGGGATCTGGACGATTGCCGCGCCGACCGTCGCCAAGGTCGATCCCTCGGCGGCCTTTGACGAATTCACCATCACTTTTGCAAGCGCGATCCCCTCGACGACGAAGGTCAAGGTGCTTTCCGCGCGGGTGCATGAGCGCTCGGCGGGCGTGACGGCCGGCACCAAGCTTTCGCCGGATGCGCTGGAACGGGAGTTGACCAAGCAAGGCACGATTTTGCAGGAGCTGCGGCGCGACGTCGATCTTTCCGTGCGCGGCGATCCGGGCGTGCCGGGCTTGCGGATCTCCGATGCGCTGGCCGACGGCCAGGTGCTGATGAAGAGCGGCGACCGGCTGGTGCCGGGGCCGACAGCCGCGCAGATTACGGCGGCGGAGGGGCATGCCGAAGCGGCGGAGGAGCATGCCGGTGCTGCCTCGGCATCGGCTGCAAGCGCTCTGTCCTCGCTGACGCAGGCGGTAGCTGCTGCTGCTGCCGCGCTCGCGGCTGTCAATGCCGGATATCTTTTTGACACCGATCAGGACTTCAGAGGCGCCCATATTCCCGTCGTCCTCGCATTTGTGGATACGGCGGGCTATGACGCACCTTTTGATGGCGGTGGGCACCGTTTGCGGCGTATCGCGGCACCATCGGTTCCCGCACCATGGCAGAAGCCGAGTGCCGACGGTGCATGGTGGGAGATTGCCGAGCCTGTTGTTAATTTCCAGATGCTCGGTGCAGACCCGACCGGAGCCACGCTGGCCGACCAGCAGATCAAAGACACGTTTGATTGCGCAGCGGCTATTGGGGCCAGCGTTGAAAATCATAGTGGCCGCTATCTTTGGCGTCATCAGAAGATTGAAATTCTGGTCGAGGCTGATTTGACTGGAACGACGATCGTGCTCGATGAACTGTCGGGGGCTATACCGTCCACTTGGGCCATTGAGATCGCATTCCAGGTCAAAAACAACGTGGCAAAATTTGATCTCGATGCCGCCGAGCTTGCCGAGCTGAACGCTACGTACAGGCCAAGCATGGTCCCAGGGCTGCAAATTCTACAGCATCCGGTCTTGCGGAACTACCGCGACGCATACGTCCAATTTTGGACCGAGACGGAAGACATCAAGCGCAACGACGGGACGAACCGCATGGTTTTTGATCACGTCATTACCGGCGCGGACGGCATGCTTACAGTCGGTTTGGATATGGACTTTACCTCTGCGCCGATCACCAAGTGCACGGTTTACCCGCGCGAAACCACTGTCAGGACCTTCAAATCTCCGAAGTTTGAAGCGCATCAATGCGGCTCTGTCTGTCTCATCGACGTGATACGTAGCAACACCGACGTCTACAATTTCGAGTTTATCGAAACAGTCCCTCTCACGACTTATATGGCGCGGGCGCTAGTGCAAGAGCGCGATTGCATCCGTGTCAACTGGCACCGAGGCACCGCCGAAGGTCAGCGGCAAGGCGCGGCAGCGTACACAAAATCAGGCGCACGATCCATTTTTGTGCAATGCCACGATTTCTACGCCGTCGATGGTTGGGGGACGACCGGGCTTAACGAAACGAAATACCACACTTGGCATGACTGCGTTTTGTCCCGCATTGACGTGCATTGGGGTGCCCGCAGGTTCAACGCCGCGTATCGGTGCAATATGAAGCAAGGCGCGTCGACTATTGGGGGTAGCGGTATATTCCTGATGGAGGACTGCGAGTACTTGATCGGCACCCCCGCTTCGACCGCCGACAATGCAACCGGTCATATGCTGAGCCCACGTGGCGATTATGGTTGGGAGTTCAGGGGCGAGTTCCAGGTGGTTCGTCCTCGCATCATCATTGCTAGCGATATCACGGAAGCGACTTTCCCGAGGCCTACAATCGTGCGGCCAGGTGGGTTGCTGAGCTATGACCCTGGGCGAGATGTCTATCTCCCGAACGTTGTGGTCCGCGACCCCGTGATTATCGGGGCCTCAACGCACGGGCTTGGCACAAACGGGCTCATAATAGCTGCCTGTAATTTGCGTGATATACGCTGCGTTTCTGGTGGCCGTAAAATGTACTATCCCGACCGCATCGATATTTCGGGTGGGGAGTATGTGGGATTTTCCACCTCTGCCCGCGTGACAATTTCGGTGACTGGCGACCAGTACGGGCATGACAGCGTACGCTCGAGGCGAAGCAGAATACTGCCCAAGGACACTAATGCTGAGATTTTAATGACAAATGTCCCGGCGTTGATCCCTGATCGGGTTGCTCCTCGTGGTACCAACTCGCCGCATCATCTTGATTTCAAGATGGCGCAATCTAATTGGTCGGCTGATTATATCGCCGACGTCGCCGACATTTGGGTTCCGAAGTGCGTCTTAGTCGGATGCACGAAGACTTCCATTTTTGGTGCTCTTAAAGCTCAAATAATCATATCGGCCTGCGAAACAGTCCATATCAGTGACGATTTCGGCGGGCGGGCTCTGCCAACCGTTATCATGAACGGCGGCGTTCTGCGACCCTATGTCGATGGGGCAGCAACGGAAACAGAGTGGGTGCAGGCAGATCTCTACATGACTGGAGTAGGATTTTACGCGCCGCGCAAACCAAGCGATAATAGCCTCGGAACAGTCACGCTTAACAACGCGAAGGGAGCTGGGAACATCATGATTGATGGTGTAAAGACAACCAACGTTTATGGATGGGATGCTGCCTATACATCCTTCTGGGCAATCTAAAGTGGATGATCTACGTCGCATAGGGCGTGATGAATTCTTCGAGCATGTCGAGCGTTTGTGAGACGACTTGCGACATGTGCAAGAGCGTTGGGATAACCGGCTCGTTCTCGAAGATTGCACCTTTTGGGAAGGTTATCGTAGCGGAAACTTTGAACTCGTTCTCTATGGACATTGGCCCATCGGAGCCAACGGCATTCAATGGGCGGTTCGCATCAAAAACAAAAGTCGGAAGCTGCATGCTGATATTCCCCGCGCGGAGCGTGACATTTCCACCCCACTCGGTGGCGCTTGTGACCGGCAGGAAGTCATCGTGCTTGTTGTCGTTGCACAAGCTGGCGGCAGCCCACAAATGGAGGTTGGTGTCCCGGCACGGCTTTATCTGTTCGGAGATAAACTTCGCGGCATCGGGAAAGGTTCTCTCTACCTGACCATAGTTTTTGGATGTTTTGAGGGCTTCCCAGCTCGCTGCAAAGGGAAAATGGAGTTTCCTTCGCGGACCAACGCACATCGTCGCTCCGCGTATCCAATAGTCGAGGGCCTCCCGGAGGTTGTTGACAGCATCCCCCATGATTGCGCCGTAGTGCTCTGGAATTGGCTGTTTGGGCCTGTAGGTCAATGCAAAACGATATTGCTTCGTAATCGGATGCAGGTGCTCGGTCTGCCCATTACTGACCTCGTACAGATGCGCGGGCATGACGGCGCAATCGCGGATCAGCGTATTAATATGGTAGTTGGCCCGTTCGACCTTTAATCTTGGCCCTTTCATTATCTGGGAGAGCTTCATGAAAAGATCTCGCGCGCATAGTTACGTTGGAAGGGTAGAGCTATGAATCGTCTAGCCAGAAATGATGGATCGATCATTGCTCTGAGTCGAGTCGTTGGTTCCTGCGACTTCAACGCATTTGACCCCATGCCTGTGCCTTTACACTCGGCTCCAGCATCAACATCTGGGGCCGATTGTCATGGCGAGACTTCCCACCTCCATCCCGGCGCCGGCGCGCGCCTTGCTTGATTTCATCTACCGCACCGAAACGGGACTTGCCCGTCCGGCCTGCTACGAGGTCATTTACGACCACAAGCAGGACCGCCTGAAAAAGCCGCTGACGACGATGACGATCGGCGAGATCGTCGATGCGGGGCCGAGCTGGACGAAGCGTTTTGGCTCTTCGGCGGCCGGGGCGGCGCAGTTCATGCGCGCGACGCTGCAGGGGCTGGCCAAGGACTATTCGTCCGACATCAATGGCGCGACCGTGCTGGACGGCGACATGCAGGACCGGCTGGGTTATGCGCTGCTTCTGCGGCGGGGCTATGCCGCCTTCATGTCCGGGCGGATCGGACGCGCGGAATTCGGCAAACAGCTGGCCATGGAATGGGCGAGCTTTCCGGTGCTGGCGCCCTGCCAGGGCGCGCATCGCGCCGTGCATCGCGGGCAGAGCTATTATGCCGGCGACGGCATGAACAAGGCGCTGGTGCATCCTCAGACCGTCGAGCGACTGCTGGATGCCGTCTACAAGACGGGCGCTGGCGGCGAGGCAGAAGCCGATCTGCCGGAGGAAGGGCCCGTGCCGACGCCGCGGCCGACGCCTGTGCCGGAGACCCCGCGCGTGCCCGATGCGCCGGCGGCACCCATCGATGTCGATCCCGAGCAGCTGGACAAGCCGCTGGCGAAATCGAAGACGGTCTGGATGTGGATCGTGACCGCGCTCGGCTCGGTCGGCTCCTCGGCGAGCGCTGCCTTTTCCAGCGCCGACTGGCGCGTGCAGCTGGCCATGCTGGGCATTATGGTTCTGATCATGGTGTTCGCGGTCTATGCGATCAAGCGGCGGGCCGATATCGCCAAGGTCTATCGGGCGATCAAGGCGGAGGTTTCGGAATGATCCGCGCCGCGCTCTCCGCCGTTTTCGCCCGCTGGAAGCCGGCGCTGGCCGGTCTGCTGGTCGGCCTTGTCGCGCTGTCGATCGGCGCGAGCTATCTCAAGGGTGCCGTCGACGGCCGCGCGCTCGGCGAGGCCGAGGCGAAGACGGCCGTCATCCGCCAGCTGAAAGAAAGGAACCTCACCGATGACCAGGTCAATCGCCTGCCTGCTGCTGATCTCTGCCGCGAGCTTGGCGGGGTGTTCCGCGACGGGCTCTGCCACTGACGGGGCCGGCTATGCCCGGCTGACGCCGAGCCCGGCCACGCGGGCGCATATCGTCTCTGAGGACGATGCTTTCGCGCGCCAGGTGGTGGCGCATAACAGGCAGTGCGCGGGCGACCCGCTTTGCCGCAAATAGGAGAACTGGCCATGCCGATCAAAAAATTCACCGCCGACGGCACATGGAATTCCAGCGTGCCCGGCCAGTGCGAAGCCGGCTATCGGGTCGTGAAATATTCCGGATCGCTGGGCGGCGGCACGCTTTCGGTGCATTCGCTGTCTCAGGATCTCGACCCCGACGCGGGCGCGACTGTCGAGACGCCGGTTCCCAACGCCGAACTGACCGCATCCACGGTCGACGGCAACGGCGATGTGATCAAGCAGCTCGTTGTGCAGACCAGCGGCAGCATCGTCATCAAGCTTGCGGGCGCGACCACGCCGGCCGTCACGGTCATGGTCGAGTGACGCCATGGATGCAGACAGCGCACTGATCCTCGGCCAGCTGCAGGCCATGAATGCCCGGCTCGACCAGATGCAGGCGGAAGGCTCGGAAAGGGGCCGGCGGATCTGGGAAAAGGTCTCGGCGCAAGGCGAGGAGCTGGTTTCGATCTCGCATCGGCTGGGCGTGGTCGAGGACAGCGTCGCCGGGGCCAAGCCGACGCTGAACCAGGTGATTGACCTGCAGGCCAAGGCCCGGGGCGCCGGACTGTTGGGGCGCTGGCTCTTGAGGATCGGAACGGGGGTGCTTGCTGCGGCCGGATGGCTTTATTCAGCCCGCGATGCGATCTGGCACTGGTTCGCCGGCAAGTGACGTTGACGGCGCAATGCTTCGCAGATGGCCGCCTGTAAGTGCCTGAAATATGGTTAATTCCTAGTAACTCTTAATCAGCGGGTCGTAGGTTCGAGCCCTACATCACCCACCAAAACAATCAGATACAGCCAAGTCTTGAAGTTTCGTGACAAGATCACGACACAGGATTTGTGCGTCTTTCGTCCCGCCTTCCGCAGCTTCACTGGATGTATTCCGCATCGCGATTGTGTCGCTTTTCGATTCCCCCGCACCCGCTCCCGAACCTCTTTTGTTCCGCCGCGTGAACGCCGTGTTGCGTTGCGTGAACGCGATGTTCGCTTCGCGTTCACGGTTGTTGGCAGTTTGGGTGGCCCTTGGCCTGTGGATAGCTGTGGATATCTCCCTTAGCCGGCTCAGGGGTGGGCGCCGTGGCGCGCCTGCGGCAGGATGAAGGGGATGGCGGCGGCCGGGAGGCGCCCGACCGCACCGCTGATGCCGTAGACATCGCTGATCACCCGGTCGCTGATCGTGTCGAGCGGCGGGCCTTCCGAGACGATCCGCCCGTGATGCATCACCACTAGGTGGTCGGCAAATTCGGCTGCAAGATTGAGGTCGTGCAGGATGGCCATGACTGCGCCGCCGGCAAGGGCAAAGGCGCGGGCGGTTTCCAGCACGCTGATCTGGTGGCCGATGTCGAGGCTGGACGTCGGTTCGTCGAGGAAGAGGGCGCGCGCGCGTCCGTTCTCGACCGCCTGCGGCACCTGGGCGAGCGCCCGGGCAAACTGCACCCGCTGCTGCTCGCCGCCTGACAGCGCGCTGTAGGGGCGCGCATCGAAGCCTTCCAGCCCCACCCGTGCCAGTGCCGCGCGGGCGGCTCGGGTCGGGTCGAGGCTGCCATGGGCGATGGCGCCCATGCGCACCACTTCGAGCGCGGTGAAGGGGAAGGACAGCGTCGTTGATTGCGGCAGCACGGCGCGATCGGCGGCAAGCTCGACGGCGGAGAGCTCGCGCAAGGGACGGTCGTGGCAGGTGACCGAACCGCGGTCGGCGGCGATCTCGCCGGTCATGGCTTTCAGGAGCGTCGACTTGCCGGCACCGTTCGGACCGATGACGACGGTGAAAACGCCCGGTTTCAGGCTGAGGCTGACGTCGGCGACAAGGGGCCGGCCGCCGCGGATGACGCTGACTTTGTCGGCGACGAACATCACAGGCCCTCCATCGCGGAGCGGCCGTTGCGGCCGAGCAGCAGCATGAGGAAGACGGGGGCGCCGAGAATGGCGGTGATGATGCCGATCGGCAGTTCCGCCGGGGCGGCCACTGTGCGCGCAATGCTGTCGGCGAGAAGCAAGAGGCCTGCGCCGCCGAGCGCCGAAGCCGGCAGCAGGAAACGGTGCGAGGGCCCGATGGCGAGCCGCAGCAGATGCGGCACGACAATGCCGACGAAGGAGATCGAGCCGGCCACCGCAACGGTTGCGCCGCAGGCGGCGGCGACGGTCAGGATGGAGAGGCGCTTCAGCCGCTGCACCGGAACGCCCATGTGGAAGGCGGCGGCATCGCCGAGCACCAGCGCATCGAGGCCGCGGGCGACGAAGGGCAAGGCGACGAGCACGGCGAGGATGAAGGGCAGGATGGAGATCACCTTGGTGTAGCTTGCGCCGCCGAGCGAACCCAGCGACCAGAAGGTGATGTCGCGCAGCGCCCGGTCGTCGGCGATGAAGATCAAGAGCCCGGTCGCCGCCGCGCTCATCGCGCCGATGGCGATCCCCGACAGGATCAGGGCGGTGGTCGAGGTCTGGCCGTTGCGGGTGGCAATCGCATAGAGCAGGAAGGTGTTGGCAAGGCCGCCGACAAAGGCCATCAGCGGCAGGAACTGGTGGCCGAACACGGCCTGCAGCGGCGCGAGCACCGAGCCGCCGAGCACGATGGCGCAGACGGCGGCAAAGGCGGCGCCCGAGGTGACCCCGACAATGCCGGGATCGGCGAGCGGGTTGCGGAACAGACCCTGCATCATCGCCCCCGACACGCCGAGCCCGGCGCCGACCAGCAGGCCGAGCGCGGTGCGCGGCAGGCGCACGGCTTCCAGAATGATGCGATCCTGGTCGGCGAGGCTTTCGCCCCGGCCGGACAGGTAGGTCATGAGATCGGCAAGACCGACGCCGGTCGGGCCGCTCACCAGCGAAACGAGAACGGCGACGGCAAGCGCCGCGGTCAGAAGCAGCAGGACGAGCATGCCGAGGCGAGAACGGTCGCCGGAGGCGGTCGGGCATTCCATCGCGGAAAGAACGGCGCTCATGGCTTGATCGCGTCCGGATAAAGCCGGGTCGCGAGATCGAGCGCTGCGGCCGGGGTGCGCGGGCCAAGTCCGAGCAGGTAGAGGCCGTCCATGGCGACGAAAGCCTTGGCCTTTCCGGCCGGGCTCGATTGCAGGGCGGGCAGGGCGAAGGCCGCTTCCGCGGTCAGGTGGAGGGCGGGATTGTCCATGACCAGGACGACCTCGGGCGCGGCCGCAATCACGGCTTCGTCGCTGAGCGGCTTGTAGCCGGAGACCGAGCCTGCGGCGTTGATGCCGCCGGCAAGGCGGATGATGGCGTCAGCGGAGGTGTGCGTGCCGGCGGCCATGACCCGGCCGTTGGAGAGGGAGAGGGCGAAGAGCACGCGCTTCTTCGGCACGGAGAGGCCGGCGATGCGGGCCTCAAGCGCCTTCAGGCCGGCATCGACCTCGCCGGCGAGCCGCTCGGCGTCATCGGCCTTGCCGACGGCGGCGCCCACGGCGCGGATCTTGCCGGCGATCGCCTCGGGCTCGGGCGGCGTGGGAATGGTGACAAAGGGGATGCCGCTTGCCTTGAGGATCGCGACCGCGTCGGCCGGGCCTGCCCCTTCTTCCGCCACGATCAGGTCGGGCTTCTGCGACAGCACGCCTTCAGCAGACAGCTGCCGGATATAGCCGACATCGGGTTTTTCGGCGGCGGCTGCCGGATAGGTGCTGGTGCTGTCGACCGCGATGATACGGTCCTCTTCACCGAGTGCGTAGATGATCTCGGTCACCGTTCCGCCGATCGAGACGATGCGCTTGGCATCGGTCGGTACCTGTTCGCCAGCTGCGGGCGTGCCGGCGAGAGCTACGAAGAGAAGGGGAGTGACGAGGGTCCGTGCCCTCAAGCGCAGTGATCCGAAAGGCTGCATGCCGAGAATATCCTGTTGTCAAAAAGAGCTGCCGCCGACGCCTTGCGGGCCGGCAGCCGAATGATCGAAGTGCCGCCCTTGCCGGCGACATTTAACTTGACACAAATACACAAGTATAAATACCAAGGCAACACGGAGCGTCGTTGACAGCGAGCCTGCGCTGCGATCCGGCGGAGGGCCGCAACGGACGGCGACGCCGACCGGTAGTGAAGAGAGAGAGGATTTCCACCATGTTTATTGCGATGAACCGTTTTCGCGTCGTGCCGGGCCACGAAGAGGCTTTTGAGGCCACGTGGGCCAACCGCAAGGGCCGGCTGGCAGAGGTGCCGGGCTATATGGAATTCCACATGCTGAGAGGCCCGAAGGCCGAGGACCACACGCTTTACGCCTCGCATGCGATCTGGGAGACGGAAGAGCACTTCAAGGCCTGGACCACGTCGGAACAGTTCCGCGCTGCCCATGCGCGTGCCGGCGAATCCAAGGTTCAGTATCTGTCCGGTCCGCATTTCGAGGGCTTCGAGGTCATCATTCACGAGGACCGCGACGGCAAGCGCGTCGACGAGGCAGCCTGATGACCGCGTCGATCGATCGCGCGGCCCCGGACCGGGTCGAGCGGGCGCGCGCGGCGCTGGCCGAAAAGCCGGACGGCGTTGTCGAGGCGATCGCCGCGAAGGCCGAGGTCACCCCGGCCGAGATCCTGGCCGTTCTGCCGGAAGGTGCTGCCGTCATGGTCGGTGCCGACCAGTTCCTGCCGATCTGGCAGGACATGTCGGGCTGGGGCGCGGTGCTGATGATCGTGCACACCGAGGACATCGTGCTCGAGGTCGAAGGCGCGCTGCCCGACGGCAGCGAGGGCCACGGCTGGTTCAACATCCACGGCGACAGCCCGATCGGCGGACATATCCGCAAGGAGCGCTGCAGCGCGATCGCCTTCGTCGATCGCGGATTCCATGGCCGACGCTCCTGTTCCGTCTGGTTCATGAATGCCGATGGCGGCGTGATGTTCAAGGTCTTCGTGCGCCGCGATGCGCAGAAGGCCCTGCTTGCCGACCAGCTTGAACGGTTCGAAGCGCTGCGCGCCCGGATGTCGGCGGCCTGAACCGCATTTCGCCTTGATGTTCGCCGGACCTTGGGGTCCGGCGACCTGGCCCTGTACGCGCCTCGACGGCGTTCTTTCTTTTGGCCAAAACTGCCACTATGGTCCGCGCTGATTTGAGACCAGCTGCAGGACCGATCTTGTCACGCAATCGCCTTTTCCGCTTCGCACTCCTCGTCGCTCTTGCCGTCCAGCCGGTTCTGGCCGTCTGGGTGCCCGCGTATGCACAGGAACCGGTGGTCGTTCGCGACGAGGTCGTCGAGCGCGTCACGACCCAGATGGCCGATGCCGAGAAGCAGCTCGGCACGATCGAGACGCAGGTGGAGGCCAAGAAGGGCGACGACGGCGCGCTGGTCGACCTGAAGGTCAAGACCGACGAACTGATCCGTCAGCTGCTGAAGATCTCGGTGGAGCTGCGGCCGCGCCTGAACGACGTGACCGCGCGGCTGAGCCAGCTCGGGGAAAAGCCCGCCGAGGGCGAGGCCGAGGAAGCGCCGGCCGTGGCCGAGGAACGCAATCGGCTGAACGCGACGCGGCTCGAGATCAACACGCTGACCGGGCGCGCCGAGGATCTGTCGATCCGGGCGTCGAACCTGTCGGACAAGATCACCGATCTCAGGCGGCAGCTGTTCACCGAGCGGCTGTTCGAACACACCGAGATCTCCGGCGCTGTCGTGGACGAGGCGATCGACGTCTTTTCGACCGAGCTCAGCGACTTCAATCGCACCGTCAGCAGCTGGTTCTCCTTCATCTGGAAGTTCAAGCGGGTGCCGCTCGGCACGGCGGTGATGCTGTCGCTGGTGATGGCGCTGGTATTGCTGGTGGCCGAGTACCGGCTGTTCGGCTCGCTCATCCGGCGGGACCCGACGGAGCGCGATCCTGCCTATATGAGCCGTTTCTCGGTCGCCTTCTGGTCGACCATCCTGCCGGCGCTGGCGCTTGGCGCCTTCCTGGTGGCGAGCTTCTTCTTTCTCGACACCTTCAACGTGCTGCGCCCCGACATTGCGCCGATCGGCGCCGCCCTGTTCGGCTTTGCCGGGCTGGTGTTCTTCGTCGCGATGCTGGCGCGGGCGGTGCTGGCGCCGAAGGCGCCGAGCTGGCGCCTGGTGCGGCTGTCGAACACCGGCGCACGGGATCTGAATTTTGCCGTGCTGTCGATGGCGGTGGTCAACGGCTTCGACTATGTGCTGGGCGCGATCAGCGTCACGCTGAGCTCGCCGGTCGTACTCACCGTCATGAAGAGCTTCGTCTCTTCGGTGATCGTCGGGCTGATCGTCTTCATCGTGTCCTTCCTGCGCCCTGTGCTGGCCGAAAGCGGCGATCCGGCCGCGCGCGGGCGCCCCTGGCCGAAGACGCTCGCTGTGTCGTTCCGGTTGATCGGCATTGCCCTGATCCTGCTCAGCGCCATCGGCTATGTCGGGCTCTCGCGCTTTCTCGCCACCCAGATCGTCGTCACCGGCGCGGTTCTCGCGACCATGTATATCGGTATCCTGTCGGGCAAGGCGATTTCCGCCCCGAACCAGTTCGGCGAGACGAGGGTCGGCCGCTTTCTGCAGCAGCGCTTCGAGCTGAGGCCCGTGGCGCTCGACCAGGCCGGCATCGCCGCCGGCCTTGCCATCTATCTCTTCGCCATTGCGGTCGGCCTGCCGCTGATCCTGATTTCCTGGGGCTTCCAGCCGCGCGATCTGGAGATCTGGCTGATCAATGTCTTCACCGAGATCAATATCGGCACGATCCGTATCTCGATCTTTGGCATTCTCGGCGGCATCCTGCTGTTTGCGCTCGGGCTGATGGCCACACGCTGGCTGCAGAAATGGCTGGACGGCAATGTCATGGCCCGCTCGCAGGTCGATGCCGGCGTGCGCAATTCGGTCAAGACCGGCGTCGGTTATCTCGGCACGGCGATTGCCGGCCTGATCGGTATTTCCGCCGCTGGCATAGACCTGTCGAGCCTGGCGCTGGTTGCCGGTGCGCTCTCCCTCGGCATCGGTTTCGGTCTGCAGAACATCGTTTCCAACTTCGTCTCCGGCCTGATCCTGCTGGTCGAGCGGCCGTTCAAGGTGGGTGACTGGGTCGCAACCGGGACGACCGAAGGCTTCGTGCGGCGCATTTCCGTGCGTGCAACCGAGATCGAGACCTTCCAGCGTCAGTCGATCATCGTGCCCAATTCCGAGCTGATCAACGCGCCGGTCGGCAACTGGACCCACCGCAACCGGCTCGGCCGCATCGAGATCCCGGTCAGCGTCTCCTATGACAGCGATCCGCGTCAGGTCATGGATCTGCTGATGGACATTGCGCTCGCCCATCCCGGTCTGCTGCGCAATCCAGAGCCGGTGGTGATGTTCAACGGCTTCGGTCAGTCCTCGCTCGATTTCGAGCTGCGCGGCTTTGTCGGCGATGTGCTCGGTGCGCTCCCGGTCAAGAACGAACTCAGGGTGACGATCCTTGAGCGCTTCCGGGCAGAAGGGATCATGATGCCCTATCCGCATCAGGAGGTTCATCTGCATCTCGACGAGCAGGACCGGCAGGCTCTTGCCGGCCGGCGCACGTCCGGCACGAAAAATTCGCAGGCGGATTTGCGCGTTCCGCCGGATGATGACAAGATCTTGCCATGAACGACATGTTCAGCGGGCATTCAGGGGAGGCCCGCTAAAAGAAGGGCATGCCTGATCGACCGGCAATGGCCGGCGAGGCGGGCGTAACGAGAGGACGGCGCGACACGCGCCGGATGGATCAATGATCAAGTTACTGGCAGTGACGGCGGTACTCGTGAGCGTGGCGGGCGGAGCCATCGCCGCCTCCGTCTCCAATACCGGCTCGAGCCCGGTCGTGCTGACCGTCGTCGAGGACGGCAACCGCACCGAGGTCGCGATCGACGCCGGTGCCTCGGAGACGATCTGCCCCTCGGGCTGCTTCCTGACGCTGCCGAACGGCGACCGAATTGGTCTTGAAGGCGGAGAAACCGTTGAGATCAAGGACGGCGCGGCGACAGTCAAATAGCCGGCTGACAAACGCAGCCCGACTTTGCAAACAGGACAGTCAGCGCCCGGTCTCGCCCGGGCGTTTTTCGTGGGCGAGACCCGTGCTCTGTCGGGGCTTCGATTGCGCCCGCAGGGGGAAAAAACTGGCTGTGAACGCCCCAACCAAGCAATCGTCAAGAAAGGGCAGAACTAGGATGGCCGCCTTTATTGCGGGTTAATCTTCGCATGTTTCGATCGCCGCAATTCGATTAACGGATCCGCAAGCCGAAAAGGCTAAATTTCTAATGGTTCTCTCAAGTTGAAGGCGTGTCATGGCTTTTCTAGGCATATCCGGAATGCAGTATTCCGGAGAAACACTTCCGGATGTTCGAATCATTGTTGCGGAGGATTCGAATGTCTTCACCTCCATGATCAGCACGCGCCTGCGGGAGCTGTTCGGCATTGATGCCGAGATCTGCAGAACCTTTGAGGATCTGCAGGCCGCCAACGAGTTGTCGGAGGAGCCGGTGACTCTGGCCATTTCCAACATCAATCTGCCCGGCGCCGAGAATGGCGAGGCGCTGGAATATCTCGTCGATCTCAATATTCCGGTCGTCGTGTTCACCGGCACGTTCCAGGAGCAGACGCGCGAGAAGCTGCTGGCCAAGGACATTGTCGATTACATCCTGAAAGACAATATCTTCGCCGTCGAGATGCTGGCGGAGTCGGTCTACCGCTTCCTCACCAACCATCAGCATCACGTCCTGATCGTCGATGACAGCCCGACGGCCCGCGCGCTGCTGTCGAGCCGCCTCAAGCGTTACAATTTCCGCGTCAGCACCGCCGAAAGCGGCGCCAAGGCGCTCGAGATCCTGAAGGCTAATCCGGACATCGGCCTTGTCGTGACGGATTACAAACTGCCCGACATCGACGGTTTCGAGTTGACCCGGCGCATTCGCGGCGCCCGCGGCAGCCATGAACTGCGCATCATTGGCGTATCGTCCTCGAACAACCGCCTGCTGTCGGCGCGGTTCCTGAAGGTCGGCGGGAACGATTTCATGCTGCGCCCGTTCATCGACGAGGAGTTCTACTGCCGCGTCAACCAGAACCTCGATACGCTCGTCCAGATCAAGGCGGCGAACAGGCGCAAATAGGCCACCGGACAGCAAGTTCATCGAATTTTGCCGATCCGGGGCCGCTGTCCCGGATCGCTACTTGGTTTTATTTCTTAAGTTTATTGAAGATTGACTGTAGTCGAAGGCGTAACTCATGTCCCTGTCGAGCGAACCGTCACCGGGCCTCTACACCGTTTCTCGCAAACGCGCCCATGTTCTGATTGTTGAGGATTCCCGCACCTTTGCTTCCCTTCTTGGTCACCGGTTCGAGAAGGAACACGGTTTCCACGTGACGCATTGCGCGACGACAAAGGCCTTTCGCGAGGCGGTCGCTGCCAGCGAGCAGCCGTTCGACGTTGCGGTGGTCGATCTCAACCTGCCGGATTCCCCCGACGGCCAGATCCTCGACGAGGTGGTCGCCATGGGCATCCCGGCCGTCGTCTTCACCGCCGACTTCAATCGCGAGATGCGCGAGCGGCTGGTCGAGCGGGGCGTGGCCGACTATGTCATCAAGAACAATGAACGCTCGGTCGACATGGTGGTGTCGGCAGTCGAGCGCACCATAGCCAACCGGCATGTGCGCGTTCTCGTCGTCGACGACGTCGCCTCGGCCCGCAAGATGCTGACCGACCTTCTGAAACTGCAGCAGTTCCAGGTGTTCGAGGCGACCACCGGCAGCGAGGCGCTGGACATGTTGGCGCGTCATCCCGGCATCGACATGGTGCTGACCGACTACAACATGCCGGACATGGACGGTTACGAACTGACCCGCCGCATTCGCCGCGAACACGGCTCGGATCGGCTGCGGATCATCGGCATTTCGTCCTCGGCCGACCGGTTGCTGTCGGCGAGCTTCCTGAAAGCCGGGGCCAATGACTTCGTTTATCGCCCCTTCGTGGTCGAGGAGTTGCAGTGCCGTATCGGCCACAATATCGAGACGCTGCTGCAGATGCGGCAATTGCGGCTGGCGGCCTTCAGCGATTATCTGACGGGCCTGCGCAATCGCCGTCACTTCTTCGACGAAGGACCGGCTCGGGTCGCGGCCTGCCTCGAGCGCGGTGATACCTGCAGCATGGCCATGCTCGACATCGACCACTTCAAGAAGCTCAACGACACCTATGGTCATGAGATCGGCGACCGGGTGCTGAAAGCGGTGGCGACGCGGCTGTCCAGCCTGGTCGAAGACACCGACCACATGCTGGCACGGCTCGGCGGCGAGGAGTTTGGCATCCTGCTCACCGGCATGGATTGCGGCGAGGCCAGCGATTTCTGCGAGAGCGTGCGCGAGTCGATTGCCGACCTGAGGGTGGCGCTGGATGACCGCGACATCACGGTCACCGCCTCAATCGGCGTCGCCGAGGTGGGTGGCCTGGAAAATTTCAGCAATTATCTCAATGCGGCCGACCAGTTCCTCTATCTGGCCAAGCGCTATGGCCGCAACTGCGTCTATTCCGACAACACGCTGCTGCGGATGCTGGCGACGGGGAGCTGAGCGACCGTCGGGGACGCTTCCGCCGCCGTCTTGGGTGCGGAGCCTGCCGGGGTGCCATGCTGTGCGGCGGATGGATTGCAAGGGGTGGTGCTGGCAATCGCTGGCGGGCCGCCTATATAGGGCTGACGACTTTCCTCCCATCCGGAGTCTCCGGCTATGGCCCCCATTATTTCAGTCCGCAATCTTTCCAAGACATACTCCAACGGTTTCAAGGCGCTCGACGACGTCACCCTCGATATCGAGGAGGGCGAAATTCTCGCGCTGCTCGGGCCGAACGGCGCCGGCAAGACGACGCTGATTTCCATCGTCTGCGGCATCACCAATCCGAGCGAAGGCTCGGTGACGGTCGATGGGCACGATGTCGTCAGCGACTTCCGCCAGACCCGCGGCATGATCGGCCTCGTGCCGCAGGAACTGACGACCGACATGTTCGAGACGGTGTTCAACACCGTCAGCTTTTCCCGCGGCCTGAACGGCAAGAAGCCGGCGCCGGATTACATCGAAAAGGTGTTGCAGGACCTCACCCTGCTGGAGAAGCGCAACAATGCGCTGCGAGAGCTTTCCGGCGGCATGAAGCGGCGGGTGCTGATCGCCAAGGCCCTGTCGCACGAGCCGCGCATTCTGTTCCTCGATGAGCCGACGGCCGGCGTCGATGTCAGCCTGCGCAAGGACATGTGGCAGTTGGTGAAACGCCTGCGCGAAGGCGGGGTGACGATCATCCTCACCACGCACTATATCGAGGAAGCGCAGGAGATCGCCGACCGGATCGGCATCATCGACCGCGGCCGGCTGATGCTGGTCGAGGACAAGGATACGCTGATGCGCAAGCTTGGCGGCAAGCAGCTCACCATCGAGCTGCGCGATCCGATCGCCGAAATCCCGCCGGCGCTTGTGCCCTGGAATCTCACCCTGTCGGAGGGCGGCGGCCAGCTGGTCTATCAATATGACGAAGAGAGCAATCACGGCGGGATCGCCGGGCTCCTTGCCGCGGTCGAGGCGGCCGGCATCGGTTTTGCCGACATTTCCACCCGGCAGACCTCGCTCGAAGACATTTTCGTGTCGTTGATCGGAGAAGGCAGATGAATTTCGAAGCGATCAAGGCGATTTATTATTACGAAATGGCCCGCACCCGCCGCACGATGCTGCAGAGCGTGGTGTCGCCGGTCATCACCACGGCGCTCTACTTCATCGTCTTCGGCGCCGCCGTCGGGCAGCGCATGGAGCCGGTCGCCGGGGTGGGCTATGGCGGCTTCATCACGCCCGGGCTGATCATGCTGACGCTGATCACTCAGTGCGTGTCGAACGGGTCGAGCGGCATCTATTTCCCGAAATTCACCGGCACGATCTACGAGATCCTGTCGGCGCCGATCGCCATGGCCGAGATCCTGATCGGCTATGTCGGGGCCGCGGCAACCAAGGGCATGATCATCGGCCTCATCATCCTGGCAACGGCAGCCTTCTTCGTCGACCTGCGCATCGACCATCCGGTGCTGATGGTCTGCTTCATGCTTTTGACCGCGGTCGCCTTCAGCCTCGCCGGTTTCATCATCGGCATCTGGGCGAAGAATTTCGAGCAACTGAGCATGGTGCCCATGCTGGTCGTGCCGCCCTTGACCTTCCTCGGCGGCACCTTCTACTCGATCGACGTATTGCCGCCGTTCTGGCAGACGGTCAGTCACTTCAATCCGGTGCTGTATCTGGTCAGCGGCTTCCGCTGGAGCTTCTTCGAGGTCTCGGACGTGCATCCGCTGGTAAGCCTGGCGATGATCGGCCTGTTTCTGGCGCTGTGCCTGGGCTTCCTCGCCTGGGTCTTCCGCACTGGCTACAAGCTTCGCGCCTGACCGTCACCCGACCGGGCGTCCCGACGTCCGGTCAGTCGCGCAGCCGCAGCTCGTCGCTCTGCATCTGCAGCGAACCGAGGGTCGACAGGAAGCTCATGCCGAGCAGGCTCTGGTCGAGCTTGCCGTCCTCGATTACCGAACCCTGGATATTCTCGCGCAGGATTGGACCGACGCCGACCTGGCGCAAGCGCACCGGCGCCGCCAAGGCGCGACCATTGGCGGTCATGATCGTCTGGGTGAAGGCGAGATCGGCCGGATCGATGCCGATGCGCACGGCGTCGCGGAAGCTCAATGCCACCGTGCTGGCGCCGGTGTCGATCAATGCGGGCACGGCCACGCCGTTGATGTCGACGGTGGTCTCGAAATGGCCGCCGAGCGACTTGTGCAGGATCACCTCAGGGCGGCCCTCGCTGGTTGTCACCACCACCGCCCGGCCGGGGATCAGGCCGGCCAGCAGCCGGTTGCCGATCGCTTGCAGCTCCAGGCGGTAGAGATAGCCGGTGACGAGCGCCAGCGTGATCAGCATCCAGACGGCGAGCTGGCGGGCGCTCTCGCCGATCGAGCGACGCGTGGCAATGAGGCCGACCGACAGCATGGCGGCGAAGGGCAGCAGGCGGATGAAATCGCCGAAATCGTCGTTGGCCATGCCGAAGCTCTGTCCGGCGTCGTGGTTGACGACGAGGACGGCGAGACCGAAGCCCAGGATTGCGAGGACGATGAGGAGCCGCATCAGCCGGTTTCCCGCTCGCGCGCCATGCGGGTCCGGCGGGTTTCCCGGCGCGGCTTGCGCTCGACGGTTTCAAGGCGCGCGGGCAGGGTGGTCATGATCGAACGCCGCTCGGCGTCGGTATAGCCGATCCAGCCGGCGATCTCGTCGCGGGTGCGGCCACAGCCGAAGCAGTAGCCGGTCTTGTCATCGATTGAACAGACGAGAATGCAGGGTGATTCCATCGGGCGGCCTTGATGATTCTCAAGTCTATATCGGGTGCTCAGCCGGCCATGGCAAGGGCGGCGAGGGCGGCGATCTCCGTCACCTGCTGGGTGGCGCCGATCGTGTCGCCGGTGTGGCCGGCAATCGCGCGGCGCACCCGGGCGGTGAAGGCGGCGGCGGCGAGGGCTGCGGCCAGAACGGCGATGAAATAGGCAAACAGCGAGGACGCCGGAATGACCAGGGCGGCGGCCAGCAGCAGGCCTGCGATCAGGGCACCGTTCAGCGCGGACTTGAGCGGCGCGCCGGAGGAGGCCGCCAGTCCATTGGCCCGCGCCGGTGGCAGTGCCGACCAGTGCCAGAGCATCAGCGCGCGGCTGATCGCGGCGACGGCAAGCAGGCAAAGTGCCGCACCGAGCGGGCCGAGATGACCGGCGATCTCGGCGATCGCCGATGCACGAAGGCCATAGCCGATGACCAGCGCCACGGCGCCATAGGAGCCGATACGGCTGTCCTTCATGATCGTCAGCGCGTGATCGCGGTCGCGCCCGCCGCCGAGCCCGTCGGCGGCATCCGACAGGCCGTCCTCGTGCAGCGCGCCGGTCACCACGGCCTGGACCGCAAGGGCAAAAAAGGCGGCCATCAGCGGGCTCGCGTTCAGCGCGAGCATCAGCGCCAGCGTCGCCGCCGCGGGCAGGGCGATCAGGACGCCGGCCAGCGGGAAGGCGCGAACGCCGCGCGACAAGCGGCCGTCGTGACCCTCGAAGACGGAGGCGGGCATCGGGATGCGGCTCAAAAAGGACACGGCACGGCCGGTGTCGGTCAGATAGTCGCGCCAATCCATGGGATCGCGTCACTCCATTGCAAAGACGACGGTGCGCACCGCTTTTTGGCTTGTTGCGGCAAGGCGCGGTCCGTATTAGAGGAGCCAACAAAGCCCGATTTCGACGCAGATTACAAGGAAGCCTTGCTCATGACCGTGACCGGCCTGCCATTCGACGATTTCCGCGCCCTCCTGCGCGACCTGCCGGGTCCGGACACCGCGGCGCTGGTGGCGGCGCGCGAGCGCGACCGGCAGCTGACCAAGCCGGCGGGTGCTCTCGGCCGGCTTGAGGAAATCGCCTTCTGGCTGGCGGCCTGGACCGGCCGTGCGCCGGCTGTCACGCGTCCGCTGGTTGCGATCTTCGCCGGCAATCACGGCGTGACCCGTCACGGAATCACGCCCTATCCGTCGTCCGTCACGCAGCAGATGGTGGAGAATTTCGCCGCCGGCGGGGCAGCGATCAACCAGATCTGCGCAACCTATGACCTCGGCCTGAAGATCTTCGACCTTGCGCTCGACTATCCGACCGGCGACATCACCTGCGAAGCGGCTCTGTCCGAGCGCGACTGCGCCGCCACCATGGCCTTCGGCATGGAGGCGATTGCCGGCGGCACGGACCTGCTGTGCATCGGCGAGATGGGTATCGGCAACACGACGATCGCCGCGGCGATCAATCTGGCGCTCTATGGCGGCACGGCCGAGGAATGGGTCGGTCCGGGCACCGGATCGGAAGGCGAGGTGCTGAAGCGCAAGATCGATGCGGTGAAGACCGCCGTCGAGTTCCACAAGGACCATCTCGATGATCCGCTGGAGATCCTCAGGCGCCTCGGCGGCCGCGAGATCGCCGCCATGGCCGGCGCCATCCTTGCCTGCCGCATGCAGAAGATCCCGGTTCTGATCGACGGCTATGTCGCCACTTCGGCCGCTGCCATCCTCAAGGCCGCCAATCCCTCGGCGCTCGACCACTGCCTGATCGGCCATGTCTCCGGTGAGCCCGGCCATCTGAAGGCGATCGAGAAGCTCGGCAAGACGCCGCTCCTGGCGCTCGGCATGCGCCTCGGCGAAGGCACCGGTGCGGCACTCGCTGCCGGCATCGTCAAGGCGGCGGCTGCCTGCCATACCGGCATGGCGACCTTCGAGGCGGCGGGAGTGTCGAACAAGGATGGCTGACAGCGACAAGGGCAACAAGGCGGGCGAGGCTGCCGCTGTCATCGAGAAGAAGACCGGGATCGCGCATTTCATTGCGGCCGGCCGTTATTCGTTTCAGGGCTTCCGACGGCTGATCGGCGAGTCCGCCTTTCGCCATGAACTGCTGGCGCTCGCCATCGGTCTCGGTCTGTTTGCCGCCGTTGGCGCCACGCTCGGCGAGTTCGTGATCTTCGTCATCCTGATGCTGGTGCTGTTCTGCGTCGAGGCGATCAACACCGCGATCGAGGAACTGGTCGACCGGATTTCGCCGGAGATCTCGACCGTTGGCCGCAATGCGAAGGACCTCGGCTCGTTTGCCGTCTTCTGCCTGCTGGTCGCCAACGGTCTCTACGCCGCCTATGTGGTGTTCCTTTAGGCCTTAGAACTGAACCTTGGCCACGACGGCGCGGTGGTCGGCCGGCCAAGGGGTGACAACGATGTCGGCCTCCGGCTTCTTCTCGCCGACGATCGAGACACTGAGCGTCTTCAGCGTCGCGCCGCGACCGAAGACGTAGTCGATACGGTCGTGATGGTCGTCCTTGGCGGTTGGCTCCGAGGTCGGGGTCCAGGTGAAGGCGGGTTTGGCCACTTCGTCGGGATGGACGGCGCGCAGGAGGTCGGTCATGCCGGCTTCGGTTTCGATGCGCAGGGCCGACGGATACTTCACCACCATTGGCTGGTGCCCGGCCTTGACTGCGGCTTCCGTCCAGTCGCGATGGGACGGCTCGTTGAAGTCGCCGAAGAGGAAGACCGCATCGGCGCCGTCGGCCTGCTTTAAATCCTTCATCAGCAGATCAAGCGCGGGGCCGCGGGCCTTGGTCGCCGCTGCCACCGCTTCCTCGGCGGTCTTCAGGAACGGCGCCGGCCCATACTCGATATTGAGCAGCTGGTAGGGCTGATAAGGGTAGTCGGTGAGGTGGATGTTGAAGGCGTAGACCTTGCGGCCGTTGACGTCGATTTCCGCACCGAGATCATTCTCGGTCGCCTTGCCGATGGGATAGCGGCTGATGATCGCGTTCGCCCACAGCGCCGGATTGGTCTTTGACTGGTCGTAATAGTGAAAGCCAAGCGCCTTGGCGAGATCCTTGGCGACGCTCGGGCCGGTCGGCACGCAGTCATCGGCATCGCAGACGTCCGGTTCCGGCTTGGTCTCCTGGATACCGATAATGTCGGCGCCGGCCGCGCGGATTACGTCTGCCGTCTCGGAGACATCCTTTTCGTCGTTGGCGCCGCCGCCCCAGATGTTGAAGCTCATCACGGTCAGTTCCGTGGTCGGATCGGCGGCGAGGGCCGCACTGCCGAACACAGTGGACGAGCATAGCAATGCAAAGACGAGCCTGGTCATGACGATCTCCCGAATCCCATATTTTGGCTGACGATAGGCGGGAACTGTGACGGACGCACGAAAGAAACGCACAGGGCGCGCTTTGCGCGGCGCGGTTTGCCGTCCTCAGGCGAACTGGCGCTTTCTCGGCTCCACGGCCTGGGTCTCGCTGACGGCGGGCAGGCTCTCGAGCACACGGCGGGCCGGCAATATGGCGATGACCTCGGTGCCTTCGCGCAGCTTGGACTTGAGCTTGAATTCACCCCCGTGCTTCGCCAGGATCGCCTGGACGATCGGCAGGCCAAGGCCGGTGCCCTGTTCGGCGCTCTTGATGGCGATCGAGCCCTGGCCGAAGGCGGAGAGCACGACCGGGATCTCGTTTTCGGGAATGCCCGGACCGTTGTCGCGGATCGACACATACTGACCGCCGCCGGCGGTCCAGCCGACCTTCACGCGGATCTCGCCGCCCTGGGGCGTGAACTTGACGGCGTTCGACAGCAGGTTCAGCACCACCTGGCGCATGGCCTTCTCGTCGGCCCAGACGGCCGGCAGATCCGGCTGGAACTGTTCCTCGATGGTGATGTTCTTGGCCTTGGCGCGCAGCTGCACCATGCCGACGCAATCCTCGGCGAGATCGAGCAGCGAGACGACTTCCTCGTTGAGCTCGTATTTGCCGGCCTCGATGCGCGACAGGTCGAGGATCTCGTTGATCAGGTCGAGCAGATGCTGGCCGGAGCGGTGAATGTCGCCGGAATATTCCTTGTAGAGCGGGTTGTTGAGCGGACCGAGCACCTCGGTCGCCATGACCTCGGAGAAGCCGAGAATGGCGTTGAGCGGGGTTCTGAGTTCGTGCGACATCGAGGCGAGGAAGCGCGATTTGGCGAGATTGGCCTCTTCGGCGCGGCGACGGGCTTCGTCGGATAGCGACTTCGCCACTTCGAGCTCGGCGATCAAATCGTCCTTTTCCGTCTGGAAGGACAGAAGCTTCAGGTTTGCCTGATGCAGCCGGCTGGTGATGTAGATGAAGAAGATGAGGGCCGTTGTGAACAGCGCCGTCATGCCGATGTCGAGGACGTTGCGGGTGGTCGTGGCCAGGTAGACGAGGGCGCCGACCGTGGGCAGGAAGCCGAACAGCAGCGCCTGGCGCAGAAGCATGTTCGACATTGCGGTGACCGAAAGGACGATCAGCAGTGCGGCGCCCTTGTAGAGCAGAAAGGTGTCGCCCCCGCAGCTGGCGCAGGATTGCAGCGAGAAGAATGCCCAGCAGACGCCCATGCCCGCCTGGCCCACCAGCAGCAGCCGGCGCCATTTGACCAGATTGCTGTCGGTGAGATCCTGGCGCGAGGCGCGCTTCACCATCAGGATGTTGAGCGCATGAACCGTGAGCGAGGCGAGCGTCCACAGGAAGAGCGTCGGGTCGGGATTGATGTAAGCACCGAAACCGCTCACCATCAGGATGACGATCGGCATGACGGCGGCCCCTTGCAGGGTGGCGCCGAGATGCATGCCGAGCATCTCGCTCTCGAACAGCAGCGTGCCGCCCTTGCTCGACTGCAGACGTTCGCGCGTCGTGCGGACCGCCTTCGCCACGGCCTTGTTGCGATGGCCGCGGGAGAGGTCGACGATGTTCTTGTCTGCCGAGGTGGGAACGCCCTTACTCATAATATCGATGGTCACTTGTCGCCGTTATGGCGAAACTAGCGGGTAATTCTTAAGAAGATGCTGTCGAAAAGGATTTGTTTGCCATGTTGGCCAAGGTCTTGTTGGTGAAATGGGCCGAAATGTGAACCGCGCCGGCCGGTCGCTGAGGTTTCTGAGGGACGGGGTGGTCGGAGTGTCCATGCTCGCTCTCGGCATTCTGATCGCCGCCAAGCTCGACAACGACAACCGGCAGACCATCGGCGGGCCATTCATCGCCATCGACGGCGATACGCTGGCGGCTGCCGATAGGCGTCTGCGGCTCGAAGGGATCGATGCGCCGGAGATCGGCCAGTCATGCAGCGTCAATGGCCGCTCGCTTGCCTGTGCGGAGGCCGCCCGGCAGCGCTTGGCCACGCTCGCGAAGCGCGGCGACTTTCTTTGCCGCGGCGGTGCCAAGGATCGCTATGACCGGCTGCTGGTGCGCTGTCGCACCGGCGGGGCTGATGTCAATGCGGCCCTGGTGCGCGACGGCCTGGCCGTCTCCTATGGCGACTATCGCGCCGAGGAGGCGGCCGCGCGGCGCGACCGGATCGGGCTCTGGGCTGGCGATTTCGAGCGTCCGGCCGACTGGCGGCGGGTTCATCGCGGCGACATGGCGGCTTGGGATGAGGAACATTCGGGCGGGCTTTTGGCTTTCCTTCGCGACTGGCTTGGTGTCAATTGATCGCCATCACGACGGAAATCCAGGGAGGCATCATGAAACTTTTCGACGGCGGTCGCGCGCCCAATCCGCGTCGGGTGACGGTCTTTCTCAAGGAAAAGGGCATTGCGGTCGAGACCGTGCCGGTTGACATGGGCGCGCTCGGCCACAAGTCGGCGGAGATGACCGCCCGCAACCCGTTCCAGCGGCTGCCGGTGCTCGAACTGGATGACGGCACGGTGTTGTGCGAATCGGTGGCAATCTGCCGCTATTTCGAGGAAATCCAGCCGGAGCCGCCGCTGTTCGGCATCGACGCCCGGGACAAGGCGCTGGTGGAGATGTGGAACCGGCGCGCCGAGCTGATCTTCCTTGCCTCCGTCGCCGCCGCCTTTCGCCATCTGCATCCGGCCATGGCCGGCTGGGAGGTGCCGCAGGTGCCGGCCTGGGGCGAGGCGAACAAGCCCAAGGTGCTCGACTTCCTGCGCTTCCTCGACGGCGAACTGGCAAGCCGCGAATTCATCGCCGGGCCGCGCTTCACCATTGCCGACATCACCGCGATGATCGCCTTCGAATTCATGAAGCCCGCGCGCATTACCTGCCCGGAGGAGCTGACGCATGTCTGGCGCTGGTACCGCGCGGTGCAGGGACGGCCGAGCGCGGCGGTCTGACGGAAAGCCATGGCAGAGGCGGACATCGAGGGCATGGACGAGAGGCTGGATCCGCTTCGGCGGGCGATTGCCGCCTGCCGCCTCTGTCGCGACTGTCCGGCCGGCGGGCCGGGCAATCGCATGCCGCACGAGCCCCGTCCGGTGGCGATCATCTCGAGCGAGGCGCGAATCCTGATCGCCGGTCAGGCGCCGGGCCTCAGGGTCCACGAGACCGGCCTGCCGTTCAACGACGCGTCCGGCGACCGGCTGCGGCAGTGGCTCGGGGTCGACCGCGAGGCTTTCTACGATCGCCGCCGTTTCGCGATCGTGCCGATGGGCTTCTGCTTTCCCGGCTATGACGTCCATGGTCACGACCTGCCGCCGCGCCGTGAATGTGCACCGCACTGGCGCGACACGGTCATGGCCGCCATGCCGCAGATCGAACTGGTTCTCGCGATCGGCCAGTATGCGCAGGCCTGGCATCTTTCCGGGCGGCGGCGCAAGACGATGACCGAGACGGTCGCGCACTGGCGCGACTATTGGCAGGGCAATGTCGAGGGTCCGAAGGTCCTGCCGCTGCCGCATCCGAGCTGGCGCAATACCGGCTGGCTGAAGCGTCACCCCTGGTTCGAGGCCGAGGTTCTGCCGGTCTTGAAAAGGGAGGTGGAGAAGCTGGCGGGGTGAAAGGATTTTCTTTGCCTTAACGCAATCTGAGCTATATCGAGAAAATTATTCGAAAGGCTTTGGCATGGACCGACTCGACCGAAAAATTCTGCGCATCCTCCAGGAAGATTCCACGCTGGCCGTCGCCGACCTCGCCAAGAAGGTCGGCCTCTCGACGACGCCGTGCTGGCGCCGCATCCAGAAGATGGAGGAGGACGGCATCATCCGCCGCCGCGTGGCGCTGCTCGATCCGGTCAAGGTCAACACCAAGGTGACAGTGTTCGTGTCGATCCGCACCGCCAGCCACTCGATCGAATGGCTGAAGCGCTTTTCCGAAGTGGTGGCGGAGTTTCCGGAAGTCGTCGAGTTCTACCGCATGAGCGGTGACGTCGATTACCTGCTGCGCGTCGTCGTGCCGGACATCGCTGCCTATGACGCTTTCTACAAGCGCATGATCGCCAAGATCGAGATCCGGGACGTGTCCTCAGCCTTCGCCATGGAGCAGATCAAGTACACGACGGAACTGCCGCTCGACTACATGATCCTCGACAACCAGCGCAATTCCGAGGACTGAGGCGTCCAAGCCGGGTTACGGCTTCAGCCGCTTCAGGATTTTTTCGCTCTTCAGTTCGCGCACGGCATCCTTGCCGATCCATCGGGCCGTCTTGTCTGCGCTTGCTGCGAGTTTTTCGGCCAAAGCAAGCGCCGGCGGATGGCAGGTGGCATTGCGTTTGCCGATATTGCGCAGTGCCCAGTTGACCGCCTTGCGCACGAAGTTGCGCGGGTCTGTGGCGTATCTTTCGATCAGCGGCAGATAGGCGAGTAAGGCTTCGTCCGGCTCATCCTTGTTGTGCACGGTGGCGCCGGCGATCATGGCAAAGGCGGTGCGGCGGACATATTCACGCTCGTCGGCGGCGAATTCGGTGACGAGGTCACGCCAGTAGGGTGTCTCCGTGAACAGGTCAGCAGCGGTGTCGACGATTTCCCAGGAATTGAAGTCGCCTGCCCAGGCCCGCGCCTCATCCGCAGTCAGTGCACTCGGATCGGCGGTGAGGATCGCCAGCATGCGGGCATCGCGCAGGCCGGTGTCCCACAGCGCGAGCGCTCTTGTGTGATCGCGTTTGACCAGCCGGACGAGCGTCTGCATCTGCGGCGTCGTGATGCCGAGCGCCGTCGTCGTGTCGATGCCGAAGCGCGCCATGCCGGCAATATTGGCCTCGTTGCGGAACGACTGGAGGTGGGCGACGATCTCGCCCACCGAAGATGCCGGCGTCAGCGTCATTTCTTTTCCAGCCGGGCCAGCAGCGAGGACGTGTCCCAGCGATGGCCGCCGAGCTTCTGGACTTCGCCGTAGAACTGGTCGACGAGCGCGGTGACGGGCAGGGCGGCGCCGTTGCGGCGGGCCTCCGACAGCACGATGTCGAGATCCTTGCGCATCCAGTCGACGGCGAAACCGAACTCGTATTTGCCCTCGTTCATCGTCTTGTGGCGGTTTTCCATCTGCCAGGAACCGGCCGCGCCCTTGGAGATGACTTCGACAACCTTTTCAATGTCCAAGCCGGCTTTCTTGCCAAAGTGAATCCCCTCGGCGAGGCCCTGGACGAGACCGGCGATGCAGATCTGGTTGACCATCTTGGTGAGCTGGCCGGAGCCGACGGGGCCCATCAGGCCGACCATGCGGGCAAAGGCGTCGATCACCGGCTTTGCCTTGTCGAAGGTTTCAGGCTCGCCGCCGCACATGACCGTCAGCACGCCGTTCTCGGCGCCCGCCTGGCCGCCGGACACCGGCGCATCGATGAAGCCGCAGCCCCTGGCGGACGCTGCCTCGGCAAGCTCGCGGGCGAGCTCGGCCGATGCCGTGGTGTTGTCGATCAGGGTCGCGCCCGGCTTCATGCCCGAAAGCGCGCCGTTTTCGCCGATCGTTACCGAGCGCAGGTCGTCGTCATTGCCGACGCAGGTGAAGACGAAATCGGCGTCGCGCGCCGCTTCAGCCGGCGTTGCGGCGGCCGTGCCGCCGAACTGGGCGACCCATTTCTCGGCCTTGGCCGCGGTGCGGTTGTAGACGGTCACGTCGTGTCCGCCCTTGGTCTTCAGGTGACCGGCCATCGGGTAACCCATGACGCCCAAACCGATGAATGCGACCTTTGCCATGCCTTTTATGCTCCTGCCTCGTGATTGCGTGACCGCAGGATTAATGCATCGCTGCGCCGTAGAAAAGCGCGCCGGGCGGGCCAACGGTTCTCAAAGGCCCGAAACTTTGAGGAGATAGGCAATGAGGTCGGCGCGCGACGAAGCGTCGGGGGCCTTGTGGTCCGCGAGGAAGCGGTCGAGATAGGCCGCGGTTGCCGAGGCGTCCTGTCCGGCAAACAGCGGCACGATGCGCTCCACCGAGCGGTGACAGCGGGCACAGGCGCTCTGGTAGACGGCTTCTCCGGCCGCGGCGTCGCCGGCGGCGAAGGCCGGTGACGCTGCACTGGTCAAGCCCGCGGAGAAGGCCAGGGCGGCGACAGTGAGGGCGCGCAACATCGAAAACCTCCGTAGGACAAAAGCAAAAGGGGCCTCAGCGGCCCCTTCAGCTTGTCACCAAACGGTCTCTGCGGCAATGCGGATCAGCCCTTGAGGCGGGCGATCACCAGATGGCCCGGCGACGGTTCGCCGTCCTGCATGCGCACATTGATGTCCGAGATTTCGACGATCTCGAAGCCGGTCGCGGCCAGGCGCTCACGGATATAGGCTTCCGCATGCAGGTAGCGCTGATGCGGTCCAACAATGTAGGGGCGCCCGTCATTGGCGGGAAGGGTTTCCGACGAGAAGACGAAGAGGCCGCCCTCGACCATGTTTTCGGCTGCACCGAAGAACAGCGGTTCGAGCGCACCGAGATAGGGCAGAACATCGGTCGCGGTGACGAGATCGAAGGCCTCGTCGTCATTGTCCTCGAGGAAGTCCTCGACCTCGGCAACATAAAGGGTCTCGTAGAGATCCTTCTCGTGGGCGAGTTCGACCATGTTTTCCGAGATGTCGATGCCGGTGATGTCTTCGACCATGTCGCGCAGCGTGCCGCCGGTGAGCCCCGTGCCGCAGCCGAGGTCGAGCATGCGCTTGAACGGGCCGAGTTCCAGCGCCTGCAGCCGCTGGCGCACCATGACGGGAACGGCATAGCCGAGCTGCTCGACGAGAATGTCCTCGAAGGCTTCGGCGTGCTGGTCGAACAGGGTCTCGACATAGGCGTCGGGCGCCTTGGGCGGGGCTTCGCCGCGGCCGAGGGCGGCAATGCGTACCGAGGCACCGCCATGGTCTTCCGGATCGATCGCCAGGACTTCCTCATAGGCCTTGACGGCGTCGTCGATGTCACCGGCCTTCTCCAGTGCCAGGGCGCGGTTGTAGGCTTCCGCCAGTGCTTCTTCGTCGATCTTGGCCATGGGGAACTCCGCTTGGGCTTTGCGCCGACAGCCGGCGCCCTTTGATCCTGGGGTCTAAAGCCTCGGCCGGACTTTGGCAATCGGCGCGAAGGGGAACACCGGATTGCGATCGGTCGTTACATTGCTTGAGGCGGCGACAGCAACGGGAGACCGGCACGGGCATGACGGAGAAGGGTGACATCACCGAGGCCTCGGCGCGCACGCGCGGCACCGCACCGGCGTTGCCGGCGACTTCGGCCGAAAAGGCCAACATGCTCATCCACTATTATCGCGGCGAACTCGGCCGGATGACGAGCTGGCGCGACCGCATCGACCGCACGACCAACTGGGCGATGACGGTGGTCGCAGGCCTGTTGTCGGTATCGCTGTCGACCTCGTCCTCGCATCATGGCGTGGTGCTCTTCGCCATGCTGCTGATCTCGCTCTTCCTGATGATCGAGGCGCGGCGCTACCGCTTTTTCGACGTCTACCGGGCGCGCGTGCGCCAGCTCGAACGCTATTATTTCGCCCAGGCGCTCCTGCCGCAGGCCGAGCTCAATCCCGACTGGGCGGCGGCGATCGCCAGGAGCCTGCGCAGCCCGGTCTTTCTCATGGACTATCGCGAGGCGCTGACGCGGCGGATCCGGCGCAACTATGTCTGGATGTATCTCATCCTGCTGCTTGCCTGGGGGCTCAAGATCTCGACGCCGAAGCTCTTGCCGGAGGAGCGGGCGGTCGAGTTCGTCCACTCCTTTGGCGAGCTCATGGCCAATGCCACGCTCGGACCCTTGCCGGGTGCGCTGGTGCTTGCGGGCGTCTTCCTGGTCTATGTCCTCATCGTCGTTGCAGCGCTGCACCGCGAGCCGGACGACGGCGAGTTCGCCCATGGCGAGGTGCATGTCTGACCGGCGTCAGTGCAGGATGAACTCACCCTTCAGCGCCCGCCATTCGTTGGCGGCGACCAGCCGCTTGTGGACATAGCTGACCGAGTGCAGCGGTCCGTCGAGCGTCTCCTGCCAGAACTTGAGAAAACCCTTCATCTCGGGGAAGTCCGGGGCCAGGTCGTAATGCTGCCAGACATAGGTCTGCAACAGGGTGGGGTGATCGGGCAGGCGGTAGAGAATATGGGCCGTGGTCAGGCCATAGCCCTTCAGCATCAGTTCCATTTCGTGGTTCATGACAACCTCGTCTTCGTTCCCTTATCCAGAGGACCGGAGCCGGCGGTGTTCCGCTTCGGCGGACCGGTGAGGCCGACCTTCAAGGCCGGCCTCAAGGGAAATGGAAACACTGCAAGGTTAACTGAAGCTTAAGCTTGATCTGCGGACGTCCGAATTGTCTTTCGAAACCAAGGGGTTGGCAGCGTTCATCGCAGAGTGCTGCCAACCGTCCTGAGAGGCCTTCAGCGCTTCAGGTGGCGCGTCAACCGGGCCTCCATCGCCGCCCAGACATGGCGCATGGTCTCGACGATCGACAGGTAGAAGATCGCAGCCCACAGATAGGCCTGATAGTCGAAGGTGCGCGAGAAGGTGTCGCGCGTCTGCCCCATGAGATCGAGCACGGTGACGACGGCGACGACGGCCGAGCCCTTGATCATCAGGATGATCTCGTTGCCATAGGGGCGCAACGCGACGATCAGCGCCTGCGGCAGGATGATCTTGCGGAAGGTGATGAAGGGGCTGAGCCCGAGCGACTTGGCGCCCTCCGTCTGACCGCGCGGCACGCTGAGAATGGCGCCGCGCAGAATTTCCGCCTGATAGGCGGCGGTGTTGAGCGTCATCGACAGAAGGGCGCAGTACCAGGCCTCGCGGAAGAACCACCACAGGCCGACGGCCTCGATCTGCGGCCGGAACGAGCCGAAACCGTAATAGATCAGATAGATCTGTGCGAGCAGCGGCGTGCCGCGGAAGACATAGACATAGGCATAGGAAATGACGTTGAGCACGCGGTTCTTCGACATGCGGGCAAAGGCGATCGGCACCGACAACACGGCGCCGAGCGCAATCGAGGTGACGACCAGCGTCACCGTGACCCCGAGGCCGGAGAGATAACGCGGGCCGTATTTGACGAATTTCTCCGTGTCCCAATTGGTGATCATCATCGCCACCAGCGCGACGCCGAGCAGGATCCAGAGCGCAATGCCGGCGATGCCGATCATTCGGGCGCCCGACAGCGCGCGCTCCTGGCGCGGCGGAGCGGGGCGCGGCGGAATGAGTTGGGTCGCGTGGCTCATCGGCCGCCTCCTGCACGATTGCTCCAGCGATCGATGAAACTGATGCCGATCGACGAGATGACGGCGAGGAAGAGGAAGAGCGCGCAGGCCAGCATGTAGAAGAAGAATGGCTCCTTGGAGACCTTGGCGGCGATGCCGGTCTGGCGGAGAATATCCGACAGGCCGATGACCGAGACGAGCGCGGTGTCCTTCAGAAGGTTCATCCACAGGTTCCCGAGGCCCGGCAGCGCGATGCGGATCAACTGCGGCAGGATGATCAGCCGCATGGTGCGGGCGCGGCGCAGCCCGAGCGCGTCGCCGGCCTCATATTGGCCCTTGGGAATGGCGCGGAAGGCCGACAGCAGCACTTCCGAGCAATAGGAGGAGAAGACCACCGAAAGGGCGATCATGCCCGACAGGAAGGCGTTGATCTCGATGCGCTGGTCGTTGCCGAACCAGGCGAGGATCGACTGGATACCCATCTGTACGCCGTAATAGACGATGAACAGCGTCAGCAGTTCGGGCAGGCCGCGGAAGATCGTCGTGTAGACACCGCCGGCAAGCCGAAGCGTCTTTTCTTCCGACTGCATGGCCAGCGCCACGAAGAAGCCGATCAGCAGGCCGAAGGGCAGGGTCGCGAGCGAAAGCGAGACGGTGACCTTGACGCCGAAGGCGATCTCGTCGCCCCAGCCGGTTGCCCCGCAGGCAACGAGCGAAGATCCGCCAAAAATGGTGAAGACGCCGGCCGGTCCGCACAACGGATCGAAGGCATACTGGAACCAGGCCCAGAACGACCCGAGGGCGGAAAACAATCCGCTCATGCTCAATTTCCCCTCTGCGGTTCGAGCCGCAAATTATTGTCGTTTGTTGTCAAACAGAAATGGCGGAAGTGCAAGCCTTCCGCCATTTCGTGGCTCACGATCCGGGCGCTTACTCGCCGTAAACGTCGAAGTCGAAGAACTTGTCGTTGATTTCCTTATACTTGCCGTTGGCGCGGATCGCCTTGATGGCGGCGTTGAACTTCTCGGCCAGTTCGGTTTCGCCCTTGCGGACGGCAATGCCGGCACCCGGGCCGTTGATTTCGATGTCCGGGGTGAGCGCGGTCAGGATCTTGCAGCAGGCGCCGGCATCCGACTTGACCCATTCCGAGAGCACAACGACGTCATCGATGACGGCGTCGACTCGGCCGCCTTCGAGGTCGAGCTTGTACTCGTCGGTGGTCGGATAAAGCTTCAGCTCGGAATCGGGCATGTGCTTTTCAGCATAGTTGGCATGGGTGGTCGACGACTGGGCGCCCAGCACCTTGCCCTTGAGGCCGGCCACGTCGGTGATCGGCGAATCCTTGGCAACGGCGATGGCCGGTCCGGTGTTGTAGTACTTGTCGGTGAAGTCGACCTTTTCCTTACGTTCCGGGGTGATCGACATGGAGGCGATGATGGCGTCGAACTTCTTGGCCTGGAGAGCCGGGATGATGCCGTCCCAATCCTGGGTGACGAACTCACAGGTGACCTTCATCTCATCGCAAAGGGCCTTGGCGATGTCGATGTCGAAGCCGACGAGCGTGCCGTCCGATTCGAGGTTGTTGAAGGGCGGATAGGCGCCCTCGGTACCGATGATCAGCTTTTCGCCTTCGGCCATTGCGCTGCCGGCAAAAAGCGACAAGGCGGCAATCGAGGCGGCGGCGAAGAAACGTGTCGAAATACGCATGAGATCCTCTCTGTTGGTCGTTCGCGCGGTTGTTATCTTTCCTGCGCTGAACAGGGCGAGCGCGACACTGTCGTGTCGTACCTGGAGCGATATTCCTACTCTTTTCCAGCGAAAATCAACTGCAAAGACGCGCCTTAGACAAAAATTGCACGGTTGCGCAACAATTTGGCGAGGGGCGCGACCGCGGTGGCGGGGTGCAATTGAGACGGGACGGGAAACTTTTTCGTTCAGCCAGGGTTAATTCGCCGTTCGCTACGTTTTGGATGAACGGTGCGGAATCGGGCAGCCTTAAAAAAGCCGCCTCGTCATTCGCTTCTGCAAGTCGCCCGTGTGGTTTCACGCTTCGCAAGGAAACAAATATGAATTTGAGATCGAAACTGTTTGCCACCGTTGCTGTGCCGGTACTTTCTGCCACCGTCATGGTTCAGCCGGGAATGGCCGCCGCCGTATTCTCGGTACACGAAGCCGTGAGGCCCTCGGTTCCGGGTGAACAGGACCCAATGCTGCTCGCCCAGGGCGCCGTGACCTGCAGTGACGGCAGCCAGGCCGACGATCAGGCCACCTGCGATGCAATCGATGCCCAGCGCGCCGCTGAAGAGCAGGCTGCGCAGGAGGAGGCCCAGAGGGCCGCCGAACAGCAGGCCGCTGAAGAAGAGGCGCAGCGGGCCGCCGAACAGCAGGCCGCCGAAGAGGAAGCCCAGCGGGCCGCCGAACAGCAGGCCGCCGAAGAGGAAGCCCAGCGCGCCGCCGAGCAGCAGGCTGCCGAAGAAGAGGCCCAGCGGGCCGCCGAACAGCAGGCCGCCGAAGAGGAAGCGCAGCGGGCCGCCGAACAGCAGGCCGCCGAAGAGGAGGCCCAGCGCGCCGCCGAACAGCAGGCCGCCGAAGAAGAGGCCCAGCGGGCCGCTGAACAGCAGGCTGCCGAAGAAGAGGCCCAGCGGGCCGCTGAACAGCAGGCTGCCGAAGAGGAAGCGCAGCGGGCCGCCGAGCAGCAGGCTGCCGAAGAGGCTCAGCAGGCCACCGAGGAGCCGCAGGCCCAGGAAATGGTGACCTGCGCCGACGGTTCACAGGCCGAAACGGCCGACGCATGCCCGGTAGAGCCGGCGCAGCAGGAAGAGCCTGCCCAGACGCAGGAAACGCCTGCCGAGGAAGTTCCGGCGGATCAGGCGCCGGCTGAGGAAACACCAGCAGAAGAATCCCCGGCTGACCAGGCTCCGGTAGACGAGGCTCCGGCCGAGGAAACGCCCGCCGATCAGGCTCCGGCCGAAGAAGCGCCTGCCGAGGACGCTGCCCCGGCAGAAGAGACCCCGGCCGAGCAGGCACCCGATGCCCAGAATCAGCAGAGTGAGCAGCCGGCCGAGACCCAGGATGCCGCGCC
>FWPV01001368.1_pt1 | contig 68429 bp, 65 predicted proteins | sample 2228371 | NCBI WGS metagenome assembly FWPV01 (sample SAMEA103939776, study PRJEB20133) | metagenome
CTGTAAGGCCATTTGACCTATGGAAGATCTTGCGATTCTTCTCATTTTCTGCCGGCGTTTCTGCCGCCGACCTTTACTATATTACCACACCGCCAAACCGTTGTCAATAAGGTTTTTACTGGTTTTTCGTGGTAATTTGCGTCTGACCTTTTTGTCTGTTTTTCTGTCTCATTACCGAGGCAGGAATTACATCTTATCATGTATACCCGCCAGAGTCAACTGGAAGTTTCTGTTTGTCTGTTTTTCTGTTTTGTCATCCTATGCTGTTTGCGACAGGAATCTTATCTTACCATGTCTGATGCGCTAATGCAACTGGTAATCTTAGGATAACTCATCATCCTGCTCTTCATCGTTCAAGTTATAAATGGTACTTTCACCATTATATATAATAAGATTAACAAGCTTGCCGCCCTGTCCGAATTGCTCCATCACCTTTTCACAGATTATATCCATATCCTCGTTCTTTATTTTATTTATGGATAGGAAGAACACATCCAAAGCTTCATCGCCATAGCCCACGACAACATTCCCGTTGTAGCCTGCGAGTCCTTCACCATCATCATAACTCAGGTTCCTTATATCAACCCGCATGTACTCTTCGGGGTTTGATATTATTATCCTGTCCTTGTTCAATAATGTTGCCGCATTTGAAATTTCCATCATATTGCCTCCTCTAAATCCCACGTTTGGTTTTATTCTTTGCATTCTGCCTGTTTTAATACGAAAAGTCAGCAAAAACGACGAAAAAATCGAATGAAAGCTTCATCCGATTTTTTCCTTCTATTATATATCTATATAATTTATACTTTAAATCTACTTATCAGGGTATTTAGCTCTTCCACAACATCTATCAAGCCACTGGCTATATGAGCTACTTCTTCAATAGCAGCTGTCTGCTCCTGAACCGATGCTGATATTTCCTCAGTGCCGGCAGCGCTCTCCTGTGAAGATGCAGCTTGAGATTCCACAACCTCTACTATCATATGAATACCGCTTATGATGTTCTCGGTAGCTTCTGCTATTCTGCCAACCTGGCCCGCTGCCTCCTGAGTTGCATTATTTATTTTATCAAAAGCTTCCTGCGTGTGGATTACGGCTGCTTGCTGCTCTTGAATAACGCTTATTGAGTTGCCCGCCTGCTTTTTTGCATGCTCGACGCTTGATTGTATCTGAACTATTATGTCCGATATCTGGTGCGCTGCTTTCGTTGAGCCTTCAGCAAGCTTTCTCACCTCATCTGCAACTACTGCAAAGCCTCTGCCGACATCTCCCGCTCTTGCTGCCTCAATTGCCGCGTTTAAAGCAAGCATATTGGTCTGGTCAGCTATGGACGTAATTACATTTATTATATCGCCGATCTCGTCAGCTCGTTTTGAAAGATCGTTTATAGAATTACCAAGATTTTTTGAGCTTGTAACGCTTTCCTGCATTTTTTCATTCTGATACTTGATTATTTCGACACCTTCCAACACAGTATCCTTGGTAAGCTCGGTACTCCTAACCGTGTCCTCAATGCTTTGGGAAATCGCTTCAGCTTTATCCAGAACATCCTTTGCAGTTAACGCTCCTTTTGTAGCTCCATCCGCCTGATCATTGGCACCTTCTGCAAGCTCATTAATCGTTGTTGCTATCTCTGTGGCACCCTTGCTTGACATGTCCGCCGAACTGGTCAATCTTTCCCCGGACTCTCTGAGTTTATGCGTCATTTCAAAGCTTTTTTCTACCATTTCCTTGAGATTGTTAGTCATCAGGTTGATTCCTACACTAAGCTTGGAAAACTCTTTACTGGACTTAATATTCACTGATTTCGTAAGGTCGCCTTCTCCTATTGTATTTATAAGCGCCAATATCTTTGCAATTTCGTTTGTAATATTGAGCTTAAGAAGCAAGTATATAATTAGGATACAAAGTACGAGAGCTGCGACAGAAACAAGAACTGTGTCTCTTAACAGATTGGCAAGTCCTGCTGTGAACTCCTTGACAGGAACTGTTGCACATATTATATTTTCCCCCGAAACCTGATACTTCATGAAATATTCTGTTCCATCTAAAATGTATTTAAAACCACCGGATTCACTTTCTCTGATTTTTTTACCCCAATCAAATCCATCTGCTTTTTCACCCTGCACTAACATACTTCTGTGGCTTACGATCACATCAGAGTCCTTGTTAACTATAATCACCATACCGTTGGCTCCAAAAGTTGAGTCTTTTGAAATACTGCTTATATCTGCATCTTTAAGTTCCTTTATAAGCTTCCAGGGTGATGCTCCTATCTGTATGATACCCGGCTTGTCCTTTCTAGCTACACCGGCATACTGAAAAAGAGCATTGTCTATGGTTCTTACTGCGGGATCCTGCACAAGTTCAAAGTTCGGATCGGTAAGAGCTGCTGCAAAGGGTTTCATACTTTCTACAGTGTTGTAGTCCGTACCATAATAATTTGCAATTGTGCCCCACCTGACTATTCCCTTCCCGTCAGTTATATTTATTTCGTCAACCCCAAGAGATATTGCCATATCGAATAGGGCTGAGTTTTTCGTTATAATTCCAGGATTCTGATTAATTACATTACCTAATATCTTGGCTTTCTCCAGGTATTCAGTGTTAAACTCCCGTGTCTTGACAGATACCTCCGCACGCCTGCTGAATATGATGTTCTGAACTTCGTCCAGCTTGCTTTGCGCCAGCTGCGACATATTGTTCTCAATCAACTGCCCTGTGAAATAGAATGATACTCCGGATAATGCTGTTATTACTGCTATCAATAGTACAACTATGGGTAATGTGATTTTAAAATGCAGTCTCATACTATCCCTCCCTGTTTCCTGCTTTAATTCTATTTTGTTTATGTGCAATTATTATATCGGCTGAATAAGCATTAAATTATATAGATTTCATTATAACACTTTATTCCAGATATTTCGACTAATTTATATAAAAAGTTCTTATTATGCCGTGGACTATATTATGTATGAAAAAAAACGTGCTTCCGCACGTTTTTAAGAGCTTTCTCCGCATTTTTTCAGCAATTCTTCCCATTTCTTATCGATATGCCCCTGTATCTCATCAATCAAATGCTTATTTTCATTAGTGAATAAATGTTTGAATCTACCTTGGGGCTTCAGATATTCAATAACCGGAAGCTTCTTTTTAGGCTTATAGTTAAGCTTCCATACACCATCTTCAATTTCAAACAGCGGCCACATGCATGTATCCATAGCCAATTTGCATATTTCCATAAGATCGGGGGTGTTATACCTCCAGCCTCTGGGACACGGGGCGAGTACGTTCATAAACGCCGGCCCCTTCTTATATATGGCTTTCTCAGATTTTTCATAAAGATCCTTAAAGTTTGCTGTAAGTGTTGACTGAGCTACATAAGGTATACTGTGTGCTGCCATTATTTCTGTAAGATTCTTTTTGAATTGCTGCTTTCCGGGTAAGACCGTTCCTTGCGGACTGGTCGTTGTATCGGCGTATTTTGGTGTCCCTGAAGATCTTTGTATCCCAGTGTTCATGTACGCCTCATTGTCGTAGCATACATACACCATGTCATGCCCTCGTTCCATTGCTCCTGATAATGACTGCAGGCCTATATCATATGTTCCGCCGTCGCCTCCAAAAGCAATGAATTTATAGGTCTCATCTAATTTGCCCTTTCTCTTAAGAGCTGAATATGCTGCCTCGGTACCGCTCACGGTTGCCCCTACATTCTCAAAGGCACTGTGTATGAAGGAGTCCTTCCATGCTGTGTATGGATATAGAAAGGTTGACACCTCCAGGCATCCGGTAGCAGCGCCACAAACAGCATGATGTTCAGGCTGCAGCGCTCTCAGTATCGTCCTTACTGCCACAGGAGCACCACACCCTGCACACATCCTATGTCCCCCGGTCAACCGTTCCGGTTTGTTCATTACTTGTTTAAGATTATATGCCATTTTGAAGCTCACCTCCTATTCTCTGACTCCTAAGTATCTGTATGTTTCTCCAACATCACCAGTCTTCATTATTTCGAGCAGGTCATTAAATACCTTCTCTATATCATCTGCCTTGACATCCCTTCCGCCTAGGCCGTAAATATAATTAACCACTTTAATTCCATCTGCTCTGCCATATAGCGCTGCTTTTATTTCGGCTTTAAGAGGCCCACCCACAGCGGAGAAGCTCTCTGCTTTATCCATAACTCCAAGGACTTTTACATGCTTTAGCACCTCAGCAATCTCTTCCTCCGGGAATGGCCTGAACATCCTTAGCTTCAGAAGCCCTACTTTTATTCCCTTTTCTCTGAGTGAATCAACTACTGTCTTCGTAGTTCCGGCTGTGGAGTTGATAATTACTATCGCAACTTCCGCATCATTAAGCTTATATTCTTCAAAATATCCATACTTTCTTCCGGATAGTTTTTCGAATTCTTGGGCTACTTCAAGTGTAACCTTCTTTGCGTTAATCATGCCCTGAGCCTGTTCACGCTTGTGTTCAAAGCAGTGTACCGGTAAATCCAGGGGTCCCACAGCCATCTGCTCCTTTGGGTTCAGGAGATAATGGTCAGGCTTGTATTCACCCACGAAGGTTTTGACTTTTTCATCCTCCAAAAGCTCTATATTTTCTACTGCATGGCTCGTAATAAAACCATCCTGGCATACCATGACCGGGAGCATCACATCCGGATGTTCTCCTATCCTGATTGCCTGTATCATATTGTCATATGCTTCCTGGTTAGTCTCGCTGTAAAGCTGAATCCATCCCGAGTCCCTGGCTCCCATTGAATCACTGTGATCGTTATGGATATTCAATGGCCCCGAAAGTGCTCTATTTACACACGCCATAGTCACGGGCAGTTTCATAGCTGCCGCTATATATAGGACCTCCCACATTAATGCCAAACCGTTGGCTGAGGTCGCTGTCATTGCCCTTCCGCCTGCCGCCTGTGCTCCGACACAAGCAGACATTGCACTGTGCTCTGACTCTACTGGCACAAATTCAGTCTGTACCTGCCCATTGGACACAAATTGTGAGAAGTACTGGGGTATCTCCGTTGACGGAGTAATAGGGAATGCGGCAACAACATCAGGGTTAATCTGCCTCATTGCCACAGCTACCGCTTCATTTCCGGATAATCTTTCCCTTATTGACATGTACGCCTATACCTCCTATTCTTGTTTATCTTCTTCCTTAATAAAATCTATCGCTTTGAAAGGACATATTTTTACACAAACTCCACAGCCCTTGCAGTGATCGTAATCAAAGTCCAACCTCTTGCTGTCCTTAACAGGAATGGACGTGTCAGGACAGGTTGGCGGGCAGAGCATGCACTGGGTGCACTTTTCCTCAATCCAAACCGGGCGCATGGATCTCCAATCCCCGGTTTTATAGCCTTCGGCATTTCCCGATTCAAATATGGCCCCTCCCGGTGTTATTTCCCTCCATGGTGTTTCAGTGGTCATCTTTTTTGCTGTTTTGCTGCTCATAGTCCCTGCACCTCCTGCATCGCACGTTCAATAGCCTTCATATTCCCCTCTATTACCTCCGGCTTCGTTTTAAACTTATGCGCAAAGGACTCTTTCATGTCTTCAAGAAATTTCTGAGGCTCCATAATTCCGCCTACTTTTACCACCGCACCCAGCATAGGAGTGTTGGGGAAGTTCTTGCCTAGAGTCTCTTCAGAAATCTTTCTGGCATTTATAGTACAGACCTTACCCTTGTAGCCCTTTAGATATTTTTTTATCTCGACCGGGGTCTTCTCTGTGTTGATGATAATAGCGCCTGACTCCTTAAGACCCGCAGTAACATCTATTGCAGAAACCAGCGATTCATCAACTACTACCACATAGTCGGGCTCATAAATGTTTGAATGGATATTTATCCTTTCATCACTTATTCTGTTGTAAGCTGTAATAGGTGCGCCCATTCTCTCAGGACCATACTCCGGAAAACCCTGAATATACTTGCCTGTGTTAAAAGCAGCATCCGCCAGGAGAAGTGAAGCTGTTTTCGCACCTTGGCCACCGCGTCCATGCCAACGTATTTCCAATAGCTTGCCCAAAATTGTTCCTCCCTTCAATTTTATATTTGTTTATTCTATCCTAAATATTGTGTACTACTTATTATGCTTTTATTACATGACTCAAATCACACTTTTCCCAATACTTATTCTGATGGCTCAACATGTGTATCACTCTGAATACTTCTTTCCATGTCAAGGGTATTCTATGTATGAAATATATTTAAAATAGTACTTAGCTCATGCTTCTATTTGCTTTATAATAAAACCATAGGAGGTGTATTTTATGTTGTTTTTAAGCAAAGAAGATATACAAAAGGTATTTACAGTTAAGGATGCCATAAGTGCAGTAAAGCAAGCGTTTTCCATTTACTCTCAAGGTAAAAGCGTTGTACCCCTAAGGGTAAATATAGACATTCCTAAACATAACGGGCAGAGTCTGTTCATGCCTGGATATGTTGAGGAGCTTGACATTGCCGGCGTAAAGATAGTATCAGTTTTCCCAAACAATACAGAAAAAGGCATAGCTTCAGTGCCGGCTAAAATGGTCTTGATAAATGGAGAAACCGGAGAGGTATGCTGTATGATGGATGGCACATATCTTACGCAGCTTCGTACAGGAGCTGCTTCAGGAGCAGCAACTGATTTGCTTGCAGGAAGAGCTGCAGAAAGCATGGTACTCTTCGGGACTGGAGGACAGGCTGCAGCACAGCTGGAATCGATACTTGCAGTGCGAAGCATAAAAAACGTCAAAGTAGTTGGTTTAAATAGAGCTAAGGCTTTGGAGTTTTCAAAAAAGATGCAAGTAGAGCTTCAAAGCTATGGTACAAATATCACTGTATGTGAAGATGTTGCTACGGCAGTTAGCGAGGCCGATGTAATAACTGCTGTTACCACCTCAAAAAAACCTGTTTTTGATGGAAGGTGGGTAAAGAAAGGCGCACATATAAACGGCGTTGGCTCTTATACACCAGAAATGCAGGAACTGGATGAATACATAATTCAAAACGCAGGCAAGGTCTTCGTAGACTCCCGGACTGCTGTACTTTCGGAGGCAGGAGATCTTATCATCCCTATGAAAAAGGGTTTAATCAGTATAGACAGGATAACTGGGGAGCTGGGGGAGGTTATATCAGGCAAGCTTCCCGGAAGAACAGATATGGATGAGATAACTATTTTCAAGACCGTTGGAATTGCTGTAACAGATGTTGTAACTGCCCACTGCATTTATAAGAAGGCGCAGGATTTGGGCATTGGGACGAATATACAATTCTAAAGTATGGAAAATACAAAGCCGGTTGAATTATCAACCGGCTTTGTTTATTTCTTTAAGCTTGCGCCATCTTCTTGTAGTTCTCGTATTTTTCCTTAGCTTCCTTCTCTGCTTTTGCGAAGAGCTGTTCTGCCTCTTCCGGGAAGGAACCTACAAGGGATGTATATCTTACCTGATCCATCAGGAAGTCTCTGAAGCTTGCCTTTGGCTCCTTGGAGTCAAGTACAAACGGATTCTTGCCTTCATTCTTAAGTTCAGGGTTGAATCTCCACAAATGCCAGTATCCGGCATCTACAGCCTGAGCGATGTTTGCCTGAGTTCTTCCCATGCCTTGCTTGAGTCCATGGTTTATACATGGAGCATAAGCGATTATGAGGGATGGTCCGTCATACTTCTCAGCTTCCTGTATAGCCTTCATGAACTGGTTCTTGTCTGCTCCCATACCTACCTGTGCAACATATACATAACCGTATGTAGCTGCTATCATGCCCAGGTCTTTCTTCTTTGTCTTCTTACCTGAAGCTGCGAACTTAGCAACCGCGCCGACAGGTGTTGACTTAGAGGACTGTCCGCCTGTGTTGGAGTACACTTCTGTATCGAATACCAATACGTTTACATTTTCTCCTGATGCCAGTACGTGATCAAGTCCGCCGTAGCCTATATCATAAGCCCATCCGTCTCCACCAAGTATCCAGACAGATTTCTTTACAAGATAGTCCTTCTTCTCTGCTACTTCAGCAACTATTTCCTTTGCTTTTCCGCTCAAAGCATTTGCTTTTTCAAGGAGTGGAAGTATCTTTTCTGTTGCTGCCTTGCTTGCATCTGCATCATCACTGCCATCCAGCCATGCTTTGAATGCTTCCTTGTATTCCTGAGGAATATCCAGAGTCAAGGCTTCTGTCATTAAATGAGCAAGCTTTTCTCTGATATGCTTTACACCTACTGCCATACCGAAGCCATACTCTGCATTATCTTCAAAGAGAGAATTGCCCCAAGATGGGCCTCTTCCATTGATGTCCTTGCAGTATGGCATTGACGGTGCTGAAGCTCCCCAGATTGATGAACAGCCTGTTGCATTTGCGATCATCATTCTCTCACCAAAGAGCTGAGTTACAACCTTAATATATGGAGTTTCGCCGCAGCCTGCACATGCACCTGAGAACTGAATATATGGCTGTGCGAACTGGCTTCCTTTTACAGTTGACTTTGATGCAAGGTTATCCTTAACAGGAACAGTCATTGCAAAATCCCAGTTAGAAATTCCAGTCCCGGTCTGAGTTTCAAGAGGTTTCATTACAAGTGCTTTTTCCTTTGCCAGACATATGTCTGCGCAGTTTCCGCAGCCTGTACAGTCTAATGGGCTAACCTGTATCCTGTATGAGAGTCCTTCATAGCCTTTACCGTTCATCTTTGTTGTTTCAAAGCCTGCAGGAGCCTTCTTAGCCTCTTCTTCAATGACAAGCACCGGTCTGATTGCGGCATGAGGACATACAAAGGCGCACTGGTTGCACTGTATGCATTTTTCCTTCTGCCACTCAGGAACAGTTACAGCAATACCTCTCTTTTCGTAAGCTGAAGTTCCCATCGGGAAGGTACCGTCAGCTGCATCTGCAAATATGCTTACAGGGAGTGAATCTCCTTCCTGTCTGCTCATTGGTATGAGTACATTCTTTATAAAGTCAGGAGCATCTATTGCTGCTGCCGCTTCTTCCTTAGCACTGCTCCAGCTTGCTGGAACCGCTACCTTCACAAGTGCGTCTGTTCCTGCATCTACAGCTTTGTAGTTCATTGCAACAATCTCTTCGCCTTTTTTACCGTAGGATTTCTGTAATGAGTCCTTCAGGTAATTAACAGCATCTTCCAACGGAATAACATTAGCAAGCTTGAAGAATGCAGACTGCATTATCATGTTGATTCTATTGCCGAGGCCGAGTCCTACAGCTATGTCTGTAGCGTTTACTATATAGAAGTTGATATTATGGTCTGCCAGGTACTTCTTCATATTTGCAGGAAGCTTCTCTTCAAGTTCTTCTATGCTCCACTGACAGTTTAATACGAAGGTTCCGCCATCCTTGAGTCCTTTTATAACATCATACTGATTGACATATGCCTGGTTATGGCATGCTATGAAGTCAGCCTCGTCTATGAGATATGGCGACTTAATAGGCTTCTTGCCAAATCTGAGATGCGAAATTGTTACGCCTCCGGACTTCTTGGAATCGTATGCAAAGTAACCTTGAGCATAAAGGCTGGTCTTATCGCCTATTATTTTTATTGCGCTCTTGTTGGCTCCTACTGTTCCGTCGGATCCCAAGCCCCAGAACTTGCACCTTATTGTTCCTTCGGGAGCTGCATTTATGTTTTCCTTAACTTCAAGGGACAGATTTGTAACATCATCAACTATACCCATTGTGAATCCGTCTCTTGGTTTGCTGGATTTCAAATTGTCATAAACAGCTTTAATCTGTGCAGGTGTTGTATCCTTGGAACCAAGTCCGAATCTTCCACCTACGATTATTGGAGCATTTTCCTTGTTGTAGAACATTGAGCGTATATCCAGGTACAATGGCTCTCCAACTGCTCCGACTTCTTTTGTTCTGTCAAGTACAGATATTCTCTTCACTGTCTTTGGTATTACATCGAAGAAATACTTTTCTGAGAATGGTCTATAGAGATGTACCTTTACAACCCCTACCTTCTCGCCTTTTGCCATCAAATAGTCGATAGTTTCTTCTATAACATCTGTTACAGAACCCATAGCAATTATTATGTTCTCAGCATCCGGTGCGCCATAGTAGTTAAATGGCTTGTACTCTCTGCCTGTTATTTTGCTTATTTCTGTCATATAGTCTGCTACGATGTCTGGTACTGCGTCGTAGTATCTGTTGCAGGCTTCTCTTGCCTGGAAGTATATGTCAGGATTCTGTGCAGTACCTTTAGTTACCGGATGCTCCGGATTTAAGGCTCTGTCCCTGAACTCGTTCAAAGCTTCCTTGTCTAGAAGCCTTTCCAAATCTGCATAGTCCATAACTTCTACCTTCTGAACCTCGCTGGAAGTTCTGAAACCGTCGAAGAAATGCACAAATGGAACTCTTGACTTGATTGCCGCCAAGTGAGCGATACCGCCCAGGTCCATTGCTTCCTGTACTGAACCGGTAGCCAGCATAGCGAAGCCTGTCTGTCTTGTAGCCATTACGTCCTGATGATCGCCAAATATTGAAAGTGCATGGCTTGCCAATGCACGGGCAGATACATGGAATACACCTGGCAATAATTCTCCGGCAATCTTATACATATTTGGTATCATAAGAAGCAAACCCTGTGATGCTGTGAATGTTGTGGTTAATGCACCCGCTGCCAGTGATCCGTGAACTGCTCCTGCTGCTCCGCCTTCTGACTGCAGCTCAACAACCTTTACCTTCTGACCAAAAATGTTCTTCAGTCCGTGTGCGGACCACTCGTCAACATTTTCAGCCATAGTGGATGATGGAGTTATTGGATAAATTGCAGCTACATCTGTGAACGCATAAGCGACATGTGCGGCTGCGGCATTACCATCCATCGTTTTCATTTTTTTAGACATAATGAGACCCCCTATAAATAATTATGGATTAAATATTTATATAAAGCTAAATATTTAACATACTTTATAAACTACCATTTATAGTATATAAAACAATAAAAGCAATGTCAAATTAAATGCCTGTTTTTCAAAAAAAATAACTGCTTCCACCCGCATATGCCAATGGGTGGAGACAGTTATTCACGACCATATGTATTAAATTATTATAGAAAATATTGAAGAAATAGAAGTAGTATAATTCCAGGGATCCCTAAAAATCCGGCAATCAGCGCCGTAATCGGATTTATCCCTATAGTGAGACCTATTAAACCACCAAAAATATTGATTACAAAAAGTGCGATGGCTCCTACAATACCATTTATCACGAGCTTGACAACTATTTTAATTGGCAGCACCAGCAATACCCCTATGATATAAACAGCACCAATGGCAAGAAAAATAGCCAGTATTGAAAATACATCTATCTGCGGCAACATTAATCCCCCTTTAGCAAATTAGTAGAGCTTTGCTATATTGAACGCACATTAGAAATTACATTGAGCAGAGTGCGAATTCAATAACATCAAGGTAATGTTTGCGCGGAATCTGAATTAAAAATGTAAAATGTTTTCCGCGAAACATATAATATATATATTAATGTTTTCACGTTTTATTACAAGTTTTGTACAAATCCTAAACTATAAGCCAACCTTCCATTACACTATTACACTCAGTCCCTTATCCTTCGCAAGCTTCAGTAAATAGACGTATTGGGATTTGGCTGCCTCAATCTTGTATATAGCATGATCTATAAGCTCAGCATCAGTGACACTGTCAAAGTAGCTCTGTGCATCAAGCATTTCCTGCCTTGCCCTAAAAATTATATTTATGAGTTCTTCATTTTCATCCTTTTCGCTTATGCCCTGAAGGCTATTCAACACATAGCCTATCATATCGCTTAATTGCTTATGCTTTTTAGATTTTCCGGTAACCAGATTCGTAGACATAAAAAACACCTCCGTTATCACTATTAATTTATCCAATAATTAACAATAATATACTGAGGTGTTAAATTTTTAATATTATATTTCTCTCCTGCCCTCAAGAGCCTTCATCAGCGTGACTTCATCGGCATATTCCAAATCTCCGCCTACCGGGACACCGTGGGCTATCCTGGTAACCATAATCCCAACAGGCTTCAGCAGTCTGGAGATATACATTGCTGTAGCTTCACCCTCAATGTTGGGATTAGTAGCAAGTATTATTTCCTTAATTTCATTTTCTGCTATTCTTTTTAGAAGCTCCTTGATTCTGATTTCCTCCGGGCCTATGCCTTCCATTGGTGATATTGCCCCATTCAATACATGATATAATCCTTTGAACTCCCTTGTTTTCTCCATTGCCACCACGTCTTTAGGATCTTCCACCACGCATATCATGCTGCTGTCTCTCTTGGTATTAGAGCAAATATTACATGTGTCAGAGTCAGTGATATTGCAGCAGATCTTACAGTACCTAATATTTTTCTTTGCGCTGGTTATAGAGCCTGAAAGCTGTTCTACATCTTCCAAAGACATATTGAGTATATGGAAAGCCAGTCTCTGTGCTGTTTTACTACCCACTCCCGGCAGCTTTGATAGTTCATCTATAAGTTTAGCTATAGGAGCTGCGTAAAAGCTCATTAGAACAACCCTCCAGGTAAATTGAGTCCTCCGGTTATCTTGCCCATTTCTCTGCTTATCATTTCATCCGCCTGCCTTATAGCTTCGTTGACAGCAGCAGTGATGAGATCCTGAAGCATTTCTGCATCATCCGGGTCTATTACTTCGGGCTTTATTGTTATTGATATTATTTCTTTCTTACCTGAAGCCACTACAGTTACAGCTCCTCCACCGGCACTTGCTTCAACGGTCCTCTGCTCCACTTCCTCCTGAAGCTTTGCCATGTCCTTCTGCATTTTCTGTACCTGCTTCATCATATTATTCATATTTCCTCCCATTCCTGGGAATCCGCCTTTAGCCATTTATAATTCCTCCTCTATTTAACATATGTGGGCGGGCATGGAAACCCGCCCCTACACGGAACGCATGCAATGCATTCCCTACACGTATCTCGTAACTAGTCCATTATACTATTCTTCTTCAATCACTTCAACTTTGTCCTGACCTACAAGTTCAATGGCTGCTTTTACTATATCGTCCTGCTCCTCCTGTTCCTCTTCCCCCCCCAGTATGCATTTTATCTTAAGGGGTGTTCCAAAGAACTGTGATGCGGCTTCCTCCACATCCAATCTGTTGGAAGGCGATTCAAGAGCTTCTTTTGAAAAGATGTCTTCCTTTTCGTAGGACAATACTATTATCCCCGAGTCCGCCTTAACAGGCTTTGCCATGGCCAGGTATGTCCTCAGCTTGATTTTGCCCCGGCTTTTGATTTCCTTCATAAAACCAGGCCACTTCTGTATGATTTCCGAACTGTCCGCCTTCAAAGCCGTTTCTTCCTTTACCTTTACAGGAACAGCTTTTTCCCTCTTAACCGGCGCATCCGGATTTGCTTCCGGACTTACGTCATGAGGCTTTTCTTTTCCAACGGTCGTGAAGCTGCCTTTTTTTAGCATCTCCTCCACTTTTGATATCCTTGTGAGCATGCCCTCTAAGCTGCTGTCTCCACCTATCCTGCACATTTTGACCAGTACGACCTCCAGCAGAATTCTTGGGTTGCCTGACCATTTGGCTTCATTTTCGAGTTCAGACAATATGCTGATGCACCTTATTATATTGTTTTTATCGTAATCGGCAGACTGCTTCTTAAGCTGCTCAATTCCTTCCCTGGACATGTCTATTACATCTTCGCACTTGGATACCACCTTAGTCATGAGAAGATTTCTATAGTGTATCATCAAATCCCTGATAAACTGACTGATATCTTTTCCTCCGGCCGCTATTTCATCGACCGTCCTTATAGCACCGCCGGCGTCTTCTTTTAGTACCGCCTCAGAAATTCTGAATAAATACACGTTGTTCACTATTCCCAGGACCTCAAGGACATCCTCATGGGTAATAGTCTTATCACCATAGACCGAACATTGGTCAAGGATGCTTAATGCATCTCTCATTGCCCCATCAGAGTTTCTTGCGATAAGCTTTACAGCATCCTCCTCCGCTTCCAGTCCCTCAGCACTGCAGACAGTTCTCAGCCTTTCAATTATATTTCCGGTACTGATCCTTTTAAAATCAAACCTCTGGCATCGGGAAAGTATGGTTGCCGGCAGCTTGTGGGGTTCAGTGGTCGCCAATATGAAAAGCACATACTCCGGTGGTTCCTCCAAGGTCTTTAGAAGTGCGTTGAATGCTTCATTTGTTAGCATGTGAACTTCATCTATTATATATACCTTGTACTTACCCAAAGTTGGTGTGAATTTGATTGCTTCCCTTAAATTTCTTATGTCATCTATTCCTCTGTTAGAAGCAGCGTCTATTTCATATACATCTATGGAGTTCCCATCATTTATGCTGATGCAGCTTTCGCATGCATTGCACGGGTTGAAGTCCTCGGTCGCTTTGCAGTTGACCGCCTTGGCCAAAAGCTTTGCCATACTGGTCTTGCCTGTCCCCCTGGTCCCGCAGAAAAGATATGCATGGGAAATCCTGCTGCTCTTAAGCTCATTCTTCAATGTGACTGTTATCTGGTCCTGACCGCATATTTCTTCAAACCTTTGCGGCCTATACTTTCTGTATAAAGCTGTATACATAGCTAACCTCCCCGTGCCAGCACTTGCTAACACTTGCTATCCATTGTATCATATTAAAATATTAGCATACTGAAGTGCTATAGTAAATTGAGGAATTTATTAAAAAAGAAAAATGCCCATTTCTGAGCATTAGAAAAATTCAATATCTTCATCATTGTATATTTTTTCAAATATCTCCTGTTTCAGCAGGAAAGCCTTCTCCAAGGTCTGCACCACTGTCGGGTTGAACTGGGTGCCTCTGTATGTCACAATTTCATTTATGCCCTGCATGATGCTTCTGGACTTCCTGTAGGGACGGTTGGAGGTAATTGCGTCAAAAGCGTCTGCCACACTTATTATAGCAGCCATAATTGATATTTCGTCTCCTTTGATCTTATCAGGATATCCCTTCCCGTCATGTCTTTCATGATGGTGCTTGATTGCCTTCAGAATGACCTCTCCGAGACCTATCTTGGATACAATCCTGTAAGCAATGTCCGGATGCTGCTTTATTATATCATATTCCTCTTCTGTAAGGGTACTACTCTTATTCAATATTGAATCACTTATGCCTATTTTCCCAATGTCATGCAGTACTCCCGCTACCCATATGTCTTCAATAAAGCTCTTGGGATAACCCATCTCGGATGCAATGAATGAAGAATACTTTGCAACTCTTATGGAATGACTCTCCGTATATACATCCTTGGCTTCAACTACCGATACCAGGCTCTGTACTGTTTTCAGGTATGAATGCTTCAGAGACTCGTAAGCTCTGGCATTGTCTGTTGCTATGGCAATATTATTTGACAGTGAGCTTATAAGCTCAATCAATTCATCCTTAGGCCTTTGCTTCAAGGTAATACTCATTAAGCCTATTACTTTGGACTTCACTATAATTGGAGTAAACACTACGTACCTTGCCTCATTTTTCAAGTATAATTCTCTGTAATAGCTGTACGGAGTGTTATCCTCCCGAAGATCCAGTACTATAGAACTCTTTTTCTCGATTGCCTGCTCTGTTATATCTCCCCTAATATCAATACTGCGCCTATCATATTTTTCTGTCTTTATTCCCTTGAGTGCCTTCAGCTCCAGCTTGTAAGGGTCTTTGTCACTTAAGAGCCTTATTGCACAAACCAAGGCTTCGGTTATATCAGCTACCTGGTTGACAACTGCAATAAGCATGCTGTTCAAATCCATGGTGGAAGCCAAGGTATTGCTTATTCTGTTCAAGGTCTGCAGCTCGTTGTATTTCTTTCTGAGCTGCGTTTCCATGATTTTCTTCTGAGTAACATCTCTTACTATAGCCTGTATGCCTACTACCTTCTCATCCTCTGTTACTCTCTTAGTACTTCCTTCTACCCTTAGCAGACTTCCGTCCTTCTTAAGAAATTCTCCCTCAAACTCCCTATAGTCGTTCTCAGGAGCCATCAAATGTTCAACTCCGGGGTATTTATGCCTGACTATGGCTAAGGTCGGCTTGCCAAGAAGCTCTGATTCACTATAACCCAATATCTTCTCAACGCTGCTGTTGACATAGGTCAACTTATCCTCAGGGCTAATAACAAATACCATGTCAGATATGTTGTCCATCAGTGTCCTGTACTTCTCCTCAGACTCATTAAGCTGGGCCATCGTAGCCTCCAACTGTTCATAGGAAGCTTCCAGTTCAATGTTTATACTCTGCAACTCTTCATTATTTTCAAAAAGCTCATCAGTTCTTTTTAGAAGATCAGTATATGAATTCTTCAGGTTCCTTGCCATTTCATTAAAGGCATCAGCAACTTCCCTGATTTCATCCTTGCTATTTACTGTTATTCTGCTGTCCAGATTACCAGCTGCAATTGACCTGACACCATCCCTAAGCTCTGTAAGGGGAGTTGTAATTGAGTCTGATAGGAAAAGCGAAGCAACTAGAGCAGTAAATACGCATAGCATTCCGAGCAGAATAATTACGCTATTTGTGTTTTGATTCATTGTGCTGAGCTTATTTTGAAGCTCAGCTGTATCAATAATGGAAATCACTTTCCATCCACTTGCATTTATTAGCGAAAAGCTGCAGGTCCAGTCTCCATCCAAATATTTATACTCCCTGTAGCCCTCATTCAGATTGAGAATTGATTCTGCTGCAGGATATAGTATAAAGGCTTCATCCTTTACGTTCACAGTCTCGCTGTACTTACCTCCGCTGTGGAATTTTATATAGCCCGAAGGGTTAACCAAAAACATTTCTGTGTTTGGCATGTATTTCGCATTTAGCAATAGATTTCTGAAGGTATTCAGAGATATATTGCCAACCAGCACCCCTGATGCTTTGTTCTTATTGTCCAGCAAAGGTATCGACATTCCGATGCACTCATTGCCGCTTATGGGGTCTGTATATGGTTCAAGCCACACCAGTTCCTGCGCTTTTTTCGCATTAGTGTAGCTGTGAAGTCTTGTAAAGTCTATATCAGGAACTTCAGAATTCAGTTCATCAGTATAAACCACGCCATCAGGCATAATTATACTCAGGTTCATGTAATATTGGTTTACACTCTTTTGATCCCTCAAGAAAGCATAGAAATCGGAATTTTTCTGATCCAAGTGGCTAACCGACTGTGCAATAGACTTTAATTCAGTCTCCTGCTGCTTCAAAAGCTGATTAATTTTGCTTAACTGGTTTTGTATGTACATATAGTTGAAATTCTTGAAATCCTGCTGTATTTTCCTATCATAGGTATTATAAATAAGAGTCCACGACACCACAAAAGGGATTATAGACACTATTAAAAAGTACAGTAATATTCTTAGCTTGAAATTGATTTTATGCACAGAATAACAGTCCCCCTTTGGTGTCTCAAAATTCGACATAATCCTTATTATATTATATCAGCAAGTACATGATTATAGTAATAAAGTATTATAAAAATGGCCTTCTGTTCCTATAAAATAGGTCTTCAGCCCTAGTATGTTTATAGCTAAGTCAATAAAAGGTCAAAAAAAACAAAAAAACTTGTTTTTACAAGTTTTTAAATTTATGGTCGTGCACCTTTCTTCGACGCTCACCTACAAGCGTTACCTAGGTAGTTAGCTCCAATCAGGCAACCCTGCGGCACACGAAAGGGTTCACTTACCGTTGCTTCCTTCCGGACCTGGCGGGGTTCATAAATTTCCGTTGCGCAGGACCCAATCATCGTCACCACTTGCCTGGGGCAGTCCTTACAAGCGAGCGCCTCAGCAAAGGAATTCAACCCTGCTATTGCGGATTGCAGGTTACAGGGCACCGCAGTCTCCCCGTCTAGCACGACCAAGATTATTAACTTTTTTTATGGCTAAATACATCTGCTATCTTTAGCTATTTTATTATAAGCTTTTCTGTATACGCTGTCAATGCACTAAAATATACCTTTCAATTAGTATTGATGAGAAGTATAATTGCGCTGTGAGAGATTTTTTTAATTTAATTATAAGTTTAAGTATTATATCTTCACTATGTAAAACAATATTAGAGATAACAATTTCAAGGAGTTGCTGCTATGAAAAAAATGCTTGGCTTTCTTCTTGCTTTCCTGACCGGATTGCTTCCAGGTTTTTTCCTGGTTTTTAATTTTATGTTTTCAGATGTCGCGTCCCTATATGAAAGAAGCCTCTCTTTCCTAATAGTAATAGTGGTTTATCTGGTCTTAGGTGCAGCCTTCGGGCTTGCAGGACATGATAATGGCTGGAAGTGGGGTATTTGGCTCAGCCTGCCGGCGATAATACTTGCATTGGCATACTCTGTCAATGAAGCTGGAACTATAGTTATAAATCTGCTATATGCAGCAGCTGCAATTGGAGCATCCATTACAGGTGCAAGCTCAGGCGCAAAGCTTTCAAGAAAACGAAAGCAGTGACTGACTAAGCTCACTGCTTTACATCTGTTTCAACCATCTTTACAATCATCTTGGTAAGAACCTTTCTATCGCTGTCATCTCCCACTTTCCACAGCTCCTGAAGCAAACGCTGCTCCCTGTTTTCCGGGTCAACCCTGGCTGCAAGAACATTACCTACCTTAACAGCGATGTTCTCTATAGTATTTTCAGACATACCGACTGATTCCCCGAGATTCACTGCCTTTCCCAAGGTGTCTTTCCAATTTGTCCATTCCGTAAAGAAATCAGCTTTATTTATTTCCATGGTATCACCTCCGCAAATCCAAACATAGCTGCTTCTCATTTATTATTTGTATCTGCGATATTTATATTCGTTTTTAGCTTTAATTGAAAAAAATTTCGCATTTTGTATTGCCCTTCATTCTTGGATGCTCCTCAGACCACTTTCAAATTCTGATTTTGTTATTAAGCCTTCCAGATACTTAGAGTTAATCAATGCGATTTGTTCAAGAATTTTGAACTCTTCCGGTTCAAGCTTGAACCCGAAATTGCATTCCGGACAGCTGAAGTAATAAATAGTATCACACTGTACCAAAGGTATATTCAAAAATCTGAAAATCCTTGAGGTCTCGTAAATGCCATAATACTCATTGCTGCTGCAATTTTCGCACCTGGGAGCTATTCTCTGCAGCACTCCCTTTTCTTTTTTTATGCTGCTCAGCTGGTCAACATAAACTTGTCCCGTATATTTTGTCCTCGCTATATCTCTACCCCAGAGCCCCACATCATCACACCCCTCAATAATCTTCGAACGTGACATTATATTATACATATATTCTAGCAATAACTTCAAAATCCTTCCTTAAAAGTATAATATTGCATCAGGCTTCCCATTCTATCGACAAGTACAACCTATTCTTGTCAGACCCATTTACTTCTGCTAAAATGGCTGTATATACAAATAATCGGGATGTGATAACATGAAAAAATATGAAGCCTATTTGCCCTATTTTGCAGGATTCGCAATGGCATTGATCTTCGGGTTGTCCTTTATGTTTACAAAGCAAGCTTTGGAAACCTTACCTACAATCCTCCTTCTTTCATATCGTTTTTCTATAGCTGCGATACTCTTGAATTTACTCTGGCTGTTTGGTGCTATCAAGATGAGCTATAAAAATAAGCCCCTTAAGGAGCTTATGCTGCTATCTCTAATTCAGCCTATTGCATACTTTATTTTCGAAACTACCGGTGTAAAGCTTACCTCCTCTTCAGAAGCAGGAATAATGATTGCTTTGATTCCTGTGGTGGTAACCATTTTTGCTGCAGTATTCCTTAAGGAAAAGCCAAGCAGGGCGCAGCTGTTTTTCATATTAGCTTCTGTCCTGGGCGTTGTATTTATAGTCCTGATGTCTGGGAGTACCAGCGGCACAGGCCATTATGCAGGGATACTCTCCCTCTTCGGAGCAGTGCTGGCTGCAGGAGTATATAATATTCTTTCCCGGAAGCTTTCCACAAGCTTTACCCCTGTTGAGATAACCTTTGCAATGATGTGTACTGGAGCAGTTGTGTTCAATATAATATCTGCAATAACAGGATTAATGAACGGCAATCTGGAAAAGTATATTACTTCAATAAGCTCGGCAAGCACGCTGGTGCCCATTCTTTATCTCGGCATTCTGTGTTCAGTATGTGCATTCTTTATGGTAAACTACATGCTCTCGAAGATGCCCGCTTCAAATTCTGCGGTATTCGCTAACCTTACCACTGTAATATCAATAATTGCCGGTGTTTTCATAAGGCATGAAGCCTTTCACTGGTATCAGCTTGCAGGCGGTATTGTGATAATCCTCGGGGTCTGGGGCACAAACCGATACAAGCCTCAGCAGGAAATACAGCTTCAGGATGCAGAAAGCTTATAATCTCCTAAAATATTCATCCTTATAGCCGTATTCGTTATTCGTTGTCTGTTCTATCTCCTGCAGGAGCCTTTGCTTATCCTGTGGCAAGGTTCCTACCAGGGCAAAATAATTGGATGCATGATTGCTCCTAAAGACACACTGCGTTAAAGTCAGCTTCTCAATCAGCAGCCTCGTCTCCTCCATTACTTCCTTCGGACCCAGCAGCTCAAACCGGCCCTTTTCAATCTGCTGCTCCATCTCAGTTCCCGGCTCAACAATAAGTGTAAGCAGTCCCAGATAGTGCGGGTCTATCTCATTTATGACCCTTGCTGACTCCAATGCATGCTCCCGCCATCGATTCTTTCCGCCTATTCCTGAAATCAAAGTAACAGACAGCTTTATCCCAGAGCCTATGAGCTTTTTACCTGCCTCAATCATTTCTGATGAGGTAACACCCTTATTAATACTGTCAAGGACAGCATCACTTCCAGATTCCAAACCCATATAAGCTATGCCAAGTCCCCTCTCTTTCAATTCCCGCAGCTCAACCTCAGTTTTCCGCAATATGTCCTTAGGGCTGCTATATATCCCCACTCTTTCACATTCCGGCATGGTCTCATGTATTTTTAAGAGAATCCTTTTCAAATCTTCAGTTTTCATTGCCAAAGCATTCCCATCAGCCAGAAAAACCCGGCTTACCATCCTGTAAGATCTCTTGCCTTCCTCAATATCAGCAAGGATGTCCTCCACATTCCTTATCCTGAACTTTTTGTCCTTATACATGCTGCAGAATGTGCATTTATTATGGGAACAACCGATAGTAGCCTGTATTATCAAGCTCTGCGCCTCACTTGGCGGCCTGTATACGCTTCCTTCATATTTCATCTTCTTATCTCCCTTATACTCTTACTGTCTCTCATTATAGATTGATAAGGAGACAGTTTCCTGTCTCCTTATCAATCTATTCATTACTTTCATGAAGCTTTACGGAAATCGTCTTGTACTTATCCAGCTGATCATATAGCTCAACCTGCACAATATCTCCGACCTTGTGTTTCTTTATAGCAGCTATTATTTCTTCTATGGTCACAACCTTCTTGCCATCCAGCTTTGTTATTATGTCACCCTTCTTTATTCCTGCCCTTTCAGCTCCGCTGTAAGCTACTACATCATTTACATATATGCCCTGGGGTACTTTGTACTCCTCTGCATCTTCCTTGGTAATGTTTATTCCCTGTATGCCCAGATATGGCCTTGCTATCTTCTTCTTGCTTATTATCTCCTGAATAATCGGTTTTGCCTCGTTGATGGGTATTGCAAAGCCCATTCCCTCAACTGTAGTCTCTGCAAACTTTATTGTATTGATACCTATTACCTTACCTTCACTGTTCACCAATGCCCCACCGCTGTTGCCGGGATTGATGGCTGCATCAGTCTGAATAAGCTTTATCGAATTATCTCCAACACTTACCTTTCTGTTAAGCCCGCTTATTATTCCTGCAGTGACTGAACCTGCATATTCTGTACCCATAGGACTGCCTATGGCAATTGCAAGCTCTCCTACCTCAAGCGTTGAAGAATCTCCAAGCTCAGCTATAGTCAAGTTGGCCGGATCTACCTTTATTACTGCAAGGTCTGTCTGGGAATCGCCTCCTACCAGAGTTGCCTGAAGCTCTTTCCCATTATTGAGTATTACGGTTATATCCTGCGCACCTTCTACAACATGGTTGTTTGTAACTATATGTCCCTGATTGTCGATGATGATTCCAGAGCCTGTTCCCTGTCCTTCAAGTATTCTGCCGAAGTAGTCCCTTGTTCTTGTCTTCAGGCTGATAGCGACGATTGAAGGGGATACCTTCTTAGCTATGGGCACCACAGGGGATATTGCCTTATCAAAAACAATCCTGGTATTCTCAATCCCCGATGCATATACTCTGTTTGAGTCGCCAGCAGGGTTGGGAAGGAAACTGTCCAAACCAAATCCCAATACAGTACCTATCATAAGACCTGCAGCAAGGACCAGCGCAACGAATTTCCCGGGGCTCTTTTTCGGCTTCCTTTCAATGACTTCCCTATAAAAGGAGACGTTCATCTCATCATTTTCATTATTTTGATTGTTTCCATTATAAAAATCGCTCATATCTCATTCCTCCTCGTGGGTTAATTTGAATTATGTATTAAATATATCGCAAAATAATGAACAAAATATGAACAAATTGTAAATTCTAAGCTTTTTTTATAGTAAATGTGAATTTTATAAAGCCTTCTCCGCTGGAAACCCAAATTCTTTCATCCAACTGGCTCATTATCTCCTTTACAATGGCAAGTCCCAGCCCATAACCGCTTTTGTATACTCCCCTTGAAGCATCCCCTTTATGGAACCTTTCCCAAACTCTTATAAGCTCCTCAGCACTGATATCTGCTCCGGTGTTGGTAACCTCTATGCCTATACTGTTCCCTTTATCTGTTGTCTTTATCTCTATGCTGCCCTTATCCGGTGTGAATTTGACAGCATTGTCAATAAGATTGGACAGCACTCTCTCTATAAGCAGCTGGTCTGATAATGCGAAGCTTTTCTCTTCATACATACTGAAGGTCACATTGAGCTGTTTTTCTGTTATTCCTCTTTCGTAGGATATAAGCTTTCTTCTGATTGTCTCATTAAGCTCAAAGGCTTCCTTTTTAATTTCAAGCCTTCCCTGCTGCATACTATTAAGCTCCAAAAGCTCGTTGGTTATCTTGATTAATCTTTTACTCTCTTCCAAAACTATGTTCAAGTAGTGTTCTCTCTTCTCCTCCGGTATGGTGCCGTCCACAATGCCTTCGATGAATCCTCTTATAGAGGTCATAGGCGACCGCAGGTCGTGGGATATGTTAGCAATGAGGTTACGTCTGTTCTCCTCTATCTTTTCCAGTGATTCCGCCATGTTGTTGAAGCTTCTTCCCAGCTCTTCTATTTCATCTCCGGTATTTATGTCCAGACGCTTCTGAAACTCCCCTCCTGCAATTACCTTGGCGGCCTCGTTTATTTCTCTTATCGGATTTGAAATCCTCCTGATTTGTATATATAGAATCCCATAGGCAACGGCTACAGAAATCAGAATAGCCCATAAGGTCAGTCTGTAAATCTCCCTGAAATTCTTCTGTATCTCCAGCAGGGAGGCATGAACCAGCACTCCGCCGGCAAACCTGTTATTGACAAAAACAGGATAGCCCACTGTCAGCGAGGGCTCAACAAGCATCCCATAAAAATCACCCCGGGCTTCTATGCTTTCCCCCCTTGCGAGCTCTTTAAGCTCTTCTTCCTCCAATCTTCTCCCCAGAAGCTGCCCCTCGTTAGACCCAGACAAAGCTACTATTGTACCTTCGCTGTTGACCACCCAAATATGTGCGCTAAGGAACTTGTCCAATACCTGCAGATCATTTGCCAGGCTCCTTGAGTTGGGATTCCCGATATAAAGGACCTCCGCAGCTTCCTTGGCCACCTTTTTCCCCTGCTCATACAGAAGTTCTTTTCTGTTCTCAATGAAATACTGGTCGAATATTTTGAGTAGTGCCAGGGCAAGTATTGCAAAGCCGATTATTATTGCTATTCCATATGTAATAAACAATTTCTTCAGTATACTGTTCCTCATCATCTCACCTCGAACTTGTAGCCTACGCCCCAGACGGTCTTTATCTCCCACCTGGCCGCTTCATCACTGAATTTTTCCCTCAGCCTTTTCACATGAACGTCCACTGTCCTGGTGTCGCCCATGAAGTCATAACCCCAAAGCCTTTCCAGCAGCTGTTCCCTGGTAAAAACCTGATTGGGATGGCTTGCAAGGAAATAAAACAGCTCCAGCTCCTTTGGCGGCACATCAGCTTTCTTTCCCTGGTATGTAATGCTGTAATCGCTTTTGTTAATCACCAGCTGTGGATAAACGACCTCTTCAGCTATCCCCTCTGAGTTCATTGTCCTTCTGAGCACAGCTTTCACTCTGGCTGTAAGCTCCTTGGGCTCGAAGGGCTTTACCAGATAATCGTCGGCTCCGAGCTCCAGACCCAATACCTTGTCAAAGGTCTCTCCCCTTGCAGTCAGCATAATAATCGGAATCCTACTTACCTTCCTCATCTGCTTACAAAGCTCATAGCCGTCTATCTCAGGAAGCATAATATCCAGGATGACAAGGTCAGGAGTCCATGAATGGAACGCGTCCAAAGCAGCCTTGCCAGAGTATTCGGTCTTTACCTCATACATTTCCTTTTCCAGGTACAGCCTTATGAGCTCCGCTATATTCCTATCATCGTCAACGACCAGTATTTTTACCTTCATTTAAATCCCACCATTTTCAGCTTTTTATTAACTCTTATGATACAGCAACAATAGTTATTAGACAATATTAGTAAAATTAAAAAGCAGGCTGCACTCTGCAAGCCTGCGATCCATCTACTGCTTCGCACCTAAGTTCTTACCGACCAGTATATATAATCCTACGAGAATCAGCACTACCGGAAGTACCGTACTATAATTCAACCATGTCATTATACCGCCGAACACCAGCATTACGAAGGATACTACTGCGACCAGTGTAAGTATGAATACGGGTACAAGCAGCCCTCTCTGCCTTATGCCGAATAAATATAACTGAGCCAAGCCAATAGCTACAGCTAGTATATAAACCGGCCAGGTATACTCTGCAAACCTCCAGTTTGTAAAGGTCTCAAAGAAAAACAGCATGCCTATGGTAGTCAGTATCCCTCCAGGCACAAGGAGTCCCACATTTTTCCCTGACATAAAGAAGCTTGCTTCAAAAACCAAGCCTGGTAGAATCACAAAAATCGGCCAGAAATATTCCATGCTGAAGAAATTGAAATCAAAAAATTGATTTGAAAAAAGCAGGCCGCCTACCAATATAAGTGCTGTCCCCAGGTAAACATTACGTTTGTCCATTCAAAAACCTCCAAAATGATACAATTATTTCCTGTTCATTAATCTATACGCAAAAGAGACCCAAATGTCTGACTGTAACACTTGTGTAAATTTGTATTCTGCAATATCCAAAAGCACTGCTTTGGCATAGATTGATAAGAGGGGGGGGTGCATAACATGTATGACGAACTGCACACACACAGCTATGAGGGCAGAACCAGCAAGGCAGCCGGGCATTCTCACAGTTTTTCCGGGACTACCACCAGGAATCCTGATTTTGGCGGGCATGTCCACTACATGTCCGGTTATACCACTGAAGACAACGAACATGTACATTACTACTCTGTAATAACCAGCCCGGACATTGAGGTAGAAGGTGGGCATGTGCATTTCTTCCAAAGTATAACTACCTTGGACAGCGGCCATTATCATTTAATATACGGTTATACTACTGTATATACTGATTATTGATTAGCAAGGGCAGATTTCCTGCCCTATTTTACTTGTTAATTGACGTCTAAGCCTTTTGCAAACCCAATATATTTATTCCTTGTTGCGATATTTTGCCTGTCCTTCTCCACAGCTTCAAATTCTATGTCCAGCATCTCCAGAGTCTTCTTGGACAAGCGCCTCTCTGCATGCTTGTATATTGCGTTATCTTCCTTGTCTATGTGCTTTAAAAGCATCTGCTCATAGCCTATAGCATTTGCAATAATGTCCACCTTGGCATCCATATTGCCATTCTCACATTCCTTCAGAGCCTTTTCCAGATCCATAATATGAGCCCTGCCAATATCATGCTCCACAAGCATCCCTGCTATAGGGCCGCTTTCAACTCCGAGTCCCAGTTGTTCGGCCATGATGTTGAAAAGTCTGTCTTCCTCCTTCTTATGATGATATTTGTCTGCAAAATTCCTTACGAAGTCTATGACGTTGTAAAACAGCTGGAATTCAATATCTCCGCCCCGTACAATTGCTATGCACTGTCTCCTTAATTCCTTAAGCACCATTTTTATATACTTATGCTCTTCTACAAGAATATCTATCGATTTCATTCACCATACCGCCTTTAGCTGATAAAATTAACGCTTCTGCCCTTTATTCTCGGGTCCCTTTTCAGGGTCTATAAACTCGCGTCTTTCTGCTGCTTTGTTTATATCTGTAAGGGTTGGATTGTACTTTTTTACTACGTTCTTCTTATTCTTATCATTTTTCATTATAATCACCTCCTAAATATTATTTGTAAGCTTAATCATATGTATACTTAAGCAGGCTTTTACCAAACAAAAACTGTTAAAAAAGGTTCTTTTCTATTTACTGGTATTTGTATAGTAATTTATATATAATAAAACTTAGATATATGATGCTGGAATCCTTTATAAACCGCAATTTGGAGGGCTTTATGAAACGCAATGTCCATTTTTTGCTTATACTGAGCATTCTTTTGCTATATTACGGAATTTCTGGTCTGTCAAATGAATTTAACCGCAATGATAGCGACCTCATAGAGACAGAAGGCAGAATTATTGCTTTACATGAAAAAAACGCCGGGAAGGGCGCTGCCTTTCACCCAATTGTCACCTTTCGTGATGAGGCTGGCAATGAAATAACCTTTACTTCCCATGCCGGCTCATATTTTTATAAAAACCAAGTTGGAAAAAATGTAAAAGTGGTATATTCCTCTGGTTCCCCTGAAAGTGCACGGATAAAATCCTCCCTTTCAAAGGATATGTCCCCAGTGGTGCTCCTGCTTTCAGGAACAGTGCTTTTTATCCTGTGGTTTGCTGAAGTGTATGAAAATTTCAAATAAAGTGCATTTTTATTTTTAATTGGAGGGGTATTATGAAAAACAGTGAATGGGAATTTCGTTTTTACAGGTCGGGAAGTCATACTGCTGATTTTTTATTCGGCAAGTCAGGAGTAAAGTATCGCTCAAAGGATATAGAAACCGGTGAATGGCCGACCTTCAGCGAGTTTGATTTGGAGAGCAGTGTATTCGATGGACTTATGCCTGCTGTTTTGCAATGTCTAAGCGGGGTTGAAGCTGTGGACTGGAAAACTGATAATGAAATACTTCTACCTTCCGGCAAAAGATATAGTCGGTATATGAAAATTGAAGGCAACGCTGACGGGCAGCAGGATATAGCCTGGATATGGGCTATGCAGGGCAGCGGACTGCCTGTGGATATAGTGGAGAGTAATGGCTCAATTATAGGGTTCATAATGACAGCCAGAGACCGCTGCAATATGCTGGTAAAGCCGGGATATGAGGACCTTACCCCTTTGAAGCAGTGGGATGACCCTTTAATATCAAAAGACAGCCATAATGTGAAGAATATGGGTACATATTATGTAACAACAAGGGATGGCGCGAGTCTAGCCACAGAGGTATGGCTGCCCTGTCCTTTGGAAGACTCTAAAAGATATCCGACTATATTGATAAGGACACCCTACGGAAGATACAGCAGCATAGAATTCTGGCACCGTTTCGTAAGAAGAGGCTATTCTCTGGTAATACAGGATGTGCGGGGTAGAGACGATTCCGATGGAGAATGGGTTCCGTATAAATATGATAGAGAGGATGGAGACGACACCTTGAACTGGATAGCCGGCCAGCCTTGGTCTGACGGCAATGTCGGCATGATAGGCGCCTCATATTTGGGCAATGTCCAGTGGGCAGCGGCAGCAAGCGGCAATCCTCATCTGAAGGCTCTGGTGTCGATGGTTACTTCGGGGCCTTCCTTCATAGACATTGAGAGAAGGGGCGGAATATATTCCTCCGGTTCAATGGCCTGGGCATTTATGATGGCTGATAAGAAATCCAACAAGGATGCTTTGAAGCGTGATGATTGGGATGAGGTGGCTGCAATACGGCCTATAAAGGATATTCCCCAGAGGGCTCTGGGAAGAAACATTCACTTCTGGGATGAGCATATGCAGCATCCGAATAACGATGAGTTCTGGCAGAATATCGACTGGACTCTGGATTCAGATAAGATAGATGTGCCCTCCATTATAATTTCCGGCTGGTATGACGACAACGGCATGGGCTCTACGACCGCATGGGAAATGAATGAGGGTCACAAAAGGGATAATCAGAAGCTTATCTTCGGGCCTTGGTTTCATCAGTTCAACAGTACACGGGAGATACACGGGGTTGCCTTTGGCAATACGGCTATAAGATATGACCTTGATGTTCTGTGCTTGCGCTGGTTTGACAGATTCCTGAAAAATATCGGGAACAGTGTGGAGAAGGAGCCGGTGGTGCAGTACTATATGGTAGGAGCCAATAAGTGGGAGAAGGCTGAAAAGTGGCCGCCTGAACAAGCAGTGTATCAAAACGCTTATATCCACAGTTCCGGAAATGCAAGGACCAGCAGCGGAGATGGCCAGCTTGGCATGGCTCCCGCAGGGGATGAACCCTATGACACCTATGTGTTCGACCCAAAAGACCCTGCTCCCTTCCTAATTGATGTCTCGGAAAATGAGATGAATGTACCGGAAAATTACAGAGAGGTAGACAAGAGAGAAGATGTGCTGGTCTACAACTCAAGTCCTTTGGAAAGCGATGTAGCAATAGCAGGCAATATATATGCAGAAATATATGCCGCCAGCTCTGCCAGAGACACCGACTGGGTCGTACGGCTGGAGGATGTGGATGAGACGGGGAATTCCATACGCCTTACAGATGGAATACTAAGGGCAAGGTACAGGAAGTCCTTTGAAAAACCGGAGCTTCTGGAGCCCGGTGTAATTGAAAAATACGAGATAAGAATGGCAAAGACAGCAAATGTATTCAAGAAGGGACACTGCATCAGGGTCACAATAACTTCAGGAGCAAAGAACCTTGCATTCCCCAACCACAATACCGGAAATAATGTCCCTGATGATGTGGAAATGATGTGTGCAACGCAGAAAATTTATCACAATGAGCAATATCCCAGCCATGTGAAGCTTCCGTTTATTACACAATTGTAGAAGACTGCGTCATATTTTCGGGCGGGCGTGGAAACCCGCCCCTACAAAGAAATCGCATGTAGGGGGCGGTTTCCATGCCGCCCCGTGCTGCGCAATCTTTGTATTATATGAATTAAATAATGAATACTGGTTTTTATCCTTTGTTCTTTGCCAGAACCTCAAGTATTCCTCGCTCGTAGCAGTTCCTGACTCCGCTTAGATGATTTATCCCTTGACTGCAGTATTCGCTGACCTTCAGAGGCAGATGGACTTCGAAAATGCCCTTGAGTTTTGGGTTCCTATCCATCTTAACCTTTATTTCTGCTTTCACCCTGCAGACCAAGCCAAGCTCATAAGGGCTTTTAAGCTTCTCAGAGTATGTCTCACTTCTTAGCAGACACTCCAGAGCTTCTTCATATCTTGTTTCCCTTATAAGCAAAAGTGCCATGTAGCCTTCTGCAGTAGAGCGTCCCAACAGAGTATCCATCTGATTGTAATCCTTTATTGCCTTAACAAAGTAGCTTTTTGACCGCTGGTAATCCCCCATATCAAAAGCAGCTTTCCCCGCATTTGTACTAAAGACTGCTATTCCTCTGAGAATTTTCTTTTCATCGCATATGTCCATCGACTTATCATAGTATTTCAGCGCCTCTCTGAATTTCATATTGTAACGGCGAATTTCCCCAATATAATTATAGGCAGCTGCTATATTCAATGAATACCTGTCTTCCTGCTCATTTAACGCTTCAAACACTCCAATGGAATGCTTCAAGGTCTCCTCTGCCTCATCATAGCTTTCGGTCATCAGCCTCTGCAATCCCTTCAAACGAAGCAGTATGCCCATTTCTTTCATTTGGTTATGATGTTTTGCCAGCTCCAGTCCTTTTGCAAGATATTCCTGCATCAGGTCTGTGTTATGAATCTGTATGCCATAGTATATCATCCGCCTACAGCCTTTCAGCACATACGGGAAGTCCCTGCTTTCACAAGCACGCTCCAGCATATCCTTGATTGCTTTGACTCCCAGGTCGTATTCCCCTTCCTGTATGCAGTAACTGCCTTTAGCATAGAATAAAGCAAGCTCCAGCTTGAGTATCTCTTGGTTATTCTTCTCCTGTCCCTTGATTTCCTTCAGCTGCTCTTCAAGCTCCTCCAAGTATTTGATGGATTCCTCCTGGTTGATATAGGACTGCCCCCCTGCTTCTACATCGTCGTATTGTATAGGGAAAAGCTCATGACTGAAATCAGAATATATGTCAAGGCTCTTAATGCGGTAGTTCAATCCGGCCAGCTTGTTTCCCCCATTTGAAAAATGGTATATCAGTTTTGGGTATAAGAACCTATCCTCAAAACCTCCTGTAAGTCGCTTCTCCAAGGCTTGCCCTATGCGATTGTGCAGAATTTTGCGTCTGGAGGTTGACTGAAGTCCGTATATGAACTCTCTAAGCTTGTTGTGTGTGAACTCAAAGTTAATATCATCGCCATTCTCTACCTCTCTTATGATATATCTGCCTTGGAGCTCTTCCAGTATGTCCAAAAGCTCAAGTTCACCCCTGCCGCTTAAAACCTGAAGCATATCCAAGTCAACCCTGTCAAAAAACATCGATGTGATATTGAGAAGCTTCATCCCCTCTTCCGGTATTCCCATAATCCTGCTCTTCAATATGTCTTGGGCTTTCCCGGAGATTTCCCCTATAGCCCCCTTTTCCTTGACGGTATTCAAAAGTTCTATAAGAAAGAAGGCATTCCCCTCTGTTTCTTCAAATATTCTTTCCTTCATCTCCTGGGACAGCTGCTGCTGAGGCAGAAGCTCCTTTATGAATCCTTCTACTTCATCCCTTGTGAACCTGGAAAGCACAAGCTTTTCCACCAGCCCATCCTTTACCATGGCGGCAATAAACTGCTCTGTGCTTTTTTCGTAGCTGTTGCGGCAGGTAGCAACCATCATAACCCCGCTGCCGCCCAAGCGCCTGAGCACAGAGCTTAAAAGCCTGATGCTGGTGCCATCCATCCAGTGCAGGTCCTCAAAGGTAAGTGCCAGCTTCTTTTTCCTGCATACCTTTTTGAGCACCTCCAGTACCGCTTCCTCAACTGCCTTGTATTTCATCTTGTCTGAACGCTCAACGAGGGTATCTCCAGTAGTCTGTACCTCCGGATCAAAGGCTGGAAATAGACGCACAATGATGTTTTTCCAAAGCTGCGGTATTTCTATGTTTTCTTCCTTTATTATCTCCGCCAAGGTCGAAAAGACCTGGTTCCAGGGCTTAAGGGGATAATCCTCCTCAACTTGATAGCAATTGGACTTAATCACAAACAGGCTGTTTTCATCCACATTCTCAAAAAAACGCTCCTTAAGCCTTGTCTTTCCTATTCCTGCCTCACCAACTATCAGGATTGACTTGTACTCTTTCTGAAGACTGAAGCTCTCAAAATGCTCCCTTATTATGTCCAGCTCCCTGGACCGCCCATAGAAAAATCCCCGGTTGCTGTCCCTCTTGTTATCTTCCTGGCTGCGTCTTACCAGATTATCCTTATACAGCTTCTCTGTCTTATTATCCGGTGCTATACCCAGCTCCTGTCCCAAGGTGTGCTTCAGCCTGCGGAAAAGCTCCTCTGCCTTATGATAGGCTCCTATGCTCCCGTAGCTCTCCATTAGCAGTCTGTAAGGTCTTTCATCCAAGGGATCCTCGTTTATAAGAAGCTTTGCATAATACTCAAGCTTGCTATCCTCATCTTTCATGCTGCATTGACTAAGCCTCTGATATAGCTTGGCTATATACTTGTCTCTATAATAATCCCTGCATTGGAACATCCATTCCTCATACTTGCCCCCGTCCTTAACCAGGAACCCTTTGAGGAACTCACCTTCATAAGCCTCTGTGGAGCTTTCCTTCTCCTCAAGGAAGCTTTGCAGGTCTGTTTTTACTTCTATGTCAGGGTTAAGCAATACCGTTGATTTTTTAGGAGATATGATGATCTCCGCATCGAAAGCCTTACGTATCATGTATATGGCGTGACGCAGGTTTTTTCTGGCCGTTTCCTCATCGGTCTCCCCCCAGAGCAGGTCCACCAGTTCATCCCTTGAGGCCTGTTTGTTTACAACAAGATAGTAAAACAGCGCCTCAGCCTTCTTAAAGGGAAACACTATCTGCTTACTGTCCTTTAGAACCAATGGTGCCTGAAGCAGCTTAACCTGTACGGAACTCATCCTATCACCTACCTAATGCTTTTTTATCTACAGACATACATTCATTTTATCATATCTTTTTGTCTAAGTTTATAGCTTGTATAATTTTTCAATTATGATAGGATAATTATACATAGTTGCATACGAGGAGGATATGAGAATGATATCGGATAATGAAAAGAAAGTATACGATGCATTGAACCAGCTGGAAATCCCGTATACTCGATACGAGCACAGACCAGCATATACAATACAAGATCTTGATGATATGAAATTAGAAATGGAAGGCCAGCACTGCAAGAACCTGTTTATCAGGAATGACAATGGGAATAAGCATTACTTGGTCCTTGTATCCCAGGAAAAAAGGGCAGACCTTAAGAACCTTTCAACGCAGATTGGCAGCACCCGCTTAAGCTTTGCTTCAGCAGAAAGGCTTCATAAACACCTTGGCTTGACCCCGGGCTCTGTGACTCCCCTTGGGCTGTTGAACGATGAAGAAAAGAAAGTCTTGGTTCTTATAGATGAAGACCTCAAGAATTCAAAGCATATATGCTTGCATCCCAATGTCAATACAGCTACTGTTTCAATATTGTATGATGACTTTATAAGGTTCCTCAAATGGCGGGGAAATGAGTTCAGATATGTGAAAATATGAAGGGACGAGCATGAAAGCTCGCCCCTTCTATTATTCCATTAACCTGTTTTCAAGTATCTGCTCCATGGAGAAGTCTTCCACTCCCAGATAATACACCGCTGTGTCAATAAGCGCTTCCATTGGAAGAAGTCCTATTATCTCACTGCCCACAATGGCCACACCGTACCTTGCCGCTTCTATCCTTACAAGCTCAAAGGCTCTGTAAAGAGCTGTCTTTGTGAAGTCCGTCATATTCATTGAAATCTGAACAATTCCCCTATCCTTAAGCTCGATGCCTATCGCCTTGCAGTATCTTAAGCCGCCGTTAAGGAACCTGACGTTCTTTGCAATCTTGTTTGCAATATCCATGCTGTTAGTGTTCAAATTGACATTGAAGGCTACAAGTGGCATTCTAGCACCGATTACTGTTGCACCTGCTGTCGGATGTATCGCTGCAGTACCATAGTCCGGCTTCCACTCAGGCTGCTTTATCTTTTCTCCCATGCCTTCAAATTCACCCTTGCGGATATTTGCCAGGTTTTCTCTCTGTGGGTCTGTAGCTGCCTTCTCATACAGGAATATCGGAAGATTGTACCTTTCCGATGCTTCCTTGGCTACTTCCTTAGAAAGCTCAATTGCTTCGGTCATACTAACATTCTTTATGGGTATGAAAGGCACTACATCTACTGCTCCCATTCTCGGATGCTGTCCCTGGTGCTTTGTCAAATCAATCAGCTCTATAGCAATACCAATGGCTTCAAGCACTGCATTCTTTACCGCTTGAGGCTCTCCCACAACTGTTACAACCAATCTGTTGTGGTCTTCATCCCTTTTGTAGTCCAGAAGCTTAACGCCGTCTTTTCCTCTGAAGGGATTTACTATTTTCTCTATTTTGTCCAAATCCCTTCCTTCACTGAAATTCGGCACACATTCAATTATTTTACTCATTCCGCTCATTTGTTCTCTCCCTCTTATTTGTTAAATGCCTTATGGACCAATCCCTTCACCAGCTCTTCCTTTGGAATGTATGGGATAGTGATGTGGTCAGTTTTTTGATTATCTTTGTTATACTCCATACTTGTGGTTATTGAGTTCTCATTTCTTGCCCAGGCACGCCTTGCAACTCCACCCATTACATCCCAAGGCATAGCTGTTTTCAGTATGCTGTCAGCTCTCTCACTTCCGTCCAGCACCATTCCAAAACCGCCATTGATGGATTTGCCTATGCCTACACCGCCGCCGTTATGAAGTGCAACAAGGCTCATTCCCCTTGCCGCATTCCCTGCGAAGCATTGAGTGGCCATATCAGCCATTACATTACTGCCATCTTTGATGTTTGAGGTTTCCCTGAAAGGAGAGTCGGTACCACTTACGTCGTGATGGTCACGGCCCAGCATTATCGGCCCTACTTCGCCCTTTCTTACCATTTCGTTGAATTTCAGCGCTATCTTTGTTCTTCCCATAGCATCCTGATAAAGTATTCTTGCCTGGGTGCCGACAACCAGCTGATTCTTTTCTGCATCCCTTATCCATACATAGTTGTCCCTGTCCTGCCCTCTTCTATTGGGGTCAATGCATTCCATTGCTGCCTTGTCGGTTTTTATAAGATCCTCATGCTTGCCGCTGAGGCATACCCATCTGAAGGGTCCGTAGCCATAATCGAAAAGCTCCGGTCCCATTATATCCTCCACATAGGAAGGCCATATGAACCCGTCCTTCTCGTCTATTCCGTTCTTGGATATTTCCTTAACTCCGGCATCATATACCGACTTCATGAAAGCGTTGCCGTAGTCGAAGAAGTAAGTCCCCTTTGCCACCAAGGCCTTTATCATTTCAAAGTGCTTCCTCAAGGACTGGTCTACCAGCTTCTTGAAGTTCTCCCTGTCAGACTTCAGCATCTGTGTCCTCTGATCGAAGGTCACTCCCTGCGGGCAGTAGCCTCCTTCATAGACTGCGTGGCAGGAGGTCTGGTCTGAGAGAAGCTCTATCTTTATATCATTCTTCACTGCATACTCAAGAAGGTCTACTATGTTTCCGTGATAAGCTATGGATATAGCTTCCTTTTTCTTCATGTACTCATGGGCAATTTCAAATACTTCCTTGAGGTCTGCGGATATCTTTTTTACCCAGCCCTGGCTATGCCTTGTCTTTATTCTGGAATAATCCACTTCTGCGATTATTCCTACTCCGTTCGCAATCTCCACTGCTTTTGGCTGAGCTCCGCTCATGCCGCCGAGACCGGAGGTAATGAATAGTCTTCCCTTAAGGTCCTCATCCTGTGGTATTCCAAGTATTTTTCTGCCTGCATTCAAGAGAGTATTGAAGGTGCCGTGCACTATTCCCTGAGGCCCTATGTACATCCAGCCTCCGGCAGTCATCTGTCCGTAATTGGCTACCCCCATCTGCTCTGCGATATCCCAATCCTTCGGATTGTCAAACATACCCACCATAAGGGCATTTGTAATTATAACTCTTGGGGCTTCGGGCTTGGATCTGAATAATCCTAGAGCATGACCCGACTCCACCACCAGGGTCTGCTCATTTGTCATTACCTCAAGGTACTTTATCAATAATCTGTACTGCATCCAGTTCTGGCATACCTTTCCGGTTTCGCCGTAAGTGACCAGCTCATAGGGATACAGTGCTATATCAAAGCTGAGGTTGTTGTTTATCATAACCTGGAATGCCTTGCCTTCAATGCAGTTCCCCTTGTATTCGTCTATAGGCTTCGCCTTAAGGTCTCCCTCGGGTCTGAAGCGATAGCCGTATATCCTGCCCATTGTCAGAAGCTCCTCCAGGAATTCAGGTGCTACTTGCTCATGCAGCTCCTCCGGTATATAACGAAGTGCATTCTTAAGTGCTGTCTCAGTCTGATCAGGGGTAAGCTTAAAGCCCCTGTCCGGTGCCCTGCGAAACCCCTCAGCGAACTTCGGATACTCTGGCAGTGCATTGTCAAGTTTGACAGTCATTGCTTGTGCTATTTCACGATTGCTGACCATATTTAACCCTCCCATATGTGCATTTGGAATTAGATGTTCTTACATCTTATTCCAAACCACTGTTTTACATATTTACTAAGCCGCAGCATTTTACGTCCTATTTAAAATAGTCCTGTTATTACGCCATTCTTATCAATGTCAATCTTTTCTGCGGAAGGTATCTTTGGAAGTCCCGGCATTATCATTATGTCTCCTGTCAGGCACACTATGAAGCCTGCTCCGGCAGATACCCTTACTTCTTTTACATTTACCTTGAAGCCCTTTGGGGCGCCTAAAAGGCTGGGATCGTCAGACAGTGAATATTGTGTCTTTGCCATGCATATAGGCAGTTTATCCAAGCCGATTTCCTCCAGTTTCTTAATCTCCTTCTGAGCTTTAGCAGAGAAAACCACGCCGTCTCCACCGTAGATTTCTTTTACTATTGTTTCTATCTTCTCGGCTATAGGAATTTCAACATTATAAAGATACTTGAAATCAGGTGCTGAACCCTCAACCATCTTTACCAGGGTCTCAGCCATATGTGTTCCGCCTTCTCCACCTTTTGCCCAACACTCGTTCAGTGAAACTTCCACCCCATAAATCTTGCACTTTTTGATAAGAAGATCTATTTCCGCTTCAGTATCATTTACAAAACGGTTTACAGCAATCATGGTAGGAAGTCCGAACCTACGGATGTTTTCGACCTGTTTTTCAAGGTTTGCAAAGCCCTTATCCACTGCTTCAAGGTTCTCTTTGCCCAGCTCCGCTTTTACTACTCCTCCATGCATCTTAAGAGCACGGATAGTTGCCACTATTACAACTGCTGAAGGCTTTAGTCCTCCATAGCGGCACTTGATGTCAAGGAACTTCTCTGCTCCAAGATCAGCACCGAAGCCTGCCTCGGTAACAAGGTATTCACCAAGTTTAAGTCCCAGCTTGGTAGCCATTATGCTGTTGCAGCCGTGAGCTATGTTGGCAAAAGGTCCGCCGTGTATAAGTGCAGGAGTGTTTTCCAAGGTCTGCACCAGGTTAGGCTTTATTGCATCCTTCATAAGCATTGTCATGGCTCCCTGCACCTTCAAATCAGCACATGTAACCGGTTCGCCCGCAAAGTTATATGCAATAACCATTCTTCCGAGCCTTTCCTTCAAATCCATCAAATCATTGGAAAGACAGAGAATAGCCATTATTTCAGAAGCCACAGTTATCATGAAGCCGTCCTGTCTTACAAAGCCGTTGGCTTTACCTCCAAGACCCACCACTATCTCACGGAGCGCTCTGTCGTTCATATCCATTACTCTTTTCCATACTATCTGCCTTGGGTCTATATTCAGTGAGTTTCCATGATTAAAATGATTGTCTATTGCTGCGGAAAGCAGGTTGTTAGCTGTGGTTATCGCATGCATATCTCCTGTAAAATGGAGGTTGATGTCCTCCATAGGCACTACCTGGGCATAACCGCCACCTGCAGCTCCGCCTTTCACGCCGAAAACAGGACCTAAGGATGGTTCTCTTAAGGCTATTACAGTCTTTTTGCCTATTTTGTTAAGTGCCTGGCCTAAACCTACTGTAGTTGTTGACTTGCCTTCTCCTGCTGGAGTTGGAGTAATAGCTGTAACCAATATCAGCTTGCCATCCGGCTTATCCTTAAGTCTATTGAAAATGCTGAGGTTAATTTTTGCTTTATATTTCCCATAGAGCTCCAACTCATCCTCAAGTATGTCCCACTGTTCTGCAATCTCCGATACTGGCTTCATCTTCGCCTGCTGAGCTATTTCTATGTCGCTGGGTACTTTAGTTTCCATTTTAATCATCCTTTCACTGAGTATTTTGTAAAATCACATATATTTATTCTATCCCAAACAGCGTCACAAAAACGTCTAAAATGCAAAAAAAATAGAGCAACTTTGCTGTAGCTCTGTGATTTCATAGAAATGGTGGGGGATACGGGGCTCGAACCTGCGACTTCCACCTTGTGACGATGGCACTCTAACCAGCTGAGTTAATCCCCCACTCCTTTAGCCTATATATATTATAACTCTATCTGTAAAGATTATCCATAATGTTTTAAATTAATAATGCAGATTTAATCGAACTTCATTACCTTCACTCCCGCAGCAAAGAACAATGCACCCATTGCCAAAAGCACAAATGTCGGGGTAACCGCCGCTTCAAAGCCCATACCCTTGCTTGCTATGCTTTCCATACCCTGCATCGCCCATTTCTGTGGGGTAAGCTCTGCCAGAAGGAGCAGCAGCTTATTGTTAACTATCTCCAAGGGCCACATGCAGCCTCCAAGCATTGAAGTGCTGGTAAGCACCACCGGAGTTATCGCGGAAAGCTGAGCGTGGGTTTTTACTACACCGGACAGCAGCAGGCCTAAGGATGTAACGGTGAATACAAATGAACCCGCCACCATCAGGACTCCCGGTATACTGTTTCCCCAGTCTATACCCAGCAGGTATTTGCCGACCAGTATCAATACTCCTACTTGAATGGCACCGGTAAGATATGCCACCACCATGCTTCCTCCAAGTATCGAAGCCTTGGATACAGGCGATATGAGCATTCTCTGCCAGGTCTTATACTGCCTGTCACTTAATATTGTACCTATGCTGAACACCATGGTGTACATTGAAAAGAATAGAGAAAAACCAATCATTGAATGCTTCTGGTTGTCATAGCTGCTGCTTGCTCCGGTTTCGGCAACAGAAGACGTCACTTCCATAGGCTTCTTGTATTTCCACGCTTCCATAACACTCCTGTATGCAGATGCTGTTATAGCTTGCCTATTGACATCATGCTTCTGGGCGTGTATGAAATCCGCTGTGATATCTGCTATCCTCACACCGCCTGCCATCTTGAGCGCAATACCCGAGGCCAGCTTCTGAAGGGTGAGTATAATAGTATCATCCTTGACCTTCATAATTCCCAGCGATACCCTCTTCCCCCCTTTTATGTCCTCATCAAAGCCCTTCTGTATCACCAATGCGGCAAGTACCTTGCCTTCTTCCACTTCTGTTGCTGCATTTTTCATATCTGAATATACGAAGTTAAGTGCGTTATTAGCCTTAAGCTCATCCGCGAAAACCTCCGAATAGCCGCTCTTATCCTCATCCACAAGCAGCACTGTTGGTCTGAACTCATCGAAGGAAGCGCCGAATATGGCAGTGAGACCAAGGGCCATGACAGTCATCAGTATAATTACTGCAACCTCGTCCTTAAGCCTTAAGAGTCTTAATCTGATTATACTGAGCATCCGACATTCCTCCCATCTCTCTGAGTATCAGCACTGAAAGTGCCGAGAACAGAACTCCTATAACTGCCAATATTGAAATATGACTCATTACCTCCGCAGTACCATAGCCCATCATTATCTTAAGGTATGCTTTTAGAGCTATACCGTTAACTGATAGAACACTGAGCTTCTGAAATATCGATGGCATAATGTCTATTGGGAAGAAGCTGCCCCCCAGGAGTGCCATGGTCTGTATGACTGCTGTCTCAAATATGCTGGCCATTTTATAATTTCCTGCCCTGTAGGTAGCTGATGCGAGGGCACTTCCAATTCCTGCTATTGCAAACGCAGCGCTTAGGCTTATGAGTATAACCGGAATTGTGCTGCCCCACTGAACCTTCAATGCAAAATGTGAGAATGAAATCATGATTCCTATCTGAAGCAGGGCAATTAAAAATACTGTAAAGAATTTCCCCGCTAGTATCCCCAATCTCGGTGTACCGGCTATTATCATCCTCTGGTAGGTTATATTCTCTTTTTCCTCCAGAAGCATTTTCCCGCCGTGACTGGCAGCAAAGAGTATGAACATTGTCATCATAGCGACAGCATAGTAGTCGAAGCTTGAAATATGCTTCCTACCTTCCACCGTCATGTTAGCAACATCTACTCTGATGCTTTCCATTACCTCAGTTATGCCATCCATAGCTTCCTTCATGCCCTTAAAACCGTCATTCCCAAGGTTATTCTCCATAGCAGCCTCAATAAGCACATTCTTTCCAATCACTATTGAAGACATTGCATCAGAAAAAGCCTCCATAACACTCTGAACCACCTTACCGCTAATACTCCTGTCCGGATGTGTCAGCACCCTTATATCCACCTTGTTCCTAAAGGGTGTGAGCAGATTTATCTTCATATTATATATAAAATTATCAGGAAGAAGGACAACTGCAGAAACCTCCCCGCTTTTAAGCAGTTCAAGAGCCCTGCCCTCCTCCTCTATCCTGTATGCTATAATCTTTGTAAGTTCTTCGCTTCCCAGAAAATCCTCAAGGAATATCTCCTCCGGGTCAACATCATCTCCGGTCGTTTTCAGCTCCCCTGCAGCCTCTTCACCCATTCCCTGAACAAGAAAACCGTTGCCGCTTAAGGTACTGTCAAACCTCTTGGAGTCAGTGTCCCTGTCATATTGCTTCACGACAGCTATACTTACCTTTGTCATGTCCCCGGTGCTTCCGCTGATGAAGGTATCCTTCAGAGCAGAGCTCAATATTATTATAAGCAACAGCGGCATAATGAGGATTATTGCCAAGGCTTTTTTATCACTCAGTATAGTCTTCAAATCCTTTGTTATAATTCTTATAACCTTCATACCCATTCTCCTTAATCCCTCAGAGCCTTTCCCGTCAAATGAAGAAAAACGGCTTCCAGATTTGGCTTCTTGACGTCAATGGATGAGATGCGCCTTCCATGTTCGGTAACCTTTGCAATAATATCCGCCAATATCATATCAACGTTTTCTCCTGATACTGCTATTTCGTCCAGTACCAGCTCTGCCTTGGCCACGCCCTTTATCTCCCTAAGCTTTCCGAGTATATCCCGATCCATACTATCCAGCTTCAGACTTACCAGCGTTTCCCCTTTTATAAGCTCCACCAGCTCCTCCTGGGTTCCCGAGGCTATGATTTTTCCCTGGTCCATGATGCAGATGCGGCTGCACAGGTACTCCACCTCTTCCATGTAGTGGCTGGTATAGATTATTGTCATCCCCTGCCGGTTTAGCTCCAGCACTGTATCCAATATGTGATTTCTTGACTGTGGGTCTATGCCCACGGTCGGTTCATCCATAATAAGCAGCTCCGGCTTGTGCAGAAGTGCAGCCCCTATATTGAGCCTTCTCTTCATCCCTCCGGAGTATTTATCCACCCTATCCTTCAAACGGCCGTCAATACCTATGACTTCAGCCACTTCATTGATTCTTTTCTTTAGTTCTGCGCCCTTCAAGCCATACATGCTCCCCCAAAAGCTCAGATTCTCATAACCTGACAAGGTGGGATAGAGGGCAATATCCTGGGGCACCACCCCAAGCTTCTGCCTGAGAGACTTCGGCTCTGTGAAAATATTCCCGCCTTCAAAAAGTATATCTCCTTTTGTTGGGGGTATCAAAGTGGATACCATTGAAATAGTCGTAGACTTTCCGGCTCCATTGGGGCCAAGCAATCCGAATACTTCTCCCTTCTCGACCTGGAAACTGATTCCGTCTACTGCCTTTATACTACCGAAGTCCTTATGCAGGTCTAAAACCTTTAATAGTGTCATATCCATCACCCTTAATCCTTATTCTTGAACAGGTCTTCTATCATGAACGGCATACTCTGATCCATCTGATCCATATCAAAAGTGTTTTCCTCTGTCAAAACGGGAAAATCAAACTTCTGTTCTTTGTTGATATCCCAATTCTTTATATCCAGCTTGTAGCTCACGCTATTGACTGACATCTCAGCATCAACAAACTTAGGTGCAAACTCAATTACTTCATTGACTATATATCCGTCAATATCTACGTAGGCAGTATAGCTGAAGCCTTCCGATGTATAATCCTTCATGTTCTCCTTCATATCAGAAAACAGCTTTTCAAAGGATGTGTCCTTTAACGGCTCTATTTTATTTTTAATACTCTCTTCATAATATTCCTTGAGCTTTTCATCCTTTGAAAGTATATCGATTGAATCAACTGCCAGGCTTTTAATCTGCTCATCATTCAATTTTATGGTGTACTCTGTGGTCTTTACCTCACCGTCAGGGGTGGTGAGTATTATGTCCTTACCCTTGAAAATGTCTTCCTTCTTTAATATCCCAAGCCAATTTGCATTAAGTTCCTCCAGTGTTTCCTTGGAAATAAAATCCGGCTTTCCGTCACCCTGCTGCTCCGTAATCATTGGAGCCTGCAATCCATCAAGCCTCATATACTTGCCCACTACCGGCAGCTTCATGAATACTTCTTTTCCATTCATGTATAGGTCAAAATCAAAGCCCAGGCCGCCGAAGCTCAGGTAGTTCCTGAATATTACCTTTTCTGCATCATTGTCATAAGCTGCATTGAAGCTTCCCTTCATTTCCTTGAAGTAATTCAGCTCCTTTATCTCCTCTTCTGTCATTCCTTCAGTGTTAAAATCAATAACCATTGAGAAATCTCCTGATGTCTGGCCTTTTTTTATTTGCTCGGTTTTTTCTGCCGCCTTCTTGTAGTCTCCAAGACTGTCGAAGCTGCAGCTTGCCAATGATACTGCCAGCAGCAGCGCAAATATAACAATTATTATCCTTTTCATATATATCCCTCCAAATTTATCTTACAATATCATTTTACATATTTGGAAGCTGCATTTCGTGTGTCTTAAATCATATATTAGGCAGTTTACCCCATGACTATTGGCACAAATTAAAAAGCTTCTATCGAAGCTTTTGGGGTTACGGGTAACACGGATTTCCTGCGGAAAAACACGGAAACCCACTGAATTACACGGATAACTATTATATCCTATATAGTTGCATCAGTGAATTTTGATACTTACTTCGTTATCGATTATTATTTATGTTTCAGAATATTTTCCCCGCCGTGTGTTCAGTGGATTTCAGTGTCTTCAGTGTTACCCGTCCCTCTATAGATCATTTTTTATTGTAAATACCGCCAGCTGCGTCCTGTCCCTAAGGTCCAGCTTTATAAGCACCTTTGTGATGTGGTTCTTCACAGTGCCTTCGCTGAGATATAGCTCATCAGCAATCTCTTTGTTGTTTTTCCCTTCTGCAATCAGCCTGCATACCTCAATTTCCCGTTCGGTAAGCAGCTCCACTCTGGGATCCGAATGCCTCTCCAGGTTCCCTTTGGCAAGCTCTGAGAATTTGTCCAGCACCTTTACAGCAATGGAAGACTGTATAAGCGCACCACCGTTGTACACCGTGCGGACAGCACCGGCAATCTCCGCAGGGGTCGCATCCTTCAGCAGGTATCCTGAAGCGCCGTTTTTAAGTGCATCATATATATATTCATCATCGTTGAAGGTAGTAAGCACAATCACTTTGACACTTGGAAAATCCGTTTTTATCATACCGGTGGCCTCCACGCCGTTGACCTCCGGCATCTTTATATCCATCAGCACTACATCAGGGCGGTTCCATTTGCATGCCTCATAAGCCTTTCTGCCGTTATTGGCAGTGCCGCTTATCTGTATGTCCTCTTCCTTTCCCAGTATCAGCTTGAGCCCTTCCACCAAAATATCCTGGTCATCAACCAACAGCACTTTTATCATTTTTTACCTCCTAGTGCTTTTTAACACAACATATTTCCAACTATTCAAGTGTAATAAAGGCTTCTATTGAAGCTTTTTAACAATTAAGGAAGCCTTTATGAAACTCGTTTACGGAGCATGACAAATTAAGGTGGAATAGATGCTCCTACTCGTTATAAAAATGCACTTCCTTAATGTTGTGCCTCTACAGGATTAGAAATTCATTCAGCTAAGAGGCACATGTTCAGGATACCCTTTATATAAAACCCGTCACCGGTACCAAATTCAACTTTACCTCCAAGGGCTTCTACCCTTTCCCTGATACCCTTCAAGCCATACCCTTCCATTACATGCTCAACACCTGAGCCGTTGTCTGTCACGCAAAATCCTATGGCATCCCCGGAATAATCAAGCTCTACCGATATGCCAGTCGCTTTCCCGTGCCTTACAGCATTGGTCATTGCCTCTTGTATTATACGATACACTGCAATATTTGCCGCCGAGTCCTGTATGGCAGCCTCGCCGGTGACATCAAGCCTTATGTCTACTCCAGTCTTTACTGAGAATTCACTAATAAGCTTCTTTATAGACTCTGCAGGTGCAAGAGCAGTATCAACTCCCCTCAGGGTTTCTACTACCTCTCTTATTCCCGCCAGACTGTCTTTGGCAGTCCTGACCGCATCAAGTAGCAAGCCCTCAGCCTTGGGGACATCCTCCTTCAGAAGATGCTCTGCCATCTGCAGCTGCATTATAAGTGCAGTCATATTATGGCCTAAGGTATCATGTATGTCTCTTGCGATACGATTCCTCTCCTCCACTACTGAGAGTCGGTTCACTTCATCGGTATACTGCTTCAGCTGCCTATGGGCATCCAGCAGCTCCTTGTAAAGCACATCCTTCCGTTCCTTTTCCTCCTTGTTATGCTGTGCAAACCCTGCAATCACCAGTATCAGCATGTTGACCATCAGGAAGAATGCCAGCTGTGATACATTAGAAAGGTTGAACTTATAGTAAATCAAGTAAATGTATTTTATCAGGGATACCAGCACAGCGACGGCTCCTATAGTGATTCCCCGACGGAGTCCCAGGGTCAGTGCCGCTTCAAGCAATATGATTATATAGAAGGAATGAAAGAAGTAGTTTATCAGAAGTCTTGAATTATATTCCAGTGTATATACCAAAGCTATGTCAATGATAAAAGAAAGGCAGTACCGAGTACTTCCACGGTTTATAAAACCTCTGCCAAAGCCTGCCGCCAGGTAAAATACAAACAAGGCGATAAGCATAAATAACCTCTGCTGCTGTGCATTTTCGAAATAAACCGCAGCACAGAACAATATGGTAAGTATGATTGCTTTCACCAGGTATAGTAGTCTTATTCCCTTTTTCATACCCCGGTCCCTTTCCATTATCTTGTATTCTTGAAAATATTATACAATACATACGATGCAACATCCACATATAAAAAAATAAGAGCCCCTATAATAGAGAAGCTCTTACCATTTCTCAACGTTGTTGAACCTGCTGGCAGTAATTAATACATGTTTGCCAGGTCGTCCATTTGCTCCTTTATCTCCTTAAGCTCTTTCAGAGTCTTCTGACTCAAACTTTCCTTTGTATAAAGATTAGGCACATTCTCATGGATGTAGTCTATCAGGCCTTTTGCCATTTGGGAATCGGCCATTGTCTCATATTCCGCCATCTCTTCTTCAGTACTGACAATATTTATTATAATCTTACCCTCAGTATCGTTAACAGCAATTTTCTTGTTCAGGGGATAGTAGGTAACTTTAGGACCTATCTTGATTTTTACCCTATTGCCGTACAAATGGCTTATTTCAATATTCCTGATGTCATCGACTACAAGTTCGGAGCCTTCATTCCTGATTACTACAGTTCTCTCATTGGTCAGCGCCAGCTGCTGGTTATCAATCTTGCCCTCACCCTTGTAAAAAAACAGGTTATTACTACTCATAAGCTTCACCCCTTTGCAATATTTTCCTTTAGTTTAATTTTATTATTAATCTTGGTTAAATACAACAATATTACATTTTATTTGTTTGTTAATAAATAAACAACTCGTATTCCCATGACTACGATATTAATTTCCACTGCATGTTTTTGCTATAATTAATAGGACCCTCTCCATACGGAGAGAGTCCCACGTAACTTATCAAAGCTTTACTTCACATTTAAAAGTCTGTATATCATTACAATTGCTTCTGCACGTGTTGCATTACCTTTTGGAGAAATCGTGGTAGAAGTTCTACCGTTAATAATTCCCTCCTCCATTGCAATTGCAAATGGTTCTCTCGCACTTTGCGATATCTGCTCGTAATCAACAAATTGCTTAAGCCTTTGTATGATTTGATCTTCACTGGGCTTACTTACCATACCCTTATATTGTAAAGCCCTGGCAATCATGATTACTATCTCTTCCCTCGTAATTGCAATATCAGGTCTAAAGTTAACTCCGTCGTCCTTGTTTGCTATGCCTGAACTGTAAGCCTTATTGATTTCAGATACATACCATTTTCCTTCTCCGATATCCGAGTAAGAAGCTGCAGCGCCATTCTTACTCTCCTTTAATTCTAAAGCACGTACCAGCAATGCTGTAAACTCAGCTCTTGATATGCTTAACTCCGGTTCAAATCTGTCATTTGCACCTTTTGCTATATGTTTCGCTGCCATCTTTTCTATATAAGTCCGTGCCCAATGCTTGGTTATGTCTTCAAAGGTCTTCTTATATTCCATCACAGTATAATAGCTGAAATGCATTGTATCGAAGCTTATAGCTCTAGATACTGCATCATACTTTCCACCTATATACTCCCAGGCTTTTGCAGTTTCATCGTAATAGTAGATTCCCAGCTTATCTGTATCTACATTTGTAAAATCCATATCCTTCAAGCTAATTGAGATTCTGACAGGAACTTCAAATCCGCTTACCTTCTGATTCTTCTCCTTTGTTATTAGCTCTGCGTTGAATTCAAACAATTTATTTCCTACAATGGACAATCCTCTGTTATTTTGCTGCTGTATTCCTGCCTTTTCCCTGGCTTGCTGCTCATCCAACATACCAATCGATAATTTGAACTGCGCTCCTTGTCCTATTGAAGCTAGCTGTCTCCCGTCGATTGAACCTGGGGAAAACCTTAAGTCAACAGCTCCGCTGCTAATCAGTAAATCCTTACTCTTTTCAGAGAGCTTGCTTAGAACAGATGCATCAATTGCTACGGATTGCTCTTTGGCATTTTGAGGTATGATTATTGCGACTTCTTTTTTGCTTGTATCATCAATCTGTGCTCTTAATGAGGATCCATTTAGTATAACTCCTGCATCAACTATTGGAGGGGTTGCAATACTTGTAGGCGAGGTACCACCGCCGCCACCGCCGCCACCGCCGCCGCCACCACCTCCACCGCTGACTATACCTGCAGTACTAGGCGGTGTTGCGGTGAAACTTACAATTGCGGCAGCACTCGGCAATATGCATCCGGTTGCCGATTCTCTTACATATATGGTTATATTGCCTGTTAAATTGGGCAAATTGCTGTTATACATTATCCAATTAGTTCCGTCTGTACTAAACTCCATTGTATCATCGATATCTCTTATTGTATTGTTGGTATCATCCGCCCAAACCGATGGTGCTTGTGACCCCGAAAGTATATTTATAGTCTTTACTAGTCCTGCAGCATAGCTTTCTATAGCCTTTAACCGAATTTTAATGTCGTATCCTACAGTAATGCTTGATATTTGAGACTCAGTCAGCAGTTGGTCGTTTTCAACAGCTGAAGTATAACTAATTCCACCATCCAGGCTGTATTCCATCGCTTGTGTTATTCCCATGAGTCTGCCTGCCTCTGTTCCATCAAAGCTGAAGCTTATATCGGGTGCTGATATATCCGGCTCATACACTTCAACTATACCTAAATACTCTCTCGTTCCGCCAGCACCCATACTACCGCCGATTGCGTAAATCTTCCCATCAACAGAAGCAGCGTCTAAGCCATATCTTGCAGCATTCATACTTGTCTTTTCCGTCCACACATCCGCTTCAGGATTATATTCATATACCATACCCCTTATACCTTCATAGGCAACACCTGAGCCGCCCATCACATATATCAAGTTATTCAGGGCAGTAATCCCAAAGGATTGATTTCTTATTGGCATATCTGATTTGGTCGTCCATGTTTCAGTTGCTGGATCATATTCTTCTACTGTCCCCAAATATTTTTGACTTTCTGCCCCTGAAATATTATTGTCGTATCCTCCAATAGCATAAATATTACCGTTGGCAGAAGCAGCACCCAAGTAGTATCTTCCCGTCGGTGCACCTGCTTTTATCTCCCAGCTGTCAGCAGAAGGGTCATATATTAACATATCTTCTGATGTTACTGCTTCATGATACCCACCTACAATATATATTTTCCCATCCAATACTGCTGTCCCAAAACTTCGCATCCCGACTGGCATGCTTGCTTTGGTTGTCCATACATCTGAAACAGGATCATATTCCTCTACTGTGCTAAGTGCACTTCCTCCATCTTCCCCGCCAAATGCATATATTTTCCCATTTGCAGAAGCTGCTCCGAATTCCATTCTTGCAGTGGGCATACTCGCCTTTTCGACCCATGTATCAGTAGCTGGATCATATACCTCAAGCTTGTTGCTGTAGTAGCTGTCCTTACTTCCACCCAGAGCATATATCTTCCCATCCAATTCTACCGTACATAGCCTGTCCCTTGCCGTTGGCATATCCTCCAGCCTGCTCCAGGTATTTGCACCTGCTCCTATTGTTGTAAAGCTGCCACTAGCCCAATATAAACTATCGATTATGCTCAAATCATTAGAACCTGCGATACGCCAATAATATTGGGTATCTGGGCTTAATGCATCGCTATCCGGTATTATAAATTCATATCCATCACCTAAATACTTCAACCCGTCATTTTCATCTGCAAGGATGTACTCTTTAACACCGGATTCAAACCATTGGTCCTCAGAAATCTGGAGTATAAAGCATTGAGCCTGCGGTGACATGTCCCATATAAAGCTAGGTGTTGTGCTTACCAAACTATCGTTATCGGGCTGTAAAACCAAGTTACGAAAATCCGGATAGCCTGCTTCAATCTGATAATACGCCCTGGCTTCTGACCCATTTACATATATACCCGACACTGCTGTGAAATTGAACTGTTCCTTATTAATGTTACTATAGTTAAATCCATAAGGTACTGCAGAAAAATACATATTATTTGTTGCGCCTGGGAATGGGTCACCATCGTCGCCCCTATTCCTCATGTACCATAGATCCCATTCACCATCCGCCTGCTCCAGTTCCACTCCGAGCCTGGTCTCACTTGCGTTAACCATGTTCGTGCTCATTGTTTCAGCAATCAACTGCTCATCAATATGCCATACAAGCAAACCTTCCCCGGGAAGTCCCTGGTCATATCCAAGCTTGCGTCTGTACTCTGCAAGGTAGTACTCATTTCCTGTTGTGTCATTCTTTGTCCAAAACTTTAAAACCCCGCTTATTCCAGCTGTATTCAATAAAGTCTTGCTAGCGTCCTCAGTAATGATATCCGGTGCTATCCATCCCATGAACGTTCTACTCCATGCTGAGAGATTCGCAGGGCAGCTTCCGGGCTCCTCTCCATCTCTGTGGTTCCACGAGCCGGAGCCCATAAGGTCCCAATCGCCTACCCCTTGGGTTATTCCATTTGTCAGCTTGTTTGTATCATACAAGTCAGGCAGTCCAATATCATGCCCGAATTCGTGGGCAAAGGTCCCCAATTGTCCTGTTTCCGGCACCATTGCGTAGTTCAAGGCCTTTATCCCATCAACGGTCTCCCCACCACCAGCAATTTCCCAACGATGAGACCAGATAAGGTTAGTATCGGTACTATCTTCTTGTCCCAATCCTGAATGAATTATGAAGAGGTGATCAATGATATAATCTCCGTCAGTATCATAAGGCCCAAAGTCAAAGCCCCTATCCTCAAGCTTCTGAACAGCCTCTCTTGCAAGCTCACTAACATTTCCGTTAGCCTCATCTATGCCCCCTGGCATATCCTTTCCGTAATATGTCATAGTGTTTTCACTATATACCGCTTCAACTACTGTAGTTTCTATTGACATTCCTGTTGATTCGACATCGTCATACTGTGAGTTAACCTCATAATAATCCTTCATCTTAATCATCATATTTTCAAAATAACCGCTATTATGTTCCAAATCAAACTCTTCTTCAAAAAAATATATTGGTATTACCAGCACCTTCTCCACTGCTCCAGCAGCCGGTATGCTTTCTATTTCGCCAGCCCTTTCAATCCTTGGCATCGGATAATTCGCAGAAGCTCTCATACTATCTGAAGTATCCACGCCTTTCTCATAAAACTCCGGATATGCTTCCGGATTCGGCGGCATGAAGCTTATTTCTTTATCCTGCTTAAATGCAGCACCTTCTTCACTGCTTGTCACAGCAAATATGGCATTCCCCGGGAGCACTATACTACAACAAAAAAACAGTACAATGAAAAGAGACACCCTAGACATTAATTTTTGCATTTTTTTCCCCCTTATAAATTTATAAATAATCTCCATGTCGCCTGGATCCAACACAATCCATTTCATTCATATATTCTAAATGTAGAATTTAATACCAAATAATCGTTACATTTAGAAAAACAATCCAAATATAATTTTATAAGAAAAAGTCGGATTTTGTCAAATTAATTGTATGAAATGTAAATATTTTTATATAATCAACAAATTATGTCAAAATATTTAATATTTAGCAAAAAAGTGTTTGTACTTTATCCTTCTGTGGATATAATATGTTAACCTTCAACCTCCTCCTTGTGCTATAATTATATCGTTTAGAAAACAGGGGGTATTACTATGTATTGGTTCATTATATTTATAATACTGCTGGTATTATTTATAGCTTCCGGCTTCTACCTTTCTGCGATGGTTATTTACCCTCGCACAAGAAGCCGCGAGAATACGCTCCAAACGGAGTGCGAAAAGGGCCATATGACCAAGGCTGCCTTTGATACGCTTCCGAAGGAAGAAGTGAGGATAAGGTCGCAGTATGGCTATGAGCTGCATGGATTTTACTTTCCTAATGGTAATTCTAAGAAAACTGTGATAATCTGCCATGGCATCACCTACACATTATACGGCTCAGTGAAGTACATGGATATGTTCATGAAGCGGGGCTACAATGTGCTGCTTTATGACCATAGGAATCACGGAGAAAGCGGTGGAAAGAACACCACCTTCGGATATTATGAGAAGCATGACCTGAAGACCTGTACTGACTGGGTATTGGAGAAGTGCGGAAATGACTTCATAGTAGGGGTCCACGGGGAATCCATGGGTGCTGCAATCGCCCTGCAGAATATCGCTATGGACCCCAGAGTATCCTTCTGTGTAGCGGACTGTCCCTTCTCGGACCTTTCAATGCTTTTGAAATATAGGCTTAAGCTGGAATTCAAGCTATCCTCCTTCCCCGCATTTCAGATTACCGGTTTATTTGTCAGGCTGCGTACAGGAATGAGGATCAAAAACATATCGCCAATAAGGGACATAGCAAAGGTTGAGACCCCGATATTCTTCATTCATGGCGAGGAGGATCTGTATATCCCTACCCAAATGAGTATCGATATGTACAACAGCAAGAAAGGAATCCGACAGCTGTATATTGCCCCCGATGCGAGGCATGCGGAATCAGTAGCAAAAAACCGGAAGGAATATGATAGGCTGGTCGGAGAATTCCTTAAAGAAATCGGTTGTGAATAAAACAAGTGAAACGTCTGAGATAATACTTAAAGATAGAAGCGAGGTATTTTTATGAATAAGCCCTTGTTAATCCTCATTGTGTCAATATGTCTGATCTTATTGCTTGCAGCTGGTTGTACTGCAAATAGCGGCAGCGGACCTTCTTCCGTTGCTGTGCCGGAAGTGTCTCCTACACCCGCTAAAGCTCCGGAGGCTGATAGTATAAGCGAGTTTTCCGTTGGTGCGGTCCCGGGGAATATATCTCTTCAGGCTTGGGATAACGAAGTTGATTTGAGTTTCTTAGGCACGCCGGTTTTAGAAGAAGTACGAGTCCTCGACCAGACAGCCGATACCTTTGCCGGCTCCCACGTAAAGAATGTTAAGTATGATGGCATTGAGTTGGAGTTGTTTTCCCCCAAGGGCAATGGTGAGAGTTTCTGGATCAAGGAAATCGTCATAACAGGAGAAAGCTATATAACCCCTAGAGGATTAGGTGTAGGCAGCAGTATTGAAAAAATGCAGGAGCTATATCCTGAAATACAGCAAGTCCCCGACGGCAGGACTGACCCGGATAATTGCGCTTATATCTACAAAAGCACAGACGGATTTTCTAATATCAGCTTTGAAGTTATGGATACAAAGATTATTAATTTTAGAATTTATTATGAGATGCCTTAGAATAAGTGATGCCTCTGAGATTAGAATGCTCGGGGGTATTATTTATTGTATAATTAATTAAGCCAAAAAACTATTTGCCTGGCTCACGCATCTAATATGTGAAAGGGGGGCTTGGGGAGACGTGAAATATAATAAAGAACAGCTTGCACAAGCCATCATGGAAGTAAAAGATCAGGCATACCGCATTGCATTCTGCTACCTCCATAGTGAGGCAGACAGCATGGATGCGGTGTGTGATGCAGCAGAAAAGGCTTTTACCCATATAGATAGGCTCAGGGACAGCAGAAGGTTTAAAACATGGTTCATGCGTATTCTTATTAATGAATGCAAGCAGAAGCTCCGAGCAAACAAGAAGCTTGTTTATATCCCGGATTCTATGGAGCTCAGCGGACCTGATGCCGATATTGATACGAAAATGGATTTGGAAAGCTTACTCCGTAAGCTTCCAACCTCAGACAGGGTACTTATCTATATGAAATATTATCTGGGGTACACTTTAGAGGAAATCGCACAGGCAACAAACATGTCATGTGGAACCGTCAAGACAAGGATATACAGTAACCTGAAAAAGTTTAAGCTTCAGTTGGAAGCAGGGGAGGTATAAATATGAAGGATAATATGAATAGTGAAAACGCAAAGCTGGATGAATTCATGGAGAATATGAGCAAAGCCGTTATTCCTGTACCGGAAGAGCTGGAAAGCCGCATAATTCAGCGGATCAGCAGGCTAAAGCCCAAACATCACTATGGAAGGAATATTGCTGCAGCAACCATTGCTATATTTATACTCTTCGCGGCTGGCGTTAAATTCAATCCGGTATTTGCCTCCTATGCAGCTTCCATTCCAGGCTTAAAAGCTGCTGTGGTATGGCTGACCGGAGATAAAGGCATAGCAAATGCCCGTAACAATGGCTATAGGGTCATGCAGGATATGACTATTGTAGAAGGTGACTATACACTTCTTCTCCAGAACATAATCATGGATGAAGATAGAATATACCTTTCGGCAGCCGCAACAGGCGGTGCAATAACGGACATGCTCAATGCAGATAGAAACCCTCAGTCCACTGAGCGTAATACCGCTCAAGACTCCAAACCCAATTTTGACACATTGCACTTGGGAGTAAAGTTCGTAGATTTTGAAAACCCTGGCTCTTTTATTGAAGGAGGCAATTCGGAAGCCTTCGCAGTAAAGGTGGAAAAAATCTTTAAAAGTGGTGAACTGCAAAGCTTCTTAAGCAAGTCGCCGGATTCATTAAAGCTGGAAGTATCAATCCATAAAGGAAAAGAAACAGTGTATTCCTTCAAGCCTATATTAATACCTATTGATAAATCGAGCTTTACGGCTTCGAAAGTCTATCCCTTTGATAAAAGACGGGCCTTCCACCATACCTTAATAACCTTGAACCAATTGACAATAAGCCCCACTCGTATGCGGTTGGATCTGCACTTTGACATGGAGGAGGGCTATACCTTCACCGGATTTGAAAACCCCAGACTTGAAGATGACAAAGGAAATGTGTATAAAGCAGAAGGACTCATAAGTACACACAACGATCCTGAAGAAAGAAGCATGTACTTCGTGCCGTCAATATACTTTGATAAGCTGCCCAAGCACCTGTACTTCCGCTTCGACGGCCTGAGGATAGCCAGTGAGGAGGGAAGGCAATTCAAGCTTGCTATTGATGATATATACCCTAAGGAATTGAAGTATATGGGACAGACAATTACTGTCAAAGAATTTTTCTGGACGGAAAGAAGCGGCTTGACTATAATTTTAAAAGTACCCGATGAAGAAGTGCTGAAAATACAGAATATCCGCGGAGTTGATTATGATGGCGGAACAGGCTGGGGCAGCCATGACAACCAGGTTGACTCCCACCTTTATGATATTGAGAAAAAGGAAGTCTACGAACTGCAATTCGAGTTTCCCAGCTACTTCATACCGGCTGATACCTCCTGGGAAATTCCCATAGGCTCGTAGACTGTATAGCAAGGACATAATCACAAAAAGCCGTTCAAGCTTAATGCTTGAACGGCTTTTGTTTTTTAATGATATTGTGACCATACAACCCAGCCTGCCTTGGTTTTTGCTTTGCTTATTTTTCCCATACATCATCCATGAGCTTTTTTATTTCTGCCTTCATCTTATCAGTCTCATTATCATCAAGCATAATAATGACATCCAATACATCTCCCTCGTGGACTTCCACAGGTAGAAACACCTTTGGAAGGTTCAGCACCTGTTCGTTATACTCTATAACCGCATAGTCCCCTTCAAATCTATCAATAATACACTGCATTGTTTTACCTCCAAGCTTAGATTTATTAAGCTTTATTTGCTGGATGGCCTGAAGCCGGCTTGCTGCGCCTCCTGCTCTGTCTCAAACCATTTCTCCGGGATGGTATTGTCATAATAAGCTCCGCCGGTCAGATGATATATTTTCTCGCCTTTACTGTTTATGTTTCCCTTTATGAGCCCCTTGCCTGAGGAGTCTGTATAAAGCTTCACAGTATTTGTGTTTTGTGTGCCGTTATTGTAGCTAACAGAATTCACATTGAATTTTATGCTTTTCCCATCACTTTCTGCGACGATTGTACCTTGCTCATCCGTCCTATATATGCCAATGCCTTTGCTCTTTAAAAGCTCCAAGATCTCCCTATGGGGATGTCCATAATCATTTCCCTCACCAACCATAATTACCGCATATTTTGGATTTACCTTTGCAAGATACTCGGTAGTAGTGGAGCTGGAGCTTCCGTGGTGGCCTATCTTCAGCACATCCGCTTTCAGCTTGCCGCTCATATCACTCTCCAGAATATCCTTTTCGCTTTCCTCCTCAGCATCTCCCTGAAAAAGAAAACTGGTCTCCCCATAGGTCAGCTTCAGCACTGCACTATGATTGTTCAGATTGTCATACTCTGAGCTTACCGGACCTATGAACTCAGCAGTCATTCCCGAGAGAGGCATGCTTACCCCCTTGACGGCCGTAGTGACCTTTATGCCCTTGTCGCTGACCGCCTTCAGCACATCCCTGAAGGTATCCGATGTATGCACTGCCTTGGGCAAATAGACTTTATCCACATTGAAGCTCCTGATTACAGCATCCAAGCCGCCTATGTGATCCTCATGGGGGTGCGTGCCTATAACCGCTTCAAGCTCCTTAACCCCCTGATTTTTGATATATTTTACCACCGCTTCGCTGTCGTTATTGTTTCCCGCATCGATAACTATATTCTCACCCTTTGGTCCCTGTATGAGTATAGCGTCTGCCTGCCCCACATCAATGAAATGCACCTTGAGAGACTGCCCCTCTACGGCATTTACAAAAGCTCCCGCCGCTTCCGGGCTGCTGCATGCAGCAATGCCCAGGCATAAAGCCAGAATGAGCAGCAATGCTAATAGCCTATTTTTCTTCATATACTGCGAACCTTCTTCCTGCAATGATTTCTACTTATATGGTATTTATGTAGCTGCTAAAAAATACTTAATTTATATCATTATAAAGGGGGCTTATATTTCACATTTCTACACATTTCGACATTCTCCTTCATAAAAAGAAACTTTAATAGCAATGTAGTCCATCATATTCGACCAATATACTTTATTGTTTATTTCGTGCATAAACATATTCGAATATGGATAAAAATATATTAGTAACTAAATGTACATAACGTACATATTGTACATTTAGTTATAAGAATGATATAATGGAGGTGAAGGAGGGGTGCTTATGCAGGAACTGCTTAATGCAACAGAGGTACGTGCTAACTTCAGCGAGTTTATTGATAATGTAGTCCGCGAAAAACCTATGGCTGTTAAGCGAAATCGTGATGTAGTCGTTATGTTTTCCCTAGAGCATATAAGCGAAATATTGTCCAATTATGTTCTTACATTTGAACACGAACAAGATGAGGATGGAAAATATGTAGGTTCCATCAAGCAAATAGAAGATATCGTTGCTGAAGGAAACTCTCTGGCAGAATTAAGAAATGAATTAGCAAGACAGCTCGTGGAATATGCTAAGGATTACTATAGTAATTTTACGCGATACTATAATGCCCCAAACCGCCATGCACACTTTTTCTATATCCTTCGTGTTTTGTTGGAAGATGATATTGAAAGCGTAGCAGGTATGCTCCATGCCTAGCTGGAAAGACCTGGAGTCCTTCTTGAGGCGGGATGGCTGGACGCTTATACGGGAAAGCGGCAGGGATAAGATATATGAAAAAATACTGCCAGACGGGGATATACTTAGAAGCGCAGTATCAAAGAGCCCTGCTGAAATTGGCAAGGGGTTGTTCGCAAAAATCTTGAAGCAACAATTAAGATGCAGCAAAGAATATTTTAATAAACTTAAGTAACCATAAGAGCAATAAAATACACCTCTGAGAATCTGATTCTCAGAGGTGTATTTTATTTTTTATTTCAGCATAAGTGCAAAATCCATAAACCCATTTTCGCTGTCTTCCTTGAACCTGCAGCTGTATTCCTGTACGCCCTTGAATTTGAAATACACTGCGACATGTGAGATGTCATGCACATCCTTGTAGTTTCTGATGCTAATATCTGGTATATAATCCAGCTTCTTCAGATCCATAATCTGCTTCTGCGCTTCCCTTGACAGTACAAGAGCTTTAAAATCAACGTATAACGTTCTGTCCTGCTGATTACCATCCTGCTTCAGTCCGGTCTTAATCTCCGGACAAAACATTCCTCCAGCCAGCACTCCACCATCTGTCTGCGCAAAGTCAAACATTATGGCCTTATTATTCTCAGTAACATTGCCCAATCCTACCCTCGCACCATTGCCCGAGCGTATTTCGTCACTGAACTTCAGCGACTTGTATAGATACTCAGTAGTAACCTCATTCTTAGCTATATCATATTTAACGATATGTGGAAAATCTCTAAAACTATTCACTAAATTCCGTCCTTCACTGTGGAAGACAATGAAGTCCTTGTCATAGGTTATTTCACTTAGATAGTCAGCTGAATCCAGATTAATCTGTGTACAGCTATCCTTCTCCATGTCTATCAATGTATACGTTTGGTTGATACGCATGTGGCGAGGATCCATCGTGTATACTGCAAGGAAGTACCTATCGGAAACCTTATCCAGTCTGACGATTTGTGGTGTATCGGATTCTGCCATCTCCAGCTTCTCAGCATTTGTTTCAATAAACCCGTCAAGAAGCTTCAAAGCCTGGTTGAATTCCCCCGATTTATACCAGCTTGCGGGCTGTATCCTCTGCTCCTCCAGCTCAGCCACCTTTTCCTCCAGAGAAATCTTCTGCTCTTTTAAAGCCTGGAGTTCACCGCTAGAGCAGCCAATTGCCAGAGCACAGATTAAAACTATTATCAGAACGATATTTAGCTTTTTCATCATATCACCCTCCAAGTTCTACTTTGACACATCGCAAAGGGAAAAACAACATTTCTTTCAAAGTTATCCACATATCCACAGGCATCAACCGCATAACTAGTCCAGCTTCTGATGTTCACATACCTCTTTATCTATGAAATTGCACTTGTAGCGGCATTTCTTGATATCACATACCTTACAGCATAAATTGTTTTTATCAAAACAACTGGATATGGTACATCTAAGCTGCGTTTTCACAATATGTCCATTGGACCCTTCGTCCACTTTCCTGCTGAAGAAGAGCCGCTCTACTCTTTTCTGCAGTGTGTGCATAAGCTTTTCAGCTGTTGTAATTACAGAGTTTTTTTTCTTGATTTCGGACTTATAATACTCAGAACTCATATCAGCACCTCCGAAACATTCTAGACATATAGTCCACTCCATTTTATATTACTGGACTTACAGTCCAATGTCAACAGAAATTTCTCCATTTAGTCCAATGAATTTTTCGATTGGACATATTGTGTTAATATCATACTATATATGTTTAATAAGAAACATTTAAGAGGTGCATTTTCATGGAATTTGGCGAGAGACTAAGAGATTTAAGAGAAGAGAAACACATAACAAGGTATGCCCTTGCGAATATGCTGAATGTATCATACTCGACCATATCAAAATATGAAACCAATATCAGATTTCCCGATAAAGAAGCATTGATAAAAATGGCTGATTTTTTTGACGTGTCTTTAGACTATTTATTATGCAGAAGTGATATCCGAGAAACCGCAGAAAAGATCCTCAATAAGTCAAAGGAGCAATTCTTAGTCCGCTCCCCAGAGAATACATACAGCGCCGATGAGGACTTAACACCCGAGGCCATCGAAGAGATTGAGAAATTCAAAGAATTTGTGCAGCATAAGTATGGGAAGAAGTAGAAAAGAAAACATACATGGAGGTCTTAGATATGAAGGTACTGGCACTGCTTGGAAGTCCAAGAAAGAATAGCAATACGTCATTATTATTGGATGAATACCTTAGAGGCATAAAGGATTCTAATAAGGATGCTGAAATTACAAAGGTTTTCCTGCATGAAAAGAACATACACGGCTGTGCTGCATGTGAAGCTTGCCGCCACGTCACCATTGGCCAGTGTGCAGTAAAGGATGATATGCAGGCTCTCTACCCTCTCTTCCGCCAGGCAGATATGGTAGTTTACGCAACTCCAATTTACTGGTGGAGCGTTTCAGCTCAGCTGAAGGCATTTATGGATAGATGCTATGCATTAGGCCCTGTAAAAGATAGCTTCACCGGCAAAAAAGCCGCCCTCCTTATGACCTATGGCGGTGAACTGCCTAACAAAGGCCCTGAGCTTGTAAAGACCATGTTTGAAGAAATCTGCGACTATAAGAATATGGACCTGGTAGATGTGTATGGCGTATGTACTGAAGAATACATGCCGGTAGCGGAGAATACTGAGGCTTTAAATGACGTGTATAAAATGGGTTTGAAGGTTTAAATATAAAAGAAAGCAAAGAAAGGGTTTCATCATAATCGATGAAGCCCTTTACATTTTTAACAGCGACATAAGGTATGGTACCTGGAAAACCTAATTTTCAGTTGGTTTCATCGAAGGGATATATCCGGGCATATACCAGTCCTCATTTCCCGTATCCCAGCTCTTCAACGGAGGCAGCTGTGACGGATCCAATTTGACGCCGTAGGTTTCCCAGAATTTGAAAAACCCGCTATGATCCTTACCTGTAACTGCTTTTAATGCATTTTCTATATCCGTTTTGGTGAAGGTAGTCTTTTTGAGACCGATTAGGTAGTCTTTAAAGGGTCTCAGCCCCTCATTCCGCATCATCGGAATATTATGCTCATAACCGGCAAAATGCGGCCAATGTTCTCCCTTCAACGCTGCGACATCCAAATAGGCTAAAAACAGCAGCTTGGAGTCCCAGAAGTAAGCTTTTGCTGTCTTTTCGGCATAGATCGGAAAGCTAAGAATATCCTTCTGAAAATCAGCCCTGTTGAATTGCTTCAAGTCCCGAAGCTCTATATATTTTTGTCCCGCACCCGCTCCTGCAGTTCTCTCAAAGGCTTTTGCTATTTCATCCTCGGACAGGCTGTCCGCTTCGGTATCATACTTCACCTCTGCCCACAGCTCTCTGACAAAATCCATTATGTTCTTTTTGCCGGCTGTTTTTTCTTTAATATACTTATCCATCAAGTAGACCTTTAGTGTGGAATCATTATACCTCTTGTGGTACTGGTTATCCTTTATCCCAAAGGGCTTTCCCCGCTCTTCCATTGCCAGGATAGTCATCATCTTCCCGAAATAATAATCACGATCAAATAATTCTGCATTAACGCTGTGTTCAAAAAATGTCGGTATCCCCTCTGCTAAAATCCCATCAAACCACTCATAGGATAGTTTGGCATATATACCGTGAAAAGTATATTGGTGAAAGACATGATGTCCAACCTGCGGATAGGCAGATGTCTCGGGCCAAATCTGCATGTAGTGAAGCCAATTGGTCCTCCCCATCACCATCGGGATTCCCTCAATATGGTGGGGAATATTATTCGTGATCAACACATTGCGTACCGGCAGCTCTCCAATGTTTCTCCTGAAATAGTCCTCATACAGCTCCATTGTTTCCATATACCTCTTGGCTATTTCGGCTTTGTTGCCCTTATAGGAGGGAAACCATCGGTCGATTTCCGTATCCCAGTCAAAAAATATGAATTTGTAGTTATCCCCTCTTGCCGTCCTATGCTCCTGAACAAACGCAGGCTTGGCACCCATAAAGAAATTCTTGGAAAAATCTATAGTAAGGCGGCCCCACAGGTCCTTGCCCGCCCGGAAGCTGCCGCTTTCTTCCGTTAGAGTAGAAAATATCCGCAAGTCCTTGGGTATCACGCATTTCACATTGATAGCGGAAGGCTCAGACCTAGGCAGCATAAAAATATCTCCCACAATAAAATAGATTACCTTGTTATTAAATACCGCATATCTCTCCCCTGCAAAGGTCTTGGAGATTTCTCCCGTATCCGGCTCGCTGGAAAGCTTCCGTGCATCGACAGTATATGTGATTTTAAAATTACGAGTACTGCCGTTGGTGACAATAATCTGCCATTGATCCTTCCAGCGAATGGGCAAACTCTTACCTGCCATATCCACCGCCTTGATGTCGACAAATATCTTATCCAGACTCCCGTCAAAACGCCCAAGGCAGCTGACATTACGGAACTCCAGCACCGTTTCATTACCCGGCGCACCCTGTACTACAATTTCTACGACCGGTCTATCCTCAATCTGACTGGTCAAGGTATACGTCAATGAATACCCGTTATCTGCAGATACAGTTAAAAAGAAAGCTGCATAAGCTAAAGTGATGATAATAAGCATCAAAAACTTTTTCATGATATACCCCTCCAAAAACATTCTCACCTATGGTATACCATATTTACCAGGTACATACAATATGCCCATTCTGGTTTAGATTTATCTGTTTGGAATTATATCCTGACCTTACGTTGTCCGAAGACTTAACCTCAACCGGAACTCTGATAGCTGTCACCGGATTTAACTATTTTAATATATTTTTCAGGGACGGTACTTGACTTTTGTATTCAACCGTAGTATTTTAAATATAGAAGGAGGTATAGCAATGGTGAGAAGAGCTCGTGTTAAAGAGTTATATGGTATTTATTATATCCATCAAGTTAGTCATGGAGAACGACCACTATTTCGAAACGATGACGATCGCTCCATGTTTTTAGAAATACTAAAACGTGCTCAGTCAAAATTTGAGTTTAAGCTATATGCTTACTGTATACTTACTTCTAACGAGTATCATCTTGTGATAGAAGTTAATGGCGGTAATCTATCCAACATCATGAAAAGCATTAATATTGGCTATGCCATGTATGCCAAAAGCCCTCATCCGCTTTTTAAAGACAGGTATAAAAGTCAAATTCTTTCCTCTCTGGATGAAGTACAGGAAAAATTCCAGCTGATTCACAGACAGGGTATAGAGAATTCTATATACAATAGTTATTGTCATTACAATAACACTACCCCTCTCCAATTGGATTGGATTGCATCAATAGAATCCTCTATTGCCGGTAATAGCAAAGATTTATGCGAGGATCGCACTGTAAATAGTTCTGATTGTATAAACTGTATTCAAACGTTGACAGAGGCGAGAGCCCATTTGAATAAATTAGCCATAGAAGGTGGTCTTACTACGAGTCAATTGCTCTCAGACAAATTTTGTCGTAATCAATTGATTCGAGATTTCAGGAAAAATTCTACTCTAACTCTAAAAGAAATCGGAATTCTTTTCGGAGGATTGTCAGAATCATCTATTTGCAAAATATTGAATAACTAGGGGGAATTATTTTTTAACTAGTAATTCAAGTTTCGTCCCTCATTATAAAAAGGAGGTTTCTATGAATTTAAACTTATCTCTTCAGTTAGGTAATAAGCTAAGCACAACACCAATACTTCAACCTGACATCCTTTATGATTTATTGATTATTGGAGCAGGTCCTGCCGGTCTTAATGCTGCATTGTATGCAAAGCGCAAAGGGTTAAATGCAGCAATAGTGTCAAAGAAGAAAGGGGGTCAGGTAATTGATACTTCTTCTGTTGATAATTATTTGGGAGTTGAAGATATCACCGGCGAAGATCTCGTTAATAAATTCCACTTGCATTTATCCAAGCTAGATATCCCAATTATTGAAAATGCTGAAGTAGTTGATATCTTTTCAGAAGATTCCATACACCACTTGATACTATCAACAGGGGAGTCATATAAAAGCAAAACCTTAATTATTGCCACAGGGTCAAAACCCAGACAATTAGATGTCCCCGGCGAGCTGAGATATGCAGGTAAAGGCGTTGCCTATTGCCCCATTTGCGATGCCCCGCTTTTTAAAGATAAAAAAGTGATTATCTCAGGGGGTGGCAATTCAGCAGTAGAAGCAGCTCTTGACTTGGCAAAACTTGCTGAGTCAGTTACTCTTATTCATCGCAGTCAGCTGCGTGCAGATAAAGTTTTAGTCGACCACCTTAATAACAATCCAAAGATAACAGTTTATTTAAGAACCAAGATTATCGAAATTATTGGTAATGAGGCGATGACCGGTGTATTGGCGGAAAGTGCCGATACATTGGAAAGGTATACCCTTAAAGGCGATGGCATATTTGTTCAAATAGGTCATATACCAAACACTGATTCATTCAAAAATATCTTACTTCTCAATAAACAGGGTGAGATCATTACCAATGAAAAAAAAGAGACCAATATCCCAGGCATCTTTGCTGCCGGAGATGTTACAAGCTCTACCTACAAACAAATTGTCACCGCAGTTAGCGATGGCGCTATAGCTGCACTCGCAGCCAACGATTATATCAACCAAACAATTATTAATTAAAGGAGGAAAATGTATGAAAATGTTTAATGAGGACTTAGAAAAGCAACTCAAGGAAGTATTTAGCGGATTAGCAGGTGATGTAACCATCGCCCTCTTTACAGAAGGAGATTGCTACAGCTGTAATGAAACAACTGATTATATGGAAGAAGTTGCAGCACTCAGCGATAAAATCCATCTGAAAAAGTACACTTTAGGCCAGGATGCCGAATTGGCTGAGAAATATCATGTAGAAATGGTTCCAAGTATCGTGTTGTTGGATTCTGAAGGTACTTACCGTGGTATTAAATTTAACGGAATACCTGCCGGACATGAAATTAACTCTTTTATTCCTGCACTCTTGGAAGTATCTGGAGCAACGAGTTTTCTATCCAAAGATTTAGCAGCTCGTATTGAAGCCATAAAAAAGCCAATCAATATTAAAGTCTTTGTTACCCTAAGCTGTCCTCACTGTCCGGGTGCAGTACAGAGCGCACATAAGCTTGCCCTCATGAATAATAATATAGAAGCTGAAATGATTGAAGCTCAAACCTTCAGTGAACTCTCCAACCGCTTCAATGTATCAGGGGTTCCCAAGATTGTCATTAATGATACTTATGAACTTCTGGGCAATCAGCCAATAGAGGCATTCTTAAAAACTATTGACGGGATGGCTAATAACTGATGGAGGATGTTTTATGTGGAATATTTTAAAACTATTACAAAAAAATCTTATTTGGAGCATACCGACTTCTATGATTCTCGGTTTAATATTCGGTTATACAATCCAAGCATCCTTTCTTAAAGCTTGGATTGTTCCTTTAACATTCTTAATGGTTTATCCAATGATGGTTACGCTGAATATTAAAGAACTGGTATCCCGAGGAAGCAGTAAAGTCCAAATCGCGGCATTGATTATTAACTTTGGAGTAACACCCTTTTTAGGCTATTTTATCGGGACAATCTTCTTCCCTAATTCTCCTTTAATAGTCTTAGGTTTATTACTGACATCATTATTGCCAACTTCAGGCATGACGATATCCTGGACAGGGTTTGCCAAAGGCAATGTGCCGGCAGCTGTTAAAATGACCATCATAGGTCTGATAGTCGGTTCTATAGCAACGCCGCTTTACTTAAAAGTCCTTATGGGGACGGTTATTTCTATATCATTGGTAGAAGTGTTTTCTCAGATAATATTCATAGTATTCCTGCCTCTTCTTGCTGGTTATCTGACTCAGATATTACTTAAGAAACAATTTGGAAATGAACGTTATGAGAAAGAATACAAGCCTAAATTCCCTCTTTTTTCAACCCTTGGGGTATTGGGTATTGTATTCGTCTCAATGGCCTTAAAAGCCAAATCCATCTTGTCAAATCCAATCGTGCTTCTATACTACTTAGCTCCTTTAGCAGTGCTCTACCTAGTCAATTTTTTTATCAGCACAATAGTTGGAAAATTGTTTTTCAAGCGCAAGGATGGTATCGCTCTTGTCTACGGCACTGTAATGAGGAATCTCTCCATTGCTCTGGCAGTTGCAATGGGAGTGTTTGGAGAAAAAGGCTCAGAAATTGCCCTAATTATATCCTTAGCTTATATTATTCAGGTACAAGCAGCTGCTTGGTATGTTAAATTTACAGATGTTTTTTTTGGAAAGGAGGAAGCTGCATCCGAGTGAGTGGGTGCCGGCAACGACGTTTAGACGGTTATTTCAAAGTACTCTAATAATAACCGTCTAATAGTCGTGCTAGTACCTAATTTTACTTTATCCGCTTAAACTCCAGCCCCTCATAGACTCTAACCGGATTGCCACGTTCCAAAAGTTCATGCTGTATCCACATAACCTGCTTCGCTAGAAGTTCGGCATCCGAATTCTGTTTGCTAATGATGTCACTTAGACGGTTTAGAGCCAGCTTCTTGTTAATATGCTGCGTCCTGGCTTCGGTGCATACAACCGCGAGCCCTGTCGGTACATGAATAGCTCTAACCCCTGTTTCAACCTTATTGACATTCTGTCCTCCATTTCCTCCGCTGCGGAAGGTCTCAAACCTAACAAATTCCTCATTAAAATCAACCTTCTCCTTTTCTTTGAATACACTTACATCAATAAACCAATTTTTTCGTTTATGCTTTGGCCTGAAAGGGCTTTGTGCAATCCATTTTATAGTGCCCACAAAACTGCTGACATCTTCATCCACTGATAATACAACAGACTTATAACAGTCAACGTAATGACCTTTTGCTTCTTCGACTATCTTTACAATTCCTATTTCTTTCATGAAAACTTTTAAAAATTTCCCCACTGCCAACTCGCATTCAGTTGGCCCTTTTCCTGAACTAATCTGCAATAACATTCCATCACCCCTTATAGGTCAGCAGCGGTTTAAGCGTTGCGACAACTTTTATTAAATTAAACTCCAATAGACTCTCAATTACAGCATCAATATTTTTGTATGCCTCTGGTGCTTCTTGGAAAAGCAAATCAGTATCATGGCAGACAATACGGCTTTTGAGCTTTGTTTCTCTTATGGTATCTCTGTCATATTTGTCTCGAATGCGAGATTTGCATAAACTCCTTGCCCACTTCCTGCCTGCTCCATGAGACAATGAATATGCCGATTCTGCTACTTTGTCCGTCGGTGTGACAACATAGGTAAGACTTCCTCTTGAGCCGGGTATTATGACTGCTCCCACTTCCGCCGAAACCGCTCCCTTACGATGTAAAAACAAATGCTCTTTTTGTTCCAAGAAATTATGGTTACAATCAATCACTGTTTCAGCATGAGAAGAATACCCTAAATATTTAATCAGCTTATACGCTACTACCCTTCTGTTACGTTCTGCCCAAAATAGTGCGTCGTTATGTTTTTCCAAATATTCTCTTGCTTCGGTGCTATTGTAAGCATATCCCTTGCTGTCATTAAACTCACTCAGTATGCTTTGACCATACCCCCTGGACCCACTATGAATCAACAATAACAAATTAGTCTTATCAATCCCGAGTTTTTCAAATTCATCCTCGTCAAAGACCTTCTCTAAAATCTGAAATTCTGCAAAATGATTGCCGGAACCAATTGTGCCTAAATCATATATAGGACTTGGCTCTTCATACGGATTGACTATTTCAAGGTCTCCAAGCTCACGGATATGATTAAGCTTTGTTACCCATCGGTCCATTTTGAATTTCTTTCTATCGATACCTGTCTTAAACAGCCCCATACCACAGCCGATATCATTTCCTATGATATGAGGGTATATAATACCTTCTGTCACTACTGCAATACCAATAGGTGATTTACCGGCATGAAGATCTGGCAGTCCAACTGCTTTAACCACGCCGCTTAATTCTGAAACTGCATCTAGCTGCATTATTGCAGTGTGTTCTATCCAATTTTTCTCACTTGTTATTAATACTCTATTACTCATTCAATTCTCCTTTTATCTAAAAAAATACATAAAAATACCGTGGATCAACAACCCACGGTATCTCGATTACCTAAAAAAGGCAATAAAAAAACACGATAACCAAAATCGTGCCTCAAAACATTATTAGGCTTATGGTTGTCTCATAATTCTTAAATTTAGTTGTCCTTCACCTCGTAATATGTTACCAACATAAGAAACCACTCCTCTCACCTAATAATATGAATTTGCTACGATATTATTTTATAGGGCTATGGGGCTGATGTCAATGATTTGGGGAAAATGTAGTTGTTTTGTAATAACCGTCTAAACGTCGTGCCTGACATCCTACAATACACCTCTGAGTATTCCTCTATTAGCTTTTCATCAAATAAATCCATTGCCATAAATACACAGGGAGTATTTTCTACTTCTTCAGGTATTAGTACCTTAAACCCCTGATTTTCAAACCACTTATAATATTCATAAATTGCATCGGTAACAATATACCTTTCGTTAGTCATATATGCCATTTCTACAACCTTATTAACTATATATTTCCCAAAGCCCCTGTTTGTAAGAATGTATTCATAGAGTTATTGCCACAATCAAATGTATGTAATAACGTTTCATCAGACAAAGAAATACCCTTCAAAATTACTTCAGAAGGGTTAATTTCAGTCGTTTTCTTTTCTTTGCTAAAATCTATGCTTTCACAATTATTTCTGTTCATCGTCTAATGTAGCGGCAACTTCTCTAGTAGCTTTTACTATTGTTAAGTTTGCCGTCCTTTTTTCTAACTTTTTTTCATTCTCTTTTTCTCTCTTTAGAAAATCAAGAGCATTTCTTCCAGTAATTACAGGAATTTCTCTCATACTTACTGCCATTTTGCTCTCCCCCTTTTACCATATCTCATTTTAAGAATAACACTTATTGGACAACCTTGTAAACATTTGCCATATTACATCAAGCTAACAATTTTCCTAGACTATTAGTGGCATTTTCTCTCTATTAAAAATATCGGTTTTTACCGTTATACGTTTATTTGTTACTCCTTTAATATTTATTAGGGGTACCTTCTCTAAATTATACTATATAATTACACATGCTGCTCTACCATTTAGTGTCATCTTTCATCTTTATGCAAGGGTAAACCCACTCTAATAAAAAGTCCCTCGGAGCATTAGCCCGAGGGAACATAAAACGCACTCTACGTGGATGGTGTGTTCTTGTTTATATCTAGCAGATATGTGCGAAAGTGCGGTGCCTAGGACTATATTCTATACCGTGAAAAGTATCTCCCACAATAAAATAGATTACCTTGTTATTAAATACCGCATATCTCTCCCCTGCAAAGGTCTTGGAGATTTCTCCCGTGTCCGGCTCGCTGGAAAGCTTCCGTGCATCGACAGTATATGTTACTTTAAAATTACGAGCACTGCCGTTGGTGACGGTAAGCTGCCATTGATCCTTCCAGCGAATGGGCAAACTCTTACCTGCCATATCCACTGCCTTGATGTCGACAAATATCTTATCCAAACTCCCGTCAAGCGCCCAAGGCAGCTGACATTACGGAACTCCAGCACCCTGTACTACAATTTCTACGACCGGTCTATCCTCAATCTGACTGGTCAAGGTATACGTCAATGAATACCCGTTATCTGCAGATACAGTTAAAAGAAAGCTGCATAAGCTATAGCGATGACAATAAACATCAAAAACTTTTTCATGATATAGCCTCCCAAAAGCATTCTCACCTACGGTATACCATATTTACCAGGCATATACAATATACCCATTCTGGTTTAGATTTCTCTATATGGCATTATGGCCAATAGGAGGGAAGCAATATAAAAGGATAGATGCTATGCATTAGGCCCGATAAAGGATAGCTTTGCTGGTAAAAAGGCAACCCTCCTTATGACCTACGAAAGAGAACTGCCTAACAAAGGACCTGAGCTTTTAAAACCCACCTTTGAAGAAATATATGACTATAAGAATATGAACTTGATAGATGTATATGGCGTATGTACGTAAGGCTACATGCTGCATGCCCGTAGCCGAAAACATTACAGCCCTAAGGGATGTGTATGAAATGGGGTTGAAGTTATGATGATAATATAAGCGTTAAAAGGGCTTCATCATGGTAATGAAGCCCTTTTAACATAATAACTTGAGTCCGTTTCAAGTTTTGTGTAAACGCTAAAAATTGATGTTAAGTTTGATGTTACTTTTAAGGGGTAGATGGGAAAGAT
>FWPV01001370.1_pt1 | contig 68356 bp, 65 predicted proteins | sample 2228371 | NCBI WGS metagenome assembly FWPV01 (sample SAMEA103939776, study PRJEB20133) | metagenome
CCGCCGCGTTGGGCGCGGGGTTGCAAACCCCGCGCGAGCAGCAGGTTATTTTCATCCTACGGGGTGCGCCGGGGCGCGTGAGGGTCTCTCTCGTAAATAGTCCCCCGGCCCCCAATTCTGGGGGGGCGCGCTGGTTCCCCTCAGGCTTGCCCTGAGCCTTTCGAAGGGATTGGGGGGGGGTAGGGGGCAATTTTCGTGCCACGGGGTACACCTCGCGCGTGGATAACTCCCTACAAGTGAATTTGCGATTCTCTATGACCACGTGCCCGGCGCAGAAAATCCGCGATCTGGCCGGGCAGTTGATCGACGTCAATGGGTTTCTGGATGTACCCATCGCAGCCGGCGGCCAATGCGCGCTCACGGTCGCCCTTCAGGGCATACGCCGTGAGCGCCACGATGGGCACTTCTTGCAAATCGTCTCGTCGGCGCAACAAGCCCGTGAGCGTATAGCCGTCCACCAGGGGCAGGTTAATGTCTACCAGGATCAGGTTCGGGGTCTCGCGCTCCAACAACTGCAAGGCCACAGGGCCGCTCTCGGCCTCCAGCACCACATAGCCCTCAGCCTCCAACACCCGCTTGACCAACAACCGATTGCCGGGGTTATCCTCGATGTATAATATCTTGACCGATGACATCACCACATCCCTTTATCGCCCGCGCGAGCAGCCCAGCGGGTCGCAAACGCAGCGTGCCCTACGATGATTTACAAGACCTTCACGCGCCCCGGCGCACCCCGTAGCATGAAAATGTGCGTCCGGCGGCGACCTAACCCCCCGGCCCCCTTCCCTATGAGGGCAGGGGGAGCCTGGGGTCAGGACCCCCCTCCCCGCGTCGGGGAGGGGTCGGGGGAGGGGTTTATTTTCGGGGGAGACTGCCGGTAGACGTGTTACGAGACCAGCATATTGACGGTGTTCAGGATCTGGTCTCCATCGCAAGGTTTGGGCAGCACGGTGAATGGCCCCAATTGCAAAGCCTGTTCCAGCAACTCGTTATCTCGCTGCCCGGCGATAATGACGACCTTGGCCTCCCGATCGATCTGCCGGATGGCGCGCAGCGTCTCCAGGCCATCCATGCCCGGCATCAGCAGGTCCAGAAAGATCAGCGCGTAACGCCGACGCCGTAAGGCTTCCACAGCTTCTGCCCCGCTATGGGTGACTTCGGTGCGATACCCCCCGTCCCCGAGCACCTGGCTGAACCGCTGCCCCGTATCTCGCTCGTCGCCCACCACCAGGATGGGCGACATGCGCCCATCCTGCTGTTGCAACCAGGCCTCGATGTCCGCCAATCGGAAACGCCACCGGTTGCCGACCTTGATCGCGGGGATCCGCCCCTGCTGAGCAAACCGGTAGATCGTCTGTGGACTCATCTTGAGATAATCAGCCACTACCTGGACCGTTACCAATTCCTCCATGCCCCACTCCCCAGAGAATTGGCGGACTCGGCGACCCATGGCGCGAGGCCGGACTCGTTATACTGATTTATGCTTCTCTATACCTGAGTATATCAGATTATACGGCTCAGGTCAAATGTTTTCACCTTAATTTTTCGAGTCCCGGCATCGGACCAGTACCTTTGTACCAGGAAAGACTAATCCGCAAGCGACGGTTCAGCGGGTGAGCGCCGGGGTCGCCCCGCAAGGGCCGGTGGGCCGGGCGTCGGCCCGCGGCGCGGCCGACGCGGCCCGGCGTGCCTGCGCCCCCCGGTGCGGTTTCCCTGGACGCCCGCCAGGGCAGGCAAACGCGAATCATGCCCAGACGTCAAACATGCGGGCCTTGACACCGGTCGTGACCATGTTTTATAATATCCTTGCTTCGCGAACCCATCACCGTTCCCTCCGATTCGCTGATTCCTACTGGGATAGGCGAACGATAAGGCCGGGGGAGCAATCTCCCGTGCCCGCCAGTGCGCAAAGGAGGACCGATTCCCGGCCCGGCCGGGACTGTCCACTTTGCGTTTTTTGTTTGCCCACTCCAGGAGGCGATCTCGTGCAGATTGACGTCTGGCTCTACGGCGACCTGGCCCCCTACGCTGGCGCCGGCGCCACCCCCACCTACGGCCACTGCCTGGTCGAACTGCCCGCCGGCGCAACGGTGCGCGATCTGCTGGTCCGCCTGGCGCTCCCCGCCGAGAAAAAGGGCGTCACGTTCATCAACGCGGTCCTGGCCGATATGCCCGGCCTGGGCGCGGACCGGGACCACGTGCTGCAAGACGGCGACCGGGTGGGCATCTTCTCCGCCACCCACATGTGGCCGTTCCAGTATCGCTTTGGCGCGCGGATGCTGCCAGAGCTGGAAGCCGCGCTGCGCGCCCGCGAGGACGGCGGCCTGGCGCATAGTTATCAATCCGTCAAACGTCAAACGTAAAACGTCACCGCACGTGTACGCTCCCCGTTTGACGCATGACGCATGACGTATGACGTTTGACGTATGACGCATGACGCATGACGTATGACGCATGACGTTTGACGTAAGGAGGTGATGTCCAGCCAGCAAACACGTTCATTGTCTACTGATTCCTCGTCTACTGGTTACTTGTCTACCACTTTGTCAAGGAGGACAACATGGCTCAGATTCTACGTGTGAATATGACGGATCGCACCGCGACGTTCGAGGACGTGCCGGAGAAGTATCAGCACCTGGGCGGGCGCGGCCTCACCTCCACCATCGTGTATGACGAGGTGGACCCCACCTGTCACCCGCTCGGCCCGAATAACAAGCTCGTCTTTGCGCCGGGCATCGTCACCGGCACCAATGCCGCCACCTCCGGCCGCGTCTCGGTGGGCGGCAAGTCCCCCCTCACCGGCGGCATCAAGGAATCCAACGCCGGCTCGGCCTGGCCCCAACTGGTGGCCCGGCTGGGGATCAAGGCCATCATCGTGGAAGGCCAGCCCACCGATTCCGGCTGGTGGGGGCTGCACATCACCCGTGACGGCGTCCAGTTCTTCGCCGCCGACGACTATGTGGGCAAGAGCCTCTACGAGATCTTCCCCGGCCTGTTCGAGCGCTTTGGCAAGAAGGTGGGCATCTGCACCATCGGCGTGGCTGGCGAGAATCGCATGAGCATGGCCGGCGTCTGCTTCAACGACATTGACGGCCGGCCCAGCCGCTATGCCGGCCGCGGCGGCCTGGGCGCGGTGATGGGCAGCAAGGGCCTCAAGTTCATCATCGTGGACGGCGAAGGCGGGCCGGGCGTGGCCCTGGCCGACAAGGAACTCTTTGACGAAGGCCGCAAAAAGCTGAACGCGGCCCTGCGCGAGCACGCCATCACCAAGCCCGGCGGCGGCCTCAACACCCTGGGCACAGCCATCCTGGTGAACATCCTCAACGAGGCCGGCGGCTTCCCCACCCGCAACTTCCGCGAGGGCCGCTTCGAGCACGCGGCCCAGATCTCCGGCGAGGCCATGGCCGAATACTGCAAGACGCGCGGCGGCGTGGGCATGATGGGCCATCCCTGCCACCCCGGCTGCATCATCCAGTGCTCCAACGTCATCCCCAACCCCGACGGCACCGAGCTGGCCTCCTGCATCGAATACGAGACCACCTGGGCGCTGGGGGCCAACTGCGGCATCGGCGACCTGGACGTGATCGGCCAGCTGACCAAGATGTGCAACGACATCGGCATTGACACCATCGAGTCCGGCGACGTCATCGCCGTGGCCATGGAGGCCGGCCTGGCCCAGTTTGGCGACGGCCCGGCCGCCATCAAGCTGCTGGAAGAGGTGCGCCAGAACACCCCGCTGGGCCGCATCCTGGGCATGGGCACCGGCGGCGCGGCGAAAGCCCTGGGCGTGGTACGGGCGCCGGAGGTCAAAGGCCAGGGGATGCCGGCCTACGAGCCGCGCGCCATCAAGGGCATCGGCATGGTCTATGCCACCAGCACCATGGGCGCAGACCACACCTCCGGCTACACCATCGCCCCGGAGATCCTGGGCGTGGCCGGCAAGGTGGACCAGTTCGACAAGAACAAGGCCGACCTGGCCCGCAACTTCCAGTACGCCACGGCCTTCATTGACTCCACCGGCCATTGTCTCTTCATCGCCTTTGCCATCCTGGACATCGCCAGTGGCTTCCAGGGGCTGGTGGACGAGTGCAACGGCGTCCTGGGCACTCACTGGACGATGGACGACGTGGGCCGCATCGGCAAGGAGATCGTGGACCGCGAGCGCGCCTTCAACCGCAAGGCCGGCATGAACGAGGCGGCCGACCGGATGCCCGAGTTCATGCGCTACGAGACGCTCCCGCCCCACAACGTGGTCTGGGACGTGGCGGACGAGGCGTTGGACGCCGTCCACGGCTCATGACGGTTGCCCTGGACACAACGAGCCGTCGGGCCTTTGCCCGACGGCTTTTTCATTGGGGCGACCGGCAGAACCCTCCCGGCGGCGCCAAAACCGGCAAAAGGGTCATCCTTTCACCGGGTCCCCGGGGTGGAGGACTCACCGCGCGTCAATTTGCACGGCATTCCCCTTGAACTGACTCATATACAGGTGATGATAAAACCCCTGCTGCGCCAACAGCTCCTCATGAGTGCCCCGCTCGATGATCCGGCCCTCGTGGATCACCAACACCTGGTCGGCGTGGCGGATGGTGGAGAGCCGGTGGGCGATGACGAAACTGGTGCGGCCCGCCATCAGCCGCAGCAGTGCCTCCTGGATGCGGGCCTCGGTGCGGGTGTCCACGCTGGAGGTGGCCTCGTCCAGGACGAGGATACCCGGGTCCGCCAGCACCGCCCGGGCGATGGCGAGCAACTGACGTTGTCCCTGGCTCAGATTGCTCCCCCGCTCTGATAGGGGAGTCTGGTAGCCCTGGGGCAACCGCCGGATGAACTGGTCCGCGTTCGCCAGGCGGGCCGCCGCCATCACCTCCTCGTCGGTGGCGTCGAGCCGGCCATAGCGGATGTTCTCCATCACGGTCTGGGAAAAGAGGAACGTGTCTTGCAGCACGATGCCCAGTTGCCGGCGCAGGCTGTCCCTCTGGACGTGGCGGATGTCCCGGCCATCTATGCGGATCGCGCCGCCCTGGATGTCGTAAAAGCGCGACAGCACGTTGACCATGGTGGTCTTGCCGGCGCCCGTCGGCCCCACCAGGGCGATGGTCTGGCCGGGCCGGGCCGTCAGGCTCACGTCCTTGAGCACCGGCACGCCGGGCACGTAGGCAAAGTCCACGTGGTCAAAGACCACCTCGCCGGCCACCTCATCCAGCGGGATCGCGTCCGGCGCGTCGGCCGGCTCCGGCGGCTGGTCCATGATCTCAAAGATGCGCTCCGCGCCGGCCAACGCCGCCTGGATCGAGTTATAGAGATCGGCCAACTGACGCAGGGGGTCGGCGAAACGGCGGGAGTAGGAGATGAACGTGGCGATGACCCCCACGCTGACCAGGCCCTGGAGCGCCAGCCAGCCCCCCAGCCCGGCCACCACCGCAATGCCGGCGTTGCTCATGATGCCCATGAGCGGCGGCATGAGCATGGGGTAGAACTGCGCCCGGATGCCGGCATCGCGCACGGTCCGGTTGGCCTGCTCAAAATCCGCCAGGACTGCGTCTTCCTGCCCAAAAGCCTGCACCACGCGCTGCCCGCTGAGCGTCTCCTCCATCAGGCCGTTCAACCGGCCCAACTGCATCTGCAAGCCGCGAAAGCCGGCCCGGGTGCGCTGGCCCACCAGCAATGTCGCCCCGATCATGAGCGGAAAGACGGCCATGCTGCCCAGGGCCAGCCACAGGTTGAGGGCGAATATCGTCACCAGGATGCCCCCCAGGGTCAACAGGCCCATGATGAGCTGCGTCACGTTCTGGGATAGGGCCTGGTTGATGGCATCTATGTCGTTGGTGAGCCGGCTCATCAATTCGCCCACGGGCCGTTGGTCGAAAAAGCGCAAGGGCAACGCTTGCAGATGCGCAAAGAGGTCTTGACGCAGGGCGCGCAAGGCTTTTTGGGCCACCGTCGCCATGATCCAGCTCTGCGCCGCCTGGGTCAGCCAGGTGCACAGATAGACCAGGACCATGGCCAGCGTGACGAGCAAGAGGCCCGGCAGGTCGCCGGCGCCCATGTAGCGGTCAATGGCCAGGCCCATGAGATACGGCCCGATCAGGCTGGCGACCGTGCTCAATACGACGAGGCCCAGGATGGCCGCCAGGGATAGCCAGTACGGGCGCAGGTAGGCGGCCAGCCGAACGAGCGCGCCACGCGGGTTGCGGGCCTTTTCGATGCGCCGCTGGCCGATGGACATCGGCCCACGTGGACCGCCGACCATGGCTTGTTGAGATGGCTGCGTTGCGGTCTGGCTAGACATGGGCTGCCCCCCCGTCCCCCAATTGCGACTGATAGATCTCCTGGTAGATGGGGCTGGAAGCCAATAGCTCGGCGTGCGTGCCCTCGGCGACCACCTGGCCCCGGTCCAGCACCACGATCTTGTCGGCATTGAGCACCGTGCTGACACGCTGGGCGATGACCAGGCAGGTGCGGTCGGCCATGAGCTGCTCCAGGGCATCCTGGATGCGGGCCTCGGTTTCCACGTCCACGGCGCTGGTGCTATCGTCCAGGATGAGGATGCGCGGCTGCACCAGCAGCGCCCGGGCGATGGCGATGCGTTGCTTCTGCCCACCGGAGAGGTTCACACCCCGTTGCCCCACCAGGGTATCGTAGCCATCGGGGAAGGCCATGATGAAATCGTGGGCCTGGGCCGCGCGCGCCGCCGCGATCACCTCCTCGTCCGAGGCATCCGGCCGGCCATAGCGAATGTTGTCGCGGATGGTGCCGCTGAACAGCACTGCCTCTTGCAGGGCCACGCCCATCTGGGCGCGCAGGGATCGCAACGGTATGTCGCGCACGTCCACGCCATCCAGGGTCACCCGGCCCTCGGTCACATCGTAAAAGCGGGGGATCAGGTGGACCAGGGTGGATTTGCCGGCCCCGGTGGCCCCCAGGATCGCCACCCGCTGGCCCGGCTCGGCCACCAGGTTGATGCCCGTGAGCACCGGCTCCCCGCCATCGTGATTGTAGCTAAAGCAGACGTTCTCCAGGGCGACGCGGCCGGCCACGCCAGGCAGCGCGCGGGCCTGCGGGCGGTCGCGCACCTCCGGCTCGCTGTCCAACACCTCCATGATCCGCCCGGCCGACGCCTGTGCCGCCGAAAACGGCCCGGCCATCATGCTCAGCATGAGCAGGGGAAACATGGTGGAGAGCAAATAGTTGACAAAGGCCACCACTGCGCCCACCGTGAGCGCGCCGGTGCTGACCCGGAACCCCCCAAACCCGACAACGGCCGCAGTCCCCACGTTCATGAGAAACGTCATGGTGGGGAACAGCATGGACATGAACCGCATGACCCGAATGGTTTGGTCGGTCAGGGCCGTGTTCGCCTGGCTAAAGCGCGTGTTCTCGTGTTCGGCGCGCACAAAGGCTTTGACCACCCGCACGCCGGCCAGGTTCTCCTGCAAGACGGTATTCAGCTTGTCCAACCGACGTTGCACCTGCAAGAACAGCGGTTGCATCCGGGCGATGAAGAACCAGACCACGCCGCCGGTGATGGGCAACAGCACCAGCATCAACAACGCCAGCTCCCAACTGGTCAGGATCAGCAGGATCACGCTGCCGACCATCATCAAGGGTGCGCGGGTCAGGACGCGCAGCGACATCATGACGATCACCTGCACCTGGTTGACGTCGCTGGTCAAACGGACCAAAAGCTGGCCGGTCTGCAGCCGGTCCAGGTTGCCGAAGGAGAACGTCTGAACTCGCCGAAACAGCGCGCTGCGCACGTCGGCGGCAAAGTATTGGGCCACGCGCACCGCCAGCAGCGTATTCGCCACCATGAACAAGGCGCTGAGAACCGATGCCCCCAGCATCAGCAGGGCCGTGGTCCACACGGTCGTCAGGTCGTGGCGGGCGATGCCCTCGTCAATGATGCGCTGGATCAGGCGCGGGATGGCCAGGTCCATGGCCACCACGCTGACCAGCAGGAACAAGGCCAGGGCGCTGGCCTTCCAATAGGGTTGGACAAAACGGGTCATTCGGCGGAGCGATGACATGGGCACGTCTCTTCTTTCAGGTTGGCGATGATGCGGTGGAGATAGCCCCGGAGCGTCAGGCATTCCTCTGGGCTGAACCCGGCAAAGGTCTGCGCCTCCATGTCGCGCCACATCTGCTCCACGGCATCGCGGACGGCGCGGCCGGCGTCGGTGAGATAGACGCGGGACACGCGCTGGTCTTGCGGGTCTGGCCGGCGCGCCACGAAGCCGGCTCGTTCCATGCGCTTGAGGGCGTTCGAGATGGTGGCGGGCTGCACGTGCAATGCCTCCGCCAGCTCCGAGTGGGTCCGGCCTTCCTGCTCCCACAGGACCATGAGGATGAACTGTTGCCCGCGGTACAGGCCCAGCTCCTCTAATCGGGCGTGGGCCTGGGCGCGGTGACGCTTGCAGACCTGGGCCAGCAAATAGCCGGTGGTTTCCGGCATGGCGGCGGGGATCATGGCTTGCTCCTCGTTTAGTTAGCTAATAGTTAGCTGGCTAATTATAACCCGACACCAGCACCTTGTCAAGAACCTTGCGCTGGCGTGATTGTTTGGTGGAAACGGGGCGTAAAAGGGGGGTCTCTGGGTCGCGGCGGCCTCGAGGTTCTTCAACTGACGCCGTACCTTTTGGACGCAGCCAGGCCGATGCCCGGAGCCTTTGCGGGGACTTTAACAGATGCGGGGGAGCGGCTCCCCGGCCAGCATATCCAGCACCCGGCGCACGCCCAGGGCTGTGCGCAGGGCCACCCGGCCGGGGTGCTCGCCGGTTGCCTGCCCGATGGTCGCGGCCTCGCGGCCGGCCGGGTGCGCGCGCATGGCGGTCAGCACCGCCTCGGCCGCGTCCGGCGCGACAAAGGCCGCCAGCGTACCCTCATTGGCGACGTAGAGGGGGTCCAGGCCCAGCAGTTCACAGGCGGCGCGGACCGGCGCGCGGACCGGGATGGCCGTTTCGCTCACCTCGATGCCTATGCTGCTCGACCCGGCCACCTCCACGAGTACCGTCGCCAGGCCGCCGCGCGTGGCGTCGCGCAGGCAACGGACGGCGCCTGGCGCGGCCGCCACCATCGCCGCCACCAGGCCGTTGAGGGGCGCGCAATCGCTCACCAGCGGCGACTGGAAGCGCAGGCCCTCGCGCTGGGTCATGATGGCGATGCCGTGGTCGCCCACCGGCCCGCTGACGAGCACCGCGTCGCCGGGCCGGACGCGATTCGCGCCCACGTCCACGCCCGGCGCGAATCGCGCTACGCCGGCCGTGTTGATGAATAGTCTATCCGCCGCGCCGCGATTGACCACCTTTGTGTCGCCGGCCGCGATGAGGACGCCGGCCTCTCGCGCGGCCTGGGCCATGCTGTCCACGATGCGCGCCAAATCGGCCAGCGGGAACCCTTCCTCGATGATGAACCCGGCGCTCAGGTAGAGCGGCGTGGCCCCGCGCATCGCCAGGTCGTTCACCGTGCCGCAGACGGCCAGCTTGCCGATGTCGCCGCCGGGGAAGAAGAGGGGCTGGACCACGTAGGAATCGGTGGTGAAGGCCAGCCGGCCGCCGACCGGCAGCGCGAACACCGCCGCGTCGTCCAGTTCGTCCAGCAGCGGGTTCGTGAAACGCCGGGCGAAGACATCGCGGACCAGGTCGTGGGAGAGCCGGCCGCCGGCGCCGTGGGCCAGGAGGATGGTTTCGGTCATGGTACACACCTTTACGGCCGTTCCAGCAGGATCGCACGAAATGGCACGACAGTATACTCTTCACGCACCTGATACTGTGTGAGCAGCCATTCGAGATAGGGTGGAGGCTCCGTCCCACGCGTAGCCAGCCAGAGTCGCTGCCCACGCGCGAGCGCGTCTAGTTCAACTTCTTCGTAACCCCGATGTGCGAGCAGGATACTAGGGTGAGGCGCAAACAGCCAGAGCCCGGCATCCTCGCGGCGGTACCGATAGACAGGCAAATCAGGCTGATAGAATTGCAATGCAGCATCAACCGAATACGCGTTGCTGTGCGTGAGCGCACGATCACCTGGGTTTGTGCGCATCCCGATGATTGTGACAAGTTCACCCTCTGGGCTTTTGACGAAGCTGCCAAAGTAGTTGGACAGGCTTTGGCACGAGGTGATACAGAGAGTCACGACCAGCACAGCAGCAAGCAGACGACCCACTCGCCACGTGAGAAGTGATTGTAAGCCGATGCCGAAGCCGATCAGTACGCTCGGCAAAACCATCAGGAATGGGCGTTCATCGTAGGCGGGTGCCGGCTTGTCAAGCAATGGCAGTAGCACGAACGAAACCAGGATGGGCATAGCGATCTGGAATGCGTGCAGCAGCAATACCGCTCTGCGGTGACGGTTGGTCAATGCCAGCGCAAGCCCGACAGCTGCGATAGCCAACGCAACAGTACGAACAGCAGCAGGAGCAAATCTGGTGTCGCCGGCCATCATTGTCTGCATCGTGGATAGAAAGTCTAGCTTCGCACTTGCCCGTCCCCAGTGTGATAAGACTATGGCAGCGCCGATCGTAAAGGGGCCCAGCGTGACCGCGACTGCCAGCACGGTCAACGCGCCGCCCAAGAGCACTCGCCGGCGATCTCGGTCAAGGATCAGCAGCGCCAGTAACTGCGCACCAACAAGGGCGACGTTGAAGTAGTGAAACTGCCCGGCGATGACTGCCAGTGCCACATACAGCGCCCAATCCACCAAGCTGCCACGCTGACGCAAGCGTTCGTAAGCCAGCATGGTTAAAAGTGCACCCATCAAGGCAAGTGCATACGGGCGTGCTTCCTGAGCGTAGTATACAGCCAGCGGAGCAATGGCAAACAGCGCGATAACCATCAGCGCTGCTGAACGGTCCAGCACGATCATGCAGTACCGATAGAAGGCCAGCAAAGCGATGAGTGACGCAACTACACTGACCAGGCGGAGGCTCAGTGCCGAGATGCCTCCCATTTGCCCGGCCAACCAGAATGGTAAGGTTGATAGCGGTGGTAGTACGTCAACAAAGGCAGTGCGCCAGATCGTGCCGAGGCCATCGCGCACGAGTTGAGCCATGTATAACTCGTCGAGCCACAACTTCTGGCCGTCGAGCCGGTAGAGCCGCAGCAGCGCACCAACCAGCAGTGCTGCACCTATTCCTACCCAGAGACACAGACTGACTATCCTGGCCTGATTGGTTTTCACGTGACACGTCTCCAAGATTATCTTTCCTGGTCACTGTAAGTGTAGTACGCCGCGCACGCGCCCTCGGCGGAGACCATGCACGGGCCGACCGGGCGCAGCGGGGTGCAGACCCGGCGGAAGAGCCGGCACTCGGCCGGCAGGGCCACGCCGCGCAGCACCTCCCCACAGCGGCAGCCGCGCGGCTCCTGGGCCGGCGCGACGCCCGTAGGGACCGGGAAGACTTGGGCCGCGTCGAAGCGAGCGTACTCCGGCCGCAGGTGCAACCCGCTGGCCGGCACCACGCCCAGCCCCCGCCAGTCGGCCGGGCCGACCTCAAAGACCCGGTACATGGTCTCCAAGGCCACCCGGTTGCCTTCGGCCCGCACGCTGCGGCTGTAGACGTTATCCACGGCCGGCTCGTCGCTCGATGCGCGGCGCACCAGCGACTCGATGCCCCGCAGGATGTCCAGCGGTTCGAACCCGGCGATGGCGCACGACAGGCCATAGTCGCGGGGCAAGAACTCCCAGGCGTCCGCACCGATGACGGTGGTGACGTGGCCCGGCCCCAGGATGCCGCTGAGTCGAACTTCGCCGGCGTCCAGGATGGCCCGGGTGGCCGGCGGCGTGAGCTTGTGCGCCGAATACACGTAGAAATTGGCGAGGCCCTCGGCTGCGGCCTGCAGGATCGCAGCGGCCACGGTGGGGGCCGTGGTCTCAAAGCCGACCCCCAGGAAGATGACCGGCCGCGCCGGGTTCTGGCGGGCGATCTGCAGGGCATCCAGGGTGGAATAGACCACGCGGACGTCGGCGCCGGCGGCTTGGGCCTCCTGGAGGCTGTGGGTGCTGCCCGGCACGCGGATCATGTCGCCAAAGGTGGTGAGGATGGCGCCGGGCACGCTCGCCAGGGCGATGGCCCGGTCCAGGTCGCCGGCCGAGGTGACGCAGACCGGGCAGCCCGGCCCGCTGCGCATGTTCACCGTCTCCGGGAGCAGTTGGCGGATGCCGTGACGCAGGATGGCGTGGGTGTGGCCGCCGCAGAACTCCATGAAGGTCATGGGCCGGGTGGCCTGCGCGCGGATGCGCTCCACCAGGGCGTGGGCCAGGGCCGGGTCGCGGAACTCGTCCATGTACTTCATCCGTGCAGCTCCTGGGCGATCATCTCATCGGTGTAAAAGGTCTCCATCTCGGCCAGCAGGCGCAGCGTCTCCTGGGCCTCCGCCTCGTCCACCACGCTGATGGCATAGCCGGCGTGGACCACCACGTAATCGCCCGGCCGGGCCTCTGGCGTGAGGACCAGGCTCACCGTGCGCGTCACGCCGCCCACCTCCACCTGGGCCTCTGGGCCGTCAATCCGCTCGATCCGCATCGGCACGGCTAAACACATGTCACTCCTCCGGGACAAACTGGGCGATGGCCGCCTGCCCCAATGACAGGCCGCCGTCGTTGCAGGGAACCTGGCGATGGACGAGCACGCGAAAGCCGGCCGCGCGCAACCGGCTCACGGCCCCGGCGAAGAGCAGCCGGTTCTGGAAACAGCCGCCACTCAGGGTGACGACGTTCGGGCAGGCGGCCGCCCGGATGCGCTCGCAAACAGCGGCGGTCATCTCCGCCATCGTCGCGTGGAACCGCGCCGAGATCGCCTCCGGCGGCATCCCCGCGCGCATATCCGCCACAATCGCTGCCAGCAACCGCCCCACCCGCACGATCTCTGCGCCGTCCACGTTCTCCAGATCAAACGGGTACGATCCCTCCGCTAAATCCACTTCATCCGCTGAAACCATCTCCAGCTCAATCGCCGCCTGCGCCTCGTATGTCGCCTTCGTGCAGACGTTCAGCAGCGCGCTGACGGCATCGAACAGCCGGCCGGCCGACGAGGTGAGCGGGACGTTGACGCGCCGATCCAACTGCTGGCGCAGCAGGTCTAGCTCGGCCGGGGGCACGTCGGCCAGGAACGGAAACTCGGCCGGGTCCGGCCACAGGCCCAACAGCGTGTACAGGTAGGCCACGGCGATGCGCCAGGGGTTGCGGGTGGCCGCGTCGCCGCCGGGCAGCGGCAGGTATTCCAGGTGGCCGGCGCGCCGGAACCCCCGATAATCGCCCACCAGCCACTCGCCGCCCCAGATGCGCCCGTCCAGGCCATAGCCGGTGCCGTCCAGGCTCACCCCGATGACCGGGCCGGCGTCCGGGGGCCAGCCGTTGTCGGCCAGGCAGGCGGCCAGGTGGGCGTGGTGGTGCTGGATGCCGATCACAGATTGCGGATTGCGGATTGCGGATTGCGGATTGCGGATTGTGGATTGCGGATTGCGGATTGCGGATTGCGGATTGCGGAGAGCGTATTGCGTAGCCAGGTAGTCCGGGTGGAGGTCGTGGGCGATGAGTTCCGGCTCGACCTTGAACAGGTGCTTGTAGAGCGCGACGGCGGTCTCAAAGTGCTCCAGGGTCTCCAGGTTCTCCATGTCGCCGATGTGCTGGGAGAGAAAGGCGTATTCGTCGCGCGTGAGGCAGAAGGAGTTTTTCAGCTCGGCGCCGGTGGCGAGGGTGGGCCGGGTGCGGAACGGGAGCCTGACCGGGAACGGCGCATAACCCCGGGAGCGGCGGATCGGCTGGGGGAAGTCCTCCCCAGCGGCCGTGGGCACGAACCACACGCTGTCGTCGTACCGGGCGTAGATGTCGCGGTCGTGCAGCAGAAAGTAGTCGGCCAGATGGCCCAGTCGGCGCAGGGCCTCGTCGTTGTCTTGGGCAATCGGCTCCTCGGAGAGGTTGCCGCTGGTCATCACCAGGGGCGCGCCAAAGTCGCGCAGGAGGACATGGTGGAGCGGGGTATAGGGCAGCATGACGCCCAGGTAGCGATTGTCCGGGGCCACCTCTCGCACCACCGTCGAGTCGTCGCGCCAGCGCAGCAGCACGATGGGGCACTGGGGCGAGGTGAGCAGCGACTCCTCGGCCGGGGTCACGTGGCAGTGCCGGCGCACATCGTCCAACGTCGCCATCATCACGGCCAGCGGCTTGGCCGACCGGCCCTTGCGCGCCCGCAATGTCCGCACCGCCTCGGCGTTCGTGGCGTCGCAAGCCAGGTGAAAACCACCCAGGCCCTTGAGCGCGACGATGGCCCCCTGACGGAGCAAGTCTGCTGTAGTCCTCAGAAAGTCCTCAGTCCTCAGAAAGTCCTCAGTCCTCAGTCCAGAGTTCCCAGTTCTCGGCTTGACTGGCGACTGGCGACTGGTGACTGAGGACTGAGGACTGGGGATTAGACAGACTTGAGGGCCACAGACCGGGCAGGCGTTTGGCTGGGCGTGGAAGCGGCGATTGGCCGGGTCGTCGTACTCTGCCTGGCAGTCTGGGCACATCGTAAAGGCGCGCATGGTGGTGTTGGGCCGGTCGTAGGGGATGTCGGCGATGATGGTGAAGCGGGGGCCGCAGTTGGTGCAGTTGGTGAACGGATAGCGGTAGCGGCGGTCGGCCGGGTCCAACAGCTCGCGGCGGCAGTCAGCGCAGGTGGCGATGTCCGGCGAGATGAGCTGGTAGCGGCCTTCCTGGGCCTGACTATGGCGGATCTCGAAACTCACATAGCCGACCGGATCGGCATCATGCACCTCCATCCCCTCGATGCGGGCCAGTGGCGGGGCCTGGGCCGTGAGGTCGCGCCGGAACGCATCGAGGGCCGGTCGGGGGCCTTCCACCTCGATGCCCACGCCGCCGGAGTGATTCAGCACCCAGCCGGCCAGCCCGTGGCGCGTCGCCAGGTTGTAGACGAAGGGCCGGAACCCCACGCCCTGGACGACGCCCCGGACGGTGATTTGCTGGCGTTGAATAACTTGACTAAGATTCATCTTCTTGGTCGTAACGAAAATGCCGCCTTCCTACGGGCGGCATCCGTGTTCAAGCACAGAACCCTCAGAACATGAGGGGAATACCGGCCTGCTTGCACAACTCATTGGCCGTGATTCTATCGAGGGTCCGATGCCGTTTCACGGGGATGACCTTGGTCCCGTTCGTATAGATGGAGTGCTTGGCTCCCTCTCTCAAGAGCCAGAATCCGTGCTTCTCCAGGTGACGGACGAAGTCTCTCCGTTTGACGGACATCATACCTCCATCGCTATCGCTTCCACCAGGAAACGGCCGGAGGGAATCTCTTTTCCCAATTGCCTGTACGCCGCGATCATCTCTCGCAGGGCATCGGCCAGGCTCTCCCGGCACTCGGCTATCGTTTTGCCTTCTGTGACCACTTCCGGCCATTCCACCAGTTGTCCCATGTAGCCGGAAGGAATCTCTTTGTACTTTACCAGGTAATTTTGCAGCATGATATTTTTACCTCCGGATAAGTTTGCGCCCCGTCAGTCCGCCAACGTTACGGCTGTCATCGGATGGACCTTCTCCGCTCGGCGTTTTTGGCGTCGTACTCGATCCACTTTTCGATGGGCCAATCCTCGACCAACTCGATTCTGCGGGCGGCCCATTGGCAGTATTCCGGCGAGATGTCACAGCCCTTCCATCGTCGTTTGAGTTGCTCGGCCACCACGGCAGTCGTGCCGGACCCCAGAAACGGGTCTATCACCAGGTCGCCGGGATTGGAGGAGGCCAGAACGATCTTTCTTAAGAGCTCCTCGGGTTTCTGCGTGGGATGAGGAGTTTTCTCGTGCATCCCATTGCACGTGGTGGGGATTTCGATCACGTCTCGAGGCTTGGCCCCCAGCGGATGAGGTCGCCACAGGCGATCTGCGCCGCCATTCCGACCATATTGGCTGGTCTCGGCCTGCGGGTGGTCCGGGTATCTCAGGGTATGATTGCCGTATGGAATCCGCACCTCGTCTATGTTGAACGTGAACTGTCTGCTTTTTCTAAAATGCAGAATACTTTCATGGGAACGTCCCCAGTCTGCGCCCAGATTCGCTTTGTTCTTGTAGTGCCACACCAGCCACCGACAGCCGCCGAAGAATTGCGATGCGGGCAGCTTTAGATCGGCCAGGATCTCCGAGAAGCCACAGATATACAGCGTCCCGGTTGGTTTCAGAACTCGGCTCACTTGCTCGATCCATTGGAGCGACCAGTTGACGTATTCCTGCTGAGATTCAAAGGTATCCCACTCCGCTTTCTTGATGTTGTACGGCGGATCGGCGAAAACCAAATCCACCGACTCGCCTGGTAGGGAGTGCAGCCAGGCCACCGCGTCTCCCAGCCAGATTTCCCCGTTCGGATGCGAGTAGAAGAGGACAGGAGTTTGCAGATCGCATCGCGCCGGATCAATCTGGGCATACGAGCCTTTGAGCATCGGTTGCCCGAAGAAACCCGGAAGCTCCTTATTGCGCGCGTATTCTGCTCGTGGGTCTCGCATTTCTGACGTGGCATTCCGCCGCTGTGCGCTCTTGGCGTTCATGAGCCCCCCTTCGACAGCAGCCGTATTCTACCACACGCCCCGGACCTTTTCAACCGCCGCGCCCGCCGTCCCACGTGATCGACCAGAGCGCGGCGCTCCTCTCGGCGGTAGCCTCCGTGGTGGACGCCGAATTAGACTTGGCCGCACAACAGGCTGTTGCTATCACGCCCACTGCCGCGGCCGATACTGGATCGCTTCCGCCACATGGGCCGGCTGGATGCGCTCCGAGCCGGCCAAATCGGCGATGGTCCGAGCCAGCTTCAAGATGCGGTGATACGCCCGGGCCGACATCTGCAACTGGGTCACGGCAGCCTTGAGCAGGTTCTTGCTGGTGGGGTCGAGGGGGCAGAACTCGCGCACCTCGGCCGGCCCCATGTCGGCGTTGGTGTTGAGGGGGGTGTTGGCAAAGCGTTGGCGTTGGATGGCCCGCGCCCGCTCCACCCGTTCCCGGATGCGCGCCGACGGCTCGCCCAGCCGGTCGTCGGAGAGCTTTTCGTAATCCACCCGGGGCACGTCCACGTGGATGTCAATGCGGTCGAGGAGGGGGCCGGAGATGCGTTTCTGGTAGCGGCTGACCATGGTCATGGAGCAGGTGCATTCGCGGACCGGGTCGCCGTAATAGCCACACGGGCAGGGGTTCATGGCCGCAATGAGCATGAAATCGGCCGGGAAGACGAGCGTGGTGGTGGAGCGGGCCACCACCACCTGCCGCGATTCCAGGGGTTGGCGCAGCACCTCCAGGACGCGCTGCCCGAACTCTGGCAGCTCGTCCAGGAAGAGCACACCCCGGTGCGCCAGGCTGATCTCGCCGGGCCGGGGCCAGTGCCCGCCGCCCACCAGCCCGGCGTAGCTGATGGTGTGGTGCGGCGCGCGAAAGGGCCGCTGCCGGATGAGCGGCTCGTCCGGCGGCAGCAGGCCGCACACGCTGTAGACCTTCGTCACCTCCAGGGCTTCGTCTATGGTGATGGCCGGCAGGATGCCGGGCACGGCGCGGGCCAGCAGGGTCTTGCCGGCCCCCGGCGGGCCGGTCATCAGGATGTTGTGGTTGCCGGCCGCGGCCACCTCCAATGCCCGCTTCACGTGCTCCTGGCCCTTGACCTCGCTGAAATCTGTGGTGTAAGGTGGGGGTTCCTGGCGGGAGAGGTCCAGCGTGGGGCGGTATGGCGCCAACTGGCGCAGCCCTTGCAGGTGCGCGGCCAGATCGCCCAGGGTCTCCACCGGGATCACGTCCAGACCCTCGACGAGCGCGGCCTCCGGCGCGTCCTCGGCCGGCACGAACATGCGCCGGTAGCCGCGCTCCTTGACCAGGGCGGCCATCGGCAGGATGCCCGGCGTGTGGCGGAGCCGGCCTTCCAGCGATAGCTCGCCCACCACGGCCGCGCCCTCCAGCTTGTCCGGCCAGCCCTGCTCGGAGGCGATGAGCAGGCCCACGGCCATGGGCAGGTCATAGGCCGGGCCTTCCTTGCGCATGTCGGCCGGGGCCAGGTTCACCGTCACCCGCTTGAAGGGGAACATCAGGCCGCTGTTCTCGATGGCGGCGCGGACGCGCTCCTTGCTCTCCTTCACGGCGGCATCCGGCAGGCCCACGATGATAAAGCTGGGCAGGCCCCGCGAGATGTCCACCTCCACCTCAACGATGGCCCCCTCCAGGCCCTCCAGGGCGCAACTGGTGACAGTGGCGAGCATGGGGAACTCCTTACAACCTCTCGGTCAGGTCGGCACGCCCACAAACGAGAAACTGGTGATGGGCAGCGCCTCCGCTTCCAGGCGGGAGAGGCTAACCACTTGGCTGGCACGGTCAATATCAATGCCCACCAGGTGTCCAGCCGCATCGAAATCCAGCACGATCCCCGGCGCGATCTCGCGCGAGTCCACACTGGCCTTTTCGGACAGGTCAATGTAGAGCGAATCAGTCTCGGGGTAATAATGAAACTTCATCGTCACACCTCCTCGAAATCGCGATCAGGAAAGGCAAGGTTCGGCCCTGCGAGGGCGCCGGGCAGTTCCTCCACGGTTCCGATCCACCACTCCCCCACCTGTTCAAAGATCGCGGTGAATTTTCTCATGTTTGACTTCCCACAGCAGGGCCACGATGGCTTCAGTCCAATCACGCCGTCAATCCCCGCACCGTCTCCGCGTTCAGCTTTTGGACCACGGCCACGATGAGCTGGAGGGCGTTATCGTAGTCCTGGCGGTGGATGATGCCGGCGTGGCTGTGGATGTGCCGCGCCGGCACGCCGATGACCACCGTGGGCACGCCGGCCGCGTGGATGTGGATGGCCCCGCCGTCGGTGGCCCCACCCTCCATCGCCGAGAGCTGCAGGGGGATGTCCACCTCTTTGGCTGTGGCGATGACCAGGTCGCGCAGGGCCAGATTGGGGATCATCCGGGTATCATAGACCAGGAGCGAGGGGCCTTTGCCCAACGCGATGGTGGATTGCTCCTTTTCGATGCCGGGCACGTCGCCGGCGATGTCCACCTCCAGGATGATCGCCACGTCCGGGTCCACCACTCGCACCGACGTGGTGGCCCCGCGAATGCCCACCTCTTCCTGCACCGTGCCCACGCCATAGACCGTGTTCGGATGCCCGGCGCGCGCCAGCTCCTCGATGGCCTCGATGAACAACGCACAGCCGATCCGGTCGTCCCAGGCTTTGCCCAGGTAGGTCTGCCCGCCACCCAGGATGCGAAAGTCGCAGACCGGCACGATGGGGTCGCCGGGGCGGATGCCCAGGGCCTCGGCCTCGGCCTGGCTGGTGGCCCCCACGTCAATGTACATGGCCTTCTTTTCCACGACCTTGTTGCGCTCGTCGGCCGGGATGACGTGGGGTGGCTTGGCCCCGATGAGGCCGTAGACGTCGCCGCCGCTGGTCTTGATGACCACCTGCTGGGCCAGGAGCACCTGGTCCCACCAGCCGCCCAGGGGCACGAACTTGACATAGCCCTTCTCCGTGACCTGGCGGACCATAAAGCCCACCTCATCCATGTGCCCGGCCAACATCACGCGCGGCGATTCGGCGGCGCCGACCTTTTTGCAGATGATGCTGCCGATCTTGTCCTGCTCGATGACCGTGAGGCCGGCCAATCGCTGGCGGATGATGGCCCGTACCTCACCCTCATACCCAGGCACTCCGCTGACCTCGGTGATCTGTTTGAACAACTGCTCTCGGGAATCCACAGTGATTCTCCTCTCCATTCATGCTGTGTGATACGTGATGGTCAAACGTCAAACGTCAAGCGTCAAGCGTCAAACGTCAAACGTCAAACGTCAAGCGTCAAGCGCAGAGCCATATCGCTGCGTTTACGTACAATGCCTTGTCTACCCGTTCCTTGTCTACTTGTTCCTTGCCTACTGCCTGGGCTGATATTGATTGACCAGGCGCTCGAACTCCTCGGCGGTCTTGGCGAAGGCGTGCGAGCCATCGCCTTTGGCGACGAAGAACATGTACTCCGTTTTCTCTGGGTTCACGGCGGCCTGGATGGCGCTCAGGCCCGGGTTGCAAATGGGGCCTGGGGGCAAGCCGGCGTATTTGTAGGTGTTGTATGGCGAGTCCAACTCCAGGTCCACGAAATAGACCCGCTTCTTCCACCAGGTCTGCTCCTTAGACTGATAGCCCAGGGCATACTGCACCGTAGGGTCAGCCTGCAACGGCCACTTGCGGGCCAGGCGATTGACGTATACGCCAGCGATGAGCGGCTCCTCCGCTGGGATCACGGCCTCACGCTCCACGATGGAGGCCAGGGTAATGGCCTCGTGCAGGCTCATGTTCTGCTGCTGGGCCGCCGCGCGCAGGTCCGGCGTGACCTTGCGGCCAAAGTTATCCAGCATCAGGTTGATGATGTCGGCGGCCTTGAAGTCCAGCGCCAGTTGGTAGGTATCCGGGAACAGATACCCCTCCAGCGACGCGCCGCTGGGCCGGCTGCTCAGGAAATCGCGCTGGAACTGGCCCTCTTTCGCCAGGCGTTGGAACTCGGCCGCGTCGGCCAGCCCTTTCTGGCCCAGGTGCTCCGCCACCTCCTCCAGCCGCCAGCCCTCCAGGATCGTGACGATGTTGGCGGGCACAGTGCCATGTCCGAACGCCTCCAGTATCTCCTCCATGGTCATGTTGCGGCGGAGCGTGTATTGGCCGGCTTCCAGCCGGCTGTCCACGCCCTTGTAGCGGGCCAACATGCGGAACAGGTCCGCATCGCGGATCAGGCCCTCCTGGTACAATCGCCGGGCGATGCTTTCGGCCGTCTCGCCCCTTTCAATGACAAAGATCACCGGCGTGGAATCCGTGGAGGCGGGCGTCCGAAGCTCCTCCTCCGACAAGGAAAGATAGACGCCGATGAGCGCGCGTTCCAGGCTGTCCTCGCTGGTGCAGGCAAGGGCCGGGAGCAATACGAGCAGAGCGGTCAATGTCGCCAGCAGGATGCGCTTGGTCACGATTCACCTCGGGAAGTAGACAAGTAACACGGATCACTCGTGGCCGTGGTCCAGATAGTCCTGAAGGATGGCGGCCGCGGCGGCGGCGTCCAGGCGGCCCCGGCGCGTGCGGCGACGATGCCCGGCCTCGATCATCGCTTCCTGGGCCTGTACCGTGGAGCCGCTCTCATCCCAGAAGATGACCGGCAGGCCCAGGGCGACGGCCACGCGCTGCCCGTAGCGGCGAATGCGCCGGGCCTGGGGGCCTTCGTGCCCCTGGCTGTCCAGCGGCAGACCCACCACCAGGGTCTCCACACGGTGGGCGGCCGCCAGGTCACGCAGCCGGGCCACGTCTTCGGCCCGGGAGGCCCGCGCGATGACCGTCAGGCTGCGCGCGAGGGTGCCGGTCTCATCGCTGAGGGCCACCCCCACGCGGCGTTCGCCCACGTCCAGGGCCAGGTACCTCATCCTTCTTTCACCACCACCTGGATGCGAAAGTCGAACAGGGGCATCCGGCCGTACCAGGGTGGCTCCACCCAGACCTGGGGCGGCTCCAACAGCGGCCATTGTTGAGCGACGATCTCCTCCGCCCGGGCCAGGGTCTGCCCCGTTATGGCCTGTCGGACCGCCCCGGTGTTGATGGTATAGCGCTCCACACCGGTGGCGTAAAAGTTCATGAGCAACGTCTGGCTTTTCTCGACGCGCAATACGCTGGTGGGTGCGGTGCGCACGCTGGCCCGTTGCAGGGTAAAGCCGGGGCGTATCTTTTGGCTCAGCATGTGGGCAGCCAGCTCATTGGCCGCCACCCCGTCAAAGGCCACACCCCCCACCTCCAACCGCATACGCAGCCCCAGGCTCTCGGCCTCCTGGCCGGCATCTTTGTCGAACACCTCTTCCGTGACCTGGACGATCAGGGACTCCGGGGGCAGGAACTCGTTCTCCCGCAACTGCGTCTGCAAGACCTGGTACGCCTCATTCGTCAGTTGTTCCTTGAGCCGTTCCCGCAGGGCCTGCCTATCGGCCAGGGTGACGACTTTGGCCGTTTTGTTCTTGCCGCCGGTGGTGGGCTTGTCGTTCAAGACGTAGAGCGGCAGGCCCAGGGGCCGCTCGATGCGGTTGATGGTGCCGGCGGCCACGTTCCCATACCAGCCCGGTTCCACGGCCTCGATGGGTGCCCGCGCGTTCTGTCCCAGGCCGGCCGGCACCGTGATCGCCTCCGTGGTCTCGAAGCGGATGGTGATTCCGGCGCTGGTGGCCAGGAGGGTGCTCGTGGGCACATAGACCGGCTGCTCCGTGCGGTTGGCAAAGACCACCGACCCGGTGGCTTTGGTGTCGGCCACACGGTCCTCCGTGGTGGTCTCCAGGCGCATGGTGCCTTCCACCTGCACGCCCACGGCCCGGCCGGGGATGTAGCGATTCTCCCGGTCCACGGTTTTCACGCTGGGGTCCGCGCGGGCCTCAAACGTGGTATCCAGGCCATAGTGGAAGGGCACCATCACCACCGTAGCTTGCGGCAGCAGAACGGCGACCACCAGGCTCAAGAACAGCCCGATAGCCAACAACGTCAGGTAGCCGCGCACGCGCTGCCAGCGAGAAGGCACGATGGGGTCGCCGGGACGCATGGGGGGCGACAAGCGAAAAGCCCGATGGTAGAGTTGCTCTCGGACCGGGCCATCCAGCGGTCGCGGCGGCTGGGCCTGGGCCTGACGCAGCGAGGAGACGGCGCACAGGCCGACATCCCGGGCCAGCCCTCTCACCCGGCGGTCGCGGGCCACCAGGGTCAGATCAAAGCCTTCGTCCACGGCGTAACGCAATAGCCGGCGCAGGGGCACAGGGCTTTGCAGATGTCTGGCCCGCCGGGGGATCACCAGGACGACGTGCCTGGACTGGGCATGTTGCAGTCGTTGGACGATGTCGTCGAACGTATCTTGTTGGTTCAGGGTGATGATCTGTTCCATGTTCGTAATGCGTAGTGCGTCAAACGTCATGCGTCATGCGTCATGCGTCATCCGTCATGCGTCATGCGTCATGTGTCCGTTTGACGTGTTGACGTTTGACGTTTGACGTGTTGACGTTTGACGTGTTGACGTTTGACGTGTTGACGTGTTGACGTGTTGACGTTTGACGTTTCACGTTTTGCCCGTCAGCGTCAGGGTGCGGGACAGATGGGCCAGGGCATTCGCTGGTGGCTGACCGGCCATGCGCGGCAGCGACACCTGCGCCAGGGCCAAAGCCGGCACATCCTGGCTGGTCAGGTGGCCGCCGGTGCGATCCAGCACGGCAGGCAAGTCCATCGGCCCCAGCCGCCGCACCTGGGGGTAGCGCGCAAAGTGGAGCTGTTGCATCCAGGGATAGTGCTGGCAGGCCTGGAGCACCTCGTCTAGTTGGCTCCCGCCCCCGCAGAGCCAGATCTGGGGTGGCAGGGGCTGGCCCGCATTGAGCCGCTGCAGGGCCGGTTGCAGATTTTGCAACCAAATGGCCGCCTCGTGTTGACACACGGCAGCCGTCCAGTCCCGTTCACGCGCGTCGAGTTGCCCGGCCTGATAGCGGATCTTGGTGAGTTCGGCCCGGGCCGATGTGAGATGCCCTTGCCGGGCCAGCTCGCGGTCCAAAGAGTCGCCGCCGCTGGGCAGGTGGCTCACGGCGGTCAGACGCCCGTCACCCACCAACAGCAGATCGGTGGCCGCACCGCCCAGATCAATGAACAAGCCGTCCTCCCGACGGACAGAGGCGAGGGCCAATGGGCCGGCGCTGGCCGTGACTGCCTCCAACCCCAGCCGACGGCACAGCCGCTGGAGGGTCTGGACCTGCACCTGGGGCACGAAGGCCAGGAACAGCTCCAGCTCCAGCTCTCGCCCGCGAAAGCGCGTGACGTCGCTGACGCGGTGCCCGTCTATGGCTACGCCGAGCGGCTCCACCTGCGCCAGCTCCAGCGGCCCGAGCGGCTGCACCTGTGCCCAGGCCAGCCGGATGGCCCGATCCGCCAGGGGCTGTAGCTCCTCCAGGCGCACGCGCTCGGCGGGCTGAGGCCGCTGGGCTTTGGCCGGCACGATCACGGCGTGGATCATGCTCCCGGATAGCCCCAACACGGCCCGATCTGGCACCAAACGTACCCCGCACGTGCGCACGGTCATGTCTTCTGCCCCGCACAAGGCGATCTCGCAGAACATCGCCACGGCGGCGACATCGGCCACGCGCCCCCGGCGCATACCCCGCAGCCGGTGGCGGCCCACTCCCCATACCTCGCCGCGTTGGCCGTCCGTGGTCACCACCAACGCTTTGACGTAGGTAGTCCCCAGGTCCAACACGGTGAACGCCGGCCACTGAGCGGACTCACCGGCCGGGGTTCTGGTTCGCCTTGCGCCGGGCCTGTGCCATCGCATGGAACTGCCCCCCATCAGACCGGGCCAATTATACTTTACTTCGGAACCGATGACAAGCCGGGCGTGAAACGTCATTCGTCATGCGTCATTCGTCATTGGACACCTGACGGAGGGCTGCGCGCATGACCTCCTGCTCGTTCCAGGGGGTCTCCACGGTGCCGTAGCACATGCTCCGCTCGTGGCCCTTGCCGCAGGCGATGACCACGTCGCCGGGCCGGGCCGCGCGCACGGCGTAGGCGATGGCGGCGGCTCGATCCCGCACCATCACATAGCCCGCGCCCTCGCGCCGGCCGGCCCGCTGACACCCGGCCGCGATCTCTGCCATGATGGCATCCAGGTCTTCGGTGCGGGGGTCCTCAGCGGTGATGACGGTGAGGTCGGCCAGCCGGCCGCTGATCTCGCCCATCCAGGCGCGCTTGGCGACATCACGCAGGCCGGCGCAGCCAAAGACGCTGATCACCCGGCCGCCCGGCCCGGCCATCGCCCGGGCCTGTGTCAGCACGTGCGCCAAGGCCCACGGTGTATGCGCAAAGTCCACGATGGCCAGGAACTCCTGCCCCTCGTCAATCCGTTCCATCCGGCCACTGACGCCGCGCACGTGGGTCAGCCCGGCCTGCATGGCCTCTGGCGGCACGCCCAGGGCATAGGTGGCCGCGATGGCCGCCAGCGCGTTGGAGACGTTGAACCGGCCGGGGATGTGGACGACCACCGGGAACTCGCCGCCCGGCGTCACGGCCACGAATCGCACCCCGTCGGCGCGCAATTCGATGTCGCGGGCCGTGATCGCGGCGGGCGCATCCACGCCGTAGATGATCTGACGGTCGGCCGGGATGGGCCGCAAGTACGCCCACGAGGCGTCATCGGCGTTGAGGACGGCCACCTTGTCCACGCCGGGCTTGCGGACGGATGTGGACAGAGACGCAAAGAGCCGGGCTTTGGCGGCGCGGTACGCCTCGTAGGAGCCGTGGTAGTCCAGGTGCTCGTGGGTGATGTTGGTCACCACGGCCACGTCGAACTCGCAGGCGTCCAGGCGGTGTTGAGCCAGGCCGTGGGAGGTGGATTCCAGCACAGCGTATTGCGCGCCGGCCGCCACCATCTGCGCCAGGTAGCCCTGCACGGCCGGGGCCTCTGGCGTGGTGGTGTGGAACCCGGTATCCTGCTCCGTGTCGCCGATGCGCGCGCTCACGCTGGTGACCAGGCCCGCCCGGCGACCGGCCGCCTCCAGGATGGCGTGGATGAACGTGCAGGTGGTCGTCTTGCCATCCGTGCCGGTCACGCCGACGACGGTGAGCTGGCGCGCCGGGAAACCGTGGAACGCGGCGCTCAGGTGCGCCAGGGCCGTGCGGCCGTCGGGCACCACGATCTGGGTCACGCCGGCCGGCACCGGCGTGGTCGGGTCCTCCACCACCACAGCGGTCGCCCCAGCCGCCATCGCCGCCGGGATGTATCGGTGCCCGTCCACGCGCTGGCCCCGGATCGCCACAAAGACCGCGCCGGGCGTCACCTCCCGTGAATCGTGGGTCACGCGGGTCACGGCCCGGTCCACATCTCCCGCCACGGTCTCCACCTCGATGGCGGCAATCAACTCCCTCAGCGTTGGCATATCGCTTCCTCCTGCGCCTTGTATCATGCCCCCTGCCCCCTGCATCGTGATTATACCCCACTCCCTGGCGGTTTTCCAGCCCCGGCCACGCGGCGTCATGAAACCGTCTGGTCAGTGTATGGGACGACCCCGGTCGCCAACTCGTCTCCGCGCCATGTACACACGGGGGTCGGCGGTTTCGTTGACAGGGAGGCGACAGCATGGTAAGATCAGGTAACGTTTGGAAGAAGGGAGCATTCGATGAACGAAAAGGATCAGGCGTTGGAGACCAAAGAGGAATGGTGGCTGGACCCCCGGCATCACTTTGGCACGGTGACGGCCGATAGCCCCCTGTACGAGTCGCCGTCCGTCACGGAGGTGGTGGATTTCATCGTCCGGGCATTGGATCTGCGGCCGGGCGACCGGTTGCTGGACGTGGCCTGTGGGCCGGGCCGGTATGCCCTGGAGTTCGCCCGGCGCGGCTATGACGTCTATGGCCTGGACGTGAACCCGGACTATATCGCCGCCGGCCAGGAGCGCGCCGCCCGTGAGGGGCTGGCCGTGAACCTGTGGGTGGGGGACATGCGCGACCTGCGTCCCTGGGACGACATGGACGTGGTCCTCAACATCGGTACGTCCTTTGGCTTTTTCCCCACGGAGGAAGAGAACCGCCAGGTGCTCGTCGCCGTGCGGGAAGCCCTGGCCGTAGGCGGCCGGCTGTTCCTGGAGCAGATGAACCGCGAATGGCTCATGCGGAACTACCTGGACTACCAGGAACGCGAGGAGGGCGATTCGGTCGTGGTGACCCGGCGGACATTCGATTTCGTGCGCGGGCGGAACGAGGTGATCCACCGGCGCGTCCGGGCCGGCCAGCCCGACGAGGTGTGGGGCCATTCCTGGCGCGCCTACACGCTGGTGGAGCTGGTGGCGATGCTGCGTTCCTGCGGCCTGGCATTCGTGACCGCCTATGGCGGATACGACGGTTCCGCCTACGACCTGACCAGTCGGCGCATGATCGTGGTGGCGGAGAAGCGAATACACGAATAGACGAATTTACGAATGGACGAATGCGCATTCGTAGATTCGTATATTCGTCCATTCGCCTGGTGAGGTGTGGCGTTGAGGAAGAAACTGTTGCGCGCGATGGGTCTCCTGGCGGTTGTCGGGCTGGTGGGCGCTGGCCCGATCCTGGCCCAGGGTGGTCCCAACCTGGTCAAAAACGGCGGCTTTGAGAACGGGTTCTACCCCTGGGGGGATAACAACAGCCGTGTGCCGAACGATTGGGCGCCGTTCCTGGAGCCGGGCAGTCCCATGCCGCAGTGGAAGGATGGCTGCGATAACCCGGATGGCTGGTGCGAGGGCGTAGATGGCGGCCAGCACTCCCTGAAGATCTGGTCAGATGGCGGCGCGTTCAAGGCCGGCGTCTACCAGCAGATCCAGGGGGTCACGCCCGGCGCCACCTACGAGGCCATGTGTTGGATGATCCTCTTCACGGCCAGTGGGGTCAAGCCCAATGCCAGCCGGGCCATCGGCATTGACCCGGCCGGCGGCACCGATCCGCTGTCTCCGGCCATCATTTGGACCGAGGCCGGCGTGCAGGGCATGGAGGACAAAGACCTCCACGTGCGCGCCCAGGCCGCGTCCGCTACCATCACCCTGTTCCTGCGCGTGCGGGTCCACGGGTCGAGCGGCATAGACCAGTTCATCGCGGACCGGGCCGTGCTGTGGCTGGACACCAACGTGCCGGTGCAAACCCCCGCGCCCACGGCCACGCCCACGAAAAAGCCCGCGCCCACGGCCAGACCCACCGCGACGGCGACCGCCACGCCCACGGCGACACCCACCGCCACCCCGACGGCGACCGCCACGCCCACGCCCACCGCGACGCCCACGGCCACACCGACGCCGACACCTACCGCCACGCCCACACCCACCCACATCCCCACACCGACACCAGAACCTCCGCTCATTGACGTGCGTCTGCCGGCCGATCCCACCCCATATCTCATCATCGGCATCGTGGCGGTGCTGTTGTTCATCGTGGGGACATGGTTGTGGCGCGTCGCTCGTGGCGGGCAGGTAGATGAGGAGTGAAAGGGGGCCGGTGTTTCCTGGGAAGAAATGGCCGGTTTCTTGGGAAGAAACGATTGGTTTCTTGGGAAGAAATCAGGGAAACCAGCCAGTGAGGAGAGTCCACGGGCAATTCGTCACAACAAAGGTAATCGGATGAAACCCAACTGGGTAAAGTGGTCATCGAAGGTGAAGGCGTGCTGGATGCCCAGTTCGCGCATCACCACAAAGCTGGTGCAATCGGTGAAGCTGATGTCCTTGTCATGGTAGCGCGTGAATAGATCCCAGGCCATGTCCTCGACTTCTGGTGTAACCCGAACGACCCAAATGCCTTCGCCGCGGCGCAAGCGTCGCCCTACTTGCACAGCGGCATCATAGCCGGACCGGGTCCGCAGAAAGTTCAGGGTCTCGCAGAGGACAAAATTGGTCGTTACTTGGCGGAACCGATCCAATTCCTGCGTGACAAGGCCAATGGCTGCCTGATGATACTGGTCGCTGGTATCCGCTGTGGCGATCAGGGCGCCAGTGTCCACAAAGATGCGCATCAGGAATGCACTCCGGCCCCGTAAAGATAGCGATCATGGTGTAGCGCAGCATCGCCCAGACCAGTATTGGCTATACCAATAATGTCTAGCAGGGGATTCTGCTTCGCGTCGGTTTGCGGCTCTTCATCAAGCCGATGGGCCACTTGCTGCGCGATGATCTCCTGAATCAAGGCCGAAACACTTTTATGTTCCTGCTCAGCCCATCGTTCCAGGACTTGCGCCTGTTCCGGGGCTAAATGTATGGTAGCAACACTCATCGCGATTCTCCTGACCCGGAAAAGTCTCTGAAATCATCATACCACACATCTCTGTTATCGTCAAATCCCACCCATCACGTTTGACGCCTGACGGCTTGACGGCAAGGGGCACAATCATGATCTACAACCCCGCCAACCCCCTCATCGTTCAGGGCGACCGGACGGTGCTGGTGGAGGTGGCGAACGCGCGCTACGAGGAGGTCCGGGACCAACTGGCCCGCTTCGCCGAGCTGGTTAAAAGCCCGGAGCATATCCATACCTATCGCATCACGCCGCTGAGCCTGTGGAATGCGGCCGCGGCCGGCCTGGATGCCGGGCATATCGTGCGCGTGCTGGAGGAGTATGGCAAATACGATGTCCCCGCGCACATCGCCGCCGACGTGCGCGACTATGTGGCGCGCTATGGCCGGCTCCGGCTGGAACAGCGCGATGGCGCTCTGGTGCTCACCTCCGAGGACCGGCCGCTCATCACGGAAGTCTGGCATCACCGGCGCATCCGGCCCTACCTGCTCCGGCCGCTGGATGACTTTTCCCTGCTGGTGGACCGGGCCCAGCGCGGGCGCATCAAGCAGGCATTGGTGGAGTTCGGCTTCCCGGCCGAGGACCTGGCCGGCTATGTCGCTGGCGCGCCGCTCTCGCTGCGCCTGCGGACTGTGGCCCGCTCCGGCCGGCCTTTTCGCCTGCGTCACTATCAGCAGGAGGCGGTGGATGTCTTTCACGCCAGCGGCTCCGCCCGGGGCGGCAGCGGCGTGGTGGTCTTGCCCTGCGGCGCCGGCAAGACCCTGGTTGGCCTGGGGGCGATAGAGAAGCTGCAAGCGGCCACCCTCATCCTCACCACGTCCACCGTGGCCGTGCGCCAGTGGATGGACGAGCTATTGGACAAGACCACCCTGTCGCCGGACGAGATCGGGGAATACACGGGGGCGAAAAAGGAGATTCGGCCGGTCACTGTCACCACGTACCAGGTTCTCACCTATCGTGCCCGGCGGGTGGACCCGGGGACCGGCCAGGCTGGCGAGTTTCCTCACCTGGCTCTGTTCGACGAGCGCGACTGGGGCCTCATCATCTATGACGAGGTGCACCTGCTCCCGGCCCCGGTCTTTCGCGTCACCGCCGACATCCAGGCCCGGCGCCGGCTCGGCCTTACCGCCACCCTGGTCCGCGAGGACGGCCGTGAGACCGACGTGTTCTCGCTCATCGGTCCCAAGAAATACGACGTGCCGTGGAAGGACCTGGAAAAGCAGGGCTGGATCGCCCCGGCCGAGTGCCACGAGATCCGGCTGGAGATGGACGACGAGCAGCGGCTCCAGTACGCCATCGCCGAGCCGCGCGAAAAGTACCGCCTGGCCGCCGAGAACCCGCGCAAGTTCGCCGTGCTCCGCCAACTCGCGGAAAAGCACGCCGGCGACCACATGCTGGTCATCGGCCAGTACGTGGAGCAGCTCAAGGCCGTGGCCGGGATGCTGAACGCGCCGCTCATCACCGGCCAGACGCCGGTCCCGGCGCGTGAGCGGCTGTTCGACGCCTTCCGGGCCGGCGAGATACGATTGCTGGTGGTCTCCAAGGTCGCCAACTTTGCCATTGACCTGCCGGACGCCAACGTGGCGATCCAGATCTCCGGCACGTTCGGCTCGCGGCAAGAAGAGGCCCAACGCCTGGGCCGCATCCTGCGGCCCAAGCAGAACGGCCAGCCGGCGCACTTTTACACCCTGGTGACGCGGGATACGCGGGACCAGGAATTCGCCGCCAAACGGCAGCTCTTCCTCACCGAGCAGGGCTACCGCTACACGATCATGAACGCCGACGAGGTGATCGCGCTACCAGTCCAGGCGCAGGTCATATTCATCCCAGGTACCCTGGCCCAAAGCCCCATATAACTGGGCGGTCAACCCTCTCTTCACCGGCCGAATTTGGACAGAGACCGCCTGTCGCAGCTCTTGTAGCTCCCAGATGATCGTGTCAATACGCTCCAGGACTGTCTGGGGAGATAATTGCACGTCGTGTGTCACATTCATCGCGGATACCCTCCGGAACCTGACTTGAAAATCGTGGCGCAGCCTTTCCAGGCTGCGGCAGGCTCGAAAGCCTGCCCTACGTTTTCATGCTTTGTGGTGAACGTAGTTCATGGAGACGGGTCTGAAACGCGGGCCAGCAAAAAACTGGTCGTATTGTAACTCACGGAATCACGATTGTCAAATCTGAGATGGACAACAGCCAATCGCCCGTTGCCCACTCGTTGCCGCTGGACGCCGTCACCACCGACCTGGTGGCCCAGGTGGTCCGCGAGCAAGGGCGCATCACCCTGGCCCTGCACGGCCAGAGCATGACGCCGACGCTCCCGCCCGGCGCGCGCGTCGCCGTGGAGCGCTGGGACCCGGCCGCGCTGCGCCCCGGCCACGTGATCGCCTTTGCCCGCGACGGGCACATCATCGCTCACCGGGTCATGCGGGTCCAAAGCGGCCCGGCCGGGCTGCTGTTTATCACCAAAGGCGACCGGGGGTACGCGGCCGATGCCACGGTCATCCCGGCCACACACGTCATCGGCCGGGTGACGGAGGCGCAGGACCCGGCGACCGGCGCGCATCGGCCTCTGGACGAACCGGCCCAGGCCCGGTTCTGGGTGTGGTGGGGCCGGGGGCTGATGGCCCTGGGGCACTGGAAACGCTGGCTGCCCCGGCGACTGGGGCGTGCCGGCCGTCGCCTGCTCGACCGCGTATTTGAATGGACGAATGGACGAATGGACGAATAGACGAATGGACGAATGAGCGAATAGACGAAGGAGTGCCTACGCGCCCGGCGCACCCCCTGGCACGAAAATGTGCGTCCGGCGGCGACCTAACCCCCCGGCCCCCTTCCCCGCTTGGCGGAGGGCAGGGGGAGCCTGGGGCCAAAGACTCCCCTCCCCGACGCGGGGAGGGGCCGGGGGAGGAGTTATTTTCGAAGGAGGATCAGATGGACTACCAGGAATGGGAGAAACAGGTGCCGGACAGTGTCAAGCGGGAGCCGGCCTGGCGGTTCTTTGCCTATCCCAAAGCGTTGTTCTTGTATGACTTGGTGTGGGATGATTGCGGAAAGTGGCTGCGAGACCCACGCGGCCGGGCCATCGCCGAGCAGATCATCCGCAGCGCCGGTTCCATCGGGGCAAATATCGAGGAAGGCGGCGCACGTGGACTGGGTACCAAAGACTACTTGTATTTCATCCGTATCTCGTTGGGATCCGCTCGTGAGACGAAGGGATGGTACTATCGCGGTCGCAAGTTGCTCCCAAAAGAAACCCTGGAGCATCGCCTGGCCCTGCTAGACGAGATCATCGCCCTCCTGGTCACCGAACTAGACCGCCATCGGCATCGCCATTCGTAGATTCGTCCATTCGTAGATTCGAGTGAACTGATGGTGGCCGACTTTTCGCTGGACGACATGCTGGCACGTTGCGGGCGTGACCTCACCGCCCTGGCCCGGGCCGGGCAACTCCCGCGCGCCTATGGCCGGGACCGGGCCGTGCGTACCCTGCTGCGCGTCCTGGGGCGCGACGTGCTTCACAATCCCCTGATCGTCGGACCGGCCCGCTGTGGCAAGACCGCCCTGGTCCACGAGGCCGTCTGTCGGCTGGCGGCCGGGGAAGGGCCGGCGTTCCTGGGCCGGTGGCGCGTCATCGAGGTGACGCCAGAGAGCCTGGTCACTGGCCTGGACTTGGGCCTCGGTTGGCCGGCCCACCTGCGCCGCCTGCTGGATGACCTGGAACACCAGGACATCATCCTTTTCCTGCGCGATGCCCACCGGGCTGCCCAGATCGCAAGCGACGGAGCCAACCTGGCCGCATGGTTGGCGCCATACCTGAGCCAGGCCCGCCGCTACTGGATCGCGGAGGGCCTGGATTGGCGCATCCGGGAGCTGGGGCGTCGTCATCCGGCCTGGAATCCCGCTTTTGTGCGCCTGCCCCTGGGCGATGCCTCCCCGGAGGAAACCCGGCGCATCCTGGATGCCGTCTGCGAGGACGTGTACCTGGTCCACAACGTCCTGGTGGATGAGGCGGCCCGGGAGGCCATCGTGGAGACCGCCCGGCGTTTTGTCCCAGCGGCGGCCTTCCCGGGCAAGGCCGTGGACCTGTTGACCGAGACGCTGGGTGCGATCAGCCCGGCGCCCGGCGCGCAGCACGTCAGCCCCAACGACGTGTATCGCTGCTTCAGCGAGCGCACCGGCCTGAATCGCCTGTTTCTGGACCCGGCGATCACCTTCCGCGCGGCGCCAGTGGCGCAATACCTCTCCGAATACGTCCTGGGGCAGGAGCCGGCCGTGGAGACGGTGGTGCGCGCCCTCGGCGCGCGACGGACAGATATGGGACTTGGCCCCCGGCCCCTGGCCGTGTTCTGGTTCGTCGGCCCCGTGGGGGTGGGCAAGGCCGAGCTGGCGCGCACCCTGGCCCAGTTCCTCTTTGGCCGCGCGGACGATTTGCTCCGGTTGGACATGGCCGCGATTTCGGCCGAGTCGCTCTGGGGCGTGCCAGACGAGGCCGCGCCGGAGGCAGACCGGCGGGGCCAGATCGCCGGCTGGTTGGCGCGCACGGCCGGACGCGGCGTGTTGCTGCTGGACGGGTTCAGCCAGGCGCATCCGGCTGTGCAGGCGCGCATTGCCCGGCTCCTCGACGAAGGCCGGTTCACCACCGGGCTGGGCGAGCCGGTGAGCCTGCGCAACGTCGTCGTCGTGCTCACGGCCACGGACGTGACATCCATGCCCGCTGACCCGTTGGCCCTCCTGGTCCGGGGGGAGGACGATGCGACCGTGATCGCCCGGTCGTTGCAGGAGGTGGGCACGCGCGTCCCGGCGGCGCTGCTCGATCGTGCGGATGGCGTAGCCGTCTTCAAGCCCCTGGGTTGGGACGACCGGCGGCGTATCGCGTTCCGTCAGGTTCGGGAGGTTGTGGCCCGGCCGGGCCTGGAGGTGGAGATCGAGGACGAGGTGATCACGCTGCTGCTCGCACAGGGGGCCAGCGACCGGGCTGGCCTGCGCTTCTTGCGGCCGTACATTGAGCGGGTCCTGGCGGAACCGGTGGCCCGGGCGTTGACCGATCCGGCCGGCGACCTGCTGCGTCTCTACGTGCATCAGGGACAGGTGGAGGCAGCTCTGGCTCCCCCAGATGAGATCGTGCCGGCCGACGAGGATGAGGCCGGGCGGTGGACGCTCAAACACGTGCGGGAGACGCTCCCGGCCCTGGAAGCCCGGCTGGTCGTCCTGGAGGAACGTGACCAGGTCCCGGCCGCGCAGGCGCGGGTGGATGACCTGTTGCGAACCATGGGGCGCTCCGACTTCTGGGATGATGAGCCGGCCGCGCACCGGCTGTTAACCGAGCTGGAGCGGCTCTCCCGGCGAGTGGAACGAGCACAAGTCTTGCGGCGAACCCTGGTCGAGGCGAAGCACCTGGCGGCTATGGCCCCGGATAGCCGGGATAGCGACCTGGTCTGGCAGGCCCTGCGCGCCTATGCCGGCCTGGAGCACGACCTCAACGCGGCCGAGTTGGAATCGTGCCTGACCGGGCCGTGGGATCGCCGGGACGCCCTCCTGATCATCCGTCCCGGCGGTGACGCGCCCGCCGGACACGCCTGGGCGATAGACATTGCCCGTATGATGTTGGCCTGGGCCAGGCTCCATCGGCTGGAGGGGTGGGAAGCCGCCGTCTGGTCCGAAACGTCCGGTCGGGACAGCCCCAGCGCTGGGGGCATCGTCATCCTGGTGCGCGGCGAGGGGGCCTATGGCTTTCTCAAGGGCGAGGCCGGCACGCACCGGCTGACCCAGGGCCGGCAACGAGGCCCCGACCGCATTCGACAAGTGCTCCATGCCCGCGTATTCGTGCTCCCGGCCTGGCTGGACGACGAGCTGGTGGACGTGGTGCCGGAGGACGTGATCGTGCGCGGGCGGCCGATGCGGGCCGGTGGGGAGCTGCTGCCTCGCCTGCGCAGCCAGGTTGTGACCATCCATCGGCCATCGGGGACCGTGGGGGTCTGCGCGTGCGACCTGCCCCCGGTGGAGGCCGAGGGTCGGGCCGGCTACTTGCTGCGCGTCTGGCTCACCGCGCGCGCGGCCGGGCTATCGGCTCTGGCCTCGCAACCGGTCTGGGGCACGGTCGTGCGCACCTATGACCAATACCACACGAACCAGGTCCGGGACCGGCGCACCGGTTGCGTGGTGCGGGACGTGCGCCACGTCCTGGCCGGGCACATAGACGCCTTTTTGGAGGCCGCCGTGCGGCGGACGTGCCAGGCGTAAATCCAAACGGGTGATGATCCCGGCACGCGAAAAGGCCAGCAGGTTCGACCTGCTGGCTTTTGTACGATACGGCGGGGGCTTTGGAGCCGGTACGACCACACTCATCACCACATGCTATAGCATACGTCCGCCTTCTCCACGGTTTCGATCTCGACGCGGGGAAAGACCCACTCGACGTGAAAGACTTCCTGGCAGGCATCCCGCTGCCGGATACCTGCCTTCCAGTAGGTGGAGAGCTCCAGGTACTCCAGCGGCAGGATGACCACTGGACTGTGGCGGTGCAGGTGGCGTTGGGCCGCCGGGTTGTACAACGCCTGGCGGATGATCCCCGCAGCCCGGCGAGGATCATCTGCCTGGTGCAACAGCCGCTCCAGGCCCAGCACGCACACTTTATCAGGCAGCGGTTCTGCTCTCCGCACGGCCCGCAGAAATGCGATGACGCTCATGGTTTTTCGAGGACGGGCAATGCCCTGTCCCAGTTGTTTCTTCTCAACGAGGTAATACCCCGGCCGCAGCGCCATGATGCCTCCTCCGTGGATCGCCGAGGTTTCCGAAACCCCGGCGGTCTGCGCTATAGCGCCAGCACACCTTGTTCTTTCAGACGCTCGATGTCCGCAGAGATCAGCTCGTAAGCCCGATCACGGGTGATGCGGTACAGAGCACCAGTGACCTCTTCCAGGCCGCGGGTATAGAGACGCGGGATCTCGGCCCACAGGGGGCGGTTGGCCTTGTACAGCGCGTACAAATAGTGGGCGCGGTCCAGTGGTGAGAGGTCATAGCCTCGCTCCAACTGATGTTCCAGCCAGTCCAATCGCTTCTGCGGCAGCAACACCTGGTACTCGCTGGCGCGTTTCCCGCGCTCGATGTAGCGCATCTCCTCTAGCTCTCCAAAGTCCAGCCCCCGCGTGCGGCAGACGATGATGGTGTCGAAGCGGATGCCCCCACCACTGAAGCCAACGCCGACCTGCGGCTCACTGAAGTAAGTCCATACTGCCTTGATGTTGAACCCGGCCTCCAGCACAGCTTCCAAGACCGCTCCCCAGGCTTGAGGCTTCTCGTGATGGAAGGTAAAGACCAACGGCCCCTCATCTTTGAGAACACGATGACTCTCTTGAAAGACTTGCCGCAGACTTCGGCGGTAGTCCGCGTCGTCCTTGTCTTGGGCTTGATTGACTTCAATCTCAGGCTCTTTGGGAAACACTGGTGCGACGAATTCGGGATATTCGTCCTTCAGAGCCGCGCGAAGCCATACATAGAAGAAATCCGCTATCTCTCCGTAGTGCACATTGCCATAGTAAGGCAGGTCAGTGATAACAGCATCCACCGATTTAGACGCGAGGAAAGAGAGATCCTCAGAGCTCCGGGCTGTGAGCCAGGCTCGCGAAGCCCCACTGATCACAGCCGTTGGTTGGCCGGCGAGCGATGTGACCGCCCCATCGTCCATGGGAACCCACCCGCCCGTTAGAATTTCCTTGGGATGTTGCGCCCACTCCACTGCCCGAAGGGTCTTGTCAAAGTAAGAGGAGAATGGTCCCCGACCATATTTTGTGCCCCATACATTGTTCTCCACAGGTTGGTCCGGCGGCCAGTAAACAGGATGCCCAAAGAGCGGTTCGAGCTTCGCTGCGGCGACGTTGTACTTACACAGCATATTGTTCGCGTTCGTCGCGTCCGAGAGCGTCACCACCATCAGTTCCCGCACGGCCCGGTCCTCAATCTCGCGGATGGCTTGCATCAGGCGACCCAGGCCTAGAAGCTGGCGTGGATTGAGCAAATCGGTGAAATGCCGCAATCCCTGCCCGATGGCTTGCTGAGTGTTATACCCCGGAGGGCTCTCTGTCTCGAAGTCAGGTAGGGGTAGGTTGGTTTTCTCCCGCTCGAACTCCTGGCAGGCCTGGCGGTAGAGTTCCCGGTCGAATTCCTCGACGCCCTTGTAGCCCCGGCCATGCTGGGGGCACCAGTATTCCAGGGCGATCATCTCGTAATCGGGCGCGCGCCCCGTGCGGCACACCCACGCCACCGTCTCGTCCACGTGGCCGCAGTGCTCGCAGGTGAACCTCCCGCCGCCTGCCCAGCCCTGTTTAGGATGAAACTCGCGGCCGCAGTCAGGACAGACCACGGACTGCCTGTTGGCTCCCACCTGTCCCACCCAGTAGCAGTAGGGGCAGACCACGGTGTCCTCTCCGTCCTTTGTTGCCAGACGGAACGAGCTGAACAGTCGCGTGTTCCGCCCACAGTTGGTGCACTGCACCTTCTTCACCCAGAAAGCGTACATCACGTCGGCTTCGTGGTCGCCGTGGGGGCATGGGGTACGATAGTAGCGGAGAATGTCGGGGGCCACTTCTTTCTTGAGCCGCTCAAAAGCCGCGTCCAACGCTGCCAGGTCCACCGGCTCAACCGACTTCTTAACGATGAACCAGGCCACCGGGTTGACGTCCACCCCGATGACCTTGCAGCCCAGGCGCAGCGCCTCCACGATGGTCGTCCCCCCGCCCATGAAGGGGTCCAGCACCACCTTGTCCTTGAGGTATTTTTCGATGAGGGGGTTGGCCTTGGGGTGTTGCCGGTAGTAGAGGGCGGTCCAGGCGTCAATGCCGCTCCTGCGTACCTCCTCGTCCAATCGCTGCCACTCCTCGGCCGGGATCAGGCTGGATAGGATCATGGTGCGAAAGACGCAGCCCACGCGCCGCGCCCACCACTTGTGCAGCATGGTGATGGCACGTTTGGCGTTGGCCTCCCGTTGGGCCAGGGGGTTCAAGTGCTCGATGGGGGAAATCGTGCTCGATGTAGTAGGTCACGGCCGCGTTCCTCCCAGGATCTCATCTACGACTCGAGCCAGCGTGGGCGCCGGGGAGATCGCTACGCCCATTGGCGTGTGCTTGTGCTCTGCCTGCGGCAGTCGAGGGCGGTGAGCGGCGTTATCGTAGCGGAAGATCAGGCCCTTATTGACGTCCTGGTAGTGGTAGGCGTACATCAGCCTGGGCTCAGACTGGCTGGTATCCACGAACTCCCGGAAGTGCAATTCCGAGCCGTCGTCGAACTGGAGCAGGCCGGCGATAAAGCCGCGGAACGCGGAGCGTGGGTCGATCTGGATATTGACCAGAGTGGCCTCACCCGTGGCGACAACAGCATCCAGAACGTCCTCGATCCGCCGGGCATACTCAGGAAAACTGGTAACGGGCATGTTCCAACTCCCGTAACTCAACTTCCAGCCCTTCCAGTAGCTTGGCTTCTCCGGCCCATTCCACGTATTCCTGGTCGCCGCCGACCAGGTCTTCCGCGGCCATTTCCTGCAAGAAGCGGGCCGTGTCCACGCCGTAGCGCTGCTCAAACTGAGCCAGGCGGCGTCGGGTGCGCCCGATGCTGGCCTGTAGGCGAGTCTTGTAAGATTCAATCGCCTGGAGCACTGGCTGGACCCCCCGTGGTTCGCGTAACTCGATCACCATGTGAACACCCATTGATTTCCTCCTCCCAGCCTGCCGAGGTTTCCCGAAACCTCGGCAGGCTAACGCCATATCTTGAGCACTGGCGCCAGGCACTCGACGAACGACAGTCCGCCGTGGGCTGTGCAGCGGTCGTTGGGGCTATCGGAGGCCCACCAGTAACGGCCCCGGACGGCCGCGTGTGCCCTTGCCACAGGCGAAGAAGCGCTGTTCTACGGCTGGCGCTTCGTGGTCGCGCAGCCGGCTCGCCGGCTCGTCGGCCAGGGGGCGCGTGCGGCTGGCCCTGGGGAAGGTGGTCCGGGCCACCCCTTCGACCCCACCCGGCATGGGCCAGTACTGCGTGGGGGTGCGCGCATACAGGTAACCGTGATCGCTCGTAACCAGGGCGGCGTCTCGCCCAGAGGTCTCTAGCACCCTGGTCAATGTGTCAACTGTTTTCTGAAACGCATCAGCCACGGTGTGCGTTTGGGCCACCGTGACCTCTTCCAGGGCCGTGTCTGGCAATCGCATCCAGACCAGGAGCGAGCCGGAAGGTGGCATAGCCTGGATATGCTCAGGGCCGGCCACGTAGCGATAGGTGAACTGTGGCCGGTTTCGCCCGTTGGCCGGGCCGGACACGCCGAGGAGCAGGTTGCTCAGGCTTTCGGTCATGGGGGGGAAAGGGAGCTACGGCAAAGCCTGCTCGCTCCACGTGCCATGCTGTCCCCGCATTCCACGATTTTTCCAGCAGGACGGCCTCCCGCACACTCAACGAATCCGCGATGATCACGCATGGGTACTCGTCGAAGAGAGATAGCACATAGCCTTCGCCTTGGGCATCGGCTTGTTCCAACAGCGTGTCATAGACCTCTCTGTAAGCAAGGAAGGGTCATGGATGAGCGCGGGCGCGGCTTCTTTTCCGGCGATATAGGCCAGCGCCGCGCGTCCTTGTAGCAGTCTTTCGAGGCCCCGGTGAACAGCGCCGGCTTCCACCCCTTCAGCAGCCAGGTGGTTTCTCAGGTCGCTCAGGGTCATGCCCGTCGTTCCGGCATCGCGGACCAGTTCCATGATCCGCCGGCGGGCCTGGCGGTCATCTGGCGGCGCATAGTTCACCAGCCAGATCTGCGCGGTGTCGGCGATCCTGTCGCTGGTCAGGTCGCCATCGGCGGGGAAGCGAGCCTCCTTTTGCTCCAACATCGCCTCCCCTTCATTGACCAGCTCGGCCAATGCCCGGAGCACGTCTCGTTCCGGCACATCCAGATCGCGCCGGACGTCGGCTTGGACCTGCCGCGCTGCCACACCCAACCGGCTGGCGTTCGCCAACGTCTGCCGCACGGCATGTTTCACATCCTGTGGGGCCGGCGGCTCTGGCGCGTAGGCTTTGAGCCACACCAGCCAATCATCGCTCAGAGGCGTCGGCAGCCGCCGGTCGTCGTAGCCGTAGAACGCCTTACCCACCATGACGACGATGCCAGTGTCGGGATGGCTGTCCTGGGCCATGCTCTGCAGGGCCTGGGTCAACTCCCCACCTTCGAACAGGATCGGCAGCCCGGGGCGGCTTCGCAACTCGCGCCGCAGTTGACCAATGGTTTGTCCGGCCGCCTGGGAGCCTTTGGCGGCCCTGGCCCCGGAGTAACGGAGCAGCTTTTGCAGGCCGCTCTTGATGACCTCCACATCGTTCTCACGGCCAACGGCTGCCTGGATCGTCTCAGCGCTCAGCGCACATCCCACCTTCCGCACCACGTATTCCGGGTCTACCCCCAACTCGTTGGTGCGGCTGAGGCGCATCCAGTGACCATACATGGCTTCCAGGGCTTGCCGGAACTCGCGCTCCAAACGGCCCTTGTAGGCTCGCACATCGCTCTGCCGGGGTGTGCGCCGATCCAGGAGCGATTCGCACACCGCGATCACCTGCTGGACTTGGCCCTCGTCCACCTGGCGGATCAACCGGTGGCGCACGATCCGCTGCCGGTCCTCCGCTGTGCCCACGTCCCAAGTGGGCGGCTGGGTACGATTCATGATCTCCATCAGCCGGGGTTCGCGCCCGTAGACAGAGATGGCTACGGCGAGAGGGACATCAGGCATGGTGTCCACCACCATATCCGCCACCTCCATCTGCCGCCCCCGATAGACCACCGTCACGCCGGCCAGGATCAGATCGTCACGCAGGGTGAGCCGCATAGCCCCTCCGCAGCCCCAGCCAGTGTCTTTCCCGGATGTCGAGGACCTCGCGGGCGGTATGGACAAAGTAGAACTCACGCTGGGGGTATTGCTGGTGCAGCTCGCGGTACCGCTGCCAGGCGGTCGTTCCATCCGGGCAGACTTCCACCACGGTCATCTGATCCAGTCTGCGCCGGTCTCCCTCGGTGTGGGCTTCCAGGGCGTCTATGATGAGCCACCGATCGGGGTATTGCTGGCGGATTTCTGTCCAACGCATACGCACCTCCTTCACTGGGCTATGCTGCCTTTCCAGACAGGGCTATTATAGCCCACCGGCGGCCCTCATACAAGAGTCGCCGTTGATTTTTCACCAAAGCTGCGTTGACTTTGATCCAAAGGCCCGTTGGGTTTCCGGCCAAGTCAGGTTGACTTTGATCCAAAGGCCCGTTGGCTTTGATCCAAAGCCACGTTGGCTTTGATCAAGTTGACTTTGATCCAAAAGCCCGTTGGGTTTTCATCAAGTCAACCTGGCTTTTCATTGTGGAGACCTCCGAGGTTTCGCAAACCTCGGAGGTCTACCAGTTACGCCACAGTCAACGTCGCGTCCAGCGCGCCGGCGCGCACGTCCTCGCCGCCGTACACTTTGGCCCGCACCTCCAGGGTGTACTCCCCGGCGGCCAGGGCCGGGATGACGAACATCAGCTCGCCGGGCTTGTTGCGGCCCACCACGGCCACCCGGGTCGCGCTCCCGTCCTCGGCGATGAAAAAGACGCCCTGGGCCGCGTCGGCCGGGTCGAACTTGAGGCGGTGCCCCACCAGTCGCCCCATGCCGCCGGGCGTGAGCACGCTGTTGGCGGTCCCGCTGTTCACGTCGGTGTATTCCACCGGGTTGGGCCGGGGCTTGAGGGCTTCGCCCTTGACCGCCTGGGCGCGCTCGCGGATGGCCCGGCGGAAGCGTTTGCCGGGGCTGGTCGTCGCCACGATCTGATGGCGGCTGGGGTCGTAGCCGTCGGCCGGGCCGTTAAAGACGCCCTTGATGCTCGCGCCAAAGTTCGCCAGGGGCGTGTTGACGTTCATCCCTTCCAGCACCATGTTCTCGATGGCGGTGTAATAGTCTTCCAGCACGCTCACGATGTCGGCCTTGACCACGGTGGACCCCTGCTGGATGATCCGCGCGATGATGTCGTCCATCTCGGCGGTGCGCGTGGCCTGCACCGCGGCCATATAGTCGTTCGGATCGCTCGTCAGGTTGTTTTCGAGCAGCACATAGTTGATCGGCATGATGCGCCTCCTCTCGTGGGTATCGTGAGTATTCAACGGTTGCACGCGGGCCGGATCACGGGTTCCACATCACCCCCCTTCGCGCGGCCATTCGCGGGGACCGCCGTTCGGCCATAGAAATGCTGAGCGCGGCGCGGGAAAAAGCCAACGATATTGTATCACGGATCTCTTGCGCGTGCAAGGGCCTGGCCCAACCTGGCAGGGTTCTGTAAGTGTGCCAGGTAATACGCCTTTACCAACCACCCAACGTCGTGTATAATTGAACCCGTGGTTCTCTGCCCTGACGGACCTGTTGGCCCAACCCGCTCATGCGGCCGTCGGGCGGTAGAGTGTGACTGAAACATGCACCACTTTTCTGGCACTGGCGATGGACGGGTACGCCGTGCGCGCCGCCAATGGAGACACGTCCCGGCGCGTGGGGGCAACCCAGAGGAGGGTCAAATGGTGGATACGATGGCCGGCCTGCGGCCGGGATGGATCGGCGAGGCGGAGATGACGGTCACGGAAGCGGTCTCGGCAGCGCACATGGGCAGCGGCCGCGTGCCGGTCCTGGCCACCCCGGCGCTGATCCTGCTGATGGAAAAGGCCACCGTGGCGGCCGTGGAGCCGCACCTGTCGCCGGGACAGGTCAGCGTGGGGGTGAGCGTGGACATCTCGCACCTGGCGGCCACCCCCCTGGGCATGAAGGTCAAAGCCTGGGCCGAGGTGATTGACGTGGACGAGCGCCGGGTGGCCTTGCAGGTGGAGGCCTACGACGAGGTGGAAAAGATCGGCGAGGGCATGGTCCATCGGGTGATCGTGGACCGGGAGCGGTTTATAGAGCACGTGGCTCAGAAAAAATGAACTGTCCGCGTTGTGGCTACGACAACCCGCACGGCTTTGCCTTTTGCGCGCGCTGCGCGGCGCCCCTGGTCTGGGAAACGCCGTGGGCCTGGCCGGGGCCGGAGCCGGGGGACCGGCAGATCGGCCTGGTAGGACGGGAGACGGAATGGGCCGAGCTGCAGGAGGCGGTGCGTAACCTGCGGGCCGGGCGCGGCGGCATCGTCTCCATCATCGGCGCGGCCGGCCTGGGCAAGACGCGCCTGGCCGCCGAGTTGCGCCGGTGGGCCGCCCAGCCGGACGTGGACGCACCGCCCCTGACCTGGCTGACCGCGGCCGGCCGTCCCCCCGGTGACGATGACCAACCCGGCTTTGGGGTGGGCGCCCGGCTCCTGCTCGATTGCCTGGGATCGGCCGACGAGTCCCTCACCCCAACCGCACGCCTGGCCCAGCTCGTGCACACGGCCTTGCCAGCCGAGGCCGAATTCGTCCTCCACTACCTGGCGCACCTGGTCGCCGTCCCCGGCGTGGATGAAACGCCGGCGTCCGAGCGGCCGGTCGCTGCGCCGGGCCAACACCACGTCTTGCGGGCCTTTTTCCGCTTGCTGAGCGCGCTGGCGCAGCAGGCTCCGCTGGTCCTGGTCGTAGAAGACCTGCACTGGGTGGACGAATCCTCAGCCCGGCTGCTGGAACACGTCTGGCCCCTGGTACGCCAGCAGCCGGTGCTGTTCCTGTTGCTCTACGAGCCGGAAGAAAAGCATCGCTGTTGGGACCTGCGGCGTCAGGCAGCGACCCTCTACGCCGATAGCTATCGTGAACTCTATCTCCATCCCCTGCCGGATGGCGAGGCGACCCGGCTGCTGCGCAGCCTGCCAGGAAGCGATCACCTCTCGCGGAGGGATCAGCAGGCCATTGTGCAGGCGGCCCAGGGCAATCCCCTGTTCCTGCGCGAACTCGTCCAATGGCGACGGGAGATCGGGCTGACGGCGGAACCGATGCCCGCGCTGCCGGCTTCCCTGGCCCATGTGCTGAGCGCGCGCGTGGACCTGTTGGGCCGAGAGGTGCGGCGTGTCCTGGAGATCGCCGCGGTGGTGGGCCTGGTCTTCCCGCGCCAGGTTCTGGCCCAGGCCCTGATCCTGGCCGGTCAGGACGAAGGCGCGTTGCAACACATCCAACGGCTGCAAGCCGCCGGCCTGGTGCAGGCCCATGCCGTGCCCGGGCTTTCTCATCGCTATGCCTTCACCCATTACCTCATTCGTCAGGCCGTGTATGAGGCCCTGAGCGAGCGCACGCGCGCCCATCTGCACCTCCTGGTCGCCCAGGCCATCGAGGCGGTGGCCGGGTCGGCGGCACACGATGTGTCGTTAGCCCAGCACTATGCCCGGACCGACCGGGTGGATCAGGCGATACGGTACATGGGCCTGGCCGGGGATCAGGCACTTGGGCGGTATGCGGACGACGAAGCCCTGGCCTGTTACCAGGCCGGGCTGCGCCTGGCGATGGCTCAACCAGCCTCCCTGACAGAACAACAAGGTCTGTTGCGTCGCATCGCCATCGTCCAGGCGCGGCGGGGACAGTGGGCAGATCATATCCGCATCCATGAGCGCGTGCTCGCCTTGCAGGCTGATGATCCCATCGGGCAAGCCGAGACCTACCAGGCCATCGCGCAGGCCCATCGCTGCCTGGGCGACCGCGCCGCGGAGAGCTACTACATCCAGAAGGCCCTGACGGTGTTGGCCGGTCTGCGCCCGGACAGGCCCGCCGACGCGCCGCCGGCGCTCCGGGTCGCCCTGTGGCTGGCCCAAAGCAGCATCGCCTGGGCCAGCGGCGACCAGGCCGCGGCGCAGGCCCACGCGCAGCAGGCCCTGGAATTGGCCGGCCAGGTGGCCGATGAGACCCTGATGGTCCTGGCCTGGAACCAGCTCGGCGCGGCCTATTTGCTCGCCGGGGAGGATCACCGCGCGTTCGAGGCGTTCCACCAGGCCCTGGCTATATGCCAGTCGGCCCCGGTGGGGTTGGAGGCCCGGCTGCGCACCTGTCTGAACGCCGGCGAGGCCCAGGCCCAGATCGCGGGCGATCTGGCGGCGGCGCAGCGCCTGTTCGAGCAAGCCCTGACCGAGGCCCGACGTCTTGGCTTTGACACGGGGGTCATCTGGGCGCACCTCAACCTGGCCGGGCTGGCCTGCGCTCGCGGCGAATGGGGGGAGGCAGAAGAACGACTCCGGCAAGGAGCGGACCTGGACCCCGGCCGGCATCTGGCTGTCTTCACCCTGTATGAGGCTTTGCTGCGTGGCCGCCTGCTCCTGGCGCGCGGTCAGGCGCAGGCCGCATACGAGCAGTTCCGCCACGCCGCCGGGCTGGCGGAAACCCTGGGCGACGTGGTGCAGGGCCTCATCCCAGCCCGCTGGGGACAGGCCCTGGCCCTGTGGGCATTGGGACGCCTGGAACCCGCCGCCTTGCTCCTGGAACAGACCCTGCATCAAAGCCAGCAAGAAGGCGCCCCTGCCGACGTTGCCCAGTCGCTTTTTTATCTGGTGCGCTGCCGGCTGGCCCAAGGCGCCGGGGACAAGGCGCGCCAGGTCTATGACCGGGTGGCCCCCGCACTGGCCTCGTCGCGCCGCCCCCGGCTGCAAGCGCAGGACCTGTGGCTGAGAGGGCTGCTGGCGGCCGCCGAGGGCCAGCCCCAGGCCGCAGAACGCGACCTGAGAGACAGCCAACACGCCTGGCACCGGCTCGGCTATCGCTACGAGGAGGCCCAGGTGCTCCTGGACCTGGCCCGGTTCTACCTGGCGCTGGGCCGCCAATCGGAAGCGATGCAGCATCGGGACGAGGCCCGCGCCCGGTTCCAGCTCCTGGGCGCCGCCGGCGACCTGGCCCAGGCCGAGGCGCTGGAAGGGGCGGCATGACCGTGTCTGCGCTTTGACACGTCACGCAAATGGTGGTATGATACGTGACGCGTGGCCCGTAGGAGTGCTCACCCTTGAAAAATTGCTCACAGCGGGTCTGCGGCCCGCGTCTCACGGCGGTTACAAACCGCCTGGGAGCACGAATTCGCTGTTTGTAACCTTCGCAAGGGTGGGCTGCAAGTTGTATCCAGCGGCTGTCAGGAACTCCCTCGTCGCAGCTCTGGTTTCCACCGCAAGTGGCATAACCCGGCCACGAACCGCATAGCGTCTTTGCCGGATTGGGGAAGCAAGGAGATTGAGCGATTGAAATCGCCACTTTTGGGCTAAAGCCGGCCGTCGGCCTACGCCGACGGGACCGCGTCCACGCAGGTGGACGCACAGCCGTAGGCTCCACAGGCGCGACTTGAGTCGCTGGCTGGCTGGCTGGCTGGCTTTGGCTGGCTGGGAAACCTTCTTTTGGGCTAAAGCCGGCCGTCGGCCTACGCCGACGGGACCGCGTCCACGCAGGTGGACGCACAGCCGTAGGCTCCACAGGCGCGACTTGAGTCGCTGGCTGGCTGGAAAACCTTCCAGGAGGCATAGCCGGCCAGGTGAGTGTATCGGTGACATCAGAGGAGATCGTCCGCAACGTGCGCGCGGCCGGCGTGGTGGGGGCCGGCGGGGCCGGGTTCCCCACCCACGTCAAGCTGGCCGCAGCGGTGGAGACCGTCATCGCCAACGGCGCCGAGTGTGAGCCGCTGCTGCGGGCGGACCGCGCCCTCATGGCCGCGCGCCCGGCCGAGGTGGTGTCCGGCCTGCGCCTGGCCATGGCGGCCACCGGCGCGTCACGGGGAGTCATCGCCCTCAAAGAGGAGTACGAGGAGGCGGTGACCGCCCTGCGTCCCCTGGCGCACGACGGGATAGACCTGCACCTGTTGGGCAGTTACTACCCGGCCGGCGACGAGTTCTTGCTGGTGGAGGAGATCACCGGCCGGGTGGTCCCTGAGGGCGGGCTGCCGCTGCACGTGGGCGTGGTGGTGAGCAACGTGGGGACGCTGGCGAACGTGGCCCAGGCGCAGCGCGGGCAGCCGGTCACGCAACGCCTCCTCACCGTGGCCGGCGAGGTCCGGCGGCCGGTCACCATCCGGGTGCCGGTGGGCACCCCCGTCCGCCAGGTGTTGTCTTATGCTGGCGGAGCCGCGTTGCCCGCCGGGGAATTCGCCGTATTGCTGGGCGGGCCGCTCATGGGCCGTCTCCTCAACGCGCCGGGCGATCTGGACACCCCAGTGACCAAAACCACCGGCGGCGTGGTGGTGCTCCCGGCCGACCATTACCTGGTCCGCCGCAAGAGCCGGCCGGTGAGCACCAATGTCCGCTGGGCGCGGTCCGCCTGTGACCAGTGCCGCGATTGTACCGAACTCTGCCCGCGTTACCTCATCGGCCACGACTTGCAGCCCCATGCCATCATGCGGGTGGTGGGCCTGGGCCTGGCCGAGGCGGGCCACATCATCACCTCGGCGGTGATGTGCTGCGAGTGCGGGGTTTGTGAGTATTACGCCTGTCCCCTATATCTGTCGCCGCTGGAGGTGAACCGCGAGATCAAGCGCGTGCTGGCCGAGCAAGGCTGGCGCAACACGGTCCACCGCCGGGAGAATCTGGCGCCACGGCCCATGTGGACCTATCGTCACGTGCCGTTTGACCGGCTGTTGGCCCGGGTGAACCTGCTGTCGTATGCGCGCGCCCCCGTTTTTCTGGAGGACGGCGACCGGTTCCCCCCGCAGGTGACCATTCCCCTCAAGCAGCATACCGGCGCGCCGGCCGAGCCGGTCGTCGCCGTGGGCGCGCCGGTGCGGGCCGGCCAGCTCATCGGCGAGATCCCGGCCGACAAATTGGGCGCGCGCGTGCACGCTTCCATTGAGGGCGTGGTGACGGCGGTGGTCCCCGGGCGGCACATCGTCATCGAGGCCCAGTAGTAGGAGGTTGCCATGACTGTTGACACTCTCCCCGGCGTCCAGGTGGAAAGCCCGGTCACATACGAGGAAGTACGCTGGTTGCCCCTGGTGGAACCCACCTACGAAGTCATCAACGGGAGGCTCTACATGGTTCCGGCACCGACACCGTTTCATCAGGCTGTGGCATTCCGTCTGGCTCGAGCGCTGGACGAGTTCGTCGCCAAGCGGCAGTTGGGGTATGTGCTGACCGCCCCGTGCGATGTGGTCCTTTCTCAGACCGATGTGCTTCAGCCAGACGTGTTCTTTGTCTCCCGCGAGCGGCGGTTCGTGATCGGGGAGCAGAATATCTGGGGCGCGCCGGACCTGGTGATTGAAGTGCTATCGCCGGCCACCCAGGAGCGAGACCGCATCGCCAAGCTGGCCGTCTATGCGCGGTATGGGGTGCGCGAATACTGGCTGGTGGACCCGGCCGACCGCACCGTGGCAGTGCTCCACTGGACGGCCAGCGGCTACGAGACCGCCGGCGTGTACGATGAGAGCGCCGTCCTGGAGTCTCCTCTGCTAACGGACCTGCGACTGCCGTTGGCCGGTGTGTTCGAAAAGCTATAGGAGACCCTTCGGGTTTCTCAAACCTGAAGGGCCTCAGAAGGAGGAGAGCATGTCCACACGATTGGGACGCTTCTGCGAGATGATCATGGAGGCGGGCTGGCTGACGGCGGCTGTGTTGACGCCGCTGTTCTTCCACACGAACACGAACACGATCTTTGAGCCGGACAAGGCTGCGCTCCTCCAAACCATCGTCTGGGTGATGATCCTGGCCTGGGCCACGCGGTTCCTGCAACGGCCGATGGGCTGGATCGTGGGTCGCATCGGCCGGGCCATCGCCGCGCGCCGGGCCGCGCGGGCGGCCGCCTCAGACGATTACAATCCCCCAGAGGTGATCATCGAGCCGGTGGCGCGCGGCTCATATCGGCTCCCGGCGCTCCGGCTGCCGAACCTGCTGGAGATCCTGGCGATCTTGTTCGCCCTGTTGGTCATCATCTCCACGATCACGTCGGTCCACGGCCTGTCCAGCCTGCTGGGTTCGTACCATCGCGCGCAGGGGTTGCTCACCCTGCTCAGTTATGTGGTCATCTTGCTCCTGCTGGCGGGCCATCTGCGGAGCCAGGCCCAGGTGGAGCGGTTGTTTCTGGCGGTGACGCTGGGCAGCCTGCCGGTGACGCTCTATGGCCTCGCTCAGACGGCGGGCCTGGACCCGCTGCCGTGGAGCGCGCCCCGGGGCACGGTCGCCTCCACCCTGGGGAACGCCGCATTCCTGGCCGGTTATCTGACGGTCGTCCTGCCCCTGTCGGTGGCCGGCGCGCTGATGGTCCTGGCGCCGTTGCGCGGCGCATTGCGCCCGGATCGGCCTCGCGGCTTGAGGCTTTTTGCCCCGCTGGTCGGCGACCTGGCGGCGCTGGTGGGCATATATCTGCCGGCGATCCTGTGCCAGTTCCTGGTCCTGCTCCTCGCTGGCGCGCCCTACGCGCTCCTGGGCGTCGTCCTGGCCGGCATCGTGTTCCTGGTGCTGATGGTGGCCGGGGTGCTTTTGAGCGTGCCGGGGCGGGTCCCGCACCTGATGGGCCTGGTATTGACCGGCGCGGCGGCCGTGGTCATCGCCCTGATCCTGCTGGGGGCGGTGGGGTTGGCGTTTACGGACCTGGTGCCGGCGTCGGCTCTATCGTTGGGCGCCGAGGGCGAGCCACGGCCCCTCGTCTGGTCCGGCGCGCGCGCCGTGGTGACGCAATGGCCGCTGGCTAACCCAGATGGCGACCTGTGGCGGCCGTTGCGGCCGGTCGTGGGCTATGGGCCGGAGACGTTCGCCTATCCCTTCAACCAGGTCTACCCCCTCGCGCTCATGCAGTTGACCGGGGGCGGCTCCGTGGCGGATCGGGCGTACAACGCCCTCTTGCAAACGACGGCGGAGCTGGGCTACCTGGGGCTGGCTTTGCACCTGGCCCTGCTCGTGGGGGGCTTGGGGGTGGGCCTGTACGCGCTGGCGCGGGGCCGGTCGGTGTATTATCGGCTGGCGCTGGCCGGCCTGCTGGCGGCCCTGCTCGCCGGGATGGTTCACGCGCAGTTCTACCCGACGCCCATCTCTGGTTGGCTGTTCTTCTGGCTGTTGCTGGGCCTCTTGATCGCGGTGGGACGCCAGGCCCGCGAGCGTCCTCTGGAGGAGCAGGTGTACCGGGTGCAGGAACTGGAAGAGCCGCAGCGAGCCTATGCGGTCTTTACCGGGCTTTTGCTCCTGGGCCTGTGGTGCACGGTGTTCTTTGTGGCGAGCTTCTCGTTCACCCGCTGGGAGTCGCTGCCGCTGGAGCTATCACTCCTGGCCGGGCCGTGGGTCGTGCTGGCGATCCTGGTGGCCGTCGTGAACAATGGCCTCGGCTTTTGGCAGCGGCGGCGGTTGGCTGCGCCCGAGGTAGAAGCGCGGGCCGGCCGGGGCGCGCTGGCCGGTGACATCTTGCGCGTCACCTGGACGGTCGTGCTGGTACTGGGCGCGGTGGTCGCGGTGTTGGTCTCCGCGGGCCTGGTGCTGTCGGCGGCGTTTGGCCTGGGAGCGGGCCGGGCGGCGGTGAGCCAGGTCACGCCAGACCTGGTGGTGGCCCTCACCCTGGTCGCCGTGGTGGTCGGCCTGCTGGCCGTGGCGATCTCTCTCAAACGTCCGGCCGTGCCGCTCAAGCCCATCGGGTGGGGGAGCGTGGTCACGTTCGTCCTGGTTGCGCTGGCCGCGCTGGTGCTCGCGCTGGTCCTGGCCGGCGTCGTCTTTCTCACCGTCTATCAGCCCACCCTAGCGGACGTCGCGCACAAGCAAGCCCTGGCCTACGATAATGCCGGGCAGTGGGCGCGCAGTATCGAACTGCACCAGCAGGCCGTGAACCTGGCCCCCAACCGGGACTGGTACTACACGTTCCTGGGCCGGGCCTGCATAGAGTTCGCCAGGAGCGCCCGGCCCGACCCCAACCAGGGGATGGAGAAGGCAGTGGCAACCTTCGTCCGGGCGCGCGAGCTGAACCCCCTGAACCCGGACCACGCCGCCAACCTGGGGCGGCTCTACGTGACCTGGGGCGAGATGACCGCCGATGCCGCCGTGCGGGACGCGCGCATTGATCAGGCCGGCCCCCACTATGAGGCCGCCGTCAAACTCGCGCCGCACCATGTCAAGCTGCTGCGCGAGATGGCGGACATGTACTTCAAGCACGCCCGGCTCACGGAGGCGGCCCGGGCCTTTGAGCGTATCGTGAACCTGACCCCGGCCGATGCCGAAGCCTGGAGCTACCTGGGCTACATCTACGCTCAGCAGAAAAAGGCCGACCAGGCCATCGCCGCCTATGAGCAAGCGATCCGGCTGCAACCGGATCAATACAAGCCCTACGAGGAGCTGGCCCGGCTGTACCAGGCCGCTGGCAACCAGGAGAAAGCGTTGGACATGGCAAAAAAGGCCCTGGAACGCGCGCCAGACACGGCCAGGCCGGCCATCCAGCAGTTGATCAACGAGTTGGAACGGTAATATATTGCGGATTTCGGAATGCGATTTCGGATGATCCCAATCCGCAATCCGCAATCCGCAATCCGCCCTCCCATACGGTCGCCGCAATCCGCAATCCGCAATCCGCAATCCGCAATCGAGGAAGTGATGGATCCGGCCCTGGCTATCGTCGAGTTCAACAGCATCGCCACGGGCATCCTGGCCGGCGACGCGATGATGAAAAAGGCCCCGGTCACCCTGGTGGGGGCACACACCATCTGCCCCGGCAAGTACCTGGTGATCATCGGCGGGTTGACGGCGCCGGTAGAGGAATCGCTGCGCGCCGGCGTCGAAGCCGGAGGAGAGGACGTGGTGGATACGCTGTTCCTGCCCCAGGTGCATCCGGCGGTCTTTCCCGCCCTCACCGGCACCGCCGAACCATTGCATCGGGAAGCGTTGGGGGTCATCGAGACCATCACCGCCGCCACGTGCATCCTGGCCGCTGACGCGGCGGCCAAAGCCGCCGAAGTATCCCTGAGCGAGATCCGCCTGGCGAATGGGCTGGGGGGCAAGGGGTTCGTGCTCATCCAGGGGGACGTGAGCAACGTGGAGGCGGCGGTGGAGGCCGGGGTGCGCCTGGCGAGCGCGGCCGGCCTGCTGGTGCGCAGCGTGGTCATCCCCCGCCTGCACGAGAGTATGCAGGACCGGGTGTTGTGGTAGATCATGGGTAGATGGGGTTTGGGGCCTGGGATTTGGGGCTTGAAGCCTGGTTTGGGGAGGGGAACATGAACCCAACCGACGTGTTCAATGGGGCGGCATTGTGCTGCAACTGCCTGCTCTTTCTGTTCCTGGGGCTGATCCTCGTGTTGTGGGTGCTCGCGCCGCGCGTGGAGGGCACGTACAAGGAACGGCCGCAGCGGCATCGGGCAGAGCACGCGCGCCTGGCGGTCCCCCGGCGCACGCGCCAGCCGGCCCCGCCGCCGCCGAAAGCGCCGCGACCGGCGCGCCCACCGCGCGTCCGCCGAACCCCAGAGACCACCGCCGACCTTTCGACGATCCTGGCGGAGGCCCAACGCGCGGCGGAAGCGATTGACGACATCCAGATCGCCATGCCCACGATCCCAGAGTATTCGGTCGAGGTCAAGATGCCGGAGGAGTGGGCATCCATCATGGAAGCCCCCAGGACCGAGACGGCCGAGGCGGGGCCGGCGCCAGCGGCCGGCGAAACCGCCGGGGGCCTGGGGCTGGCGGCCATTGAGGCCGGCGCCCGGGCGGCCGTCGAGCGGGTGGCTCAGCGTGCCGAGCAGCGTGTGCCGGCCGCCGCGCCAGTGACCCGCCGGGTGAAAGAGGCCGCCCGCGAGGCGCCCAGCCCCTTGTCTGCCCCCACGTTGGCCGACGGCATCGAGATGATCCTGCAAGACTTGCTCCGGCGCGAGGCGCAACACCTGCAAGGGGTGATCCACGTGGAGCCGACCCGGGAGGGCGGCGTCAAGATCAAGGTGGCAGATAACTTTTACTTCAGCGTGGCCGAGATGCCGGAAGGCCGCGCCAAGCAGTTGCTCCAGCAGGCCGTGCGCACCTGGAACGAGTTGTGGCAGAGCCAGGCGCAGCCGACGGCTCGCAAACGGCAAGGATAGGATAGCGCATGGATTCCCTGGCATTGCTCCTGGTTCTGAGCATCTTTCTATTGATCCTGGCGATACTGGTGCTGCTCATGCTGATCCGTCGCCTCACGCGGGGGCGGCGTGCCGCACCTCGGCCGAAAGCGGCTGCGCCTCCCGCGCCCCAGCCGCGCCCGGCCCCGCGCGAGACGACGCCCAGAGAGCCACGGCCTGAGCCGCCGTCCCCTCCATCAGCCCAGCCCGTGGCTCGTCCGCCCATCATCCGGCCCAGGCCCGACCGGGTGAGCCGTGCCGAGGAGACGCCGCCGGCACCGCCGCCGCGCCCGGCCCGGGCCGACGTCATGCCGGAGACGCCCCCCCAACGCGCCGAACAAGGGCCGATCCGGGTCGTCATCGTGGACGACATCAGCGACACACGCGAGGGCCTGATCAAGCTGCTCCGCTTCGAAAAAGACATCGAGGTGGTGGGCACAGCCCGCAGCGGCCGGGAAGGCATCGAGGCAGCCCGGGAGCTCCAGCCCGACATCATCTTGATGGACATCAACATGCCCGATATGGATGGCATCGCGGCGGCGGAGATCATCACCCGCGAAGCTCCGCAGTCCCAGTTGATCATGATGTCGGTGCAGAGCGATTCCGACTACCTGCGGCGGTCTATGCTGGCCGGCGCGCGGGATTTTCTCATCAAGCCCTTCGATGCCGACGATCTGATCGCCACCATTCATCGGGTATGTGCGTTGGGAGCACGGCGACCGCCGGTGGTGGCGCTGACGCCAATGGCCGCCGGCCCCGCGCCCAGCCCGGCCAGGCCTGGCGGCGCGCGGCGGGCGCAGATCATCGTGGTCTATAGCCCCCAGCCAGGCGCCGGCTGCACTACCCTGGCGATTAACCTGGCGGTGGCGATCCAGCAGACGGGTGCTCATAAGGTGGCGCTGGTGGATGGTCACTTCCAGTTTGGCGATGTGGGCCTGTGCCTGAACCTGACCGCCAGCCGCTCTATCGCAGACCTGGTGAGCGCGATGGATGACCTGGATGCCGAGTTTGTGGAAGACATCATGCTCCCCCATTCGTCGGGTATACGGGCGCTGTTGGCCCCGCCCCGGCCGGAATTGAGCGATCTGATCACCGCCGATGCGCTGCGGCGTATCCTGACCCTCATGGCCGAGGCGTTCGACGTGATCATCATTGATTCCTGGTCTCTCCTGCAAGAGGTCACGTTGGCGTCCCTGGAGCTGTGCGATCGGCTGATCTTGGTGGTCACCCAAGAGATCCCTTCGGTGAAGAATGCCAAGCTGTTCCTGGATGCGATGGAAGCGGCCAATTTCCCGCTGAACAAGCTGGCCCTGGTGCTCAACCGCGCGGATCCGCGCGCCGGCGTTGACCCATTGGACATCGAACGCAGCATCCAGCACTCGTTCATCGCCCAGATCCCGGCGGACTGGCGGCTGGCGACGTATGCAGCCAATCGGGGAGTGCCTTTTATGATCAGCCACGGGGGCAGCCGGTTAGCCCAGGGGGTGAACGCCCTGGCCTCCACGCTCCTGACGCCCAAACTGGCCCCGGAAGCTCCCGGTCCTTCGTAGATGGGCATTTGTGCTCCCAGGCGGTTTGCCGGCCCCGGCCGGACGGGGTGACTGCCGTGGAACGCGGCACGGGTCGAGGGGGAAAACATGTTTCTGGCACGAGTGATCGGCACGGTGGTAGCCACGCGCAAATATCCGGGGCTGGAAGGCATCAAGTTCCTGGTGGTGCAGCCGTTGGACAAGGGCCTTCGGCCTGCAGGAGAGCCGGTGGTCGCCGCCGACGGCACGGCGCAGGCGGGTCCCGGCGAGTTGGTCACCGTGGTCGCCAGCCGGGAGGCGGCGTTGGCCCTGCCGGTCAAGTTCGTGCCGGTGGACCACGCGATCACGGCCATCGTGGATGAGGTGGACATTGCGTAAAACGTGAAACGTCAAACGTCAGGAGCAAGATGACGTTTGACGCATGACGTTTGACGCATGACGGATGACGCGATAAACAAGGAGCCTTTGCTTGAGAGTACTATTCGTCATCAAACAGATTGACTATGAGCCAATGGGCATCATGCACCTGTCCAGCGTGCTCAAAGCCGCCGGGCATGAGGTGGAGCTGAGCATTGCGGCCCAGGAGGACCCGGTACAGCGCGCCCGCGACTGGCAGCCGGGCGTGCTGGCCTACAGCCTCTCCACCGGCTCGCAGGATTATTACACCGCATTGAACCATGAGCTTCGCCAGGTGGTCCCGGGGGCCTTTTCCGTCTTTGGCGGCGCGCATGGCACGTTCTTTCCAGAGATGATCGAGGCCGCAGGGGTAGACGGGGTCTGCATCGGTGAGGGTGAATATGCCATGCGCGATCTGGTGGACGCGCTGGCGGCCGGCCAGGAGCCGTATGCCATCGCCAACTGGTGGTTCAAGCGCAACGGCGAGGTCATCAAGAACCCGCCGCGCCCCCTCATCGCTGACCTGGACGAGCTGCCCCTGCCGGACCGGGACCTGGTCTATCAGCGGCATCGGCTCACGCGCCGGGCCAAGATCAAGCATTTTATCACCGGCCGGGGCTGCCCCTACGATTGCTCGTACTGCTTCAACCACGCTTACTGGGAGATCTACAAGGGCACAGGGAGCAAGCGCGTGCGCCAACGCAGTGTAGACAATGTGCTGGCCGAAGTGGCCTACGTCAAGGAGCATTACCCGCTGGGTTTCGTGGTCTTTGTGGACGACACGTTCATCGTCTTCAAGGACTGGGTGGCCGAGTTTGCGGAAAAGTATCCGCAAGCTATCGGCCTGCCGTTCTTCTGCAATGTGCGGGCGAACCTGGTAACGCCGGAGTTGGTGGCGCAGCTCAAGCGCGCTGGCTGCGTCAGCGTGGGGATGGGCATCGAGGCCGGCAACGACGAGATGCGCAATCATGTGCTTCGGCGCCACATGAGCAAGGAAACGATCATCAACGCCTGTCGGGCCGTCCGCGAGGGTGGGCTGCACCTCATCAGCACCAACATGCTGGGCTTGCCCGGCGGGACCCTGGCCCAGGATTTCGAGACCCTGGAGCTGAACATCGCCTGCCGGCCCTCCTACGCCAACACCTTCCTGTTCCAGCCCTACCCGCGTACCGCCCTGGGCGAGTATGCCCGCGAGGGTGGCTACATGGCAGGCTCTTACGAGGATATCCACACCTCTGCCTGGGAAACCTCCATCCTCAAGTTCCCCCCCGGCGAGAAACGGCAGATCGAGAACCTGCAAAAATGGTTCGCGCTGGCCGTCGAGTTCCCGTGGCTCCGGCCGATCCTGCGCCCGCTGCTCAAGCTCCCGCGCAACCGAATCTACTGGCTCATCCACAAGCTGTGGAAGGGCTATGCCATCAAGCAGCGCATCCACCCCCACAAGCTGACGTTGCGCGAGTACGTGGATATGGTCTCTTTGTACATGAAGCTAGACTAGGAAAACCCTGCCCATCGTAGCGCAAGCTTTCGAGCCTGTGGTTGGCCTCTAGGATTGGAAAGGCCACCTCACGATTTACGAGAGATTTCACGTATCACGAGGAGGTACGTCCCATGAGCCTCGAAATGACCGATATTGCACTACCTGCGCGGGCTGAGGTGAAAATCGCGTTCAACCTCACTGCTCAGGTGAACGTCACAGATGTGATAGCTCAGCGCAAGGTCAGTAAGCTGTTGCTGGACGAGGTGGGCAACCTGCTGTATGGCGAGCGCCCCAGCCTGGTCGTGGAAAGGCGATTGCTGTGGCGCGTGCCGGTGTGGCTGGGCTTGCCAAGCGTCGGGCCAGTGGGGCAGGTCGGCACCCTGGATGTGGACGCGCAGACCGGCGAGGTTCTATTTACCCAGGAACTGTTGGAAGATATCGCGGAGCATGGGAATGCCCTGGCTCGACGTGCCGCATCTGCGACAAGATAGAGACGGTTGGTGTCTGCCAGCTTGCGTGGCAATGGTAACGGCTTACTGGCAGCAGCCGCTACTGCAAGCCGACATTGCCGACTGGCTAGACACCCGTGACATCGGAACGCCGGCCGGTCGGATCCGACGCCTGGCCCAACGCGGGTTTCAGGTGGTCTACCGAACCGGCTCCCTGGCCGAGGTGCAGGCATGGCTCGCAAAAAAAGTACCGTGTATCCTCTTTATACGCACTGGTGATCTGTCTTATTGGTCTGTTGACACCCCACATGCCGTCGTCCTGGCCGGTATAGAAGCGGACAGGGCCTATTTGATGGATCCGGCCGCCGAGATCGCACCGGCGATCATTCCGATGGATAATCTGCTCCTGGCCTGGTCTTACTTTGACTACACCTATGCGGTGCTGACCGTATCTGGCCTATAGTTCGTATTGCTCAACACGCATCACACACCACGAAAGGGCATCACTTGCGCATTCTGTTCGCCATCAAAGCCATTGACAACGAACCCATGGGCCTGGCCTACCTCTCGGCCATGCTGAAGGAGGCCGGCCACGACGTGCGGCTGGTCGTCGCCACAGAGGAGGACCCGGTGGCCGTGGCCCGGTCCTACCAGCCGCAGGTGGTGGGCTACACGGTCTACACCGGCACGCAAAAGTATTATCTGGAGCTGAACCGGGCCATCCGGGAGGCCGTCCCCGGCGCCTTCTCTGCGTTCGGCGGGCCGCACCCCACGTTCTTCCCGGAGCTGATCGAAGAGGACGGCGTGGACGGCGTCTGCATCGGCGAGGGGGAGTATGCCGTCGTGGACCTGGCCGGGGCGTTGGCGGGCAAACGCTCGCTCGCCGACGTCCCCAATTGGTGGATCAAGCAGGACGGGCAGATATATCGGAACGAGCTGCGGCCCCTCGTCGAGGACCTGGACACCCTGCCCCTGCCGGACCGCCAGCCCCTCTATGACGCGCACCCGCCGAGTCGCACCAGCCCCATCAAGCCGTTCCTGGCCGGCCGGGGCTGTCCGTACAACTGTTCCTTCTGCTTCAACCACGCCTATGGGCAATTGTATCGTGACAAGGGCAAGCGCGTGCGGCGGCGCAGCGTGGATAACCTGCTATCGGAGATGCAGCAAGTCCAGGAGACCTATCCGTATCGCTTTGTCATCTTTACCGATGATACCTTTAGCATGTTGCCCCAATGGCTGGAAGAGTTTGCCACCAAATACCCCCAGGCGGTCGGCGTGCCCTTTTGGTGTCAGGTGCGGGCCAATCTGGTGGATGACCGCATGGCCGAGGTGCTCAAGCGCGCCGGCTGCGTGAGCGTCAGTTTGGGCGTGGAGGCTGGCAACGATGACTTGCGCAACCGCGTGCTCAAGCGCAACATGTCCAAAGAGGAGATCATCGCGGCCTGCGAGACGTTGCGACGGCACGGCATTCGCTTCATGACGAACAACATGGTGGGCCTGCCCACGGGCAACCTGGCTACCGATTGGGAGACGCTGGAGTTAAACGTCCGGTTGCGCCCGGCCTACGCCAACGTCTTTATCTATCAGCCCTACCCCAAGACGGATCTGGGCGAATTTGCCCTGAAAGAGGGCTACATGCTGGGCGATTTCGATTGTGTGTCCGATAGCGTGAGCGATGTGAGCGTGCTCCGGTTCCCGCCCGGGGAAAAGCACCAGATCGAAAACCTGCAAAAGCTTTTGGGCATCACGGTCGAGTTCCCCTGCCTGCGACCGCTGACCCGCCAGCTCATCAAGTTGCCACCCAATCCCGCCTTCTGGTTCGTCTACAAGCTCTGGAAGGGCATCGCCCTCAAGCAGCGCATCCAACCCCTGCGTCTGTCCCTGGGCGAGTGGGTGCGCACGGTAACGCAATTCATGCGCATTCGGAGTCAGTGAACGTGGGGCCGGCTTTCCAGCCTGCCAGGAGGTATTTCAATGCCCAGAGTGCACATTCAAGGCAAGGTTAGCCCCGCAGAGTTTCGCCGGTTAGTGGACGAGGCCGGCCAGGGCGAGACCGTGATCGATGGCCTGCGCCGGCTCGTGGCCGACATGGTCCGCTACGAGATCCAGTACGGCATGAGCACCGAAGAGTTCTACGACAGGTTCATGCGCGGTGAGATGGGTGACGCGATGGACTTTATCCGCTGGGCTGGCCGATACGAACTCTATTGCCACGTCAAGGACCGGATTGACCAGGCATTGGAAGTGGTAATCGCATGAGGCTAGACCGTTACGTTCATCGGCTGGCCGACACCATTCTCTCGCGCCGTGACATCACGGTCGAAGAACTGCTCTACGACGATCAACTGACAGAGGGGGATAGTGCCTTTGATGCCCGGCTATGGTTTCCAGATGGCTCGCTGCTGGAAGTAGCCGAGGTTCTGGTGGTACAATACGGCATATTGCTGAACAAGCTGCGCTACAGCTACCACTACCAGGCTGCCGATGGACAGTTGCTCTTTCGCTATGACAACGCGCCGCACTTTCCTTGCCTGCCCGGGTTTCCCCATCACAAGCATGTGGGCGACAAGCCCCCGGAGCCGGCTACGCCACCGGATCTGAGCGACGTTCTGCGTGAGATTGATGCCTTCCTGTATCCCAATAACACACAGTCCGCGGAAACCTCATGAGAGTCCTCCTTATTAACCCCAAGTCCAGGCTGCCCATTGATGTGCGGACCCAGCCCTCACTGGGTCTGGCGTATATTGGGGCCGTATCCCGGCAACGCGGTGACGAGCCCCGGGTCTATGATGGCGACGTGGAGACCATTCCCCTGGCCGATGTGGTCCGCGAATGGCGGCCGCACGTGGTGGGCATCACCGCCAACACCACCCAGATCAAGTCCGCCTGGCGCGCCGCCGCCGAGGTCAAAGCCGTGGACGCCGCCATCCCGGTTGTCTTGGGCGGTCCACATCCCTCTGTGTTGCCGGCAGAGAGCGTGGCCCGGCCCGAAGTGGACATCGTCGTGCGCGGCGAGGGCGAGGAGACGTGGCGAGAATTGTGCGACGTGTTACAGGATGCAGGATGCAGGGTACAAGATGCAGGATACAGGATGCAGGATGCAGGATACAGGATGCAGGATGCAGGATACAGGATGCAGGATGCAGAACAAACTCATGCATCATGCATCGTGCATCGTGCGTCCCTGGAAAAGGTATGTGGCATTTCTTATAGCGACGCGGCCGGTCAGGTGGTCCACAACCCCGACCGGCCCCCCATCAAGGACCTGGACACGCTCCCGTTCGCCGATTACAGCCTGTTTCGCATGTCCGCATACACGAACTTGCAGCCCACGTTGGACACGGTGGATGGCGCCAAGAGCTTTAGCATCATGACCTCGCGGGGCTGTCCGTACCGTTGCTCGTATTGCTCGCAGTCCATCTATCCGCAGCGCTACCGGGTCCGCTCGCCGGAACACGTGGTAGCTGAGTGGCGCCACCTGGTCCGCGACCTGGGCGCGCAAGAGATCGGCGTGTTGGATGATTCATTCAACATCCAGCGGAAGCGCGTCCACGCCATCTGCGACCTGCTGATTGCTGAGGGCTTGAACCACGTGCCCTGGATCATGATCAACGGCATCCGGGCCAACCTGGCCGACCGTGACCTCCTGGCCCACATGAAGGCCGCCGGCTGCAAACGTACCGCCTTTGGGGTGGAAAGCGGCAACCAGGCCATCCTGGACAGCATCAACAAACACCTGACCCTGGAGCAAATCCGGGCCGCGTTCCGGGCCGCCAAAGAGGTGGGGCTGGAGACCATCGGCTTTTTCATCATCGGGCTGCCTGGCGAGACGGAAGAGACGATGGAAGAGACCATCCGGTTCGCCATTGAGCTGGACCCGCTGGTGGCCAACTTTTCCATGCTCACGCCATTCCCCGGCACGCGCGTCCACCAGCAAATCCAGGAGGGCGGCGGTCGCTTGCTGGTGGATGACTGGGAGGACTATGCCTTCTTTGAGGGCAAGGCGCGCTATGAGATGGGCACGGTGACGGCGGAATTGCAGGAGCGCAAGTGGCATGAGGCGTATCGCCGGTTCTATATGCGGCCCCGGCGCATCCTGCAAACGCTGACGCGCCGCCAGACCTGGCGAGACGTGCCCCGTGTGGCGCGCATGGCCCTGCGGCTGGTGGCGCCGGGCTGAGATCAGAAACCCGTTTTCTCATCCGGGGAGTAGTTGTCAGAAAACGGGTTTCTTGTGTGACCATGAACCCTCTGCTACACGAACTGGACAGCCTGCACGGCACGGTCCTGCTCCTGGGCGGGACAGACAGCGGCAAGACCACCCTGGCCTACGCCCTGTTTGACGCGCTGGTGGCCGCCGGCCGCCCTTGCGTGGCGCACCTGGACCTGGACGTGGGCCAGGGCACGCTGGGGCCGCCGACTACCATCGGGCTGCGCGTCTCTACCCGGCCGGGCCGTATCTGGCAGCGCTTTGTGGGGTCCATCTCCCCGCAGGGTCACTTTTTGCCGGCCGTCGTCGGTGCGTACAAATTGCACCAGCAGGCCCTGGCCCTGGGGGCGGAAACCCTGGTGGTGGACACCACCGGCATGGTCGATCCGGAGGTGGGCGGTGTGGCCTTGAAGCGCTGGAAGATCGAGCTATTGCGGCCGGCCGTGGTGGTGGCGCTGACCCAGGGCCGGGAGCTGGACCCCATCGTGGCTCCGCTGCGGCGCGATGGCCGGGTGCGCCTCATCGAGCAACCGGTCTCCGCGCGGGCCGTGCCCCGCCCGCCGAACCATCGCATTCAGGCCCGGCAGGCCCGCTGGCGCGACTATTTTGCCGAGGCGGTGGCGATCCGGCTGCCGTTGCGCGAGCTGATCCTGTGGGATGGCCGCCCCCGGGTCCGACGCGGGCAGGTGGTGGGATTGCTGGATGCCGAGGGATTCATCCTGGCCCTGGGGTTGATCCAGGGGTTCGAGGTGGCGTCCGCCGGGCTGGAGGTATTGGCGCCGCTGAGTGCAGAACACACGGCCGCCGTGCGTGAGTTGAGTCTGGGGAACCTGTGTGTGGACCCGGTCACCGGTGAGGAGAACAAGATCGGTTGAGCATCTTTTCAGATGTAGCCACACGAACGGGGCCGGCGAGTGATTCGCCGGCCCCGCTGGGTTGTCCGTGAAAGCTGTTCACTTCAGGTGCGGGTTGAAGCGATAGGCCAGGCTGAGGTATTCCAGGGCCACGGCCCGGGATATGCCGGCCGCAGCCCCGATCTCGTCCACCGTGTAGCCCTGCCCCAACAACGAGACCACACGCTCGTAATCGCGGATGCAGGAATCCACCACGGCCGGGCTTTGCTGCATCTGCCGGGCGATGTCTTTGGTTGTCAAGCCCCGGTTGTGCAGTTGGACGATGAGGCCCCTGGGAACGATGGGCATGGTCCCACTCCCCGTAGCTAAGCTTTGTGCTACGTATCAGTATAACGGGGACGCATGGGCGGCACAATCGGGCAAAGGTCTGGTTCCGTTTTACGACCGTGGTAGGAACGGGATAAACCTGCTGTCGTAACTTGCGCACCACAAAAAATCGGATTCCGCCACAACCGGAATCCGATGAAACGGGGCCACCAACGCTCGATAGACCAGAACACCTGCGCTATTCGCCGACCAGACTCACCTCCGCCACCAGGCTCTCATAGTCGTGCCCGGAGGCCACCACCTCAAAGGTGAGGATCTCAGATGGGCGCAGGGGCATGATCTCCGGGTCATACAGGTCGAACTCAAAGTGCTGCCAGTCGCTCTGGGGAACCCGGTCCGCCGGCCCCACAAAGCTTTCGCTGTCTTGCAGGTAGTAGAAGCCGTGATACCAGATGCGGCTCACCTCGTCGGCCTCGGTTCGATAACGGATCCGCACGGCGATGGGATGCTCAGAACCCATGACCCCGCCGCCAGGTAAGCTCTGGTAGAGCACTTTGACGTCCACCGACAGACGCAAACGCAAAAAGTCGGTTACGTCCTTCCCCACCACCTGACCGATGACGCTCTCGCCGTGCCCGCCTTCGCTGCCCCGACGCACAAAGCGCACCACGGTTCGCTCTTCGGATTTGGTCAGCGTGATCCGGCCCTCCGCCCCGCTGATGGCCGTGTCCGCCAATTGCCAGCCCTCAAACCCCTGACTGAAATCGCCGTTGACCAGCAATTCCTGCTCGGCGGGCTTGGGCGCCGAGGGACTCTGGCCCACCAGCACCTCGCCGCGTTGCCCGCGCCCTACCGTCACCGACGTTCCCTGCGCCGAGACTATCGCCCGGCCCTGCCGCACCGAGACCGCGCTCACGATGTCGCCCACTTCCACGCGGTAGCTGCCCTCCGCCAGCTCGTAGGTGGCCTGGGGGGTGAGCACGATGAACTGCCGGGGCACCCCTTCGCGGGGGACGGCCACCCCAATGCGGACCGCGCCGGTATCTACCGCCAGGGAGATCTGGCAGGCGGGGTCTTTGTAGCGTGGGCTGCTGGACTGCCGCAGCGTTACCTGGGTCTGTGGGAACAGGGTCACGGTGCTGTGGTCGAACGTCGTGATCAAGGCCCGGGAGGCGGCACGTGCCTCCACGCTGTCACCTTCCCGGATCGTGATCTGCCGCTCCGTGACCACCGTCCAATCCCTGGAACCCTGGACACGGACGGCTACCGTTCCTCCCCAAACCTCCAGGGTGGCTGTCTGGGCGTCTGCTGCTGTATCCACGTACCAGAACCCGGTCAGGATGCAGGCGGCGCAGAGGAGCAGCCACACGCCAAAGGCACTCCACAACACGGCCCAGGCCGCCATTTCCGGTCTGCGGTAGGCGAACAAGGTCTCCCTCTCTTACATGCGTTCCGGAGCTGACACACCCATGAGCTGCAAGACCCGGGCCAGGACCGTCTTGGCGGCGGCCACGAGCTTGAGCCTGGCCCTGGTCAACGCTTCGTCCTCGGATAGGACCCGACAATCGCGGTAGAACAGGTGAAAGGCGGTAGCCAGCTCCTGGGCGTAGTAAGGCAGATGGTGGGGAGCCAGCTCCCGCACGGATTTCTCCACCACCTCCGGCAGCCAGAGCATCTGGCGGACGAGGGCCAGCTCCGCCGGGTGAGTCAACAACGCGACGTCGCCATCGCGCCAGGCCACGTCCCCGGCCTTGCGCAGGATGCTGGCGATGCGGGCATGGGCGTATTGCACATAATAGACCGGGTTGCGCTCCGACTGTTCCACCGCCAGCGACAGGTCGAACTCCATGTGGCTCTCGGCGGCGCGGGCCAGCATAAAGTAGCGCACGGCATCGGGGCCGGCCTCGTCTATCAGCTCGTCCAGGGTGATAAAGTTGGCCCGGCGCGTGCTCATCTTGACCACCTGGCCGTCGCGCAGCACCGTGACGAACTGGTTCAGCACCAGGTGAATCCCATCGGTAGAGTAGCCCAAAGCCCGCAGGCCACGCATCACGTCCGGGAACTCGGCGATGTGATCCGCGCCCAGCACGTCCACGATGAGGGCAAAACCGCGATGGAGCTTGTCCACATGATAGGCGATGTCCGGCAGGCGATAGGTGGGTTCGCCGTCGCTCTTGACCATCACCCGGTCCTCTTCGCCCCCCAGGGCAGTGGTGCGCAGCCAGACCGCCCCGTCCTTATCGTAGACGTAGCCGCGCGCGCGCAGGGCGTCTAACGTCTCCCAGACTTTGCCGGTCCGGTACAAATCATCCTCGTTGTAATACACGTCAAAAAAGACGCCCAGCCGGGCCAGGGTGGCCCGGATCTCGTCAAAAATGAGCCGCTCCGCCGTCTTTTTGAAGATGGTGACGTCGGTGGTGTGGGCCAGGCTGTCGCCGTGCTCGTCCCGCACGGCCCGGGCGATGTCCACGATATAGTCGCCCTGGTAATAGTCGGGGGGAAAGTCAATGGGCTGCCCTAGAAGCTCCAGGTAGCGGAGCCGGACGCTATCGCCCAGGATGGTCATCTGGCGGCCGGCGTTGTTGAAATAGTACTCGCGGGTCACGGCATAGCCGGCAGCGGTGAGCAGATGGGCCAGGGTGTCGCCGATGGCGGCGCCCCGGCCGTGGCCCACAGTGAGCGGGCCAGTGGGGTTGGAGCTGACGAACTCGACCTGCGCCTGGATGCCCCGGCCCAGGTCTATGCTCCCCCAGGCGTTCCCGGCGGCCAGGATGGTCTCCACCTGCTGCGCCAGCCAGCCATCGGCCAGGGTGACGTTGATAAAGCCCGGCCCGGCCACCTCGACCCGGCCGATAAAGGGCGCGGCCGGCAGATGGCGCACCAGGGTCTCGGCCAGGTTGCGGGGGTTCTGGCGCGCGTGCTGGGCGTATTTCAGGGCCAGGGTGGTGGCATAGTCGCCGTGGCCGGCCTCGCGCGGGTGTTCGACCGGCACCCGGTCCGCCGGAAAGCGTGGCAGATCGCCAGCAGCCCAGGCGGCTTCCAGCGTCTGGCGGAACAGGGAGGCAATGTCGTCTCGAATCATGGTGGACCTGTGTGGACGTATGGAAGTATGGAGGTAGTCTATCACACCCCGCCGATTTCGGCAAGGCCCAATAGCCGGGCCGCCGTGCCGCCCAGGAGCGCGGCCTCGGCGTCTGGCGCGAGGCCCAGCGCCCGGATGCGCTTGAGGTAACGGCCCGGCTTGACCAGCGGGTAGTCACTGCCCAAGAGGGCCTTGCCCGGCGCGCACGCTTCGGCCACGCGATAGATGGCATCGTCGTAGAGCAAGACGCTGGCCGCCGTGTCGTAATAGACGTGGGCGCAGGCCGCGCGAACCTCCGGCATCAGCTCGTAGAACGGCAGGCCGCCGCCCCAGTGGGCGCAGACGAGGGTGAGGGCCGGATAGCGGGCGGCCAGGCGGTAGAGCATGTCCGGGCCGATGCCGCCCTTGCCGGGGTAGACGTGCCCCGGCCCTTCGTTGCTATGCGTCAGCAGCGGCACGCCACGCTCCGCCACAAATTGGACGAACGGCTGCACGGCGGCGTCGTCCCAGGTGAAGCCCTGACCGTCGGGCATCAGCTCGCCGATGCCGCGCAGGCCCCGGTCCAGCGCCCACGCCGCATCCGCGAGGGCCTGGGGGCCGGCCAGCGGCTGCACGACAGCGAAACCGAGGAGCCGGCCGGGGTAACGCCGCGTCGCGTCCAGCACATAGTCGTTGTGCTCGCGGCAGAGGCCCTCGTCGGCCCAGGCAAACCCGAACGTCACCGCCACGTCCACGCCGGCCTCATCCATGGCCGCGATGAGGTCTTGGGCCGTCGCCATCTTGGACTTGGGATCGCCGTAGAGCGTGCGGAACCACCGGTCGCGGTCCAGGTAGCGGTCGCGATGCGCACATGCCTCAGGCGGGAAGATGTGGGTGTGGAAATCTATGATCATGTGCGTATTGCATATTACGTATTGCGTGCAAGATACGAAATAAGCAATACGTAATGCGTTTCACGGCAGGATAGAGTTGCCCGGCCTGCAACCTATACCCACCGGCCGGGGTTCTCATTCACCCGCCCCGCACCGTGTTATACTTGTGCGGCCGCTCCCAGTTGCGGTCCATTACCTGGCGGAACAACGCCTCGGCGTCCTGGTCCAGGGCGGAGAGCAGGTGCAGGATGCGGATGATGGCGTCTATCAGCTCCGCGCCGACGGTTTCCACCGGCTGGCCTTTCTTGTAGGCGTCGGTGGCCTCCGAGACCTCGGTGTGGATGAGGGCCAGCATCTCCCAAATGCGCGCCGGGTCGGATGAGAAGCCTTTCGCATCGGCCAGGGCGCGCACCTCTGCCATCTTTTCGTTGAGGCCGGTGGATTCCATGTGCTTTCTCCTGGCTCTCACCGGCGCGGGTTTTTAACCTGCGCCGGGTGCGGCGGGCGACATACCCGCCGCGAGCGCAAGTTGACATGCGAAGCGTGCGCCACGATTTGCAAGAGCTATTCGCGCAGGCGATCCAGGGCGCGCTGGAGGTCGTTGGGCAACGGGCTGGTGAACTCGAGCGGCTGGCCGGTGACCGGGTGCCGGAAGCCCAAGGAGCTGGCGTGGAGGAACTGCCGGCCCACGCCCAGCCGGTCCTTCCGAGGGCCGTAGACCGGGTCGCCAGCCACCGGGTGGCCAATGTAGGCGAAATGGACGCGGATCTGATGGGTGCGGCCGGTCTCGGGCCGGGCCTCCACCAGCGAATAGCCGGGCCACGTCTCTAGCACGGTGAACCGGGTCCGGGCCGGGCGCCCATCGGAGCGAACCGTGAAACGCTGTCGCCAGCGGGGATGGCGGCCCACCGGCGCGTCAATCAGCCCCTGGGCGACCGGGAGATGGCCCACCACCAGGGCGAGATAGGACTTGCGGACCGTCTGGGCCTTGAATTGTGCCTTCAGGCCCTCTACGGCCCGCTGCGACTTGCCCACCACCAGCAGGCCGGAGGTGTCCTTGTCCAGGCGGTGCACGATGCCGGGCCGACCTTCGGGATCAGAGCCTTCCAGGTAGGGATAGCGAGCCAGGAGCGCGTTCACCAGCGTGCCGGTCTCGTGCCCCACGGCCGGGTGGACAGCCAGGCCGGCCGGTTTGTCAATCACCAGCACGTCCCGGTCCTCGTAGACGACGTTCAGGGGGATGAGTTCCGGGGCAGGTGCAGAGAGCGGTTCTTCCGCTGGCGGCAGTTGTACGGCGATGGTCTCACCGCCGGCCAGTCGCAGGCTGGGCTTGACCGGCTCGCCGCCCACCGTTACCTGGCCGGCGGCGATGAGGCGTTGCACCCGGGCGCGGGAGAGGCCCGTTTGCGCGGCGAGATACTGGTCCAGCCGCGTGTCCCGGTCCTGAACCGTGGTGGCGAAGGTGCGCAGACTCATGGCGGTCACCGGGACGGCGGCGTTTCCCGTGGGGGCCGGATCCACCAGTCCTCCAACGCCCGGTATGGCCGTTGCCGCTCCTTGATCTCGGCGCGCAAGGCCAGGTACGCCGGGCCGGTGGCGCGAATCCAATCGTGGAAGTGGTGTCTCAGCGCCGCCGGTTCCCAGCGATGGGTCGGGGAACGGTCAAACGTCGGCACACCGTCCACCAACCGGCCCTGGGCCAGGCAGACCGGGCACTCCAGGCCGGCCTCCGTGATGCGGAACCAGTCCGCGCCGCAGACTGGGCAATGGCCCGGCCCGAAATCCGGCCGCACGTCCTCGCCGAGCCAGGCGCGGCGCAGGTTGCGCCCGGCTGTGGCCGCGCGCCCGGCGTTGGCCGGGTCCAGGAGCACCTGGCCGGGGCCGGGCGCATAGGCCATCAGCGCGTCCACTAGGCGGTAGCCAAAGGCCATGACCGCGCTGTTCAGGAGCGGCAGCATCATCTGGCTCCACTCCGGTAGCCCGGCCACGCCCACGGTGACGGCCACCTTCCCCACGAATTGATCTTGACGGGCCAGGGCCATGATAAAGCGGTCGGCCATGAGTTTCACCGGGCCAGGGGGCAGCAGGGCATAGACCGGCGCGCCCAGTACCAGGGCGTCGGCGGCGACCATCTCGGCCAGCAGGAACTCCATGTCGTCGTCCAACCGGCAGGGGCCGCCATCGCGGAACGCGCAGGCCATGCAGCCCGTGCAATACTCCAGGTGCAGGTCTGTCAGTCGCAGCAGGCGCACGGCATCGCCATCAACGGCCGCCGCGCGAGCGACTTCTTTGACCAGCACCTCCGTGTTGCCCAACTTGCGGCTGGAGCCGATCAATCCCAAGATGCGCATGGTTCCTCGTGATGCGTCAGTAACTACCTCGACAATGTTAGATTAGCCGGTGTTCCGGCTTGACTTAGCTGCAAATTGTGGTACTATTGGCCCTGGTGC
>FWPV01001371.1_pt1 | contig 68268 bp, 67 predicted proteins | sample 2228371 | NCBI WGS metagenome assembly FWPV01 (sample SAMEA103939776, study PRJEB20133) | metagenome
GGGGGTAATTGTCCGCAGAACAGCTGTGATTTCACCGTCTACGGCCAGTTCAAGCTGGGCGGCTTCCGCGACGCCTCCAACAACCTGCTGTGGGAGCCGGAGCTGGGCTCGAGCTACGAGATCACCGCCATCCTGGGCTTCAGCGAGTCGGTGGCGGGCGTCGTTTCAATCGACTCATCGAACATCGCCGTATTCAATTTCCTCGGCTCGCCGGTGAACTTCTTCAAGATCTTCGTCTCTGGGGTGGACGCCGTAGATCTGACCGGCGACAATTTTGCCAACGGCAAGGAGATTCTGAGCGGCACGATCCAGCCCAATGGCACCTTCGTCTCCAACTTCACCGCGGATCAGGGGGACTGGACTGGTACCAACACGGTGACGGGTGCAGGCACCACGAGCATCCTCGACATCGTGGGCATCACTGCAAACTCGAATTACTTCAAGACCTTGATCTCGAGCCTGACCTTCAACCTGCAGAACACTTCCCAGTCCCTGCCCTACCGTTCCGTCGATCCGTCGCAAAACCTCACTGCCGCAGACGGCAGTGCGGTTCCCAGCGACGTGGGCGCCAGGAACGGCGGCGTGACCTGCTCGGGTGATCCGCTCGAGTGCTCCGCCTCCGGCCTGGACATCCTGTTCCAGACCGACACCAACTCGGTCGTGACCGGCGTGCCGGAGCCTGCCAGCCTGGCGCTTTTGGGTGCGGGGCTGGCCGCCTTCGGCGCCATGGCCCGCCGCAACAAGAAGCAGGCATAAGCCCAAGCGGTTTTCTGGGTCCGGTTTTCTGGGTCCCATTGGGGGGGAGCGCAAGCTCCCCTTTTTTATCGTGCCAGGCCGGCGTCGCGGCGCCCCTGACACCCGCCGTCCCATCAGCGAGACAGCCGCTTGAGGTAATCCTTGGTGAAGATCCGCTCGGGCAGCTCGCGGGCGACCATGTTGCTGTATTCCAGCACCGAGCGGTTGCCGGGGCGCAGGGCGTCTTCCACCACCAGCCGGGTGGGGCGTGTCTCGCCCCCGAGGCTCTGAAATGCCTGGTAATGGGCGGTCTTGAGCAGCCGTCCCGACACTGCATAGAACTCCGCCTTGTGGGGCCGGTAATTCCTGGCGTTGACCCACAGCATCACCCGGCGGTAGGTGACCCAGTTGTCCACCGCGTCCAATTGCAGCACGTGGTAGCTCTCCCCGTCTATCCTGTCCGTGCGCACCAGTCTCGGGATGTAGTCCCCGGAGAAGTTGGCGCGGGCGAGATCCCCGTTGGCGACCTGTCCGGTCAGGCGCTGGGCCAGCGGCAGCCGCACCGGCTGGGAGAGATTGGGCAGGAAGGCCCACAGATCCCGCTCCCGCATGAGGAGGATCTGGTCCCGGTCGATCGCCGGGGCGGTGGTCTGCACCAGGGTCTGGGTATTGCCGTTGGAGAGGATGCGGTAGGCCCGCTCCTCCGGCTCCGCCTCGCCGGTGTAGGTGGTGATCACCACATCGACCTGGAAGCCATGGGCGGGGAAACGGATGCGGTCGGCGCGCTGCAGCACCTCCTGGGCGAAGGCGTCCTCGACCGGACCGTCTTGGGCATGGGCTGCGCCCGCTACCCCCAAAAGCAGCGCGAAACCACAGGCAAGGCGGATGAAAACTCTCAAGCTGCGTGGGGCGTGAGTGTGCATGGGACTGATATCTCGCGGGAAAAGGTTTGCATTCGGCATTATCGGCTATTATATGGCCGGGTTTACCACGACCATGCCTATGCCGCACAACGATACCAGGCGCATCTGCCGTTTTCAGTCATTTCTAGCCAAGAGGCCGGAGGATCCCATTCATGGCTAGCGTCGTGGTGCGCCAGGGCCAGCAGATCCTGAAGGAAATCCGCCTCTACCGTTCCAGTCTTGCCATCGGCCGCTCTTCCGACTGCGAGATCCAGCTCCCCGACCGCAACGTGAGCCGCACCCACGCGCGCATCGTGCGCGAGGGTGCGGTCTATTTCGTGGAGGACCTGGGGGGGCGCAGCGGCGTCACCCTGAACAGGGAAAGAGTCCAGCGCGCGCCCCTGCGCAACCTGGACAAGATCATCATTCCGCCCTTCCAGCTGGATTTCCTCGCCGAGGAGTGGCAGCCGGAGCCGGCCCAGACGGTGGTGGAGGTGGAGCACGTGCGCAAGGAATATGCCCTCGGCAAACAGACCGTGGTGGCGCTGGACGATGTTTCCCTGTCGGTGGCGAAGGGCGAGTTTCTGGCCCTGGCCGGGCCCTCGGGGAGCGGCAAATCCACCTTGCTCAACCTGATCGGCTGCATCGATCGCCCGACCGCGGGCAGCCTGCGCATCCACGGGCAGGACGTGGCCGGCAAGAGCCCGGACGAGCTGGCGGAGCTGCGGCTGAAAACCCTGGGCTTCGTGTTCCAGACCTTCAACCTGCTGCCCGTGCTCTCGGCCTGGGAGAACGTGGAGTATCCCTTGTTGCAGCGCCGCGACATCGACCGCAAGGAACGGGAGCGCCGGGTGGCGCACTACCTCAAGGTGGTGGGGCTGGAGCGCTTCGCTCGCCACCGCCCCAACGAGCTCTCCGGTGGCCAGCGCCAGCGGGTGGCGATCGCACGGGCGCTGGCGACCCGGCCGCGCATCGTGCTCGCGGATGAGCCCACCGCCAATCTGGATCACGCCACCGGGGAGGGCATCCTCAAGCTCATGAAACAACTGAACCACGAGGAAGGCATGACCTTCATTTTCTCCACCCACGACCGGCGCGTGATGGAAATGGCGGACCGGGTGGTGGAACTGGCCGACGGCCGCATCACGGAATAGGGGGAACCATGCAGCGCAAAGCATTCGAACACCCAACGCGAGTCCCATGGCTCATGGCCTGCCTGCTTGCCTGGGCGGCGGGGCCGGTTAGCGCCCAGGAAGCGAAATCTATCGACGACCTGTTCGGTGGGCCCCCTGCCCCGGCATCCAAGGCACCGGCGGCGAAGCCCGCGCCCAGGGAGGGCGAGGCGAAGTCGATCGACGATCTTTTCGGCGGCCCGCCTCCCACCCCCCGACCCGGCGCGCCCGCGCAGCCCGCCCTCCAGCCCGCAGCGCCGAAGGCCGAGCTTGCCGACCTGGGTGAGGCGCAGCCGGCACGTCCGGCGGTGACGGGGTTCTTCTACAACGAGCTGGCCTACACCTACGCCGGCACCGGGCACTGGTCGTTCTTCACCAACATGCTCGACCTGTCCACGAGCGGCAAGCGCGGCGCTCTGGGCTTCAAGCTGGGGGCGCGGGTGAGCTACGACCCGGTGTATGCCTTTTCCGATTACTACAACGGCGCGGTGAAAAAGGATCAACGCTTCGAGGCCATGATCCGCGAAGCCTATGTGGATTTCGGTGCCGGCAACCTGGAGTTCCGCATCGGTCGCCAGCAGATCGTATGGGGGGAAGTGGTGGGCTTGTTCGTGGCCGACGTGGTGTCCGCCAAGGATCTGCGCCAGTTCACCGTGCCGGATTTCGACCTCATCCGCATCCCCCAGTGGGCCGCGCGGGCGGAGTATTACCTGGGGGATCTCCATGGGGAGGCGGTGTGGATTCCGTCCATGACCTACAACGACATCGGCAAGCCCGGGGCGGAGTTCTATCCGGTGCGCGTGCCAGCGGGCATCGGCATCGAGAGGGAATCCAGACCCCGCGGCATCGGGGATTCCGGCTACGGATTGCGTCTTGCCTACCTGCGCGCAGGCTGGGACATGAGCGCGTTTCATTACTCCGCCAATGACCTCAACGCCGCTTTCGAGCGCCTCACACCCACGCTGTACAGACCCATCCACAAGCGCATCCACCAGACCGGCATCACGCTGTCGAAAGATCTGGGGCCGGCCGTGTTCAAAGGGGAGGCGGTCTATACCCGCGGCCGCCTGTTCAGCACCGCCGATCCGGCTGACGCAGACGGCCTCGTGAGGCAGAACACCCTGGACTGGCTTTTGAGCATGGAGTTTAGCTTTCCGGAAGACACGCGGGTGAATGCGCAGTTCTTCCAGCGGCATTTCTTCAACCACGACGCCCACATCGGCACCGACCGGACGGAGAATGGCGTGTCGCTGCTGTTGAGCACCAAGGCATTTCACCCGCGCATCGAGCCGCGGCTGCTCCTCATCAGCAGTCTGAACCGCGAGGACTGGTCCGCGCAGTTCAAGCTCGACTGGCGCGCCAGCGGCAACTGGCGCTATGCCCTCGGCTGGGATGTGTTCCAGGGGCGGCCCACCGGCTTGTTCGGGCGCTACAACAACAACGACCGGATCTACACCGAAGCGCGCTACAGCTTCTGAATCATCAGCCGTGAAAGCGGCAGCCTCAGGGATCGGGCCAGCGGTGCCCTGCCGGCACCGATGCGGCCCATGAACACCGCGCGCGCCGCATGGTCTGCGCCGAGCAGGGCTTCCAGCCGCTGCCGGATCGCGCCCGCCATGCGCTGACAGGCGGGCTCACGGGTGAATGTCCGCCCCTCCCGATCGTAGCGGGCGAACACCAGGGGGGTCACCTCCGGCTGCAGTTGCAGACCCAGGCTTGTGGCGGTGAGCCAGAAGCGCTGCAGGGCCCGTCCCGTGGCGACGAAGTCGTCCATGTGCCGTGGCGGCGCGTGGGACAGCAGCACGAAATGGGCGGCGCAGGCCACCCCCGGGATCAGGTCCAGTTGCAGCCTCGGCGCCAGGGTCCCGGCGAGGTAGCGGTTGAAGAACCGCACCCGTTCCCAGCTTCCCATCACCCACTCCATGATACGTGTCGTGAGCGGATCGAGTCCGATGGCTTGATCCGGCACCCGGTCGTGGCTGAAGCGGGCGCGCCATTCGATGATGTCCCGATGCACCGCGTAGGCCTCCGGCAGGGTGAGCCGCAGTTTGGCGTTGAAGAACATCAGCCGGGCGGCCGCCCAGCGGGGGCCAAACCCTTCCAGCCAGCGCACCGTGAATGCATCGCCCACGGCGGCTTCGAGGGCGCGTTTTTCGCTCTCGGTGAGGGGGCGTGTGGACAGGGGCCGACGCTGCACCGAACGCCGTGGCACGTATTCCAGCAGCGGATCGGGATGAACGTCCGGGTCGGGGATGAAGCGGACCCGATAGCGCGGCGCATCCTCCGGGCTTTCGCGCTCGCGGGTGATCTCCGTGCGCCAGCCTTCTGCGCTCGCGGCGATGGCGAGCGTCTCCAGCAGCGCACCGTGGGCGATCTGGCTCGGGTGGCCGTCGAGATCGTATACACAGTGGGTGCGCGTGTCCGTGCCGTGCACCAGGACCGTGTCCGCTCCACGCACCTCGAAGCGCCAGGGCTGGGTGTTGTCGCCGGAGGGCGCCCAGCGGGCGGCCGAGAGGACCCGCTCCAAGGGGGTGGCGGCAGGCCCTTCTTCCCGACAGGTGGGCGCGCAGCGCGCCATCGCGCGGCGCCCCAGGGCGAGGGCGAGGCGGTTCAAGGGATGCCGGTTGCCGCCGGGGCGCCAGGTATGGGCGAGGCGGTTGCGGAAGGCGTCGAACTGTACGCCGTGGGGCGCTGCCAGAACCCGGCCCCGCTTGAGGAGGATCTTGACCGCTTCGGCGCCCGCGACCGCGGCACAAAGCTCGCACCCCACGACGGTGGAAGGGCCGCGGCGGCCCTCGAGGTCGATGCGGCGGGGATCCACCAGGTAGCTGCGATGCAGGCCCGCCGGCGCGAGACCCACCAGAAACCGCAGGGCTTTCTCCGCCTCTGGGTGATTACCCCAGCCGAAATACTCCTCGAAGCTCATGCCCCCCGGCAGGAAATTGAGGAGCGCCGCCCCCATGCCCAGGGGCGCGGCGGTGATCGCCGGAATGCCCCGCGCCGCGCAGGCGGCGAACACGAGGGCGCGCGCCTCGAAGGCGAAGAAATCGAGACCGTCCACGTAAAGATCGACACCGGCGAGGAAGGCGTCCACGTTGTGGGCATCGATGCCGGCCTCGAACAAGCGCAGGTCGAGGGCCGGATTGATGTCGCGCGCCGCCGCTGCGAGCACGGCGACCTTGGACTGGCCCAGGGTGCTCAGGGTGGCGCCGGCTTGGCGGTTGAAATTGGCCAGTTCGAACCGGTCCAGATCGGCGATGTGGAAGGCACCGATGCCCAGGCGTGTGAGGGTGAGCAGATGAAAGCCACCTACGCCGCCCATGCCTGCGATGGCGACGCGCTTGCTGCGCAGGGCGGCCTGCTCGGCTTCGGTGAACCAACCGATGTTGCGGGAAAACGCCTCGAAGTAGTCGAACCCGCTTGCCATGGGCGGATTCACTCGCCTTGCAGGCGACGGGTGATGCCGAGTTCGTCCTGCGGGGAGAAGAAATAGGGATACAGCGAGCGCACACCGCGTGCCGCCTCGCCCATGCCGCCGTAACGGTCGATGTTCTCCCGCATCACCTGGAGGGGCAGATGCATCAGCACCGCCGGCGCGTTGACCCGTTTGCAGATGCGTTCTTCGCCGATCTGGGTGAAGCCCAGCATGCGTTCATAGAAGGCCATGTGGCGAGGGTTGATTTCGATCACGTATTCGGTGTAGCCATGGATCACGTAGGCGTAGATGAAGGAAAGATGGATGATCGATGCGAACACCCGCTTTTCCTTGATCTTGTCGTCGATGGCGAGATTGCTCGGTTCCGCGAGGCGCAGTCCGCGGGCGCGCAGCGCGTCGAGCTTGTCCTTGTACACCTCGTCCGCTGGCAGGCCGAGGTCCGAATCCAGGCACAGGGTCATCGTCCCCGCCAGATGATCGTGGGCGGAGGCAAGCACGGTGATGCGGTTGGGCGAGTCGTCGAGCTTGACGCTGTTGGCATAGCCGCGCCAGGCATAACGCTTGCGGATGAGCAGGCTGGCCGATTCCTTGCGCGATTCGGAGGCCGCGAAGCGAATCTTGAATTGCTGCTGGCGCACCGCGTAGTTGCCTCCGCCGTCCGCGTCGGAGGTGGGCACGCTCGTCATGGGCACGAGGCGATGCGGCGACTCGAACGCGACGATGGTGGCGTCGCCGACCGATGGCATGGAAGGTGTTTTGGATGCGCTCATGCTGCACGGTGCCGCGGGCCGCAAACCCTTGCCCCCGCCCAATGGAAATGTCATAAGCTTACCCCATCTCGCGCGCCTCCGGGTGCCGGTCTGCGCCCTGGAATCCGTCTGATGGAAATAACGGCTGCCGCCTCATCCGCCTTTACCCCGATTTGCCCGTAGCTGCGCTTGGCGTGCCGTGCCCGTTGAAGGACAATAGGTGTCAATCGCGTGACGATCCCATGTCCCCCGAACATCCCGCCCACACCGCCGAAACTCCCTCGAATGTGGATCTCTCCCGCTTCGAGCTGGAGAGCCGGGCCGAGATCGCCCAGGTGTTGCGGGCCCTGGAGCGCGAGGCGGCTCTGGTGACGGCCTACTTCAATCAGGGGAACGAGTTTTTTCTCACCACCGTGGTGGAGGTCAACCCTGCCGCAGGCAGGGTCATTCTCGACCGCGGCCCCGACGAGGAGGTCAACCGCCGCGCCCTGGTGGCAGGGAAGATCCTGTTCGTCACCGCCCAGGACAAGGTCAAGGTGCAGTTCTCCGCCCCCACATTGAAGGAGACCCTTTACGACGGCCGTACGGCCTTCGCCATTCCCTTCCCGGCCACCCTGCTCAAGCTGCAACGGCGCGAGTTCTACCGGCTGGCCACGCCCATGGGTTCGCCCCTTGTCTGCACCCTGCCGGAAACGCCGGCGGGGCGCCTCGAGGTGACCGTGGTGGACATCAGCGTCGGCGGTGTGGGCTTGAGCGGCTTTCCCCTGACGATGACGCTGGAAATCGGCCAGAAGCTGCCGGCCGCCCGCATCGTGCTGCCGCACGAAGGGACCCTGGCCTCCGCCTTGGAAGTGCGTAACGTGCAGAGAATCACCCTGCGCTCCGGGGCCCAGGTGCAACGGGCCGGCTGCCGCTTCGTCGATCTGCCGCCCGCCCATCAGGCGATGATCCAGCGTTACATCACCAGGGTGGACCGGGAGCGCCGCGCGCTGCTGCGTGGTCGTTAGCCGCCCGCTTTCAACCAGCGGGCCGCATCGCGGGCGAAATAGGTGAGAATGCCGTCCGCCCCGGCGCGCTTCATGGCAAGCAGGGATTCCAGCACGCAGGCCTGCTCGGAGAGCCAGCCATGGGCGGCTGCGGCCTTGAGCATGGCGTATTCACCGCTCACCTGATACACGTAGGTGGGTGCGCCGAAGGCTTCCTTCACCCGGCGCACGATGTCGAGATAGGGCAGTCCCGGCTTCACCATCACCATGTCCGCCCCTTCCTGGAGATCCAGCTCCACTTCCCGCAGGGCCTCGTCGGAGTTGGCGCAGTCCATCTGGTAGGTGTACTTGTTGCCGCTGCCCAGGTTGGCGGCGGAGCCGACCGCGTCGCGGAAGGGGCCGTAGAAACTGGAGGCGTACTTGGCGGAATAGGCCAGAATGCGCGTATGAATGAGCCCGGCGTTATCCAGCATGTCGCGAATCGCCCCGACGCGACCATCCATCATGTCGGAGGGCGCCACCACGTCCGCGCCGGCCTCGGCCTGCACGAGGGCCTGCTTGCGCAGCACCGCCACGGTTTCGTCGTTGAGCACGTAGCCGGTGTCGTCCACGAGTCCGTCCTGGCCGTGGCTGGTGTAGGGGTCCAGCGCCACGTCGGTGATGATGCCCAGCTCCGGCAGGTGCGCCTTGAGGGCCCGCACGGTGCGGGGAATGAGCCCATTCGGATTGAAGGCTTCCTCGGCTCCGGGGCTCTTGTGCTCCGGCGCGATGACGGGAAACAGGGCCAGCGCCGGAATGCCCAGTTTCAGGCACTCCTCTGCCACCGGCAGCAGGGCGTCCAGGCTCATGCGCTCCACCCCGGGCATGGAGGCCACGGGCTCCATCCGTTTGGGCCCATCCAGCACGAAGACGGGGTAGATGAGGTCATCCACGCTCAGGCGCGTCTCGCGCATGAGGCGGCGCGAGAATTCGTCACGGCGCATGCGGCGCATGCGGCGGGCAGGGAATTTGCCGATGTAAGACATGGGGGCATTATACCTTCAGGTGTCGCGAGGGCCCCACAAGTCTTTGTAAATGCGCATCAACTGCGGGTGGCAGCGCGACGTTGGAACTTCTCGCGGAATTGCCTATCTTAGGAGTAGATGGCAGCGATGCCGTCTCCCGCTTCTCCTCCCTGAGCGGGCGCCTTAATCCCCATTAAGGCATTTCGCCCCCGGTTTTTGCTCCCCTTTAACCGGGGGTTTTTTATTGGCTCCGCGCTCCATCAAAATCGCATATTTTTACAACCGTGGGTCGAATCTTGCCGTGACGGCTTTGTTATTTGCTTACGCAAAAACAAGTTAACGCTCCGGGCACGAAACCTGCTTGCTTTTGGGTGTCCTCACTGTCATCAGGAGCAGTGCCGTGAAACTGAAAAAATCCCTCTTCGCAGCAGGCCTGCTGGCCGCCGGTCTCACGAGCGGCGGCGCATCGGCCTTCAGCCTCGCCGGCCTGCCCTACGTGACCTACGGTGACGCGAATTCCTACTCGCTGCCGGTCTCGGCCGCCATCTATGCCGCGCTCTATGGTGGCGGCACCGGTCCGGGCAATCCCTACTATGTGCCGTCTGGCCCGGGGCAGATCAAGGATTTCATCGTCATTGCCACCGGTGCAAACGGCAACCCGGTGAACCACAACTTTGCCGGCATGGACAACGCGTATCCCACGCCCAACTCGTCCGGCATTCCCTATTTCAGCACCGGCACCACCAGTGACCCCGGCACGCTGAACAGCAATGCCTTCCCTGGCTTCACCAGAGACCAGCAGAGCACCTGGGATACCCGGCTTGATGCCCTGTCCAGTTTCCTTGCCGGTGGCGAGATGGTGTTCTTCTTCAACAACAACCAGGTGAACTCCGGCGCCGCCACCAACCAGAACCTGGCCGCCTGGATGCGCATCATCCTGAGCGATGATGAAGGCCTCCTGCCGACGCTGTATTTCGATCTCACCAACAGGAACAGCGTCTATGGGCCGATCTACGTCCCGGGAACCGGAGGAGTGGTCAACGGCGATGTGACGGCCTACATCTCGACCGGGGCCGCGCCGATCGTGGGCGACAATACCGCGACGGACTACGTGCTCTCTGGCGGCCAGCTGTGCGCCAATGCCTCGTTCGTGCCCCAGCCTTGCGACGGCACCCAGGTGTACGGCCCCTTCAACCACAACCTCGGCGCCGACCAGGCCGCCTACGCAATCGTGTTTCCCGAGGTCAATGCCATCCTTGCCCTCGCGGATTTCGGCGGCTACGACCTGATGAGCGTCGACCTGCGCTTGGGCTGTCCGCCGAACACGCCCGAGGACGTCTGTGTGGGCCGGTCCATCAACAACGGTTACGAGCAATTGTTCCTCGCCTCCATGTCGCGTGTGACGGTGCCGGAGCCTGCGAGCCTTGCCCTGTTGGGCGCCGGTCTGGCGCTCCTTGGCGCGGTCCGTCGCCGCAAGGCCTGATTTCCACCGTCAGGCCTGAAAACCCCGGACCGGTGCGGTCCGGGGTTTTTTTACTAATCGAGCCAGGCTGCGAGTGCGGCCTTGGCTTCATCCACCCCCAGTTTTTTCAGGCTGGAAAACAGCTGCACGGAACAGTTGGCGTATTCTGCCTCGAGCGTCTTGCGCACCGCGGCCAGGGTTGCGGCGGCCTGGCTTTTCGACAGCTTGTCGGCCTTGGTGAGCAGGATGTGCACCGGCCGGCCGGTGGGGGTGAACCAGTCCAGCATCTGCCGGTCCAGGGGTGTGAGCGGGTGGCGGGCATCCATGATCAGCACCAGCCCGACCAGGGCCTGGCGGGTTTGCAGGTAGGTGGCGAGGCTGTGTTCCCAATGCCTGCGCAGCGCCGCCGGCACCTCGGCGTAGCCGTAGCCCGGAAGATCCACGAGGAAGTCATCGCCGCGGATGCGAAAGAAATTCAGAAGCTGCGTGCGCCCGGGGGTTTTGCTGACGAAGGCGAGCCTGCGTCCGGCAAGGGTGTTGATCGCACTGGATTTGCCGGCATTGGAACGTCCTGCGAAGGCGATCTCGCGGGCGGTGGGCGGGAGGGTGCGCAGGTCGTGCACCGAGACCTCGAACTTGAGTTGATCGAATAACGACATCCGGCTCCGATTTCGACTTGGCGCGGGTCAGGGGATTGGTTAGAATAAGGGTTTGCTAATAAACCGACCAAGAACCGCATCAAGGAGCGATCCATGAAACCTATCCTGGCGATGGCCCTCGCTGCCGGCGTCGTCCTGACCGCGTCCGCCCGAGCCGACACCGCGCCGACCAAGGGTGATCCCGCCAAGGCACAGCAGATCGTGAATCAGATCTGCGCCGGTTGCCATGCCGCGGACGGCAACAGCTCCATCCCCGCGAATCCCAAGCTGGCCGGCCAGCCCGCGGAGTATATCAGCAAGCAATTGTTCAACTTCCGCGATGCGGCAAAGGATCCGAGCCGGGAGGGCGTGCGCAAGAGCGCCGTGATGGTGGGGCTCGCCGGCCCGCTGACGGATGCAGACATCCTGAACCTGGGGGCATACTTCGCCGAGAAGCCGATCAAGCCGGGAACCGCCAAGCAGCCCTATGAGCTGGGTGAGAAAATCTATCGCGCCGGCAACCCCGGCACCGGCGTTCCGGCGTGTGCGGCCTGTCATGGTGCCACCGGCGCGGGCATTCCGAAACAGTTTCCGCGTCTGGGCGGTCAACATGCAGAATACGTGCTCGCTCAGCTCAAGGCTTTCCGCTCCGGGGATCGCGCCAACGACGCCGGCAAGATGATGCGTGTCATCGCGAGCAGGATGTCGGATCAGGAAATGCAGGCGGTGGCCAACTACGTGGCCGGGCTGCACTGAGATCCGTCTGAGAACCCTGAACAAGGCGGCTTGAGCCGCCTTGTTCATTGGCCGCGACCCAGGGCTTTCGCGACCCGCTTCGCTGCCGCGCAGGTGAAGGCGAGGTCCTCCGCACTGTGGGCGGCGGAAACGAAACCGGCCTCGAAGGCCGAGGGCGCGAGATACACGCCTTCCTGTAGCATGCCATGGAAGAAGCGCGCGAAGGCCGCCGTGTCGCAGCGCATCACCTCGGCGTAGCTTGCGGGCGGCCGGGCAGAAAAATAGATGCCGAACATGCCCCCCACTGCCTGGGCGCTGAAGGGGACGCCCCGCCCGTTCAGCGCCTCCACCAGCCCGCTGCACAAAGCCTCGGTGCGACGCGTGAGGGCCTCGTAGAAACCAGGCTGCGCCACAAGCTTGAGCGTCGCCAGACCCGCTGCCACCGCCACCGGGTTGCCCGAGAGCGTGCCTGCCTGATACACCGGGCCGTTGGGCGCGAGCTTTTCCATGATGTCCCGCTTGCCGCCGAAGGCGCCCACGGGCAGACCGCCGCCGATTACTTTCCCCAGCGTGGTGAGGTCGGGATCGATCCCGAACAGGCCCTGCGCGCCCCCCAGGCCGACGCGGAAGCCGGTCATGACCTCGTCGAAGATCAAGAGCGCGCCGGCGCGGCTGCATTCCTCACGCAGGGTTTCGAGGAACCCCGGCGCGGGCAGGACGAGGTTCATGTTGCCCGCCACCGGCTCGACGATGACGCAGGCGATCTCGCCCCCCAGCTTTGCGAAGGCGGCCCCTACCCCGGCGATGTCGTTGTAGGATAGGGTGAGCGTGTGCGCGGCGAGTTCCGCCGGTACCCCGGCGGAGGAAGGCTGTCCGAAGGTGAGGGCCCCCGAGCCTGCCTTCACCAGCAGGCTGTCCGCGTGGCCGTGGTAGCAGCCCTCGAACTTCACGATCTTGCTGCGGCCTGTGTAGCCGCGAGCGAGGCGGATCGCGCTCATGGTCGCCTCGGTGCCGGAGGAGACCAGGCGCACCTCCTCCATGCTCGGCACCAGTTTGACGAGCAGTTCTGCCATTTCCAGCTCCCGCGCCGTGGGCGCGCCGAAGGAGAGTCCCTCGGCGGCGGCCTCCTGGACGGCGCGCACCACGTCAGGGTGGGCATGGCCAAGGATCATGGGGCCCCAGGAGCCCACGTAGTCCACGTAGCGTTGATCGTCTTCGTCCCACAGATACGCCCCCGCCCCGCGCTTGAAGAAGCGCGGCGTGCCGCCCACCGAGCGGAAGGCGCGCACGGGCGAATTCACGCCGCCGGGAATGAGCTGCTGGGAACGCTGGAAGAGGATTTCGTTGCGTGAATGCATGGTGTGTCTCAGTGCACGGTTTCGAACAGGGCGGAAAATCTGCGCGCTGCGGCGCGAACGTCGGCAGCATCGAAGAGCGCGGAGATCACTGCGACGGCATCGGCACCGGCTTCCACCAGCGCACGCGCATTGTCCGGCGTGATGCCGCCGATGGCGACGATGGGGATGTGCAGGATGCGCTTTGCTTCGGCGAGCAAGGTCACCGGGCAGACCGGGGCGGCGGGCTTGGTGGGCGAGGGGTAGAAGCTGCCGAACGCCACGTAATCGGCGCCCTCGCCCTCCGCGGCCCGGGCGCGCGCGAGATCCCGGTAACAGGAGACCCCGATGATCTTGTCCGGGCCCAGATTGATACGCGCCTCGAGGAGGGGCGGGTCTTGCTCGCCCAGATGCACGCCATCGGCCTCGGCAAGGGCCGCGAGCCGCACGTCGTCGTTCACGATCAGGGGGACGCCATGGCGGTGGCAAAGCGCCACGAGCTCGGCGGCCTGCTCGTGCCGGCGTGCCACGTCGGCGCATTTGCTCCGATACTGCACCAGCCGCGCCCCGCCCTCGAGCGCCGCGTTCACCGCGGCCAGCAGGCGCCCGGTGTCCGCGTATTCGGGCGTGACCGCGTACAGACCGCTAATCGTCCGCTTCATCGCGTTCGCGTGCCCAGAACAGGCGATCAGGCAGATACTGGCCCATGCCGGGCCGAAATCCCGCCGCCAGCGCGTGCCAGGTGAACGCCTGGGCGTCCTTGACCGCCTCCACGATACCCAGTCCGTGGGCGATGGAGGCTGCGGCGGCGGAGGCCAGCGTGCAGCCGGAGCCATGGTAACTGCCGGGCAGCCGCTGCCAGGCGGCGCTGTCGATCGCGCCCTCGGCGCCGTACAGGGTATTGATGACACGGGGCGTGTTTTCGTGCGTGCCCGTGATCAAGACGTATTCGCAGCCCAGGGCGATGAGGCGGGATGCGCATTCCTCCAGATCCGGGTCATCGTCGTCGTCGCTTTCGTCCAGCGCGAGTCGGCGCGCCTCCAGGCTGTTGGGCGTGATCAGGGTGGTCCGGGGCAGCAGCATGTCGGCAAGGGCCAGGATCATCTGCTCGGAGGCGAGTTCGTCGCCACGACCCGAGGCCAGCACCGGGTCCAGCACCAGCGGCACATCCGGGTAATCGCCGACGATTTCCGCCACCGCCGCGATGTTTTCCACGCTGCCGAGCATGCCGATCTTGAATGCCGCCACCGGCATGTCCTCGAGCACGGTGCGCGCCTGGTCGTTGACCCATTCCGCGTCCATCGCCAGCACACCCTCCACACCCAGGCTGTCCTGCACCGTGATCGCCGTGATGACGGACAGCGGATGACAGCCCATGGCGGCGAGGGTGAGGACGTCGGCCTGGATGCCGGCGCCGCCGGAAGGATCGCTGGCGGCGAAGGCGAGAACGATGGGCGGGGTGTCGGCCATGGGGCAGTCTGGCGCGCGCAGTGTGCGGGGCGCGGCGATTCGCGGGTAAAATATAAATTTTAACCCATCCATCCCTCCCCATCGAATGAAAACCTACATGTGCTTGATCTGCGGCTTCATCTACGAAGAGGAAAAAGGCCTGCCGGAGGAGGGGATCGCGCCGGGCACGAAATGGGAGGACATTCCGCCCAACTGGACCTGTCCTGAGTGCGGCGCCCGCAAGGAGGACTTCGAAATGATCGAGCTCTGAGCAGCCTGCCTGGCGCCGTTGAAACTTCGCCGGAGCCGACGGCACGCCGTAGCCTCTTCAACCGTACCGAAGCTGTAAAGATTCCCGACAGTCGGCCGATATCCCAGTCTCGACGCGCGTTTAATCGGGCGCCCTTGTGTTTGGCATAAAAATTGCCCCGGAGAGCCTGTCGCGGAAGCCGCAGGGTCAGTTGCAGGGTCAGTGAGTTAGACGGGTAAGCTTCCATAAGACATAAGATTCTGCCTTTACGTTTATTGTTTTTCTTTTACAATACCTGCAAGACCGGGGTCAACAACGGTCCTGCAGACAAACCCGGTGGGGGTGACATGTCCGAACAGAACGGCCTTGCCGGCGTCAAGGTGATGGTGATCGATGACAGCAACACCATACGACGCAGCGCTGAAATCTTTCTCGTCCAGTCCGGCTGCGAGGTGATCCTGGCCGAGGACGGCTTCGATGCCATGGCCAAGATCACCGATCACCAGCCGGACGTGATCTTCGTCGACATCATGATGCCCCGGCTGGACGGCTACCAGACCTGCATGTTGATCAAGAAGAACCAGCGCCTGCGTGATACGCCGGTCATCATGCTGTCCAGCAAGGACGGTCTGTTCGACCGCGTCCGGGGCCGCATGGTCGGGTCGGACGAATATCTCACCAAACCTTTTACCAAAGACAGTCTGCTGCAAGCGGTGAAGAAGCACGTTCTCAGCCGCAAAGCGGCGTAGCGCAAGAGGAACCCATCATGCCCATTAGCAAAGTCCTGGTCGTGGACGACTCTCCGACCGAACGTCATTTCTTGGGTGAGCTGCTCACCAAGCAAGGCTATCAGGTGCTCATGGCCGAAAGCGGCGAGGAGGCATTGCAGAAGGCCAAGCAGCTCAAGCCGGACCTCATCCTGATGGACGTGGTCATGCCCGGTTTGAATGGCTTTCAGGCCACCCGGGCCATCACCAAGGACGAGGAGACCAAAGACATCCCGGTGATCATGTGCACGTCCAAGGGACAGGAAACCGACAAGGTGTGGGGCATGCGCCAGGGTGCCCGGGACTATCTGGTGAAACCGGTGAACAAGGACGAACTGCTGCGCAAGATCGCGGCGCTGGGTTGAGGCGGCAAGAGTCGAACCCGATGGCCAAGAAGACCAGCCTGCGCGAATTCCAGGAGAGCGTGGTTGCCCGGCTCAAGGCCGCGGGCACCGCGGGCGCTGCGCAGGTTTCGTCGAAGATGGGGGTACAGGTTGGGCGCGAGAAGTGGCTCGTCAACCTGTCGGATGTCGGCGAGGTGGTCCCCGTGCCCCCGCTGTTGCCGGTACCGCTGACCAAGCCATGGTTCCTCGGTGTGGCCAATGTCCGCGGCGTGCTCTACAGCGTGGTCGATCTGGCCCACTTCATGGGCGGCGAGCCGACCCAGATCAACGTCGACAGCCGACTGCTGCTCGCAAACGGCAAGTACCGCATCAATGCCGGGCTGGTGGTGCACCACATGCTGGGGTTGAAGAATCCGGAACAGTTTCAGGCCGGCGACCCCAGCCCCCGCACGCCTTGGGTCGCTGCCGAGTATGTGGACGGCGATGGCGAGATCTGGCGCGAACTGGGCATGCCCGGGCTGCTGAACGACCCGGGCTTTTTGAACGTCGGCATCTAAGCGGCACGGCATTTCCCACCGAGCATCCAGCACGGAGCGAATGATGGCACTGTTCAAGTTTCCCAAGAATGAAAAGAAATCGAAAGCCAAATCCGGCGGCAACACCGGTATTCTGCACACCACGCTCATCATGCAGGGGCTGCGCAAGATTTCCGGAAAGGAACCGGCGCAGCTCCCTTTCATCGGCAAGCTGCCGGCCGAACGCCAGATCGCGCTGACCGCCCTGGCAACCCTGATCTGCGTGCTGCTCGCCGGCGCCTTCCTGGCCTACAGCAACTACCAGGTGGGGCGCAAAGCCGATTTCGTCGGTACCGCGACCGAAATGCAAATGCTCTCCCAGCGCATCGCGAAAGGCGCGCAGCTGGCGGTGCTGGGCAACTCGGGCGCGTTCGCGCAACTGAAAGAGGGCCGCGACCGTTTCACTGCCCAGCTCAAACGCCTGACGGCGGATTCGCCAGCAGTGGTGCGCGGAATCCTCGATGAGCTCAACAAACAGTGGAATACCATGGCTGCCGACGTCAAGGCGATCGTGGATCAGCAGGCCGCGCTGGAACAGTTGAACCGCAGCGTGGCCGCCATCAACGCCGCCAACGTGCAGATGCTCGAATTGTCGCAGCAGGTGGTGTCCCTGATGGTGCAGGCGGGGATCCCCCAGCGTGACGTGTCCATGGCCTCGGACCAGGTGATGCTGACCCAACGCATGGCAAAGAATGCCAACAACCTGCTGTCTTCCGACACCATCGATCCCGAGGTGGCCTTTCTGCTGGGCAAGGACGCAAATGCCTTCCGCGACACCCTGAACGGTCTTTTGGTCGGCAGCGAGGACCTGCGTCTGACGGCGGTGCAGGATCCGGACATCAAGGAGAAGCTCAACGAACTGAACGCGGTGTTCAAGGACTTTTACGACAACGTCAACGCCATCCTCAACAACATGCAGAACCTGGTCAACGCCAAGCAGGCGAGCCGCGCGATCTTTGACGGGTCCGATCCTCTGCTCGCGACCACGCAGAAGCTGACTGCGGCCTACGAAGGCCTGGGGGTGTTCTCGGGCTGGTTCGCAGTCACGTTCGGCGTTTTGGCGCTGATCAGCGCCATCATGCTCGCCCTGGCGATCGTGAACGATGCCCGTGCCCGTGCGCTGCGCAGCGAGGAGGAGAACAAGCGCAACCAGGAAGCGATTCTGCGGCTCTTGAACGAGATGGGCGATCTGGCGGAAGGTGACCTGACGGTGAAGGCTTCCGTGACGGAGGACATCACCGGTGCGATCGCGGACTCCATCAACTACACCATCGACGAGCTGCGCATCCTGGTGGGCGAGATCAACAAGGCGACCGAACAGGTGACCCATGCCACCCAGCAGGCGCAGTCGATTTCCACCCAGCTGCTCGATGCGGCGCAGCGCCAGTCGAAGGAGATCGAGGAAACCTCCGCCTCGGTGCGCCAGATGGCGGATTCCATCAACCAGGTCTCGGCCAGCGCCGCAGAGTCTGCGCGCGTGGCGCAGCAATCCCTGGAGGCGGCGCAGAAAGGCCAGAATGCGGTGCAGGACTCGATCGCCGGCATGAACGAGATTCGCGAGCAGATCCAGGAGACCGCGAAACGGATCAAGCGCCTGGGGGAATCGTCCCAGGAAATTTCCGAGATCGTGGAGCTGATTTCCGACATTACCGAGCAGACCAACATTCTGGCGTTGAACGCGGCGATCCAGGCCGCCTCCGCCGGGGAGGCGGGGCGCGGCTTCACGGTGGTGGCGGAGGAGGTGCAGCGGCTGGCGGAACGTTCCGCCGAGGCCACCAAGCAAATCGGCGCGATCGTGAAAACCATTCAGAGCGACACCCACGATGCCGTCGCGGCCATGGAAAAGAGCACCCAGGGGGTGGTGGAGGGTGCGAAACTCTCCGATGCCGCGGGTCAGGCACTGGCCGAGATCGGTCGGGTGTCGCAGGAACTCGCCGGCCTGATTCAGACCATTTCGGCCACCACCCAGGCACAAGCCGAAATGGCCAAGGCCGTGGCGCACAACATGCAGGACATCCAGAACATCACCAACCAGACCACGGAGGGCACCAAGCAGACGGCGGTGTCCATCGGCCAGCTCGCCAATCTGGCGGCGGACCTGAAGGGTTCGGTGGCAGGCTTCAAGCTGTCCTGATCGCCGTCCTCAACCATGAGCCTCGCAGACTTCGACATCGGGCCCTTGAGCTGGGTCAAGGGTGAGATCGACGCGGCCCTGAACAAGGCCAAGGAACACATCGCCCTGTTCGCGGGCAATCCCGCTGAGACCGCCCCGCTCAAATTCGCCCAGACCCACCTGCACCAGGTCAAGGGCGCGGTACAGATGGTCGGGCTCGACGGCCTGGCACGCTTCGCCGAAGAGGTGGAGCAGTTCGTGGCCGCACTGGAGTCTGGTGCCCTGGCGGGCGATGGCGACAATCTCGACCGCCTGGACGCCGCACTGAACGCGCTGTCGCGCTACCTGGACGATTTGATGGCGGGCTCGCGCGATGTGCCCCTCAAGCTGTTTCCCCTGTACCGGCAGCTGCTCGAGGCGCGCGGCGTGGAAAGGGTGAACGAAGCCGACCTGTTCTTCCCCGATCTGGGGGTGCGGGCCCCCAAAGGCGTCGAGGCCTCGCCCATGGGCGAGGCAGAGCTGACCCGCTTCCTGCGCAGCCAACGCACCAAGTACCAGAAGGGACTGCTCGGCTTCCTGCGTGCACAGGATCCGGCCGGCCTGGTCGGCATGCGCGAGGCCCTGGCAGCGATCGAATCCACCCAGACCCAACCTGCGACGCGCACCTTCTGGTGGACCGCGGTGGCTCTGGTGGATGCCCTGCTGCATGGGGGGGTGGCCCCCACCTTTGGGGTGAAGAGCCTGTGCGGACGCATCGATCAGCAGATTCGCCGTGTGGTCGAACGCTCCACCAAGGTCGCGGAGAAACTCGCCCGCGACGTGCTCTACCACGTCGCTGTCGCGAAGCCCGCGACCGAACGCCTGCGCGAAGTGCAGCAGGCGTTCGAGCTCGAGAGCTATCTGCCACCGCCCGCCGCTGCGACCGGTGCCGCCGAAGAACGGCTGGAACGGATGAAGCCCACGCTGCGCGAGCTTGCCGAGCTGCTCGCCGCGGCGAAGGAGTCGTGGCTCAAATTCACTGCCGGCAACAAGGACGTGCTGAAGATTTTCCAGGACCACGCCAGCCGTGCCGCTGCCAAGGGCCGTGGCCTCGAGCATGCCGCGCTGGCCGCGTTGCTGGATCAGATCGCGGCGGCGGCCGCGGCTGTCTCCGCGGGGGAGAGCGGCGTCGCCGACAACGTCTCCATGGAGATGGCCACCGCGCTGCTGCTCGCGGAGAACGCCGTGGAGCATTTCGCGCGACTGACAGACGAGTTCGACCACCAGGCTGCAGTGCAGGGGCGCCGGCTCGCGGCCGTGATGCGTGGCGAGTCGCTGGAAGGCATCGAGTCGGTCCCCCTGCTCGACGAGATGTCGCGCAAGGCGCAGGAAAAGCTGCTGCTCAACCAGGTGGGTACCGAGATCCAGAGCAATCTGCGCCACATCGAGCAGGTGCTGGACGCCTTCTTCCGCGACCACAGCAAGCGCGCCGACATCGGCGGGCTTGGCTCCTACATCAAACAGATCTTCGGGGCCCTGCAGATTCTCGAGCTGGAGCGCGCGGCGGACCTGCTCAATGCCTGCCAGGCGCTCATCACGCAGTTCGCCGATCCGGCCTATCAACCGCAGCAGCGAGACATGGAACTGGTGGCGGAAGGCCTGTCCAGCCTTGGCTTCTACGTGGAAGCGGTACAGCACGGTCGTCCCGACGCCTTCGAGATCATTGCGCCGGTCATCAAGACGTTCCCGGGCATTCGCAATCGAGAGCTGCGCGAGGCGGATGCCGTGCCTGCGGCGACATCGGCGCTGGCCGAGGTGCCGCTGGCGACGGTGGAGGGCGGTATCGAGGAGCAGAAGCGCGAGGTGCAGTCCCTCTATACGGCGTGGCGGGCCGCGCCCAGTGCCGATGCCCGCGGCGCCCTGCAGGCACAGCTGATGACCCTGGGCCAGGACGCGGACTTGATCGACGATGCGCTGCTCAAGGCGCGTGTGAGCCGCGTGCTCTCGCTGCTGGAGGCGGCAGGCGACGGGGCGAGCGAAGCCCTCGACGCGGCGGTGGCTGAACTGACCGCGCCAAAGGTGGCGGCGGTGGCGCCCTCGGCCGAAACCGCGCGCCTGCTCACCGCGAGCAGCGAAGCCATCGACCGCGAGCTGCTCGAGACCTATCTGGAAGAAGCCCAGGACGTGCTGGCGACGGTGCGCGAACATCTCGCCTTGGTCAGCCGCCGGCCGCACGACCACGACGCGCTCACCACGATCCGCCGCAGCTTCCACACCCTGAAAGGGTCCGGCCGGATGGTGGGGCTCACCGACCTGGGTGAGGTGGCCTGGGGTATCGAGCAGACCATGAACAAATGGCTGCAGGAAGAAAAAGACGCGACGCCCGAACTGCTGGCCATGCTGCAGCACGCCCATGACGCCTTCGCGGGATGGGTCGAAACCCTCAACCGAGACGGCACCGTGGCCGTGGACGCGAGTGCGCTCTTGGCCGAGGCCGAGGCGTTACGGGAGGAACCCCAGGGCCCTTTTGATTTATCGGCCCAGCGCGAGGCCCTGCTGGCCTCGCGTGCGGCCGCATCTGCCGAAGCAGCGCCCGACACGGCGGGCCTGAAGCGGGCCACCGACGTGGCACCGGCGCCGGAGGTCGAGGACATCCATTTCGAGTCCAGCCCGTCCGGCGCGGGAGAGGACATCACCCTCGACGCCAGCGTGGAGGACGCGGCCGAAGAGGAGCTGGTGCTGGAATGGGATGAAGCACCGGCCGACAGCGGCGAGCCGCCTGCCGATGTGGCTACACCGGCGGAGGAAGCAGGGAGCGGGGCGGAGGCGGGCAGCGACACGTCGGCCGAAGCGGCCCCGGCCCCGATCGAAAGCGCGCCCGTCGAAGCGGTGATCGAGACGCTGCCGCCGGCGTCCAACGAAATCCACGTGGGCGAGCTCGCGGTCAATCCGCAGCTTTATGAATTGTTCGTGGCCGAATCGGGCCTACACGTGACCACCCTGCGCCAGCAGCTCGCGCAATTCGAAGCGGGGAGCGGTGCGCCGATCGCCCATGACTTTCTGCGTGCCGCACACACCCTGGCCGGGATTTCGAGCACCGTGGGCTTCAAACCCGTCGCTGATCTGGCCTATGCGCTGGAGCGCTGCCTGCAGGATCTGATGGCGTTTCCGCGTCCGGTCGATCCGGCTGCCACGGCGGCCTTTGCCGAAGCGGTGGCGACCCTCGAAGGCATGGTGCAGGCGGTGGGCCGGCGCGAGGCGCCGCAGCCCGCCCCTGCTCTGGAGGCACGTCTGGCACAATGGGTCACGGACGCGCGCGCGCAGCGCGAGCAGGCCGAGACTGAGTCGCTCGAGGTGCCTGCCGCCCCGGCCGAGGAACCCGGGCCGATGGCCGAACCGGCACCGGCGCCTCCGGAGGTGGAGAACCAGCCGCCCGCAGCAGGCCGCGCGCCCGTCGTGGGCACCGCGCTGCCGAAGGTCGAACTGGACAGCACCATCCAGGACGACCTCGATCCCCAACTGCTGCCGGTCTTCCTGGAAGAAGCGCAGGAACTGATGCCACAGATTGGCAGCCAGCTGCGTGCCTGGCGCGCCAATCCAACGGACGAAGCGTCCTCCCAGGGCTTGCGCCGGGCGCTGCATACCCTCAAAGGCTCGGCGCGCATGGCCGGTGCGATGCGCCTGGGTGAGCTCACCCACCGCATGGAAACCAAGGTGGTGAGCGCCGTCGAGGGCGGGGTTCCGGGCACACGGCTGTTTGACGAACTGGACGATTATTTCGATACCATCGGCCGGCTGCACGACGTCCTGGTGCACGGCGAAAGGGCCGAAGCGAGCGCGGCTGCCGCCGCGCCAGTGGCGCCCGTGGTGCTGGGTGTGCAGCCCCAGGCGGCGCTGCCCGACGCGGCGCTGCTCGCCGACATGGAACAGGCGGCGGCGCGCGCGCTGTTGCGCGTGCGTGCCGACATCATCGATCGCCTGGTGAACGAGGCGGGCGAGGTCAGTATCGCGCGCTCGCGCATCGAAGGCGAAATGCGCGCCTTCAAGCAATCCCTGAAAGACCTTACGGAAAACGTAATCCGCCTGCGCAACCAGCTGCGCGAGATCGAGATCCAGGCGGAAACCCAGATGCAGTCGCGGCTGTCGGCGGCGCAGGACAGCGCGCGTGACTTCGATCCCCTCGAGTTCGACCGCTTCACGCGTCTGCAGGAACTCACGCGCATGATGGCGGAGAGCGTGAACGACGTCTCCACGGTGCAAAGCAACATGCTCAAAGACCTCGACGAGGTCGAGGCCGCATTGGTGGCGCAGAACCGTTTGAACCGCGAGCTGCAGCAAGGGCTGATGCGCATCCGCATGGTGCCCATCGGCAGTATCAGCGAACGGCTGCACCGCATCGTGCGCCAGACCGCGAAGGACCTGGACAAGCGCGCCACGCTTATCATCGAAGGCGAGAATGTCGAGCTGGATCGCAGCGTGCTGGAGAAAATGACCGCGCCATTCGAACACCTGCTGCGCAACGCCGTCGCGCACGGTATCGAACCCACTGCGGTGCGCGCCGCCGCCAGCAAACCCGAGGTGGGCACCATCGAACTGAAGGCGCGCCAGGAAGGCAATGAGGTGGTGCTGGTGATCCGCGACGACGGTGGGGGTATCGATCTCGACCGGGTGCGGGCGAAAGCCATCGCCCTCGGTCTGGCCGCCCCCAATGAAGACATCCCTCCGGCGCGCCTTACCGAGATGATATTCCAGCCGGGTTTTTCCACCGCCGAGAACGTGACCCAAGTGGCCGGCCGCGGCGTGGGCATGGATGTGGTGCGCAGCGAGATCGCCGGCCTCGGTGGCCGTATCGAGGTTGCTTCGGACAAGGGTCAGGGCACCACCTTCACCATCTATCTGCCGCTCACCCTCGCGGTGACCCAGGTGGTGATCGTGCGTGCCGGCGAACGCCTTTACGCCTTGCCGTCCTCGATGGTGGAGCAGGTGCAGGAGCTGAAACCCGCTGCGCTGGCCGAGGTGTACCAGGCCGGCCGCGTGGAATGGCTGGGCAACACCTATCCGCTGCACTATCTGCCACGGCTGCTGGGTGACGATGCCGCCACGCCGGAGGCGAAGCCTTACACCTCCGTGATGCTGCTGCGCAGCGGGAGCCAGCGCGCCGCGATCCATGTGGACAGTTTGCAGGGCAACCAGGAAGTGGTGGTCAAGAACATCGGGCCGCAGCTCGCGCGGGTGTCCGGCATTTCGGGTGCCACCGTGCTCGGGACCGGGCAGATCGTGCTCATCATCAATCCGGTCCAGCTGGCCCACCGGGAGGCGCCGCACGCCACCGGCATGCCGACGATGCCTGCAGCCGTGGTGGAGCCGGTCAGTGCGCCGCTGATCATGGTGGTGGACGACTCCCTTACCGTACGCAAGATCACCGGCCGCCTGCTGTCCAAGGAGGGCTACCAGGTGGTCACCGCGAAGGACGGCGTCGACGCCCTGCAGCAATTGCAGACGACCCTGCCCGCGGTGATGCTGGTGGACATCGAAATGCCGCGCATGGACGGTTTCGAGCTGACCAAGAACGTGCGTGGCGATGCGCGTACTGCCCACATCCCCATCATCATGATCACCTCGCGCACCGCGGAGAAACACCGCAATTACGCCATGGAACTGGGGGTGAACGTGTATCTCGGCAAGCCCTATCAGGAGGACGAGCTTCTGGGCCACATCGCCCGTTTCGTCGGCCGGGCCGCGGCGGTGGCCGCCTGAGGGGCGGTTCGGCTACACAGGAAAAAGGGCGCCGTGGCGCCCTTTTTCAATGGTGCAGCCCTGCCAGCAGGCTGTCCCGGTAGTAGAACAACACGATCGTGCCGAGCGCGATGCGGTACCAGGCGAAAGGCACGAAGCTGTGATGCGATACCCACTTCAGCAGCGCCTTGACCGCCAGCATCGCGGCGACGAACGAGGCCGCGAAGCCTACCGCGAACATGGGCACATCCTCCCAGCGCAGCAGGTGCCAGTTCTTGTAGACGTCATAGGTGGTCGCTGCGAACATGGTGGGGATGGCGAGGAAGAAGGAGAATTCGGTCGCCGCCTTGCGCGATAGGCCGAACACCAGGCCGCCCATGATGGTGGCGCCCGCGCGGGACACACCCGGGAACATGGCGATGGACTGGGCGAAGCCCACTTTCAGCGCTTCGCGCCAGGTGAGATCATCGACCTCGGCGATGCGCGGATGATAGGCCCGCTTTTCGATGTAGAGGATGACGAGTCCGCCCACCACCAGCGCCGCGGCCACGGTCACCGGATTGAACAGATAGGTCTTGATGATGCCGTGAAACAGCACGCCCAGCACCGCCGCCGGTAGGAAGGCGACGACCAGATGCCAGAGGAAACGGCGTTGCGCCGGGTCGGAGGCAACGCCGGTGGCCACCCGCGCAAGGCGCGCGCGATAGTCCCAGCACACGGCGAGGATGGCCGCGAGCTGGATCGCGATGTGGAACACCTTGGCGCGTTCGTCATTGAAGGCGAGCAGATCGCCCACCAGGATCAGGTGGCCGGTGGAAGAGATGGGCAGGAATTCGGTCAGCCCTTCGACGATGCCGAGGATCAGGGCCTTGATGAGCAGGGGCAGGTCTTCCAACGCTGTTCCGATCGCGGGGCGCCAGGCGGCGAAGCGGCATTATAGCCGTCGCGCGCCTGACCCCGGCGTGGGTGGGGTGAAATTTTCCCCGAGGCCCGTGGTCAGAGTGCTGTCTGTCCGGCGTCGAGGTTCGTATGCACATATCCTTCCCGCACCGCCTGCCGGCGGTGTTGAGCACTTTTTTCGCATTGCTTGCCCTCGCGGGCTGCGCGCGAGAGCGGGGCCCGACGTTATCGGCGCCCGAGGCGCTGGCCGCTGCCCAGCAGGGCCGTCTCACCATCGTCGACATCCGTACGCCCCAGGAGTGGCGTCAGACCGGTATCGCCCAGGGGGTGGAGCGCATCGACATGCGCGATCCCCACTTCGAGCGCGCCTTGCTCGCGCGGGTCGGACACGACAAGAATGCGCCGATCGCGCTCATCTGCCGCACCGGCAACCGCACCGCCAGGATGCAGGCGGCACTCCGCGATGCCGGCTTCACCAATGTCTACCACATCGCCGAAGGCATGGCCGGCAGCCAACACGGGCCCGGTTGGATGGCGCGTGGCCTGCCGATGGAGTCCTGCCGAACCTGCTAAGGGGCAAGCGCCGCACCGCGCAGCATCGCCAGGAAATCCCGCCGCATCTGTGCTGTCATGGAACGATCGGTGACGAGCGTGGCGGGAAGCTCGGCCCGCGCCGGGTCGATGCGGATCCCCCAGAGCGGGCGCAAACTTGTCGGCAGCAAGGCATAGCGGCCGTCTCCAATGAAGTTTTCATCGCTCGGATGGCGGATCAACAAGCCATCGGAAAAGAACTGGAAGCGCTCGAGGTCGCGCCGCACGCGTGCCGTCGGTGGCAGATTGGCGAAATCCCGCGCCGGATCGAGCAGGGGCGCGGCACTGCCGGCGTAGAGCTGTGCGCGCCCCAAGCCTACACGGATGCCGTCGGCGTAAAGCCGTCCGTCATGCACATACAGGGTGCGCCAGAGCAGCAGATTACCCAGGCTGGGCTTGGCCGCGAGGCGGCCCGGGGTGTGGCCGCGCGCGAGCGCGACCTGTTGGGCCGCCTCCAGGGCGCGTTGCTGCTGCACCCAACCCAGCGCTAGATAGGTCGCCGCGAAGAGCATCGCGAAGCGCGCGGGGGCCACGCTACGCTTCGCCAGCCCATAGGCGATGAGGGCGAGCAAGCCTAGGGTGAATACCGGATCGACGATGGAGATGATGCTCCAGGCGATGCGCGCATCTCTGAACGGCCACCACAGGTGCGTGCCGTAGCTGGTGCAGGCATCCAGCAAGCCGGCGAGCGCGTAACCGGCGAGACTGAACAGGTACAAGCGCGCAAAGCCGATGCGCCGCCGCAGCCAGGGCCACAACAACGCCGCCGCGACGAGGGCGCCGACCGGTGCGAAAGCCAGCGCATGGGTGAAATGGCGGTGGAATTCCAGATTGAGTAAGGGATCGGCATCGCTGCGGATGAAGGCATCCGCGTCCGCGAGCAAGCCTGCGGCGAAGCCCACGCCGGCGGCGATGCGCACCTCGGTGCGGCGCGCGACGGACCCGGCGAAGCCGGCACCCAGCAGGCCGTGGGTCAACGGGTCCATGCCGGCGCCGAAAGCGGGAGGAGGAAAACGCGCATCACGCCGGCCATTATAGGCCGGCGTGCGATGGTGCTTAAGCGGTTGCGCGCATTTCGGGTGCCGCGCGCACAGCCGCCACCGAGGCTTCCAGTTCCCGCGCCAGTGCCGGCTCGATGTCGAGCCGCTGGGCGAGCTGCGCCAGATAGGCGTTCTCGGCGTCGTTGCGCGCACCCATGACGAGCACGGAGGCTGCGTACACTTCCGCCGCCTGCTGCGCCGTGGTCACCTGTGCCACCAGGGCTTCCAGGGCGAGCGGCTGGCCGATTTCTTCCAGCAGCAGGGCTTTCTCCTGCGCGCTCAAATCGGCATGGTCGATCGCTCCGAAGAGGCGTTGAGTCTCATGGGCGTCGAGTTGACCATCCGCCTTGGCGGCAGCGATCATGGCGCGCAGCAGCAACAACCCCAGTCGCGTCTGCCCTTCGGCGTCGCCCGAGGCCGGCAGGAAGCCACTGTCCGCCGCAGGCGTGGGCAAGACTGCCATGGGGGCAGCCGCCCTCGCCCCCACCCGTTTGGCCTGCTGATGATTCTGCCAGGCTTTGTAGGCAAGCCCGCCGAGCAGGGCGATTCCGCCGATTTGCAGTGCGTGGCCGGCGGCCTTGCGTCCGCCTTTGGTCATCAGCACGTTGGCGAGCGCACCGCCTGCCAAGCCGCCGGCGAGCCCGCTGCCGACGAATGTGTCCAGCAGGCTGCCGAGGTTGAGTTGCTTCAGGTCGATCATGCAGTTTCTCCTTCAAAAGTGATGGACTGTCTTTCAGGCGGCGGCGATGAGCTCCTCGGCATTCATGTGCCAACGGTCGAGCAGCCGCCGCACCACCAGGAGTTCTTCATCGGAGAAGCTGCCGTCGGCGCGGGCGATGGCGATCAGGGCCATGGCCAAAAAGCGCCGCTGGGCTGTGCCGGTGATGGGCGCCAGCACCGCTTCGATCCATTTCGGGTCGGTGAGGGTGACGCGGTTGGCGCGGCCGGCATAGTGCTCCAGGTCGGCGCAGTACTGCCGAAACACGCGCGCGAGCTGTTCGCGGTCGGCGTCGATGGCGTGCAGCACACCGAGTTTCTCCAGGGTCTTGACTTCTGCGGCATGCACGTCGCCGTCGCTGATCAGGAACAGGCTGATCACGCGCAGCATGGCCTCGCGGCTGTTGGCCGGATAAGGGGTCAGGCGGGGTTCTGGCATGGAATGCTCCTTTGTGTGGGTTGACAGGGAAAATGCGGGCGTCGGCGTGACGGATGGTGACGTCGCCGTGCCAGGTTCGACTGAAGGGATCGGGGACACGTCCTTGCTCTCCTTTTCGCGTACGTTTGCGCGCCGACACCACAGCGGTGCCGACGGCGCAAAGGTCTCGCTCGCAACCGGGCGTTGCCCGCGGTGCCGGAGCATCAGCTCGTGTTGACGGCAGCCGCGGCGGAGAGCTACTCCCCTTTGGGATTTCTGGAATCAGGTTTGCGCGGGTTCACACCCACACAACCCTCAGAGGGGCGATTGCGCAAAAGGTTCCTGGGTCGATGCGAAAAGGGCCTCAGGCGGGAGGCGTTTTGTAGCCGAATTCGCCCGTCCACTCGCCGCGCCTGAAATCCAGCTTGAGCCAGTGGGGCACGAAGGCCGCGCGCCGCACGATGGGAAAATCCGTGAGCGGCGCCCGTCCGCCGGAAGCGTGCACCTCGCAGGCCCGGCTCATCACCGGGCGGAAGCGCACCGCCAGCCGGTCGGTCACGGGTGTGGCGCTCGCTTCCGGATCGCCCTCGTAGAAGCGCACCTTGAGGCGGATCAGGCAGGAAAAGTAATACTCCATCTCGGCGACGAGGGGTGTGGAACGGGCGTCCAGCGCACGCCGGGCGGCGGGGGTGAGCAGCACCCGGAAGGGTTTGCCTTCGAGGGTGAGGGAGAGGGTCGAGACGCTCGCGGCGGAGGAGATGAAGGGTGCAAGCATGGGTGCGCCTTCCGCCCTAGACCTTGCGATAGAGCTCCGCGCCCTGCTTCACGAACTCGACGGCCTTCTGTTCCATGCCGCGCGCGAGCGCCTCATCCTCGCTCACGCCTTCCCTTGCCGCGTACTCGCGCACGTCCTGGGTGATCTTCATGGAGCAGAAATGCGGGCCGCACATGGAGCAGAAGTGGGCGACCTTGGCGCCCTGCTGCGGCAGGGTCTCGTCGTGGAATTCCCGTGCACGGTCCGGGTCCAGCCCCAGGTTGAACTGGTCTTCCCAGCGGAATTCGAAACGCGCCTTGGACAGGACGTTGTCGCGGATCTGCGCGCCGGGGTGGCCCTTGGCCAGGTCCGCCGCATGGGCCGCGAGCTTGTAGGTGATGATGCCTTCCTTCACATCATTCTTGTTGGGCAGGCCCAGGTGCTCCTTGGGCGTCACGTAGCACAGCATGGCGGTGCCATACCAGCCGATCATGGCCGCGCCGATGCCGGAGGTGAGGTGGTCGTAGCCCGGCGCGATGTCGGTGGTGAGCGGGCCCAGGGTGTAGAAGGGCGCTTCCTTGCACCATTGAAGCTGCAGGTCCATGTTCTCCTTGATCAGGTGCATGGGCACGTGGCCGGGGCCTTCGATCATCACCTGCACGTCGTGCTTCCAGGCGATCTCGGTGAGTTCGCCCAGGGTCTTGAGTTCACCGAGCTGCGCGTCGTCGTTGGCGTCATAGATGGAGCCGGGGCGCAGGCCGTCGCCCAGGGAGAAGGCCACGTCGTAGGCCTTCATGATTTCGCAGATCTCCTCGAAATGGGTGTAGAGGAAATTCTCCTTGTGATGGGCCAGGCACCACTTGGCCATGATCGAGCCGCCTCTGGAGACGATGCCGGTCAGGCGCTTGGCGGTCAAGGGCACATAGCGCAGCAGGACGCCGGCGTGGATGGTGAAGTAGTCCACGCCCTGCTCGGCCTGTTCGATCAGGGTGTCGCGGAAGATCTCCCAGGTGAGTTCCTCGGCGCGGCCGTCGACTTTCTCCAGCGCCTGATAGATGGGTACGGTGCCGATCGGCACGGGCGAGTTGCGGATGATCCATTCACGGGTTTCGTGGATGTGGCGGCCGGTGGACAGGTCCATTACCGTGTCGGCCCCCCAGCGGATGGCCCAGGTCATTTTCTCCACTTCCTCGCCGATGCCCGAGGACACGGCGGAGTTGCCGATGTTGGCGTTCACCTTGACCAGGAAATTGCGGCCGATGATCATCGGCTCCGATTCCGGGTGGTTGATGTTGGCGGGGATGATGGCGCGGCCGCGCGCCACTTCATCGCGCACGAATTCCGGGGTGATGGTCTCAGGAATCGACGCGCCGAAACTCTGCCCCGGATGCTGGCGGGTGAGCAGCTCGGCCAGGCGGCTGCCGGTGGGCCCGGCGGCACGCAGGGACTCCAGATACTCCTGGCGGCGCAGGTTCTCGCGGATGGCGACGAATTCCATCTCCGGCGTGATGACGCCGCGGCGGGCGTAGTGCATCTGGGTCACGTTCATGCCGGCTTTCGCGCGGCGCGGCTGGCGCTTCAGATTGAAGCGCAGCTCGGCCAGCCTGGGGTCTGCCAGACGGGCGCGGCCGTACTCGGAGGTTGGGCCGGACAGTTCCTCGGTGTCGCCGCGTTCCTCGATCCACTTGGCGCGCAGGGGCGGAAGGCCGCTCCTGATGTCGATCTTCACGTCGGGATCGGTGTAGGGGCCGGAGGTGTCGTACACGAAAATCGGCGGATTCTTCTCCGCGCCGAAGGAAGCCGGCGTGTCGGACTGGGTGATTTCCCGCATGGGCACCCGGATGTCGGGGCGCGAGCCTTCCACGTAGATCTTGCGTGAATTGGGCAGGGGCCGGATGGCGGCTTCGTCCACGGTGGCGGTCGAAGCGAGAAATTGGGGGTTGGCGTTCATGGCGCGCTCCAGGTTGGGCAGGGAGCGCGGCAGAGGACCGAGCGGCGCTTCCCTACGGCAGTACGAACTGCATCAGGTTCAAAGGGTCTGTCTCACCGGCGGCTGGTGCTCCGCCGGACCCCTAGCGAGGACTGTAAAGGTACGTCATTTGTGCAATAATCGCAAGATTATCAAAGAAAAATAGCCGGAGTGCAGACATGGATTTCGAACGAGCGCGGTTCAACATGGTGGAACAGCAGATCCGTCCTTGGGAGGTCTTGGATCAGGGCGTCCTCGATCTCTTGTTCAAGGTCAAGCGCGAGGATTACGTGCCGGCGGCATACCGCAACCTCGCCTTGGCGGACCTGGAAATTCCGCTAGGCCACGGCGAGAAAATGCTGACCCCCAAGATCGAGGCGCGGCTGTTGCAGGAACTGCATGTCAGGCCCACCGACAAGGTGCTGGAGGTGGGTACCGGCAGCGGCTATTTCACCGCCCTGCTGGCGAGTCTCGCGAAACATGTCTTTAGCGTGGAGATCATCCCCGAGTTCAAGATGGCGGCGGAGAAAAAGCTGGCGGCCCATGGCTTCAAGAACGTCACCCTGGAAGTGGGGGATGCCGCCCGCGGCTGGCCCCGCCATGCGCCTTACGACGTGATCGTCATTACCGGCAGCCTGCCCGTCCTGTCGGACGCCTTCATCCAGTCCCTTGCAACGGGGGGGCGACTGGCCGCCTTCGTGGGTGTACCGCCGGTGATGGAGGCGAAGCTGGTGCGTCTGGTCGAGCCGGGCGTGACCGAGATCCGCGATCTGTTCGAAACCCAAGTCAAGGCGCTGACCAATGCGCCGGCGCCCGAGGCCTTCGTGTTCTGATGCGACATCTGGGCCCGACGGAGCTTGCCGCCTGGCTCGACGACCCCACACGCGACAAGCCTACGCTCCTGGATGTGCGCGAAGCCTGGGAATGGGCGTATTGCCGCATTCCCGGTTCCATCTGGCTGCCGATGGGGGACATTCCCGCGCGTTTCGCCGAGCTCGATCCGGCGGGGGAGGTGGTCGTGGTGTGCCACCATGGCGTGCGCAGCTATCACGTGGCGCGTTTCCTCGAGCATCAGGGATTTTCGCGCGTGTATAATCTGACCAGCGGCATTGACGGCTGGGCGCGCCAGGTCGATCCGTCGATGCGAACCTATTAGGATTCCCCATGCGCAAGATTTCCCTGTTGGCTGCCTTGGCGTTTGCCGCGCCGTCGCACGCGGCGGACGACCTGATGACCATTTACCGCGAGGCGCTGGCCAACGATGCCACGTTTCAGGCGGCGAAGGCCGCACAGATCGCGGGCCAGGAACGGCTGCCGCAGGGGCGCGCGCTGCTGTTGCCCAGTGCCAGCCTGAGTGCGGCCACCCAATACAACGACGTCACCAGCAAGAATTCGCTGCTCGCGAGCAGTCCCAATCCCTACAACACCAACAACTACCAGTTTACGGTGACGCAGCCCATCTACCGGGCGCAGAATTGGGCCCGCTACGAGCAGGCCAAGTACGCGGTCCAGCAGACCGATGCCGTGTTCGGCACGGCGATGCAGGAGGTGATCCTGCGCGCAGGGCAGGCCTATTTCGACGTGCTGCTGGCCGAGATCAACGTCAACCTGGCCCAGGCGCAGAAAGAGGCGGTGGCCGAGCAGCTGGCCCAGGCCAGGCGCAGTTTCGAGGTGGGCACGGCCACCATTACCGACACCTACGATGCGCAGGCGCGCTATGACCTCATCGTGGCGCAGGAGATCAATGCGCTGAATGATCTGGAGGTCGCCCGGCGTGCCCTCGAGGTGGTGATCGGCCGGCCCGCTCGGGAGCTCTTGCGGGTGAAGGAAGAGCTGCCACTGGTCCCGCCCGAGCCCAACGACATGAATGCGTGGGTGGAGAAGGCGCTGGCCCAGAACCCCGCCGTGATCGCGGCCCAGGCTGCCTTCAACGCCGCCCGGGAAGCGGTCAACGCTGCGCGCGGAGGCCATTACCCCAATTTCGATCTCGTCGCGAGCTATGGTCAGAGCCGCGACCATGGCAGCACCAATGGCGTTCTCGAGCGCGATGCGGTCATCGTGGGCCTGCAGATGAATCTGCCGATCTACCAGGGCGGTTCGGTGAGCTCGCAGGTGCGAGAGGCGGTGGCGAACCAGGAGCGCGCACGCCAGGAACTCGAGGCAGTGCAGCGGCGCGTGGCCTTGCAGGTGCGCCAGGCCTTTCTCGGGGTCACCAACGGCATTGCCCAGGTGCAGGCCCTGCGCCAGGCGGTGATCTCCAACCAGAGTTCCCTCGAAGCCACCCAGCTGGGCCTCGAGGTGGGGGTGCGCACCAGCGTGGATCTGCTCAATGCGCGCCAACAACTGTTCCTCGCCCGGCGCGACCTCGCGCGCGCAGTGTATGTGTACGTGATGGCCAAGCTGCAACTCGAGGCAGCGGTGGGCGATCTCGACGAAGGGGACGTGGCCCTGATCAATGATTGGCTGCGCCGCGGCCAGGCCGGCGCCCAGCCGGGCTAGGGCTTCTCCAACAGGCGCGCCAGCGCCGCGACCGTTTTGTCCGTCGCACCGCGGTTTTCCGCGCTGAATTCGCGCCCCGCCGCGCCCATGCGCGCGCGCTGTGCTGCGTCCTTCAGCAGCCGCGACGCTTCCGTGACCGCCCTTGTGGCGTCCTTGACCTGCACCACCGCGCCAGCCGCGATTGCCGCGCGGGTGACCTGGGCAAAATTGTAGGTATGCGGACCGACGATGGCTGGAACCCCTACGGCACAGGCCTCGATGGGGTTTTGTCCGCCATAGGGCAGCAGGCTGCCGCCGACGATGGCGACATCCGCCGCGGCATAGTAGGCGAACAGCTCACCCATGCTGTCGCCTAACAGAACCCGTGTGCCGGCATCGACCGTGTCATCATGGCTGCGGCGTCGGAAGGCGAGTCCACGTGCTGCCAGCAGCTGGGCCACGGCCTCGAAGCGTTGCGGGTGACGGGGCACGATCACCCAAAGCCACTCTGGCGGCGCATCGCGCATTGCATCCAGAAGCAAGGCCTCCTCGCCCTCGCGCGTGCTCGCGGCCAGCAGCACCGGGCGGTTGCCCCAATGGGCGCGCCAAGCGCGTCCGCGTGCGAGCAGATCCTCGGGTGGCAGGATGTCGAATTTCAGATTCCCGGTCACGATGACTTCTCTCGCCCCGAGGGCGCGTAGCCGCCTGGCATCCGCCGCGCTCTGGGCTGCGACGAGGGCGAGCGCTTGTAGACATGCGCGCGCCAGCGGCGCGATGCGCGCATAGCCCCGCGCCGAGCGCTGCGACAGGCGGGCGTTGACGAGGGCGACGGGCACGCCGGCCCGGCGGCTGGCGGTGAGCAGGTTGGGCCAGAGTTCCGTTTCCATCACCAGCCCCAACCGCGGGCGGAAATGGCGCAGGAAGCGCTGCACCGCGCCCGGCCAGTCATAGGGCAGATACGCCTGGATGACGCGGTCCCCGAACAGGCTGCGCCCCGTATCGCGCCCGCTGGGGGTCATGTGGGTGAGCAGGATGCGATGGTCCGGGAAACGCGCTTTAAGCGCCCCGATCAAGGGCGCAGCGGCGCGGGTTTCGCCCACCGACACGGCGTGGATCCAGATCAGCGGTGCCGCCGCCCCCGCACGATAGAAACCGAAGCGCTCCGGGACATGGCGCAGATACCCGGGCTGGTGCCGCGCGCGCCAGGCCAGCCGCAGCAGCACCAGCGGCGTTGCCAGATACCACAGCAGGGTGTAGAGGCTATGCATGCTGGCAGAGTGCCCCTGCTGCCTCGATCACGGCATCGACCGTGGGCGGCCGCCCGGGTGCGCCCAGATTGCGGATGGGCGTGTCGGCGTACAAACCGTTCTTCGCCGGATCGGAACCGCAGTAGATGCCCACGGTGGGCGTGCCGACTGCGGTGGCGAGATGGGCGAGGCCGGTGTCCACGCCGATCACGAGCCGCGCATCCGCGAGCATGCGCGCCGCCTCGCTCAGCGACAGACGCGGCGCGATCATTGCGCCTGGCATCTGCGCCTGCAGCCGCTCGGCGCGTTCGTACTCGGTCACATTGCCCCAGGGCAGGACGGCGACGAGGCCTTGTGCCGCGAGCGCATGCCCAAGACTGACCCAGTTTGTTTCCGGCCACAGCTTCTCGTCGCGGCTGGTGGCGGTGAGCAGCACACAGTAAGGCGTCTCCGGCAACCAGTGCAGGCTTGCCGCCGGGGCGCGAATGCCGTACTGCAGGGGCAGGTTTTCGGGAAGTCCGAGTGCCCGCGCTGCGAGCAGCCGGTACCGCTCCACCGCGTGCAGACCCGGATCGACCTCGAAACGCCGATCGTAGAGAAGGCTTGCCAGTCCCTCGCGTGCGCTCCCGCGCTGAAACCCCAGCCGTTCGCCGCGCGAAAGACGGGTCAGCACGGCGCTCTTGATCAAGCCCTGGGTGTCGAGGATGAAATCGTAGGTGCTCGAGCGCAATGTGGCGAGAAACGTGCGCAGCGCCCGTAGCGTAGCGGCGCTGAACCAGGCCTTGCGCCAGCGGCGCAAGGCGAGCGGAATTACATGCTGCACGCCGGGGTGGAGGCGCGGGATGTCGGCGAAGCCCTCCTCCACCAGCCAGTGAATGTCCGCGTCCGGATAGCGGCTACGAATATCGGCGACCACGGGCAGGTTGTGGATCACGTCACCCATCGACGAGGTTTTGACGAGCAGAATTCGGGGTCTGGCAGCGTTGCCCATGGCGCGCGCTAAGCCTACACGGAATCAGGGGCTTCGCATAGAATCATGGTTTTGCGACGGCTTGGCCCATGGCGCAGCGACAGCCGTTCTCGGCGGTGATCATCACACAGGATGCGGTGCATGTGCTGCGGCCCTGCCTCGCGAGCGTGGCCTTCGCAGACGAGATCCTGGTGGTGGACTCGGGCAGCACCGACGGCACGCGGGAGATGGCGGCGCAACACGGCGCGCGGGTGCTGCACCAGGACTGGCTCGGCTACGGCCGGCAGAAGCAATTCGCGGTGGAGCAGGCCGCCCACGACTGGGTGCTGTGCATCGATGCCGACGAGCGGGTGACGCCCGCGCTCCAGGCTTCCATCGAGACGGCCCTGCGGGCGCCCGACGCGGCGGGCTACCTGATGCCGCGCTGCAATTTTTTTCTCGGCCGCTGGCTGCGGCACGGCGAGGGCTACCCGGACTGGTCCCTGCGGCTGTTCGACCGCCGGCGCGGACGCTGGAGCGACGACTCCGTGCACGAAAAGGTCGTGTGCGAGGGCGAGGTCAGGCGGCTTGCCGGCGACCTGCTGCACGAATCCTGCGACACGCTGGCGGTGTACCTGGAGAAGCAGAACCGCTACACCAGCCTGCAGGCCGAGGCGCTCTACCGCGCGGGTCGCCGCGCGCACGCCGCGCAGCTGCTGCTGAGCCCGCTGCTGCGCTTCGTGAAGTTTTATTTTTTGCGCCTCGGATTTCTCGACGGTGTGGCCGGGCTGGTGCACATACTCATCGGCTGCAACAACAGTTTCATCAAATACGCGAAGCTCATGGAATTGAACAAAAGGGGAGCGAAGTGAAAGCTCTGGTCACCGGCGTTGCCGGCTTTGGTTTCGGCCGTTCGCATGGCTCACTTAACTTGCGCCCAGCGCAAGTTAGCCTTCACTGAAACCGGCGCATAGCTTATGAAAATACTTGTTAGTGGATGCGCCGGTTTTATCGGCATGCACACCGCCCAGCGCCTGCTGGCGCGCGGCGACGAGGTGGTGGGCGTGGACAATCTCAACGACTACTACGACGTCAAGCTCAAGCTGGACCGCCTGCGCCAGCTGGAGGGCAAGCGCGGCTTCGCCTTCGTCAAGCTCGACCTGGCCGACCGGGCAGCCTGCGCCGAACTGTTCGCGAAAGGCCGCTTCGAGCGGGTGGTGCACCTGGCGGCGCAGCCGGGCGTGCGCTATTCCCTCACCAATCCGCAGGCCTACGTGGACTCCAATCTGGTCGGCTTCGCCAACGTGCTGGAAGGCTGCCGCCACAACGGCGTCGAGCACCTGGTCTATGCCAGCAGCTCCAGCGTCTACGGCGCCAACACCAAAATGCCGTTCTCCGAGCACGACAACGTGGACCACCCCGTGAGCCTGTATGCCGCCACCAAAAAGGCCAACGAGCTGATGGCCCACACCTACAGCCACCTCTATGGTCTGCCCACCACGGGGCTGCGCTTCTTCACCGTGTACGGCCCCTGGGGCCGGCCGGACATGTCGCCCTCGCTGTTCACCGGTGCCATCCTGGAAGGCCGTCCGATCAAGGTGTTCAACGAAGGCCGGATGCAGCGCGACTTCACCTACATCGACGACATCGTGGAAGGCGTGGTGCGGGTGCTGGACAGGATCCCCGAGGGCATGCCCAATTTCGATCACGCCCACCCGGACCCGGCGGCGAGCCACGCGCCCTACCGCATCTACAACATCGGCAACCACGAGCCGGTGGAACTGATGACCTTCATCGAGACCATCGAAAAGGCGGTGGGCAAGACGGCCGAGAAAACCATGCTGCCGATGCAGCCCGGCGACGTGCATGCGACCTATGCCGACATCCATGCGCTGCGGGAGGCGGTGGGCTTCGCGCCGAGCACGCCGCTGGCGGTGGGCATCGGCAAGTTCGTTGAATGGTACAAGGCTTACTACGGTCAGCGGACCTGATAGGCTTGCCGGATGATCGATGCAATACAGTCGGCATTTACTTCCGGGCGAGTGAAATGGCGGCTGCACGCACTTCAGCGAATGCTGGAGCGCGGAATTGCCCGCTTGGATGTTGCGCAGGCGATTGCGTGTAGCGAGGTCATCGAAAGCTATCCCGTGGGGAAGCCATTTCCCGCATACCTGGTATTCGGGCTTGCGGCGAGCAAACCAATTCATGCGGTCATTGCTTGGGATGCCGAAAGTGAAATAGCTTACGTGGTGACGGTGTATCAGCCTGACTTGGAGCATTTTGAAGCGGACTTCAGGACGCGGAGGGTTAAGGAATGATTGGAAAAGCAGCGACATGTCCCCTTTGTGGCGGTGACCTGGTGCAAGGCACGACAACCTTTACCGCTGACTTCGGCGCAGGGGTGGTGGTGGTGCGTCACGTGCCGGCCGAGACCTGTGACCTGTGCGGTGAGGCATGGGTGGCTAATGCCATCGCGGAAAAATTGGAGAAACTGGTGCATGAAGCGAAAACTGATAGCCGGCAGTTCGAAGTCGTTGACATGGCCGCGTGATGAAGCCATGTGTGAAGGCACGGCGCGGGTTGGGATGACGGCTTGCGAGTGGCTCAGGGTAAATCGAGAGGCCATCGCGGCGTACAACGAGCGAATTCTGAGGCGCGGCGTGTTCAGTGACGGAGTTCGGCGGTTCTAGCTGGCGATTCGAGAGCGTATCCAATGCCTATCCTCGTCACTGGCGGCGCCGGCTTCATTGGATCCAACTTCGTGCTGGACTGGCTCGCCCAGTCCGACGAGCCGGTGATCAACCTCGACAAGCTCACCTACGCCGGCAACCTGCACAACCTGGACAGCCTGAAGGGCGACCCGCGCCACCTCTTCGTGCGCGGCGACATCAACGATCGCGCGCGGGTGGAGCAGCTGCTGGCGGAGCACCAGCCGCGCGCCATCGTGCATTTCGCGGCGGAGTCCCATGTGGACCGTTCCATCCACGGGCCGGAAGATTTCATCACCACCAACATCAACGGCACCTTCCATCTGCTGGAGGCGGCGCGGGCCTATTGGTCTGGGCTGAGCGGCGCGGAGCAGGATGGCTTCCGCTTCCTGCACGTGTCCACCGACGAGGTGTATGGCTCGCTGGGGCCCCAGGATCCCCCCTTCACCGAGACCACGCCCTATGCGCCGAACAGCCCTTACTCGGCGTCCAAGGCCGCGTCCGACCATCTCGTGCGCGCCTACCACCACACCTACGGCCTGCCGACGCTGACCACCAACTGCTCCAACAACTACGGCCCCTACCAGTTTCCGGAAAAGCTGATCCCGCTGATGATCCTCAATGCGGTGAAAGGCAAGCCCCTGCCGGTGTACGGCGACGGACAGAACATCCGCGACTGGCTGTACGTGGCCGACCACTGCAGCGGCATCCGCGCTGTGCTGGAGAAGGGCCGTCCGGGTGAGACCTACAACATCGGCGGCTGGAACGAGAAGACGAACCTGGAAGTGGTCCACACCGTGTGCGCCTTGCTGGACGAACTCAAGCCCGGTGCCGCGCCCTATGCCTCGCTCATCACCCATGTGAAGGACCGCCCGGGGCACGACCGGCGCTACGCCATCGACGCGCGCAAGATCGAGCGCGAGCTGGGCTGGAAGCCGAAGGAGACCTTCGAGACCGGCATCCGCAAGACCGTGCAGTGGTATCTCGATCACATGGCGTGGGTGGAAGATGTGGCGAGCGGCGAATACCAGAAGTGGGTGCAGAAGCAGTACGCCGGCGCGGGGCGGTAGCAGGCGAATGGTAGAATTCCCTGCAATTCCGGGATCGCGGTCGGGGCGCACGGCGAGATGACTCCAAATCTTGATGCTCAGCTGACGGGCTTGCTCAGCGGCTTTCCGCGCCTTCGCGCCGCGTATCTCTTCGGTTCCCTGGCCAGCGGCAAGGCGCGTCCCGACAGCGACCTCGACATCGCGGTGCTGGCGGCCGGCCCGCTGGGGCCGGAAGAAAAACTCGCGCTCATCGGCGCGCTTGCGGCCTTGACCGGGCGCCCGGTGGACCTGGTGGACCTGGCCACCGTGGGCGAGCCATTGCTGGGGCAGGTGCTGCTCCATGGGCGACGCCTGCTGGGCAGCGACCTGGAACACGCCCGGCTGATCCGGCGCCACGTGTTCGAGCAAGCCGATTTCGTTCCCTACCGAAACCGCATCCTGGCGGAAAGGCGCCGCGCATGGATCGGCAAGTAATCGAACAGAAGCTCGAATCCATGCGCCGTTGCCTGGGCCGCATTCAGGCGAAGTGCCCGGCGACCGCAGCCCAGCTGGCCGCGGACCCCGATGCGCAGGACATCGTCAGCCTGAATCTGACGCGTGCCATCCAACTGGCCGTGGACATCGGCACCCATGTCATCGCCCAGCTGGAAACGCCGCCGCCCGATACCATGGGCCAGACGTTCGATCGTCTGGCCGAAGCCGGCGTGATCGACCCGGAACTGGCGTTGCGCCTGAAGAAAGCCGTGGGCTTCCGGAATATCGCCATTCACAACTACGAAGTCCTCGACTGGGCCATCGCCCATAGCATCTGCACGCACCGGCTGGTGGATTTCAGCGACTACGCCAAGGCGATTCTCGCGGCGCTGGATCAAGCGCCGCCGGCGCGCTGAAACGGCGCGCGTCGCGCCCCGTGCCTCGCGCATAAGCCAGGTGAACCCCGCGCGGGCCAAGACCCGCGCGACGCCAGCGACGCGGGCGAGACCGAGCGCGAACCAGACTCGACGGACGATGTGGCCACACATCCTTGCAAATCATGGAATAACGTTCCACAATTGCAAGGATGATTCGTCGCCTGCTGTTGGATCCCCTGATGGATGCGCTCGGCCATTCCCCGGCCGTGGCCCTGCTCGGCCCCCGCCAGGTCGGCAAGACCACCCTGGCGCTGGAAGCGGGCAGTCGGCTGGGGGCGCTCTATCTCGACCTGGAGTCGGAGCAGGACCGGGCAAAGCTTGCCCAGCCCGAGCTTTATCTCGCCGACCACCTGGACCGGCTGGTCATCCTGGACGAAGTGCACCGCGCTCCCGGGCTGTTCCCCGTCCTGCGCGGGCTTATCGACCGCAGCCGGCGGGCCGGGCGCCGTGCGGGCCAGTACTTGCTGCTGGGGTCTGCTTCCCTGGACCTGCTCAAGCAGTCCGGTGAAACGCTCGCCGGGCGCATTGCCTATCTTGAGCTCACCCCGTTTACGGTGCTCGAAGTGCCGACCGATTCCCTGGACACGCTCTGGGTGGCGGGCGGGTTTCCCGAGGCGTTCCTGGCGGCGGACCCGGCCCGCAGTCACCGTTGGCGCCTGGACTTCATTCGCACCTACCTGGAGCGCGATGTTCCCCAATTCGGACCGCGCATCGCCGCGGAAACCCTGCGCCGTTTCTGGGTCATGCTGGCCCACCTGCAGGGCAGCCTGCTCAATGTCGCCCAGCTGGCGCGCAACCTGGGCGTCGACGCCAAGACCGCGAACCGCTACATCGGCCTGATGGTGGACATGCTGCTGGTGCGGCGCCTGCCGCCTTGGCACGCCAACGTCGGCAAGCGCCTGGTCAAATCGCCCAAGGTCTACGTGCGCGACAGCGGCCTCATGCACGCCCTGCTTAACCTCCCGGACAAGGAAGCGCTGTTGGCCCACCCGGCCGTGGGGCAGAGCTGGGAGGGCTTCGTCATCGAGAATCTCCTGAACACCGTGGCCGGCCGCGCGGATGCTTATTTTTACCGCACCAGCGGCGGGGCGGAGATCGATTTGCTGCTGGTGTGGCCCGATCAAAGCGCGTGGGCCATCGAAATCAAGCGCAGCCTGGCGCCCAGGCCGGACCGCGGCTTTCATGAGGCCTGCGCCGATCTCCAGCCGGCAAAGAAATTCGTGGTCTACCCCGGCGACGAGCGCTACCCGCTGGCTGCGGACATCGACGCGATACCCGTGGCCGAACTCGCGAAGGCCGTCGCAGACTTTGCCCGCTGACTGCAGCTTGCACGCTTGCTGCGGGCGAGGCTTGTGCGTAAGCTCCGGCGCATCTGACAGTGACGTCCCGGATTCCGAAGACATCCGAGGCATGGAATAGGTGGTGATATGAAAGGCATCATCCTCGCCGGCGGCTCCGGCACGCGGCTCTACCCGGTGACCCAGGCGGTCTCCAAGCAGCTGCTGCCGATCTACGACAAGCCGATGATCTACTACCCCCTCAGCACGCTGATGCTGGCGGGCATCCGCGACATCCTCATCATCTCCACGCCGCAGGATACCCCGCGCTTCCAGCAGCTGCTGGGCGACGGCGCGCAGTGGGGGCTGAATTTTTCCTATGCGGTGCAGCCGAAGCCGGAGGGTATCGCCCAGGCTTTTTTGATCGGGGAGGATTTTATCGCGGGCCAAGGCTGCGCCCTGGTGCTGGGCGACAACGTGTTCTACGGTCACGAACTGGCGCAGGATTTAAAGCGCGCCGCGGCTAAGCAAGAGGGAGCCACAGTGTTCGCGTACCCGGTGCACGACCCGGAACGCTATGGTGTGGTCGAGTTCGGCGAAGACCGGCGGGTGCTGTCGATCGAGGAGAAGCCCACACAGCCGAAATCCCGCTATGCCGTGACCGGACTCTACTTCTACGACCAACAGGTGGTCGAGATCGCGAAAGGGCTCAAGCCCTCTGCCCGCGGCGAGCTGGAGATCACCGACATCAACCGCGAATATCTTCGCCGCGGGCAGCTGGAAGTTTCGGTGATGGGCCGCGGCATGGCGTGGCTGGACACCGGCACGCACGAGACATTGATGGAGGCCTCCCAGTTCATCGAAACCATCGAGCGCCGGCAGGGGCTGAAGATCGCCTGCCCGGAGGAGATTGCCTATCGCATGGGCTATATCGATGCCGCGGCCCTGGCCGGGCTCGCTGACCAGCTGGGCAAGAGCCAATATGGCGCCTACCTGCGCGGCCTGCTGAACGAGCGGGTGTTTTGACGTTAAGCCCGGCGCGGGCGGCATGGTAAACTCCTCGCCTCCGAAAAGGCAGTGTCAATGCGTCTGAAAGCTGAACACATTGAGCTGATTCGCCGAGTCGTCGCCGAGCAGGCTGGCGATGGGGCGACCGTAAGGCTTTTCGGATCACGCATCGACGATGACGCGAGGGGGGGCGATGTGGATTTGCTGGTGGAAATCCCCTATCCGGTCGAATCGCCCGCAGCGCTGGCGGCGCGCATTGCCGGCCGTATCAGCCGCGCGATGGATGGACGCAAGGTGGATGTGGTGCTGGCCGCGCCGAACTTGATGTCGCTCCCGATTCATGAGATCGCCCGGCGCGAAGGGGTGGTGCTGTGAAGCCGGACGAACGCGCCTTGGCACGCCTCAAGTATCTCGCCCGCATTGTTGAGCGCGAATGCCAGCATCTACTGGCGACCGATGCGCGCTTGTTCGCTACCCCCTTCACCGCCGAGCGGGCCCGTGCGCTGGCCGAAAACATCGACGAGGCGGAACGAGTCGATGCATTTTCCTCGCGCTTCGGCAGGCTGCAGGACAGCGTTGGTGACAAGTTGTTGCCGGCCTATCTGGCCCTCCGCGGGGAAAAGCCCGCGACCTTCATGGAAAACCTGGATCGCGCCGAGCGGCTGGGCCTGATTGCTGACGCCCAAACCTGGATGGACATGCGCAGGCTTCGCAACCAGATGGTTCATGAATACGTGCAGGATCCCGATGTATTGGCATCGGCCCTGCAAGCCGGGCATGCATTCGTCCCGCAATTGGTGCAAGTTGCCCATACCCTTCTTGCCGCAGCATTACTGGGCTCGTAAGGGGATCGGCTGATGCGCCGCGCCTTGGCAAAGGACGCAACGGTTTGCCAAACGCAAATAACGTAAAGGGCGGTCCCAGGACGGGTAAAATTGCCATTGTTCGAGATCCGGCATGGAACCCAAACTCGCCCCCAAGGTTGCACTGATCACCGGCATCACCGGCCAGGACGGCGCCTACTTGGCCGAATTCCTGCTTGCCAAAGGCTACGAAGTGCACGGCATCAAACGCCGCACCAGCCTGTTCAACACCGACCGCATCGACCATCTGTATCAGGATCCCCACGAAGAGAACGTGCGCTTTCTCCTGCATCACGGGGACATGACGGATTCGAGCAGCCTGATCCGCATCATCCAGCAGGTACAGCCGGACGAGATCTACAACCTGGCCGCCCAGAGCCATGTCGCCGTCTCCTTCGAGGAACCCGAGTACACCGCCAACTCCGACGCTTTGGGCACCCTGCGCATCCTGGAGGCCATCCGTATCCTGGGGCTGGAGAAGAAGACCCGCTTCTACCAGGCCTCCACCAGCGAGCTCTTCGGCAAGGTCCAGGAGATCCCGCAGAAGGAGACCACCCCCTTCTACCCCAGGAGCCCCTATGCCGTGGCCAAGCTCTACGCCTACTGGATCACGGTCAACTACCGCGAGGCCTACGGCCTGTATGCCTGCAACGGCATCCTCTTCAACCACGAGTCCCCCATCCGCGGCGAGACCTTCGTCACGCGCAAGATCACCCGTGCGCTCGCCCGCATCAAGCTCGGGCTGCAGGACTGTCTGTACCTGGGCAATCTGGACGCGAAGCGGGACTGGGGCCATGCCCGCGACTACGTGGAAGCCATGTGGCTGATGCTGCAACAACCTGAACCCGAGGACTACGTCATCGCCACCGGCGTGCAGTACAGCGTGCGCGACTTCGTCAACGCCGCTGCGAACGAACTGGGTATGAAGATTCGCTGGGAAGGCTCCGGCGTGGACGAGAAGGGCTACTGGACACCCCTGTCCCTTGCAGGCGGGGGAGGGGCCGGGGGAGAGGGGGAGCGCCTCATCGTCGCCGTCGATCCCCGCTACTTCCGCCCCACCGAGGTCGAAACCCTGCTGGGTGATGCGAGCAAGGCCCGCGCCAAGCTGGGCTGGGCGCCCAAGATTTCCTTCGCCGAACTGGTGGCCGAGATGGTGCGCGAAGACCTCAAGGATGCCGAGCGGGACGACCTGGTAAAGCGCCACGGCTTTTCGGCCTTCGACTACCACGAGTAGCCCCCCAGCAAGCGCCGAAGAGACCGCACCTCGTCGCGCCGCCCCCGCTGGCGCGATTGTGATGTTATAATTTTTGATGTTTTGATGCTTCACACGAAGGCAGCGAGATGCGAACCACGATCACCCTGGAAGATGCCTTGGCAAATGAGCTGAAAAAGCGGGCATTGGAAACGGGAAAGCCGTTCAAGCAGGTGGTGAATGAAACCCTGCTCGCCGGTCTGCAACGCCAGGCACGCCGACGCCCCTACCGCCTGAAGCCGGCTGCGCTCGGCGCCCCTGCCGCCGGCGTCGATCTCGACAAGGCGCTGCGGCTGGCAGACGAGCTGGAAGATATGGCCCTGCGATCCAAGCTAGAGCAGCGCAAATGATCCTGGTGGATGCCAATCTGCTGATCTATGCCGTCAACCAGGACCTGCCCCAGCACAAGGCGGCGAGGGCTTGGTGGGAGAAGGTTCTGTCGGGCGCGGCGACGGTCGGTATTCCCTGGGTGTCGGTGCTGGCCTTCCTCCGCATCTGCACCAGCCCGCGCATTTTCGCCAAGCCATTGACGCCCGAAGATGCCGTTGCCTACGTCGACGGCTGGCTTGCGCAGCCTCCGGTGCGCCTGGTTGCGCCCGGCGGCGCCCACTGGGCGATCCTGCGCAACCTGCTGTTGCACACCGGCACCGCGGGTAATCTCACCACCGACAGCCATATCGCCGCCTTGGCCCTCGAGCATGGTTACGACATCTATTCCGCCGACAATGATTTCGCACGCTTTCCTGGGCTGAAACACATCAACCCTTTGTTCCCCAAGTAAAAGCAGCCGGACACCCTATGCAGAAAGACGCCAAGATCTATGTCGCCGGCCATCGCGGGCTGGTGGGGTCGGCCAGCATGGGCCGCCTCGCGACCGCTGCTTCCGGCAACATCGCCACCCGCAACATCACCCGTGTCTTGGCGCGCATTAAGCTCGATTTGCATGCTCGCCTGCTTCTCGGCAACGAAACATGAGCGATTATTGAACCGAAACGAACCAAGTTGGCCTTTCCCTATCCCCTCCCCGTCGACGGGGGAGGGTTAGGGTGGGGGTGACGTTCAAGTTCAAGCTTTTCCGATCAATAACTCGATGCGCATTCCCGCCGACACCCGCAAAGTGATCCGCGACACCGTGCACGAGATTTTCGGGCCTGCGGCCGTCGTGCGGCCATTCGGCTCGCGCGTGGATGACCAGGCGCGCGGCGGCGATATCGACCTGTTGGTGGAATCGGACCAGCCGATTCCGGACCGGCAGCGCAAGGCGCTGCAACTGGTCGGACGGCTGCAGTTGCGCCTCGGCGATCAGCCGATCGACGTGCTTGTGCTCCATCCAGAGACGGTGCGCCAGCCCATCCACGACGAAGCCCTCAGAACAGGGGTCATGCTGTGAACGGCGCCTCATTGCTGCCGGTCGACCGGTTTCTGCAGACAATGGCTATTGTGTCGCGCGAAGGCGGGCATCTGGTTTACAGCTGGCGTCGGCTGTACGCGGAACCCATCGACCCGGCGTGGGTGCGGTCGCTGGATGCGCACCCGGAGCTTGCCGAACGCCTTGGCGTGGTGGAAAGCGTGGAACGCTGGCTGGAAGCCCGCAAACTGCGCAATCGCCTGGTGCATGAATACATGAGCGCCCCGGAGGCGTTTGCGAACGACCTCATCCTGGCGCGGGACTACGTGGCCATGTTGATCGATACCTTTAACCGAGTGCGTGAGTTTGCACTGACACGCATGCAAGTGCCGGATAGTGCGCTCCCCAAGCCGCTGGCGCTGGCATCTGCGGCGTGAGGTGGCACTGATGGACAAGCACGCCAAGATCTATGTCGCCGGCCACCGCGGGCTGGTGGGCTCGGCCATCATGCGGCGCCTGGCAGCGGGGGGCTACACCAACATCGTCACGCGCACCCACGCGGAACTCGATCTGACCAACCAGGCCGCTGTGCGGGAGTTCTTCCAAGAGGAGCGCCCGGAATACGTGTTCCTGGCCGCGGCAAAAGTGGGCGGCATTCTCGCCAACAACACCTATCCGGCCGAGTTCATCTACCAGAATCTGGCGATCCAGACGAACGTCATACATGAGTCCTGGCGCGCCGGTGTGAAGCGTTTGCTCTTTCTGGGTTCGTCCTGTATCTACCCGCGCGACTGCCCCCAGCCGATGAAGGAGGAGTACCTCCTGACCGGCCCGCTGGAAGCCACCAACCGCCCCTATGCGGTGGCGAAGATCGCCGGCATCGAGATGTGCTGGGCCTACAACCGGCAGTACGGCACGCAATATCTGGCAGTGATGCCGACGAATCTGTACGGGCCCGGGGACAACTATGATCTCGAGAAATCCCACGTCATCCCCGCGCTCATTCGGAAGATGCACGAGGCAAAGCTCCGGGGCGACGACGCGGTGACCGTGTGGGGCACGGGGACGCCGCGGCGGGAGTTTCTCTACAGCGACGACTTGGCGGATGCCTGTGTGTTTCTGATGGAATCCGAGGACGCGCTCATGCAGTCGCTTTTTGACAGTGCTGGTGGCACTGGGCTGCCACCCCTCGTCAACATCGGAACGGGCCAGGATATCACGATTGCGAAGCTTGCCCAGCTGATTGGAGAAGTGACGAGCTACTCCGGACGTATCAGGTTCGACAAAGCCAAGCCCGATGGCACGCCAAGAAAGATGCTGGATGTATCCCGTATCACCAAACTGGGATGGCGGCCCCACACGGCGCTGGAGCAGGGTTTAAGGAAGGCGTACGCTGACTTTGCGCAGCAATACGGCGAATAAACACGGGTTTGCCGCGGTTACGGTTTCTGTTGCAGACCCCTTTGCCTCGGCCCAGCTCATCTGAACCGGGTGACGCAGATTATACTTTCCCAAACCTTTTTTCCCAGGAACGCCGTAGGTTGTGCAGCAGCCTTCGAAGACGCCTACGCCCCCGGTGCAGGGTGTAGCGAGCGGCATCAATGATGCTGGTCATAGCGGGGCCCCGACCGCTGCGCACGTAGAAATCATTGACATCGATGCTGTGCCGGTAAGCGTAGCCATGGCTCACGAAGTAATGACGGATGTGAGGCGACCTCGCCTTTGCGTTTGATTCGATGACTACGACGGCAGGCTGCCATCGATTGATCGCGAAGCCGCGCAAGACGTCCAGTTCGCCGCCCTCAACGTCGATGCTGACAAAGTCCACCTTCGTGGCGCCTGCATCCTCGAGGATCGCATCGAGCGTCCTGGCCGGAACACGCATCGCCACCGGCTGGAGTCCCATGCTGGCGATACGACGGGCATGATCGTCTGTCAGCGTCGCGGTCGAAAAGACTTCTCCCGCTATAACCTGGTGGAAGGTCACCTCGAGCAGATCGGTCGAGCCCACGGCCGCACATTGATACACCTTCGAACGCAGCCGGCTGGCTCGACACGCCGCAGCTTTTTCCGGGTCCGGCTCGACCAGCACGCCGCACCAACCGATCTGCTCGAAATGGTAGGTGTTGCTCAGGTGCACCCCGTCGTAGGCGCCCACTTCAACGAAATATCCGGTCGTCTTGTGTGCAAAGAAGTCGTCGAGCCACCGGTCCTCGCCGTTCTGGGCACGAAAGGTACCACTGCAGGCCAGTCCCATCAGACGCGAGCCCGTGTCTCGTTAGCGTGTTCTTCGCGCCACGCCTGCGCGACCGCAACCAGTTTTTCGGCCCGCCGCTCGTAGGTATGATCACGCATCACGCGGGCATGGGCTGCTTCGGCGATGGTGCGCGTCTCCGGGAAATGGTCGAGAAAGTAACGGATACGCGCGATGCAGTCTTCGAAATCGCGATAGCTTGCCCATTCGCGCGCTAGATCAAAATCGTCGGCGGCATGTCGGCGCTCGTCGGACAGCAAGAAACCGCCTCGGGCCGGGACACCGTAGCAGCGCTCGGGCAAGCCCCAGGACATCTCAACCCCGGATCGCGAACGATGATCGCAGGAAGAGCGATAATTAAGATTGATGATTGATCGCTGGATCACCTCGATCTGTTCCTGCTCGCTCATGCCGCCCGAATTGCAGAAGAGCACGCGCAAGCCAAGTGTTTCAAGACGGGGTCGAAGCGCCTCCAGAAAGCGCTGGCGTTCCGCGTGCTCCTTGTAGCGTTTGCCATCCATGTTGCCAACGAAACTGACGTCCCAGCGGAAAAACGACGGATCGCGCATTTCCTCGAGGGTACGACCGTGGAGGTTGAAGTGGCGCACCCAGACCGCATTGGGGCTGTAGATGACCCGCGGGGCGAAACGGTAGGTCGGTTGTAGTGTGTGGGTGGCATAAATGTCAAGAATGCGCAGCCACTCGAACAGCTTGAGTTGCCGGACGAGACGACCCATGTGCCAGGGCGCATCGCGGTCGAGGCCGATCAGGGGCACGCCAGCGCGCCTTAGCCGCCACTTCAATTTCAGCGCAGACCATGGATTGCGCACGCCGTGATAGAGGCTGACGAAGCAAAGTTCCGCGCGCGCAAGCACGGCCGAGTTCGGACGGTCGCCCGTCGTGACGACCTCATAGCCCAGATTATGGAAGGCATCCGCAAACATGTCGGAACGTGTTTGCAACCCGAAGAGCACGACATCACGGCGCTGTTTGGTGTTCATTGATTTCCATTCTCCTGGCGCAAAGACGCATAGGCCCCCACGACCTCGGCGACAGCGATGTCCGCTACGTCCTGAGTGGGTTTTTGCAATAGGCGGTACGGTACGCCCCAAGGGCGCCAGCGTGCCGCGCTGCTTTTGCCAAAAAGGCAGACGATCGGTTTGCCGGTGGCCGCCGCGAGATGCATGGCGCCGCCGTCGCCGCAGATGAAGTCATCGCACAGGGAGATCGCAGCAATCAGGGCATCCAGCGTTTGCGTGGATACGGGCAGTACAGGCAGGTCGACAGTTGCCGCACAGACCGCTGCCGCCTTCTCGCCGTCGCCGGGATGGCGCGGATCGTCGGCTGCACCCGGCGCCCACAATACCATGAACGCGCAATCGTACGTCCGGTGCAATGTGTGCATCAGCTCGATGAAGTGTGCACTCGGCCAGCGCTGGCTGGGCTTGCGCGCCGAAAGATGGATACCCACGATGCGACGCCCTTTCAGCGCCGCAAGCGCCGGCATCAGCCGTGCGACCTCGTCCGGGTTGGGGACCACCTGCAGCGGACCGGGCGCGCCTCCGATACCGAAGGCGCTTCCCAAGCGCCAGACATCTTCCGTCTCGGTGATGCCGGGGTCGAAGTGCCAGGGTATGGGCATGTCAATCAGGTGGGAATGGGGTTTGGCCACTTCGACGAAGCCGATCACGTGGCGTGCCCCGACCCAGCGCGCGAGGGCCAAGCCACGTTTCTGGTAGCCGGGGGCCGCTAGTACACAGTAATCAAACCGTTCTCGACGCAACGCCAGCATCAGCCGCAAGCGGTTCCAATAGTTATGCCATGTGCTTTCGCCTGCCTCGAGATGCTTGGCCTTGGTGTAGGCCACGACCTTGTCCAGTGACGGGTGCCGTTCCAACACTGCCCGGGTGTAGCGGGTCACCAGCGCGCAGAGATATGCTTCTGGAAAGCGCTCGCGCAGGGCACTGAACAGAGGCGTAGTGCAGGCCAGGTCGCCGATGTTGTCGCGGCGAATCAGCAGGATGCGTGGCGTACCATTGATCATGATGCGTCCATGACCCCAAGCAGCCTGGCTACCCGCTCGCGGAAAGCTACTTCGGTGAACTGCGCCAGATGGTCCGTCGCCGCCAAGGGATCGGGCCGCGGCAGCTTGCCGGACAGCAGCTTGTCGAGCAGGGCGGCAAAACCTGCGCCCCCATCTCGCCGTGGATCCGGATAGCGGTAGCCGCCAAGGCCATTGGCCACGGTCTCCGAGAAGGGCGGCGCGTCCGGCGCGAGCACCGGCGTGCCACACATTTGTGCCTCGATCACATTGAGCCCAAGCGCTTCTTTCTCGGGTAAACCGGTCAGCAAATAGTCGAGCACGGGGTAAACGTTGCGCACGTCACGCTGCTCACCCCACCAGCGCACCCGCCTACCAAGGGGCGTCAGGGCGCGTGCCGTGTCGCGCACTGAGGCATAACCCCCGCTGCCAAAAATCTCCAAGTGGACCGCAGGACGCTCTGCCAAGACGGGGACAATGGAGTGGAACAAATCTGGAAACTGTTTGATCGGGGTAATTCGCGATACCACGCCCAGGGTCAGGCCCGGCCGTCGCACATAGACCCGGGCCGGACATGCTGCGCGCCAAAGCGGATGGACCCAGGACAGCACCCGGTCCCGGAGCTTGCGGGTATCCCAGTTGTAACGCGAGCCCGCCAGGATCTTGCGTCCATCGGTGGTGCCCCGATCGAGATGCGCAATGCCGTAGAGAGGCTCCCGGTGCGCCTGATCGAAGCCATGTTCGAGCAGCCCGGAAAGCACATAGCCCGAAACGGGCAACAACAGGTCGTAGTCGCGAAAGTGCTCGAACCGCCGCTGATACAACGGCATGTGCACGAAGCTTGCAAGGCGGCAGCCTTCGTCACGCAGACGTTTGAGGCGTTCGCCGCCGTCTGGCGTGTGATAGATGAGCCAGCTCGGGCGCGGGAACGGCAAAGTTGGAATGTCATCCTGCGTCGAGACCACATGGACCTGGGTTGCCCCCGTGTCGTGCTCCCGCCACCAGTGGGCCTTGCGGCTCACCACGAGATCGAAGGGCCGGCCTAGTGCGCGCAATGCCTGGCCGAAGAAGCAGGTGTACACCTCGCCGCCCCCGAAGCCTTCTTGGAGGTTGATCTGGAGCAGATGCATGGGTTGGCTATCAACGGTTTGGGTAGCGCACGGGATTATGTCTCATCTTCCACAAAGCGCTTATTCTTGAACAATGCGACCATTCTGCGGACTGTCCGGCTATCTGTGACATCGATCAGTTCAAAACCCCTTGCTGTGAGATAATTCACGACCGGTGCAAGGGTGCTTGCTTGTTCAGGGCCTCGCTCGTAGTCTACGTCCGCAGAGATATATTGAACATTCGGCAATAGCTTTTCGGCGCCCTCTATTGCTTCGGGTTCCGCGCCCTCGGCTTCCAGTTTGAGAAGTTTGATCTTTTCGCTCAGCACTTCGTCTAAGCGCACGGTCGGCACAATGCGGACCTCGTCATAGTCGGGCGGTTCAATGAAGGAAGAATCGGCGTTATTTGAACTGATATAAAACTTCAACTCGGCGCCCGCATTCCAGAGGCCCGCATTGAATACCCGGTTTCCTCCTGCATTCAATTTCAGACATCGAAACTCGCTTGGCGATGGTTCGAATCCAATGTAACGCACCCCAAGACGCCTAAGCCTGAAATAGAGCAACAAATCGCCAACATTGGCGCCGCAATCAACAATTAGGTCGCCGTCCTTGAAACGAATCTTGTCGAGTAGATACACGATGCCCAAGCCCTCCGCGCGGAATGCCAGGCTGTTCCTGTACGCATATAAAGCTTGCGACCGATTTAGGAAATACTGCGCCAGGCCGTCGGACCGTGCCTGATAAATCTTCAAGTCTTCGATATACTCAAAGCGAATGGGCCATCCGAGAAGCGCGGATCTAACGTTGAACAACTGGCAGAATATAGACCGGTCAAAAAGCTTGATAAGTTCATCTGTGGCGAGGTACGCGGCTTTAACATACGAAAACGTACCTTCCTTTATAAATCTCCAAATCTTGTTCAAGGTTGGGGCGCCTCCAGGACAGAGTCCACGGGATCGCAGAGCATGGCGTGCAACCGCCCGCGCCGTGTACTTGATCGGCTCGCGTGCTGGTGCTTTCGATGATTTCCTGGCGTGCAGTGCCGAACCGGCTTCGCCAGCCGATACTCCGAACGCGAATTTTACATTTTACGATAAACACTTTAGTGCTGACGACGCCTAACACTTTCCAATATGAATTCCGGCCGCGACGCCCGGAGGGTTGTGCGGAGCGCACATTGGTAGCCCGGCCTGCAGACGGCCTCTTTCGTCTCCCCAGTGGGCACTGGCTCCGCTTGGATCGAAGCTGACCTAATTTAACTCCCGAGTGATCAAACAGGTCGTGTTGGCACCCTTGATGCCGCGGCAAGCCGGATACTGACCGTGCCAATCAATACAACGTTGGTTACTTTCTATCCCGCTTTTCGCTAACCAGCATGCGCCAGATTGGTACAGCAGCTCTCCTCAGCGCCACCGGCGCGGCTGTCTACGGCTGCGCGTTGATCGCGTTGGATGCCTTGATCGCCTACCGCTATGGCCTTGGAGACCAGGCGGCCGTTTTTCAGGCTGCTTACCAGATAACAACCGTGCTCATCAATATCCTGTCGGGGGGGGCCATCCTTGGTGCGCTGCTCCCACTGCTGAGCCGTTCCCTCAAGCAGTCCGGCGCCGTTGGTGCCAATAGCCTGCTCGCCAGCGTTTCTGGATTCATCATTGCCGCGCAGGGCTTGGTGGTGCTAGTCATGATTGCCGTTGCACCGCAGCTTGTAGACCTTATCGCATCGGGCTTTTCCGCGGAACTGCGCGACGAGGCGACTGTAGTACTGCGTTTACTCGTTGTACTGCTTGTCCTGAATGGGCTTGCCAGCATCGGCACATCAGCCCTGCTGGCATCGGGGCGTGTTGTGCTGGCCAATCTGGCGCCGGCGCTGTGGCCAATGGCCGCTATGCTGAGTTGGCCACTGTGGAACGAGCACGGTGCGCGGTGGATCGCGTGGGGTTGTCTTGTCGGTGTTACCATGCAAGTCGTTTTCTTGACGATGGACCTGCGCCGCGAGCGGTTGTATTTCCTGCCTGCCTTATGGCCACGGGGCGCGGCTATTGCGACGTTCATTCGAGGCTTTGTTGGTACCAGTCTTGCCCACGCCGCGCTTTCAGCCTTGCTTTTGATCAACACCGCACTAGCGGGTGCTATTTCCGAACGCGATCTCGCTGCTTTCAGTTACGGCAGCCGGCCCGTGCTTCTTGCTTTGGCCTTTGTCACCTCTTTGGTAAACAACGTCGTTCTACCATATATGGCAGAGCTCGCCCAACGGGATGATGTAGAGGTTTTCCGGCGTCGTTTGTTCCATATTGTCTGCCTTGCTACGGTGGCGGGGACTGCCTTGGCGGGATGCTGGTTTGTTGCCGCCGACTGGATCGTCGATTTGCTTTACGCGCGGGGCAGCTTTGGCACCGACGATGCCGCCGCCGTAGCACAAGTGCAACGGTTCTTTGTCCTGCAGGCACCATTTTCACTTGCCGGCGTTGTGTGCTGGCGCGCGCTCAATGTGTCAGGCGCATGGCGGCCGCTGGTCCTGGCATCGGTAGTTGCGCTTTTAATCGACATTGTGGCTGCGGCGACGCTGGCACCGCGCTTCGCATCAGCCGGCATCGCCGGCGCCCATGCCCTTGGCATGGCGCTCTGGTCGGTCGTGCTGCTGGTGGCGGTCCGGTCGCGTGCCTGGGATGAGCCCGAAAGACTGCGTTCCTGACCCACACAAATGCGATCCAGCGTGATCCCTCTGGCGTTTACCGGATGCATTTGTACCACTTGCTGAGAGGCGCAGAGAAGCAAAGGGGCTAGGCGAGTCATGACGATCTCGTAGAAGCGTGGGCAAGCGGCGGAGGACCCCGTCTGGGGGCAAGTCATCCGTCTTTGTAGCATGGTGGTGGGATCACGTGGCGTGCTCGGCGTGGGTACGCTGGCGCAAGCTTCATACGAGTCTGATATTGTTGACATAGGCTTGGGTATCGCGCATGTGTGGAATGGCTGGCTTTGTTGATGTGAATGCCCGGCACGGGTGGAGTGGGAGATGGGATGTGTTATTAAGGCAGATGGGGCGAACCCCTTCCCATCGGGGGCCAGATGATGAAGGCACTTGGTATGACATGGGTGCTGGCGTCGGACTGGTCCACCGGCGGCTCGCGATTCTCGACCTCTCGGCTACCGGCCATGAGCCGATGTACTCGCCCAGTGGTCGCTACGTGATCGTCTTCAATGGGGAAATCTACAACCATTTGGCCTTGCGGCGGCAACTGGCCTCGCAGCCGTGGCGGGGCCATTCGGACACTGAAACCCTCCTTGCCGGATTCGATGCTTGGGGCATCGAAGGCACCCTGCTCCGTGCAGTCGGCATGTTTGCCCTGGCGGTCTGGGACCGCGCGAGCCGCGTCCTGACCCTGGCCCGTGACCGCATGGGGGAGAAGCCGCTTTACTATGGCTGGCAAGGTAACAGCTTCCTGTTTGGGTCCGAGCTGAAGGCGCTGCGTGCTCACCCCAATTTTACTGCCCCCATTGACCGCGCGGCCCTGGACCTATTTCTGCGCCGCGGGTACGTGCCCGGACCGCACAGCATCTATCAAGGCATCCGCAAGCTGCCACCCGGAACTTTGCTTACGGTTGACGCAAACGGATCGAGTGCCGCGCCGCGTCCGTACTGGACGATTCCCCCGGCCCGTCGCGCGGCTGCCGAGGCTCTCCTGGCGAACGATGCCGTCGCTTGCATCAATCGCTTCGAGGACCTGCTGCGTGAGGCAATTGCCCGGCAGATGCTCGCCGACGTGCCGCTGGGAGCATTTCTGTCCGGGGGCATCGACTCATCGCTCGTCGTAGCGATCCTGCAGAGCCTATCGGAACAGCCCATACGGACATTTACCATTGGCTTCGACGAGCACGGGTATGACGAGGCAAGCTATGCCCGAGCCGTGGCCACTCACCTCGGTACTCGGCACACCGAGGTCTACGTCAGTCCGCGGGAGGCGATGGCAGTCATTCCTCGATTGCCAGCCGTTTACGATGAACCGTTCGCCGACGCCTCGCAAATTCCCACGTTTCTGGTTAGCGAATTGGCACGACGCCATGTCACGGTCTGCCTTTCGGGTGACGGCGGGGATGAGTTGTTTGCCGGTTACACCCGCTATTTCTGGACTGCGGTCACCCTGCGCGGCGCGGTCGCGATTCCGACGCCATTACGTCAATGGATCGGCAATTACTTGCAGACGCTTTCGTCCGCGGCACTCGGCCGACTGTTTTCAGCTATGTCGCCCTTGTTGCCAAGCCATTGGCGCTACGCTAATCCGGGCGACAAACTCTGGAAACTGGGCCGCTTACTGGCGGCACCATCGGTCGCCGCGGCATGCCGCAATGCAACGAGCTTCTGGAATACCGACGAGGTGCTAGTGCCGGGCGTAGGGGCACGGTCGGAAAGTGCCGCTGCCGATATTCCATTGGCAGAAATTGAGAACCACATGATGGCAGAAGATCAGATGACTTATCTGCCGGACGATATCCTGACCAAGGTGGATCGCGCCGCGATGGCGGTGTCGCTGGAAACGCGCGCCCCCCTGCTGGATCACCGTATCGTGGAGTTTGCCTGGGAGATACCCTTGGCATTCAAAATTCGTGATGGCCAAGGCAAGTGGCTACTGCGTCAGCTCCTGTACCGCTATGTGCCACGGGAGATCGTCGATCGGCCGAAGATGGGGTTCTCGGTGCCGATTGGGGCCTGGCTTCGCGGGCCACTGCGCGACTGGGCGGAGGCCCTTCTTGACCCCGCTCGGCTCGCCCACGAGGGTTGGTTGTCAGTCGAACCCGTTCGACGAATGTGGCAACAACACCTGAACGGTCGGCGTAATGCGGCGGGAGAATTGTGGAACGTGCTGATGTTTCAGTCCTGGCTCGAACATTCGCGCGAGGAACACAAATGAAGATCCTCCATGTGTGCGAATCCTTCGCTGGGGGCAACTTCTCATCCGTGACGCAAATCTGCAACGGGCTCGTGAAGTGCGGCCATGAGGTGCATCTCGGCTTCTCCCGCCGACCGGAGACGGTCGCGCATTTTTCCGCCTACCTGCATCCGGATGTGAGGTTGCATGAACTGCACATGGTGCGCAGCATCGACCCGATCACCGATGTGCGCTCGCTCCTGGACTTGCTGGCGCTGATACGCGAGGTAAACCCGGGAGTTATTCACTTGCATTCGAGCAAGGCCGGATTTCTCGGCCGCGTCGCCGCGTTCCTTTCTGGAAGGAGTCGCACTGTGTTTTACTCGCCGCGCGGCCTGTCGTTTCTTCAGCAGGATGTGTCCCGTGGCCACCGTAAGTTATTTCAGTGCCTGGAATGGGGCGCTGCCCGGCTCGGAGGGACGATCATTGCCTGTTCGCAGGGCGAACTCGGCCAAGTGCGTGCCCACATTGGTCCACGCAGGGTCCTGCTCATCGAGAATGCCGTCGATGTGGCAATGGTGGTGCCCAAGAAGCAGCGTGCGGACGGCAAGGTGCGGATCGGAACGGCCGGGCGGATTTCTGCGGCACGCAACCCGAAACTCTTTGCAGCCCTGGCGCAGCGCTTGCGTAGAGACGAAGTCGAGTTCGTCTGGATCGGTGGTGGCGATGAGCAGGACTGCCGCTGGCTAAAAGATGCAGGCGTCCGCGTTACCGGCTGGCTGCCGCGCCAGGAAGCGCTGGTGCATGTCGCGGAACTCGACATCTATGTCCAGACCTCTTTGTGGGAGGGCATGCCAATCGCAGTGATCGAGGCTCAGGTGGCCGGAATTCCGGCAGTGGTGACCGATGTGCTTGGCAACCGCGACATCATCGCCCATGGCGAGACGGGCTTCATCGGCCGCGAGGAATCCGAAATGGCAGATTACCTGGCGCGGTTGATTGAACAGCCGCAGACACGGACCGCGTTCGGACGGTGTGCACGGGAACGGGCGCTTGTTCGGTTCAATGTGGAGCGCTTGCTGGATGAGCTGATCGCCGCATACACAAGTGTGGCGTGGTGATGCATGGATTCATAAGACATATTCATGGGAATACTCAAACAGCACTCAAACCTTTTCGAACTCTCGCACCGCGTGCTCGATATGGCGGTGATTGCAGTGAGCGCATGGTTGGCTCACTGGCTTTATTTTGGCGCATCACCCCCGCCAACCGTTGCCCCCGCCTCATTTTACGCCGGCGCAACAGCATTGGGGGGTGTGTTGGCAGCGTGGCTTTTTCCTCATTTCGGTGTCTACGAACCATGGCGTGGGGCATCTCTGCTCGAGGAAATCCGGCGCGTCTCACTCGGATGGGTGAGCGTGCTCTTCATCCTGTTTGCGTTTGCTTTCGCAACACGAAGTGGCGCCGAATTCTCCCGCGCGTGGATTGGGTTGTGGGCTGGCATGGCCTGGGCGGGCCTTCTTGCATTGCGGATCCTCCTGCGAGGTGTTCTGCGTTGGATGCGCCGCAGAGGCCATAACCTGCGCCAGATCGTGGTCGTTGGAGCGGCGGAGCTGGGCGCCGAAATCACGACGCGAGTCGCGCAGGCACCCTGGGCCGGTTTGCAGGTCGAAGGCATTTTCACCGATGAGGCCGTCGCCGCCGTAGCGGGCAGGCCTGTGTTGGGCACCATCGCGGAGTCGCCGGGCTATCTAAGTGCCCACCACATCGACCAGGTGTGGATTGCAATGGCGCTGAAGGACGAGGAGCGGGTGCGACAGCTTCTGCACGAGCTGCGTCATTTCACCGGCGAGATCAAGTTCGTACCCGACATTTTCAGCTTCCGACTCATCAATCATTCGGTGAGCGAGATCGCGGGGCTGCCGGTTCTGAACCTGTCAGCGTCCCCCATGAGCGGCACCAACCGGCTGGTCAAAGCAATCGAGGACAGGCTGCTGGCCGCGCTGATCCTTCTGCTCGCCAGCCCCCTGATGGTTGTGCTGGCCGTAGGGGTCAAGCTCAGTTCACCAGGCCCGGTCTTCTACCGGCAAGAGCGGGTTGGCTGGAACGGACGTCCTTTTATGATGCTCAAGTTCCGCTCCATGCCGGTGGATGCCGAAGCGCAGAGCGGGCCGGTCTGGGCCCGGCCCGGGGAGAACCGGGCGACGCCGTTCGGCGCGTTCCTCCGTCGCACGAGCCTCGATGAATTGCCCCAGTTCTTCAACGTGCTGAAGGGGGATATGTCAATCGTCGGCCCGCGTCCCGAGCGGCCGGTGTTTGTTGAGAAATTCAAGGACGAGATTCCCGACTACATGAAAAAGCATCTGGTCAAGGCAGGCATCACCGGCTGGGCCCAGGTCAACGGCTGGCGTGGCGATACCGACCTGCGCAAACGGATTGAATATGACCTCTATTACATCGAGCACTGGTCACTTTGGTTTGACCTCAAGATTATGTTGCTGACGGTCGTCAAGGGTCTGGTCAGCGAGCATGCCTATTGAGGGGGCGCTCAATTCGCCACGAAGCGCCTGCAGCCTCCGGGTGCCGTAACCGAGCAGCATGCCCGCGAAACTCCAAAAAACCAGGGCGTCCGTGCGCCAGAACAGATCATCGGTCATGTTCTTGCTCAGAATGGCCGTGATCAATGCCAGACCGGTCATACCAACGAGCGATAGCAGCTTGTCTGGATTCCGCGCGAAGCGCCAGAACTGCCGTGCCATCGAACCAAACAGCCACAGCAGAACCAGAATGCCGGGAATTCCAAGTTGCGCACCATAGTCCAGTACGAGGTTGTGGGCGTGGGCGAAGTAAAGATCCGGCCAGCGTTCCGGCTTTTCGAACACCCAGTGCGGTAGGTCGCGACCAAAGCCGACGCCTGTCCATGGCCGCTCGGCAATTCGGTCCAGCCAGAATGACCACATGTACAGTCGCTCGTTTTGGGTGAATGTTTCCGCCAGATGAGCCGAGATTGCGCTATGGCTCCCCGTCCGCGCGTAGTCGGCCGGTTTTTCCTTGGCAACCAGCATGAACATCACGGCGCACAGGAGCATACCGCCCAACAGCGGTGCCCGCCTGACGGTGGGCTGAGCGGGTCGGCCGCGCAGCACAGCCAGGACTAAGAAAACTGCCAGCGTACCAGCGGTGGAAATCCAGAACATGCGGTTGCCGAGCAGATAGGCGATCAAGATGACCAATGCGATCAGCACATAGCCCAGCGTACGCTGCCATCGTCCGGCGACTGCGAGCCATAGACCAAGTACCGGGACCGCCGTCGCGAGATAGGTGCTGTAGCTCGCATAACCGTGTACCCAATCCCAGCGATGATAGGGAACCAGCCCTTTGTGCTGCCCTAACAGCCAACCCACTAGGGCTAGGATGATCGTCAATGCGAGGGCGGCGACGGCGGTATGTGCGCCGAGGAACAGGTCCCGTTCACTTCGCGTGAGGACAAAGAAGACAAAAAAAGCGGTAACGCCATAACCGATTTCCGTTTTGACTTCATTCAGTGTGAACACTGGATCGGCCGACCAGGTTGCCGAGGCAAGCGCCAACACGACCCACGCACTCAGCGGCCAACGTATCGGAATCGACGGCATGCCGAACTTGCGCCATGCGAGCAAGGCGATAATCAGCGCCCCAAACAGGGAGATGAGGCGTAGGGCCATGGTGTGGTTGGTCGGCAGAATGAGCAGGAAAAGTCCGGCTGGCACCAACCAGTGCAGCGGGAGGGCGTCCTGCGCGGATTCGCTACCTGTTTTTTGAGCGATTGGACGCCAGACCTTCATCATTTGTCTGCCTGCTCCAGCCACAGCAGCAGTACGAGCAAAGTGTAGGTGAGGCGTATGGCGCCGTGGCCGGTGCGCGCCTTCCTCCAGTGACGGGCGACGGCCTGCGCGTTCAGGAAAGGGGCGAGATCCTTGCAACGGCCTACAAGATCGTCACCAAGCGCTTGCCACGGACCGCGGAACAGCTCGCGCAGCGGCACCGAGAAGCCATGCTTGGGGCGGTTCCAGACCGACTCGGGCAGGTGGCGGCGCGCCAACTCACGCAGGAGCGCCTTGCCACCAGCGGCATCGAAATGAACGCGGGCGGGGAGCTCCAGTACGGTGTCGAGTACGGAATTGCCCAGCAGTGGCACGCGCACCTCCAGCCCATGCGCCATGCTGGCCCGGTCGGTTTTTGCAAGGCAGTTCTCGGAGAGATAAGTCCACAGATCGGCGCGCATCAGGCTAGCCGTGTCCATTTGCCCGCCAAAGGACAGCGCCAGCTCGCGCCAGCGCTCAAGCGTGCGCTCCGGATGGCAGGCCGGTCGGACATCGGGTGCGAGCAGAGCGCCTAGGCTCTTGCGCGATACCGGCCAGGGGCCGACCTCGACCTGCCGGTAGAGCATCCGCTCTTCCCCCCACAGCGTGCGCCGCAACAGCGACGGGGGCAGCAGGCCGCGCAGAACGGCCGTACGAAGCCACCGTTGGCCAAAATGTTGCGGAAAGTCGCGCTGCTGGATGCGGTAGCGCTCATAGCCAGCGAACAATTCGTCACCTCCGTCCCCGCTCACCGCCACCGTCACGTGCTTTCTCGTCAATGCGGACAGGGCGTGAGTCATCACATAGGCGGGATCTGCGAGCGGCTGATCCAGGTCTCTGACCGCAGCCGCAAAGCGGTCGGCGGAGATGTCCGGCGCGTCGAGCACATGGTGCTCGCAACCAAACTGTCTGGCCATGGCGAGTGCGGCGGGGGTTTCGTCGAATTCGGCTTGCGCGAAGCGCATGCTAAAGGTCTTGAGCGGGCGGGCGCCAGCCTCCACCATGTAGCGTACCATCAGGCTGGAATCGATTCCGCCTGAGAGAAAGGCGCCGAGGGGCACGTCGGCTACGAGCTGCGCTTTCACGCTTGCAGCGATGGCGGCCTCGACGCGAGAGACGAGTTCCTCCCGTGGTGGCACGTGTTCCTGAGGCGACGGAATCTGCCAGTAGGGCGTCACTTGGGGTGGACCGCCATGGAGGGCAGACCACTCGAGCCGACAGCCGGGCGGCAATTGGCGTACGGCGGCGAGGAAGCTGCGTGGAGCGAGACAGACCTGGTAGGCTAGATAATCGCGCAGCGCTTCCCAGTCGAGATCCGTGGGGAATCCGGCAAGACGGCGAAAGGGTGCCAGGGTCGAGGCGAAAGCGAAGCCGCGCAGCGTCGAATAGAAGAAGGGTTTGATGCCGAGGCGGTCGCGCGCGGCAGTCAATCGGCGCTCCTGCGCATCCCATACTGCGTAGGCGAACATGCCATCAAGCCGATGCGGCAAAGTGTGTCCCCAGACCGCGTGTCCATGGAGTAGTACTTCAGTGTCCGAACGCGTCGTGAAGCGGCAGCCGAGCTGTTCGAGTTCCGTGCGCAGCGCCCTGAAGTTATAGATCTCGCCATTGAAAACCAGGGTATAGCGGCCGTCCACCGTGCGCATGGGCTGGTGTCCACCGGCCAAGTCAATGACCGACAGGCGTGTGTGGCCAAACTGGGCATCGCCCAAGTCGAGCAATTCCCTGTCGTCGGGGCCTCGCGAGCCCAACGTCGCCAGGGCTGCTTGCGCGCTGCTGCGCCAGGGGGTGTCCACAAGACCAAAAATTCCACACATGGGGGCACCCTCTAGGCATCTTCCGCGGCGAGCCGCTCGTATGCGGCCACTACAGCGGCCATCTCATAGGCCGAAAGATCGGCGCGGGCGACATTGGGCGGCGAGACCAAGGCGCGCTTGATGGCGGTCGACAATGCCCACGCGTCGTTGCAGGGAACGAGACACTCCGGAAATGCCTTTAGAATCTCCCGTGGGCCGGACGGACAGTCCGTACTGACCGCTGGCGTGCCGCAGGCCAGGGCTTCGATCAGCACGTTGGGCAGACCTTCGTGGTCGGAACAGAGTACCAGTAGATCTGCATGAGCGATCCAGGGATAAGGGTTGCTCTGGAAGCCGGCAATGCGCACTCGTCCGGCAAGCCCCCGCTCGGCGATCATGGCTTCAAGTCGCCGATCGGGTGGTGTGAGCAGGACCAGCTCCCGGTCTGTATCGACCTGCAGCCAGGCGTCGAGCAGCAGGTCATGGCGCTTTTGGGCCGAGAAGCGGCCTACATGGACCACATAGGGCCGCGGTACGGAGAAATCCACCTTCGCAGCGTGGCGGATTGCCTCGAAATCGAATGCATTGGGAATGACTTCGATGCGCGAGCGCAGGCCGAGACGATTTCTCAGGTCAGCAGCGACGCCTTCGGAGACGGCAATCAACGGGCGGTGACCGTAGAATTGGCGGTAGCGCGCCACGCGGCGCCGCGCCTTGGCCGGGCTTGACGAAGCCAATTTGTCGATCTCCGCGCCCAGGGTATTGGCGATGCGGCACCAATGATGAGGCAGCGCGGCCAGCGTCGCCACCTCGTCCGCAAAAGGCAGCGTGGAGACAATCAGGTCAAATGGACCATCGGCGGCCAAGGCGCGGCGCAGCCGCCGGGCCGCGATGCGCTTGCCGAACCAGCCATGACTGCAGCGTTCTGCCACTGCGTGCACCGGGACATCCGCCGGAACCTGGTGGACACGCTGGTCCTCCAGCAGCCACAAGCTTGCCGCGTGACCGCGAGAGCGTAAGCCCACCACAAGCTTGATCAGGGCCTTCTCGGCACCGCCACCCGCGAGATTGGTGATAACGAAGGCGAAGCGCACTCCAGGTTCCGCTGCAATCGGTCAGCCGACGCGCTTTAGATAACCATCCGGCGCCACCGTGATCAGCAGCTTGTGCTGGATGGCCTTATCGATCTCAAATTCCGGGTGGTCTTTCAAAAATTCCCATACCGCCGTTTTAGGGTTGTTGCCCTTGTCCCATGGACGGTCGGGGAAGCTGCCCGGCGGCATGTCCTCGATGATGGTGTCGAAGACCACGCAATAGCTCTCTGGTGTGACCAGCGGTGCGTAGGTCTTGAGCTCGGCAAGCACATGATCATGGGTATGATTGGAATCCAGGCAAACCAGAATTCGCTCGTACCCTTGTGCCATCTGATGAACCTGATCGATCACGTTCGGGTCGATGCTGGAACCCTGGATCATCTGGATGCGCGAAGCCATGGGGTGCGCTTCGATGGCAGCGCGGTTGTGGGGACGGATCTCGATGTCGATGCCCAGCACCTTGCGTCTGGACTGCCTGGGATCAAAGGGCGCACCGTTTTCTATGGCATCGCACAAATCAAGCAATGCAAGCATGGAAGCGCTGAAAATCAGCGAACCGCCATGGGCGATGCCGGTTTCGATGATCAGGTCGGGACGGACATGCCAGATCAGTTCCTGCATCGCGACGATGTCCTGCGGATACTGGATGATCGGGCGGCCGAGCCATTCGAAGTGGTAGGAGTATTTGCAGGCATTTGCCAAGTTGAACCAGATCCTCGTGGCCTCGGCAAGCTTGGTATCAGAGCCCTGTGCTGCGATCTCGGCAAAGCACTCGGCCTTGAATTTCTGATATTCGTACAAGGGTAATCCTCTTATCGTCAAAGATTTCCGGTTGTGCTGGCTACATGCCGCAATACGCGGGCTGGATTTCCAGCGACGACGACCCCCGCGGGCACGTCACGCGTGACCACTGAGCCGGCCCGGACAATGCTGTCACGGCCGATGCGTAGTCTGGGCAACACAACCGCGCCAGCGCCAATCAAAGCAAATGCTTCGACGGTCACACAAGCGCACAATGTCACCCCGGGGGCGATATGTACGCCCTCCGCCAGCTCACATTCATGGTCGACGGAAGCTTTGTGATTGACAATACATGCTGCGCCCACGCGTGCTTCAGCAGCCACCACTGCCATAGCCAGCACCTGGGTAGCAGGTCCCAATGTGGCTGTAGCAGCGACGAAGGCTTGTGGATGTACCAGCGGTTCCCCGCAAAGGCCATGATCCATCATCATTTGCTGCAATGCCAACCGGTCGCGCCCTCGTGCTCCACGGATGGCTACCAAACCTCGAATCCTATGTATTTCAGGCTGGGTTTTAACCCAAACGCAAAAAGCATCAAATTCCCCGAGCAACGGTACACCGCTCAGCACCGGAGCAGCCGTAGGCGAGTTGTCAAACAGGGCGATCATCTTGCGCCCCACACGACTGATAGCCTCGCTAAGTACCTTGGCGTGGCCAGCACTACCCCAAAGTACATATCGCCGGCCATCAAACATTGAGCGACCTCTCCACGACCCCACACGCCCGCTCAAGCTCAGCGGTGGTCAAATCATGATAGCGCGGCAGATTGATAGACCGGTCTGGTATTTCCCACGCATGCCGGTTCTGCGGCTGTGGCGAGAAGATCGGCAAACTAGACAGCGGCCAAAAGAACACCCGCGCATCGATGTTCTCTTGGGCAAAAGCCTTCTGTAGCGTCTCGCGCATGTCGCCCCTCTCCGGTGCAAAGACTGCCGTGGGCATCCAGGCCCCATTGATTGTCTCAGGTGGTTCGGGGTTCATGCTGATGCCTCCTAGCGGCAGCAAGCGTTCTTTATAGTAGGCGAGAATTTCTCGCTTACGGGCAACCAGCTCATCGATACGCTCCATCTGGGCACAACCGATCGCTGCCTGAAGGTTGGACATCTTGTATTTGAATCCCACCACGTCAGGCCAGAATTGCTTGGTTTGACCGCGGCGACGCCCGTGGTTACTAAGCGTCAAGACCTTTTCATATAAAACCGCATCGTTGGTCACAAACATCCCGCCTTCGCCGGTCGTAATCGTCTTGGTGCCATGAAAGGAAAACACCCCAAACAACCCCATCGAACCGGCGCGTTTGCCGTGGTAGACCGAGCCGATCGCTTCCGCCGCATCTTTGATGACTGGGATACCGTATTTGGCGCCGATGGCTAGAAGCCTTTCCATATCGCAGAGGTTACCGTACAAGTGCGTGGCGATGATTGCCTTGGTTCGCGGGGTAATCGCGGCCTCTGCAAGCTCAGGATCGATGCGCCAGGTGTCCGGCAGGATGTCGACAAAAACTGGCTTGGCCCCAAGGTAAGTGATGGGCGCGACCGTGGCGATCCAGTTCGTGTCCGCAAGAATGACTTCGTCACCGGGGCCGATTCCAATCGCTGCCAGGCCCATGTGCAGTGCACCAGTGCAGCTCGAGGTGGCAATGGCGTATTCAACGCCCAGATGGGCTTTGAATAGGGATTCGAACCGCTCGATGTACTCATAGCAGCGTTCACCCCAGCCGTTGGCGGCAGCGTCGGTGGCATACGCCACCTCCCGCTCGGTTATAGAGGGTTTAGTGTAAAGGATACGTGACTTCATTTTATCTCCAAGGTCGGCACCGCCGTGACGAACCGCGCGGCCCAGGCACGGGCGTAATCAAGCTGCTGGATCACTTCCTCACGCAGGTTCCATGGCAGGATGATGTAGTCCGGTCGCGTATCCTTGATCCGCTCTTCAGCGACGATGGGAATGCGGCTGCCGGGCAGGTACTTGCCCTGCTTCGCCGGGTTGCGATCGGCGACGAAGGGTATCAAGTCCGGGCGCGCGCCAGCCGCGCCGCCAGCCCCCCACCACCACCGGGCGCAGGGCCACATGATGCACGAGGGCGGGCGTTTCACGCCGATAGATCCGTGCCAGCATCGACACTTCGCGCAGCAATCCCACGGGGCTCATGTCGCGCCGATGCATGTCGCAGGGGATAAGCCGCAGGCCGGCGGCCTCGATCGCTGCTCGATAGCTGCCCGGGCGGGTGATCACCGCCACCTTGTATCCCGCCGCCTGCATTGCGAGGGCGAGCGAGAGGCGGTGCGAGACGAAATACCAATCCTCGGTGACGAGGTAAATCAGCTTAGGCGCGGACATGATCCCGCCACGCCTGGAACATCAACACATCCCACAAGTGGTACTGCCAGTTACGCTTGCCCGAAAGATGTTCCGTCCATTTCTGCCGGATCGGCGCGGGGTCGAAGAAGCCTTCGCGCTTGAAGCGCTCTTCCGCGAGCAAATCCTCCGCCCAGTCTTTGAGCGGCCCGCGCAGCCAGTGGTCGATGGGCACGCCAAAGCCCATCTTGGGCCGCTCGATGAGTGCGCGTGGGACGTACAGGTAGAGCACCTGGCGCAACAACCACTTGCCTTGGCCGTCGCGGATTTTCATGGCAAGCGGCAGCCGCCAAGCGAATTCCACGATGCGGTGATCGAGAAGCGGCACGCGGGTTTCCAGGCTCACGCCCATCGCCGCCCGGTCCACTTTCACCAGGATATCGTCGGTTAGATACGTGATGGTGTCCAGATACATCATGCGCCGCTCGAAGTCCGGGCCATTGAGCCAGGCGGCAGGATCCGTGATGGGCGTGGTCGGCTCTTTCGCCCCTTGCACAAGCTCGGTCGGATCGTCCCAGTGCGACACCAGCCGCAGGTAAAGTGCCTCCGGCCGCCGCGCCGAGAAAAGCGCGGCCGCTTTGTGGAGCTTGTCGCCGAAGTTCGCATAGCGCAGCCGTTTCGGCAATAACGGGCGCAACGTGCTCAAACACTGGTTCCAAGCGGCGGGGGAAAGCGCGGTCGCAAACGCGGCCGCCGCGGCGCGAAGCGGGCGCGGCACAAGACGCAGCCGCCGCCAAAGCCGCATCGCCCAGAAATAGCGGTTGTATCCGCCAAAGAGCTCGTCGCCCCCGTCGCCCGAGAGGGCCACCGTCACATGGCGCCTCGCCGCTGCGCAAACCAGATGCGTAGGAATCTGCGAGGAATCGGCAAAGGGCTCGTCGTAAAGCGCGGGAAGCTTAGGGATCACGTCGAGCGCCTCCCGGGGCGTGACATACCACTCGGTGTGATCCGTCCCCAGATGATTTGCCACCGCCTTGGCGTGCCCGGCCTCGTTGTATTCCCCTTCGTGAAAGCCAATGGTGAAGGTCTTGACCGGCTGACTTGAGAGCGCCTGCATTACCGCCACCACGGTGGAAGAGTCGATGCCACCCGAAAGAAAGGCCCCCAGCGGCACGTCGGCGATCATCTGGCCGGCAAGACTTTGGCGCAGGAGCCGATCCAGTTCCGCGACGGCCTCTTGTTCGCTACCCATAAAAGGATCGGCAAGGCCCGCTTCGGCCACCGCCCGCGCCGACCAATAGGCCACTGGCTCCCCTCTCCCTTTGGGAGTAGGGTCGGGGGTGAGGGCATCCTCCGCCCGAAACTGAAGGTACGTCCCCGGCGGCAGCTTCCAGATACCCTGGTAGATGCTCCACGGCGCCGGGATGTAGTTGTGGCGCATGTAGAGCGCCAGCGCCCGCCGTTCGATCGGATTGTCGAAGCCCGGATAAGCGCGGATCGCCTTGAGCTCCGAGCCGAACACCAACGCCCCGCGCACCCGGCCGTAATAGAGCGGCTTTTCCCCCAGCCGGTCGCGGGCGAGCGTGAGCATGCGCGTCTGCCGATCCCACAGCGCAAGCGCGAACATCCCCACAGCGCGCTTCAAGGTCTCTTCGATGCCCCAGGCCTCGAACGCGGCAAGCAAGGTTTCGGTGTCCGAATGCCCACGCCAGGCGGGCGCCGTCCCGTCAGCGCCGACTTTTTCCAGCTGCGAACGCAACGCCAGATGGTTGTAAATCTCGCCGTTGAACGCGATCACATAGCGCCCGGACGGCGACACCATCGGCTGATGCCCGGCGGGCGACAGATCCAGAATCGAAAGCCGCCGATGCCCCAGCGCCAGCCCCGCTGCCTCATCCACCCACACCCCGGCATCATCCGGGCCGCGATGGATCAGGGTATCGGCCATGCGCTGCACGGTGGCGGTCGCTTCGTCGCGCTGGCCGCCTAGAGAGCGCCAAAAGCCTGTCAAGCCGCACATGAATCAAGCCCGCAGATAGACATACTCGTCGCAGCCCGAGCCGAAAAAACCTGGATCGCGCCCGAACAGCCTGCCTTTGCGGGCAAAGACACGCTCGGGCACGAGATCTAACGCGCGCATCTCTCGTTCCACCTCCCGTGGGCTGATGGATTCATAGGGCCAGCCGCCGAGCCAATCATGCGCATCGTGTTCGAAATCCATGCCACGTTTGCTGCGGTACTGAGCGACATACAATTCGAAGCTGCGGCCCGTGACGGCAAGCCCAAGCCGAAAGAATAGCCGGTAGATAGCGCGCGCCCG